>Ga0210003_1000770_pt1 | contig 29179 bp, 29 predicted proteins | sample LantaG_FD_182804 | JGI IMG/M metagenome (GOLD analysis project Ga0210003, IMG submission 182804) | Deep subsurface microbial communities from Baltic Sea to uncover new lineages of life (NeLLi) - Landsort_02402 metaG (SPAdes) (version 2) | ecosystem: Environmental > Aquatic > Marine > Oceanic >... | reverse complement strand
GAACAGGCAGAAGCTGGAAAGATGGAACAAACAATACAGGGCGCGAATGTGGCTTGATGGATTCCCCGAAACGACCGAGCAGTACATAGTTGCGGCATACTCTACCCCGCCGTACAACACAGACGAATTGGAGCAACTGCTGGAAAGATACGGCGTAGAAGAGCAAACAAGGCACGAGATAATCGATGCCGTCACCAAAAACATAGAGCAGCAGACAAAGTAAGATTTGACGCCTACGTGCGCGACAAAAACCTTCTGCTCGTGGACGATCCCACCGTACTACTGTACGAAACTCATTTTTTTCTAAAAATTTCACTTTACATCCAACTTGTAGTGTGGTATAGTACATATCTAACAAATACAACTGGATACTGAACCCTGAACTTGGAAGACTCTAAATGGCTGCCGAACCCCAAATCCTCACCAAACCTCGCAGCACAGCGCAGATTCGCCTCCGGCGGACCGAACTGGAGGTGAATGCGCGCACAAAACAACGCCTTTTATGCAAAACAAAGCCAATTTCCAAAGCCCTGCTAATGACTGTAACCTCAGCTATAACAAGCACTTACGAAGAAAAACCACCCCTGGGGGCGCCAAAAAACAAAGCCAATTCAAAACCAATTGGCAAAAAGGCCGCGACCCTTGCCAAACTTCACCAAATACGAGCTACCAGTTCCGAGGTACGCTCCTCCGTGCCTATAAGGCACCTCTGGCCGGGGTTCCTCCGCTACAGGCAAGCCGCGCGCACAAAACAACACCTTTTATGCAAAACAAAGCCAATTTGCCAACCCCTGCTAACGAACCTAACCTCAGCTCTAACAAGCACTTACAAAGAAAAACCACCCCTGGAGGCGCCAAAAAACAAAGCCAATTTCAAACCCACCGCCTCTCCGTCCCGCATATTTCCCTTGCCGTTAAGTCCGCAGCACAATAAGATGCAGTCTTATGGACAAACTGAAAACCCTTGTTTTGGTAACGTTGCTGGCTATTTCACTGTTGTCGCTTGGCGCTTGCAGAAAACAGATTAGCCCGCAGGCGCCGACAGAAGGTGCCGATTTGTCCCAGGCTGTAATTGTGATTTCCGACTCCAATAACCCCGACGCCAAAGCGGCCGAGATGCTGAGCGACGAGATTCACAAACGTACCGGCATCCGTCTTCAGATCAGCAAAAGACGCCCCAAAGGCCGCTCACCCGTGATTTTTCTGGGCACCGTCGAGACCTTGGGCGGCTCGTACGCGCTGCCTGTGGGTCCTGAGATTCCTCTCAAATCCGAAGGATATGCGATATGGACAGCAACGAAAAACACGGAAACCTCCAATGTTTACCTCGTCGGCCGGGATGACCGAGGCGCACTGTTTGCAGCAGGCAGACTGCTCCGTCTGCTGAAGATGGGCCGCGGAAAGCTCGCCATATCGCACGACCTGCATTTGGCCGACGCGCCGGCGTATCCCCTCCGCGGTCACATGCTTATCCCGGGCGGCAAGTTTATCAAATGGGACCCCAACGGATTCGAGCAGTTGGTCCGAGATATGGTTATCTTCGGCACAAACAGCTTCGAGTTGACCGGCCGCGAAGAAGCCGTTGCTGAGCTCCTCGATTCCTACGGGCTGGACCTGTGGATATTCTTCGGGCACGGCAACGTTGTGGATATGAAGACCCTCGACGATGTAAAAGAAAGATTCGGCCGATTAAAAGGCCTCGACCACGTCTTCATACCATTAGGAGATACCGGCGGCGTCAAGCCCACCAGGGTGATGATTCCGGCAGCCGAGCGTTTTGCGCCGCTCTTGAAGCAGGTCCACCCCGATGCAAAAATCTGGCTCTCACATCAGAATCAACGGAACCACGCGGAAAATAATAACGAATACCTGTTCGACTATATCCAAAATAAACAGCCGGATTGGCTCGAAGGAATGGTTTACGGCCCCTGGGCACACTGGGACATACCCGAACTGCGCCGGCGCACACCCAAGCAGTACAAGATACGACACTACCCTGACATCTGCCATAACCTCTCGTGTCAGTACCCCATCGGCGGTTGGGACAGGGCCTTTGCCCGTGTTTGGGGACGCAACGGCATCCGGGCAATGCCGCGGATGATGGCCCGTGTTCACAACGCCACGGCGCCGATGACCGAAGGTTTTATCGCCTACAATCACACCGGCTGCAATAACGACCTGGAGAAGTTCGTCTTCAGCGCAATGGCCTGGGACCCCAACACCGACGTAAACCAGATGCTCGGCGAGTACGGCAAAGTGTTCTTCGGTGACGAGCTGGCCGACGATGTCGCAAAGGGCCTGCTGATGCTCGAAGACAACTGGACTGGTCCCATCGAGCAAAACGACCAGATAGAAAAGACCCTGGCTCACTGGCAGGAAATCGCACGGCGTTACGGCGACACCTCCGACAACTGGCGACTGGGCCTGTATTTGTACAGAGCCACTATCGATGCCCGGATAAAACGCAAACACGATGCTGAAATGCAATACGAGATGCAGGCTTACCAGGCACTGAAACAAGCTCAGGCTGGCGGTGTCGAAGCAGCCATCGACGCCGCCCGAACCGCCCTGGCAAAAGTCGACACGGAGTTCCTGCCAAAGCAGAAACTAAAGGCGCAGCTAACAGCCTTTGGGCTGGACAAGTACGAAGACCGCGAGCTGCGCGAGGTGCTGGACAACCTCTACTATGCGCTGAACGACCGCCAGTGGCTCGAGATGGAGTTTGAAAACATACTCGCAATGGATGACAACTCGGCACAGTTGGACCGCATCGACACCATCGTCAACTGGCAAGACCCCGGCCCGGGCGGTTTCTACGACAACCTCGGCGTAGAAGGCAAACAGACACACCTCGTCAGGCAAAAACCCTGGAAGGACGACCCCGGCTTTGTCCATTCGCCGATTGAGTTTAACGTTCACAAGCCCGACTCAACCTTCCGTCAATCCTGGCTGGTCACCGCTTTGACGCGGTATCAGACTATGCTGAAAATGCAGTATGATAACCTCGACCCGCACGCAAGGTACCGTTTGCGGGTAGTCTACTCAGGCCCGTTTGACCCGGCTATCAGGCTCGTAGCCGACGGCAGCTACCAGGTACACGCGACGCTCAAAGAACCTCGTCCGATGAGCCCGCTGGAGTTCGACATACCGCAGGCAGCTACCTCCGACGGTGTGCTGCAGTTGGAGTGGAGGCTTATGAACGTCTGCCGAGGACTCGGCGTCGGCGAAACATGGTTGCTGAAACAACAGGACTGAACGCGAGCATACCACGCTCAGCAGGTGAACCGCAGCTCCACACCCACGGCGAAAGAAATCCAAACAACAAGCTGTTTCACTTCAGCTTGATAGGCAGCCCTTTTTCACGGGCCTGGATTGTGAACGCCTTCAATTCCCGCAGAAGCAATTCAATCTGGTCGGTGTTCTCGAGCATCTTTTCGTAGAACCGTCCGTCGTTAAGGAATCTGGCAGCCGTTCCCTTGCCGCTGTCCATCTTTTCCAATATCGCCCTCAACTGAACGGCAGCTTTGCTCAACTGCTCGCTTGTATCAACAAATGCGGTGACGAACCGGCCTATTTTAACGTCGGTTTCACGCAGAGTCGCAGTTCCCGTGGCGGCGAGCTTGTGGTACTCTTCCATCGTGGCTGAGGCCTTGTCAAGCGTTTGCCGGGCCTGCCGCAGAGTCTCTGTGGCCTCTCCTGACGCCTCGGCGAAGTTCGCCAGCATTTGCTTGAAGTTTTGCTTATTGTGCGCGTCGCCAATAATATCATTGAAGTTGTCGGTAAGAGTTCTCAGACCGTCAACCAGCTCCTGCAGTTTTTGCTGACTCTCTTCAGGGAAGAATTCGCTGGTCATACCGGTGGAACCCTGCAGCAGAGTGTTGTCTTCCAAGAATGGCCCGCTGGGCTCGTTTACGTCGAAAGTTAGCTGCTTTAATTCAATAAAACTGCTGCCCAAACCTCGCGTCATAAGTTTCACATCGATATCTTCAGGGATGTCGTTGTATTTATCGTCAATCGCAAGGACAACAAGGGTCTGATGATAAAACTTGCCGCTTAGTAGGTCTTTCATAATCTTGGGCGGTTTAACGTCTGTCACTCTGCCTATTTGATACCCGCAAAACTGCACGGGGGTATCTTTCTGAACGCCTTTTGCCGTAGGGAACTGGACTTTAACGTGGTAGGCGCCAATCTGGCTAACCGCCATGGGCAACTCTCCAAACTTGGCTATCATTATCCCAAGCGCCGCCAGCGCAGCTACCACGAACATGCCGACAATAACATTACGCCTTCGCTGGCCGGTTTCATAATCGCTCACTTTTTGTTCCCTTTCAAATCGGTTCTGCCTTCCAGAAACAACTCCCTTATGCCCCGAAGCGGATAACCGCTGTCGCTCAGTTTCTTTATCAGTTTAATTCGTTTAACGCTTTCCTCGTCGAAAAGCCGCCTGCCGGTTTTTGTAACCTCTGCCGGTTCGAGCAGACCGACCATCAGGTAATACTGCAAAGACTGCCGCGAAATCCCGGCTTGCTCTGCGGCCTTGCCTATCGGTATTAGCTCGGTTCTTGAATTCAAAGCTTAACCTCTAATGCAAAGAACTCAAAATCAAAAATCGGACCTCGCCACCATACTTCGAAAACTCTCAGCGGTCATATTGCTTGTCATACTCTATTCTTCGGCAAATTCGCCTTGCCTCATTCAAATCACACCTCCGGCTCTTCTGCCGGCGCGATGGTCTCGTCCAGCCGCCTCACTACTTTGTTCACCAGGTCCAACAGCGAGGCCCTTACCTGCTCGAAATCGAGCCCTTTGACGCCCTTACTCGTATCTCCCGATTTAGTTATGTTTTTCGACAATCGAGCTGAAATCATTACTACATAATCGAAGTGGCCCGGTATTCGGCCCTGGCTCTGTCGAAAGGCCTCTCTGATGAGCCGCTTCAAGCGATTTCGCGTCACCGCGTTGCCGCAGGATTTACCAACCGATACACCCAGACGAGCGCAGCCGCAGTCGTTCTGGCACATATAAAGCGTGAGCACTCCATCGCTTGCCCCAAGGTTGCGGGCCAGGACCGCTTTGAACTGCCTGTTGCTGACGAGCCTTTTGGTCTTTGGTAATGACAACCGTTTCAAAGTGCCACCATTATCAGCGCCTATTGCAGATGTACCTGTGTGGGCCCGGAAGGCATTTCCGGTCCCCGCGGCCGAATCTCTCTCGGTCTATAATATTATCGGCCAAACAGGCACGAAACCAGCAACCCGGCCTCGGCTTATTTGTATGCATGCCTCTGTCCGACAGACCCTAAGCCGGCACTTGAGCCATTTCGTCGGCTCGCTTTCGCCTGTGCAGAACCTCGGCGCTTATCCTGCGCATCGCTTTGCGGTAGTCAAGAACTCCGACAAGCCTGTCACCGTCACCATCAGCTACCACCGGCAGATTCTCCAGGCCGTAACGCCCCATATGTTCCATTGCCTCTTCGAGCGGTGTATCACGCATCGTTCTATCCAGAACCGGCTCGGCTACGTCACAGGCAAGCAGCCAGCCGGCAACATCTCGATTAGCAAACATCTCTTTTATATCTGCGACCGTAATTACCCCGACAATCTGCGATTTGCTGTCAATCACCGGATAATAAACGTTCTCAGTGGAGCTGAATACCTTGAGTATCTCGTCAAGAGGCACATCCTCACCGATGCTTGTCGGCTCGCTGTCCATTACGTCTTTTACTGTGTAGCTCTTTATCAGGTCCTCTTCGGTGACATTCATTCCCACTTCGCCGGCTTTTTTGACCCCCACCTTCACCAACATAGGACCGAAGATTTCCATCAAAAATGTCGCTGTCATCACCACTATGATGATTGTATGTCCAATCTCCGCGCCGAACTGTTCACCGGCGAGGATGGCAAGCCCAATAGCCACACCGGCCTGAGGCAGAAGACATATTCCCAAGTACTTTCGAACCACAGCCGGCGCATGTGAATACCTGGCGCCGAACCACGAGCCCAAGACTTTGCCCGCTACCCTGCAGAGCGTAAAGACTACTATCATAACGACCATCCACGGAGCTACCCTGCCAAACTCCATGTGCGCCCCGGCAAGCACAAAGAACGAAACGTAAATCGGGGGAGAAAATTTCTCGACGAGCTTGAAAGTGCCCTTACTTCGGCGAGGCATTAAGTTCGCGACCGTTATACCCAATGTCATAGCCGGCAAAATCGGCCCGATTCTCGGTATCATCGATACGCCGACAACGAGCAGAAGGCAACCAATCGTAAATTCCAGGATTTTATCGTCAGCCTTGACAAACTTTAAGAGATAATAGAGCAGCACCGCCACTAAGAATCCCAACACTATTGCACCAACAATTTCAGCGAGCAGCAGGAATATGGTAGTCAGCACCGAGTCGTCACCTGTGCCGCAAAGGGCCTTGGCTCCGGTTGCTGCGCCGCGGTACAGCAGCAGCGCCAGGGCATCGTCGAGCGCGACGATAGCCAGAACCGCAGCGGTTAAAGGTCCCCTTGTCTTAAACTCCCACAAGACATTCACTGTTGCCGCCGGCGCCGTTGCAGAGGCAATAGCACCAAGAACAAGTCCCACCGCAATTGAAGTGAAGATATCGGCTTTGATTAGCCACATCACTGTCGATGTGCCGACTGCCACCAGCAGAAAAACCCCCATCCCCTGGGAAAAAAGAATGATAAAGAACTGCTTGCCGTACTTCTTGAAAACATCGCCTCGAAGCTCGGACCCAATCATAAAACCTATTAGCCCAAGTGCAAACATAGTAAAGGGCTTTAGACTGTCAATTATTTGCGGCGTTATGATTCCGGTAACGTCCCCCAGAATAATACCTACTACTATGCATCCGACAACCTGTGGGATATGCAGTTTTTGAAATAGCCGCGCGCCAAATGTCCCAAACAGAATGACAAGGGCAAATAACAAGACTACATTCAACTGACCATCCACACCACCAACAAAATTGCCCATTAAGTCACCCATCGAAATCACACCGAGCCACTACATCCCTGGCTTGCGCCGCAGAATCAGCCTTTAAATACTGGTATAAAAAGACGCTACCGCGACGACATCATATCGGCTTTTTGCTGCCGAGACAACACCTCGGCACTGAGTGACCGGAGGACTGCTCGACAATCCAGCAGACCAACAAGACTGTCACCCTCGCTCGAAGCCGTGACCGGGATGTGCTCTATATCAAGCTGCTTTGCCTTCTCAAGTGCCCCTGCCAAGGCCATATCCGGGGTTATCCTGGCAATGACCGGCTCGGCGATATCGAGCGCCACGAGCCAATCGTTTAATTCCTGGGTCGTGAAAGTATTTCTGATACCATCCAGCGTGATGGCGCCTATCAGCTTCCTGTCATTGTCAACAACAGAATAATAGAAGCTGTGGGTGCTGCTGACTACTTTGATTACTTCACTCAAGGATGCCCCGGCGGAAATAGTCGGCGCTTCCGTGTCCATTACATCGGCGACGGTGTAGGTTTCGATAAGGTCTTCTTCCGTGATGTTAAGCCCTACTTCGCCGCCCTTTTTCGTCGCCATTTTTACGCACAGCGGCCCTATGAACTGAAGTATGAATACTCCGATTATTATCACCGACAACATCGTGTCTCTGACATCACCTTCAAACCGGCTGCTCGCCATAATTAATAATGCAACCGCAATAGTGCCCTGTTGATATAAGCAAAATCCCAGATACTTTCTAACCGTCATCGCGGCTTTAGAGCTGGCAGCACCCCAAAATGCCCCTGTTGTCTTGCCAATAATACTACCGATAACGTAAGCTGCGACCAACAGGCAGATTTGTGCGCTAATATTGGTGATATTTAATCTGGCTCCAATAGCAACAAAGAACAACACGTAAATCGGCGGTGAAAATTTGCGCACAAGGTCGAAACTCTTCAGACTTCTACGCGGCGCCGTGTTTACCAAAGTCACTCCCAAGGCCATAGCCGACAGTATAATATCCATGTGCAAATACTCTGCCAGACCGATGGTAAGCACTATCATACCGATAGTAAAAAGCAGCGTTTTTTCGTCGCCTTGTACCCGTTTTACAATCCATCGCAGTATCAGCGCTGCTGCTGCCCCAAGCACCAGCGAACCGACGATCTCATTAAGTGCATAAAACGCCGTATTCAGCAAAGCGCTTTCCTGGTGACCGGTAAGAATACCCGCAACAGTAATACTGATTATGTACAGGACCAACGCAAGTGCGTCATCAAGGGCAACGATCGCCGTCAGCATTGTTGTAATAGGGCCTCGAGTCTTGTATTCCCACAATACGTTTACAGTCGAAGCCGGGTCTGTTGCTGCGCAAATAGCACCGAACACCACTGCTGCTGCCAATGCCGTTTGCCAGGGAGCGAAATACAGCATCGCAAGAAAGCTAAACACGCCCACTAACACAAAAGCCGCTAGTCCTTCGAAGAGCAAAATTGCAAAAACCTGTTTGCCAAACTTTGCAAAGACCTCACGCTTGAGCTCGCCGCCGATTAAAAAGCCAATAACGCCCAGTGCAAACAAGTTGAATGGCTCGAGAGTCTCCAGAGTTTGTTTGGAAATAATCGTTAGCAAAGGGCCCAATATAATTCCTACGATGATGTAACCGACTATTTGCGGAATGCGAAGTCTTTGAAATATTTTTGCCCCCGCCGTTCCGAAAAATATAGCCAGGCCAATCAGCAGGACAAGGTTAATATCTCTACCCTGGGCTAAAATAGGCTCCAATCGTTGAATCACCGTCGCACTCTCAAAAAGAGCAAGAAAATAAAAATATTGCTTAGCAGGCAAAATACTCAAAACGATTAAATAAAATGCCTGCTGCTGTTCATCTGCAAAAGTTTATGCTAATCGCAAAATCCGTTTTGTCAAATGATTTCCACTTACCCACTAAGCCGAGAAGCACTATACGTTTGTCATCGGCTGGCAGCAGCAAATATTGGGAGGGAAAAACGGGTTTGATGGTAGTACTTATCGTTAACCGTAACGCCGGCCCAATCATCTGTTCTAAACGACCAAGCCGGCAGTCGCCCTTGTTGAAAAGATTCGGCACCGCCACATTGCTCCACCCAAACCGCACCGCCTTGGTCAGCTCCTCAAAACCCCTTCCAGCGGGCCCTTTTCGCAACATTTGACTCAATGCAGGCGTTTCAGAACGGTTTATGCTAATGCGTAACCTCCTTTTGTCAAACTATTTCTGTGTCAACACGCCCACCAAAAAAACCTCCCGGATTGTTTATTTGACAAGCCACGTCAAATTGTGGATAATAATGTTTTAGAGCTTTTGGGATGGCTGTCCGGATTGAGCGACGCCTATGCGTTTAATCGTGAAACAAAACAACAGTACTATAAGCGAGTTCCAGTTCGCCAAAGGTCCGATTTATGTCGGCAGGCATAAAGACAGCCAGATATTTCTGGGCCACAGAGCCGTCTCAAGACAGCACGCCGTTATATTCCAGGCCGACGACGGCAAATGGATGGTCGAAGACCTCGACTCCGCCAACAAGACATATCTCAACGACGAACCTGTCCACAAGGTACAAATTAAAACCGGCGACCTTATTCGCATTATTGATTTTATCATTGAAGTCAAGCTTGAAGATATCACCAAAGACGAAAAGCCCATCGACCTGGAAGACACGCTCACCAAGACCGCCTACGACCTGCAGACTGTGCTGGCAACACTTCCTCGTGAAGTGCTGATAAGAAAAACCGACATGGGACACGCTCCGGATATGAAGCTCCCGGCAAAGAGACTGTCCGATTTCTCACGTGCTACGGAGGCAATCGCCAAAGCCAGAAGTCCCGACGAGTTACTGCTGAGCCTGCTGGATATCATCCTCGAACAATTCGATGCTTTTCATGCATGGTGCGCCTTGAGAGAGCAACCTGCAGGGCCGATGACGGCACACGCCGGAAAACAAAAGAGCGGCCAAAAGGTTAATCTGGCCCAGATAAAGCTTAGTGATAAAATCAATCAGGCGGTCGAAAGCGGACAATACCTGGTTCTGCCCCAGGCGTCGGCTGAAATTCAAGGTGAACACAAAATACGTTCGGCAATGATAGCGCCGGTCATAGGCGCAAGCGGCTGTCTTGGCGTCCTGTACGTCGATAATGCCGTCGACAGCAAACACTACAACCTCGGCGACCTCGACTACCTGATGATGCTGTCAATACACACCGCCGCGGTAATGAAAAAACTTTCGTGATTCCGACGCCGGGTCAATTCTGACTCCGGCGGACGCGACTTCTCACTCCGAAAAAAAAGTGCCCGTCTATTGTCTTTCGTATTTGCCCACGAGTTCGCCCTGGGCCAGGATATGTCCTTCCATCGCCTTGAGCAAACTGCTTTTCCTGGCGCCGGCTGCCAGGTCCAGTCGGGTATCAAGGGCGTAAACCCTGAAAAAATACCTGTGCGTCCCTCTCGGCGGGCAGGGGCCGCCATAACCGATTTTGCCGAAATCATTTGTGCCCTGCATGGCCCCACCGGCCAGCGTCTTGTCGGTCGGAATGTGCTCGGCTAACTCCGCAACCTCGGCGCCAACGTTAAACACTACCCAGTGAACCCACGTGCCCATCGGCGCATCAGGGTCGTCGTTTATCAGTGCCAGGCTTTTTGTCCCTTCCGGCACGTCCTGCCACTGCAGAGGGGGCGAGATATTTGCCCCGTCACAGGTATACTTCGGTGGAATCATCCCGCCGGCCTCAAAAGCCGGACTCGTAATCTTAATCTCCATCCTTCTGTCTCCCACTGCACCTGAATCAGCCTGCTCATCCTCATCGCACGAGCAAAAAAACAGTAGTGATACCATCGCAAACCAAACAAACCTTTTTAGCATACCATATCCTTTCCAATCCCTTTTTCAGTAACCGCCCAAACTTCCACGCCTTCAGCAAATGGACCGGGGAACTAATCACAGGTTGTTAACCACTGCATCGCGAATAGCGCATAATCGTTCAGGTCAACGTCCCCGTCGCAGTCCCAGGTCACCGTCATTATAACCACCAAGCGGCCCCGTTTCTACCCCGTCCCACGTCGATACACCGAGGCCTTGCCAGCCGAGTGCGTCGTCGCTGTTATAATCGCAGCACGCAGGATGGTTTTTTTTTGTCTCTCCGGGATATTGCATTTTGTGCCTCAGGAAGGCTGCTGTGGCGCAGTTGCTGATTGGCTCGAAGTTCGCAGCCTTTTTTCGAAGAAAAATCTTTTGGGCTGTTGACAAAGGCCGGAGACTCACTTACCATGCTTTGGCAGTAGTTTTTGATAATCTGCTGCCGGGAAGGATAAGTGTGAAGGTTATTGGCTGTATTCCTGCTCGTTACGGTTCAACTCGATTCGAAGGTAAAGTTCTCGCCAAAGATACCGGAAAATTCCTCATCCAGCACACCTATGAGCGCGCCTGCCAGGCCCGGCTTCTTGAGAAAATAGTAATAGCCACCGACGACCAAAGCGTCGCCGCCGCCGCAGAATCCTTCGGCGCCGAAGCCGTTATGACCTCCACCGAGCACCAAAGCGGAACCGACCGCATCGCCGAAGCCGTCGCCGATATCGATGTCGAAATAGTCGTCAACCTCCAGGCCGATGAGCCGGAGATAGACCCGGCAAATATTGACTACGTGGCCGAGCTCCTGCTGAAAAATCCGGATTACCCCATGGCCACTCTCGCCGCCGAATTCCAGTCCGCCGGCCAGGTCGCCGACCCCAATATCGTAAAGGTCGTCCTCGACGCCAATGGCGCCGCTGTCTATTTCTCCCGGTCGCCAATCCCCTACGACAGGGAAAACGCCGGCGTAGGACCTGTTGAGCAATATCTGCGCCACCTCGGCATCTACGCATACCGCAGGGAATTTCTGATGAAAATCACCACCCTGGACCAGAGTCCCCTGGAAAAAATCGAAAAACTCGAACAGTTGCGGGCCCTCGAAAACGGCTACAAAATCCTGGTCGGCAAGGTTGAGCACCACTGCGACGGCATAGATACCCCGCAGCAGTACGCCGAGTTCGTCAAAAGAGTAAAAGCACGAAAATGACTAACTTCTGAAAAAGGCCTATATATGTCTGACCGAAAGGATTTGTTGGCTTCTGTCAGTGACACTTCAACTAACAGCGAGTTCTTCTCGCCGGTGCCGGCCGGATACAAAAAAGGCAAAACACGCTACTGTTTCGTCCTCGGAACAGTGATGAGCGGGCTGGGAAAGGGAATATTCTCATCCTGCCTGGCCAAGCTGATGCAGGATAAGGGCCTCAAGGTCGCACCTGTCAAGCTGGAAGGCTATCTCAATATCGATTCCGGCACGCTCAATCCCTTCCGGCACGGAGAGGTATTCGTACTCGACGACGGTATGGAAACCGACATGGACCTCGGAACCTACGAAAGAATGCTCGATATGGATTTGAGCAGGGCAAATTTCGCCACCAGCGGTCAGGTTTTCAGTTCCGTCCTCCATAAAGAACGGCACGGCGATTACCTCGGCAGGGACGTCCAGATGATTCCACACGTTACCGGTGAAGTAAAGCTCAAGCTTCGCCGGCTTGCCGTCGAAACAAATGCCGATATAGTCTTCGTCGAGATAGGCGGTACCGTCGGAGACCTCGAAAACGCTTACTTCATAGAAGCCATGCGCGAGCTCGCCTACGAAGAAGGACCTGATAGCTGCTGCTTTATGGCGCTGACCTATATACTCGAGCCGAAAACCCTCGGCGAGCAGAAATCAAAGGCAGCTCAATTGGGCATAAAGCAGCTTATGCAGCTCGGCATCCAGCCGGATATAATCGCCTGCCGGGCCTCCAATCCCGTCACCGAAAAGGTCAGGCAAAAAATAAGCGTCTACAGCAACGTACCTTTGAAAAGAGTCGTAAGTCTCCCTGATTCCACCAGCATATATAAGATACCTGCAATGCTGCGAGACGGCGGCCTCGATTTCGAGGTCCTCCGGCTGCTCAAAATCGAGGACAGAATCAATCTCAGGCATGAACGAAAAGCATGGCTCCGATGGTGTGACTTTACCGACAAAATCGACGCCGCCAAATACGAGCTCACCATCGGAATTACCGGAAAATATACCTCCGTCCGCGACAGCTACGCCTCGATAATTAACGCCCTTGAGCATGCCGGTATTGTGTTAGGTTGTAAAACCAGGGTCGAATGGATAGAAACAACGACCGTCACGGACGATACGGTGGCCGAGAACCTCAACGGAGTTGACGGTATAATCGTCCCCGGAGGATTCGGAACCAGGGGCGCTGAGGGGAAAATTGCCTGCATAAAATATGCCAGGGATAATCTCCTGCCCTATCTCGGATTGTGCTTCGGTTTTCAAATGGCCGTCATAGAATTTGCCCGCAACGTCTGCGGCCTGAAGGATGCCAACAGTACTGAGATAGACCCGGATTGCCCTGAGCCTTTAATCGACGTCCTGCCCGAACAGAAAAAAATCGAAGGGCTTGGTGGAAATATGCGCCTCGGCGGAAGAGATATCGAACTGAAGCCGGAGACACTCGCCTGGAAACTCTTTGGCAAACCCGACACGGTCAGAATGCGTTTCAGGCATCGCTATGAGGTTGACCCTCGCTATATCGAAGTGCTCGAAAGCCATGGCCTGGTGTTTTCCGGCAAGGCCCCAAATCAGCCGATTATGCAAATCCTGGAAATCCCCGCCCATCCGTTCTTTATGGGTACACAAGCGCACCCCTGCCTGACCTCACGTCCGCTCAAACCCCAGCCTATGTTCGTGGGCCTGGTCGCCGCCGCAATGAAAAAACGCTATCCGCAGGAACAATTCGGCGACTGCATAGAAACCACCACGAAAATCTGTGCAGGGAAAGATTAACCCCGCCGCCGCATATAGTCTCACCGGTAGACAACTACCGGTACTCAGCCGCCGGAATCAGGTTCAGATTCCTTCAGGCAAATGGGGCTTAGCTTTTAGTTTCTCGAGTTCCGCCTCGAGCTTCTGGATTTGTGCCTTGAGGTCCTCAATTTCCTGACGCAGCTTGATATTCTCATCCATCGCCGGTCCCAAAACACCGTCCATGTACTTCTGGACGCCGTCCCGTGACAGCTCCTCCAGCGAGTTCACCTGCTGCTTGCATTTATCAAGAGCTTCTTTTTGTTGTCCCATCCGTCGCTCATGCAGCTTGTGCAGTCTGCGCAATTGCTGCTCGCAGAGTTGTTTTTGTGTTTCCAGGTCCTGTTTCAACTGCGCGTTCTCCATTGCTATCAGCCTGCTCTGATTCTCACTCTCTCGCATGTTGCCCAAGTTCTCTTTCTCACAGCCTGTCAGCAAAGCAGCTCCGACAAATACACCAGCTAATGTCAGGAGTGTTTTTAGGGCCGGATTTCTCATCTTTGACATCCTTTCAAATCTGACCTTATCGGTTGAAATGCCCAATCTATTTCTTGGAATATATCCGAATCCTGCTCCTTGTCAAGGGTGCTGCTATTGGAAAAGTACGTCCAATTTCTGCTTCTCGGCCGGGTCAATCTGACCGGCCTCGGTCCAGACCGCCAAATCAAGACTGCTTCTGCAGTGACATTCCTCGTACACAAGCTCCTGGTCGCTTTCCAAAACCGCCTTGATAAGCCTGACGCAGTTCTCCGTGCCGGCCTGCAAATTGGCAATTATCTCTTTAAGCAGAGTCTGCTTGTCTCCCGCCGCCTCATGCCCACGCCAGCAGTCATAGTCACTCGGCAGCCCAATCAATGCATAACATATCTGTGCTTCACGCGCCAGCCTGGCCTCCGGCATAGCCGTCATACCAATCACGTCGCCGCCCCACGACCGATGCATCAGCGATTCGGCCCGAGTCGAAAACTGCGGACCCTCCATACAGACATAGGTGCCCTTGGGATGAGTCTTCAAATCAATCGTCTTGGCTGCCTCAATAAGAATCTGACGCATCCGCACGCACACAGGCTCAGCCATCTCACAATGCACAGCCCCAAAACCGCCGAAGAAGCTGTTGGTCCGCTTGAACGTCTTGTCGATGAACTGGTCAACCAGCACCAGGTCCCCCGGGGCAATCTCCTCGCGAAGCGACCCTACCGCACCGCTGCTTATTATGACGTGGGCGCCAAGTTGCTTCAGTGCAAAGATATTCGCGGCGAATGGAACCTCGCTGGGCGATAGTCTGTGCCCTTTGCCGTGGCGATTCAGAAATGCTACTTTCCTCTTGCCCAGCCTGCCCATCATTATAGCGGCGCTCGGCTTGCCGAAGGGCGTCGAAATATCCTGTGATTTGGCGCCGCTTAAATGCTCAGCCAGCGCGTCACCAAGACCTGTGCCCCCGATTATGCCTACCAGTTCTTGCAACATTCAGAAACCTTCCTGTATATTACCTGCCAACGCCTGCCGTTCACACACACATTACAGGCCCCTCAGGTAGCCTATCAAATTGGCAACCTGGTCCATCGCCAAAAACAACACGGACAAGCCGGCAATACACCACATGGCAGCCTTGACCTGACCTGCCTTGCCGGAAACCACCTTTATAAGAACAAAAGAAATGAATCCGAAAGCCAGTCCGGTACTGATACTGTAACTCAGGGCAATCATCACAATTATCACGAAAGCCGGAAATGCCTCTTCCATGTCCGTAAAGTCAATTTTTTTGATTTCTTTCATCATAAACAGCCCGACCATAATAAGGGCAGGTGCCGTTGCATATCCCGGCACAATTCCAACCACAGGCACAAATAGCAGCGCCAGCAGAAAGCCAAGCCCCGTAACTATCGAAGTCAGCCCCGTCCTTCCTCCCTGCTCGATACCGGCGGCCGATTCCACGTACGCCGTCGTTGTCGATGTCCCCATCAGTGCACCTGCCACCGTCGCCGCCGCGTCAATACTCAGCAGCCGGTCCAGACCCTTAATCCTGTTATTCTTATCGACCATCTTTGCCTGGTGACAGCACGCAACCATTGTCCCGACGCTGTCGAACATATCCATAAAAGTCAGCGTGAATATCGTCCCGAAAAAACCGCCCCGCAGCGCGCCCAAAACATCCAGCTTGAATGCAACGGCAGATATGTCTAAGTGCGAAGATATAACCTGCTCAGGCAGCTCTATCTTTCTGCATATCAATGCCAAAACAGTCGATGCCACAATCCCAACCAGAAGAGCGCCCCTGACCTTTTTTATCTCTAAGTAAATCATCACAAGCAGCCCGAAAAGACCAATCAGGACTGTCCCCGTCATCGCGCCCGCTGAAACAAATGTTATTTTATCCTGCACCACGATACCGAGGTTCTTGAGTCCTATGAACGTTATGAACAAACCGATGCCGACCGCTATGGCCGAGACAAGTGATGTCGGAATCGCTTCGATAATTCCTTTTCGCAGACCAGACAAGCTCAATATCAGGAACAACACTCCCGACAGAAACACCATGCCAAGCGCCGTCTGCCAATCCATCTTTCCCGAAGCCACCAAAACAGCGAAAAAACTGTTAAGCCCCATCCCCGGCGCCATGGCAATCGGAGCATTAGCCAATAACCCCGTCATAATCGTAGCGCCGGCCGTTACTATGCACGTAACCGCTATCAAGGCCTCTTTGTCCATCCCCGTGCTGTCACTGAGGATATTAGGATTGACAAGAATGATATACGCCATAGTAAGAAACGTTGTCACGCCGGCGACAACTTCGGTCTTCGTATTTGTCCCTTTTGCCCGGAGCCGAAAGAACTGACCAACCATCTCTAATCCCCTTAGCCTTGCTTGCCTGCGAGCTGTCCGCCGCCGTCTCTCGCACATGCCACGATGCCGGTCACTGCCTGAGGTAGATGATAATGCCCGTCAGCAGCAAAATGGCGAAAACGCATACGCCTAAAGCGATAAGAAATATCCACATAAACCGCCTGTTCTGTCTCGACATCAGGTACTTCAGATAACGGTCGCTCGTCGCAAACGTCTTGCTCATAGTGACAATGCTCTCGGCCTGGCCGCCAACGGCCTGATTGAGCCGCGCCACCGTCTGGTTGAACTTATTGAAACTCTCGGTCATCTGAACATCGGTGTCCGCCGCCGCCGCAAGCTGATGATTGATGTTAACCAGCGCATCGGTCTGCTTGGCCGTCTCGTTCGGAATCCGCTCCACCGAATCCAGAAATTGCTGGTCCTTCGCAGCCGAAGCCCTCAACTGCTCCAAAAGCTGTTCCGCCGCCTTCTTTTGATTCTCCACCACTCCAGGAAAAGTCTCCAGCAATTTCGGCAGCCGGTCGATTCTGCTGGTCAGCTCTTCGTGCTGAGCAGCCTGCTGATTCAAGTGCCGGTTTATATCCTCAAGCTGACCAATCAACCTGTTGAACCCTTCCTGCAGCTTCTCGATTGGCTCGGCCCTTTTCGCCTGCTGAACAGTCTTGACCATCGCCTTGTCGCTCTCGGCTTTTGGCTGCGGCTGCGAATCTGATTGCTCGGTTTCGTCCTCCCGGTATATCAGACCCTCATCATCGACCTCCGGCTGATAAGCAGCGGATGATGTTTTGCGGGTCCGCAGCCACGCGCTCGTTTTTTCCCAGAAATCCATAAAGGACATAATAGAATTCCCTACCAAAAACAAAGCCTATTTTTGCGCTTCAGATTCTCAGCACAAACAGTCACCCGCCCGGCTAACCGTCTGCAATTCTCGAAACCTCATTAAAGCCTTTTCTGCTGGAACTTCAAGCCATTTCTGCTACCATCACCCGCAGAAATCGAAACAATTTGAATGAGGTGAGCAATGAAACTGGTAACGTACCGTCGGAACGAGTCAGTTTCGTGTGCAGTACTGACGGAAGGACGCTTGGTCGATATTGCTTCCTGCTGGCCTGGCCCGAATCCGCCTCGAAGCATAAAACAGATTCTCGAGCGGGGTGAGAGCTGCCTGCAAAAAGTGGCGCAGTTGGCAGCCTCAGCCGACGTTTTCATTGCCCTTGAATCGGTAGACCTGCTGGCTCCTGTGCCTCGGCCCGGCAAGATTATAGCCCTTGCAGGCAACTACAGCCGGCATATCAAGGAAGCCGCTTTGATGCAGGGCTTCAAGTTGGGGCTGTCTGATTCACCCCGTGAAACGACGGTTCCACGTCCTTTCATTATGCCGACTACGGCGGTGATTGGCCCGGAGCAGGAGATACCCTGGCCTGTTTACAGCCGCCAGATAGACTACGAGATAGAATTGGCCGTGGTCATCGGCAAAAAGGCAAAGTCTGTTCGGCTGGAGGATGGTCTGGATTTTGTGGCCGGTTACACCATTGCCAACGACGTATCGGCGCGGAGTGTAACGTTCCTGAAGGGCAGGCAGGAAAGGCCGTGGGACGACTTCTACGATTGGCTTAACGGCAAATGGGCGGATGGTTTTTGTCCGATGGGACCTTACCTGTTGACGGCGGACGAGCTCGAGGACGTGCAGAATCTTGAGCTGAGACTTACCGTCAACGGTGAAGTTCGACAGGATGCCAATACCAGGCAGATGATATACCCGGTGGCCGACATTGTATCGTTTTTGAGCCACGTGATGACGCTGGAGCCCGGCGACATTATCGCTACGGGGACGCCGGCGGGGGTGGGTGTGGCCACGGGCAGGTTCCTGGAACCCGGCGACGTAATCGAATGCTCTATCGAGAAACTTGGGACGCTTAGAAACAAGCTGGGCGTCCGGCCAGAACATTTCTATGAGCCGCTGGCGTATCGATTATAACCCGCCGACGCCAAAACCTCATTGCGAGCCCTGCAACGCAGGCCGCGGCAATCTCAACCCTAACTCAAAACTAAAAACTCTTCCCCCCCTGTCACTGCGAGGATGTCGAAGACCGACGTGGCAGTCTCAACCGTTGTTACTCAAAAACCGCCGTTTTTCTGAGCATCCTATTATCAAGCAACAGAAGCACGCAATTAACAAGGCCAGGGCATCGCGATACCTCATCGTATAATTCTCCAGTTGTACCCAAACTTTCTGATCTCACTCGCCCACCAGCATTAGCTTTTCCAGAGCATTACGCGCTGCCTCGTCGTCCAGCGGTGTAAGCCGTATGCGATCCAGCAGGTTCAATTCCTGATCCCTGAGAATCAACTGGCCCCGATTCGACAATAAGCAATTCCATGTATGAACATCTACCTTAACCTGTACATAACCTCGCGAACCATGCTCATCCATATACTCTACAAGTTCTGCATTATGGCCCGTTTGGAACCTTATGCAGTCCAGCGACATCGTCCAGAACAGTTTTGGCCTATCCTTGAAGCGCGACACTCGATAGTAGTCCGAAGTTGTGAATAATTTCGTACCGAATGCGTTAGCGTCATTGGAGTCAGAGTAACCCACCCATGCAACCTGGTCTAATTCGTCTACTACAAACCAAATAAGTGCTGGGTAATCGCGAGAGCTTGGTGAGTACCGGTAACCTGAGGGAGGTGTTACCTGTGCCACAAAAAGCATAACTTCATCATCAAAGACCCCATTGGACAGTAGCTCTATCACTCGAGCTCGTCGCCTTAACTCATCCGTGCTGCAACCGACATTCGGCTCGTGTCTGGCAAATTGCGCTGCGCTCTCCCTGAAAAGCTCTTGGAGCCATTCCTTTTCTCTTGCGCTTCTATCCTTTATCCAAATCACACAAGCAGTACCAACCACAGCGCAAACGACCCCTACAACTACAACCTTCGCCACGACTGTCCATGTATTCGCCTGTTTCACCGGCGCCAGTCTCCAATCCGAACGCTGCCGCTACACACGCATAACTCCAACCTTCTAGGAATCTACAAAGCATACCTCACATTGTACCATGCCGCACAAAAAGAAATGATAATGCCTGCCACGAAGATGCAAGCCGCAAATCTTCTACAATAGATCGCCACAATGACACCAGCTAATCCCTTAGCAATTATGGATACTACAGGCCCTGCTATTGGACCGAGTATTGTCGAAACGAAATATATCGCAGGATGAAGCTCGAACTCTGCTCCTGCTCTCAGCATGAAATACACCGTGCTTATACCGTCGGCAATAAGAGATATAAGAAAGAGTATGATCAACCATCGGTAGACCTTCCAAAATCCTCGAGAATTTGTCTTCAACCTATCGAATATAGGATTCAGCCATTGCATTTTTGAAACCGAGTTATATGCAAGTTTACAACCGAAACGGTCTCGCTTACTTGTTGTGCTTCTTCCACGTCCGCAAACCCTCCAAAACTCCTAGTGCGATCGCAACTATCCATATGACGATACCCACCAAATCGCTCAAAATTCCTTGGTTGTACATCGGGTCGCTCACATTAGATGGTAATACCCACATTGAGAGAAAAAACAGCACCAACGCCGCAAGAAACGAACAAAGCATACCTCTGAAGACGGCCAAACTTAAGACATGTTTACACGACATAACTGGTACCTATTAACCTATTCAAGCTTGCAATTCCTGCAGCTCGTTACTGTTCCTACCGTGTGCTGTAGAGCCCGTCCTGGATATAGTACAGCCTATGGGCAAAGGCCCCCTGCTCGAGGCACGCCGCCACCATCATTAAAGCCTCGTCAATATAATTTCCGTACACGAACCACCGCTGGGTGGTCCCGTTCGCGTCGCTTTCAGCCAAAACCTGCAAGTTATCGTAGGAATAAGATTTGTTCATTTTTGGCTTATTTTTTCATTTTCGCTGATTCCAGCCATGTGGACAACATTAATAGCGTGTCCAAGGAATACAAGCAACATCCTTTAGCGGAACTTTGTCTAATATGTTTCCGTCCTTACCAAAAATTATGAACTGCCCCCTTCTTTTCATAATACTTGTGTACATAATGTGTGGCAATACAAGATAGTTAATGTCATTCTTTATTTCAGTATACGGTCTAGCTTTGTCATCCAGTTCTATATTAGGCCTCAAATGTACATATAAAGTAAAGATTCCGTGATGGCGATATTCAGGAGAGGGCAAGTCATTACGTGAAATACATACCTGGCCAAGACTGTTACAATCCTGATTGCCAGTAGAGTAGTTAATGTGCGTAACATGTGCCTGCTTGTCAACGTAGTTAATTATAAAGTAGGGTCCATATTCATCACCTTCAGGACAAATGTTAAGATGGAAGGTCACAACGCAATCGTCCGAAATTGGTCCTTTCAAAACAGAAATAGCCTTCTTGATTCGGGCACTTTGACTTGGTTCAAGCTTCGACTGATGAAGTTGCAGAGAGTAGAATAATTTGCTTGCATCCGACATGAATTGTTGCCGAATTTCCCTCCTCGCGCGTATCCGGTTTCTATAGTGGTCTCGCACTATATCAATAGCTAACATTAAAGCAGCGCCTATCACTATACCTAGGGTCATATGTATTATAGTTTTATTGTTTCTCACCAATCTCATTATATACCCAATTCGGTTTTAATTTTTTTGAGGTCTTTTACGGTCAGCAAATGAAGCTTGCGGACTGGGGGAATCTTATACATGTCAGCTATATCTTTTGAGCACTTATTATTATCGCCCCTCCCGATAGGATAGGTGTATATATCGCAGTCACAGGGTGACCATGTGGCGCCCTTCTTACAACCTTTCTTTTTTATGCACTGGTGCCAATAACAACCTACGAACACGGGCTTCTTGATTTTTTTCTTCTTTATGATGCCTTTAGTAACAGTTATACAAGCCCATTCGCACACATAACCGTATAAATGACTTCCGCAGAAATGCATATGAGCTTGTAATGCTCCTGTTATAAAGCCCCAACTTGACGTCTTTGTCCCTATCGCATAAGCTACGTTAAGCGGCCATACTTTCCCGGACATGCCTGCACCGAGCGTAAGCCACCACAAGCTTTTTATAGTTTTCTTTGTTGTAAGTATATTCGCAGGTTTTTTTCCTATTGGAGTCGCCATCCAAATAACTACTGAATATCCATCGAATTTGCAGTCCAATCCATAGCCATCAACATAATTGATAGGACTTGAAACTGCATATTCGTAAAGATTAAGCGTATCTGAATACTGTTTAAGCAGATCAGACTTGTTTGCCCTTTGTGGAAATGGTTTCATCCCCAGCGGGTCCTGCGTTAGCCACCGGCCGGTGTAGTAGTCGTAATACCGGTGGCGGTTGAGCTGGAGCTTCAAATTCCCGTCGTCTAAGAAGTCCACCCTTCGGCCGGTGAAGTAATATGGGTTCGTGAAGTAGCTCTGCTGGTTGGCGGGCGTGCTGCCGCTGCGGCGGAAGGCCGGCCAGTCCGTGGTATCCACCGAGCCGCTGTTGTCCACATCGCACCGCCAATTATAGCCCGCATCGCATTCGGACCCGAAGAAGCTCGCGGAAAACTCGTCCCGGTCGTCGCCGTCAATATCGCCGTCGGCATCTGCGTCGCCGCTCGTCCAGGTTCTGGCCCGGCCGTATACGTCGTAGTACGTTTGCTCCTCTATCACCCAGCCCTTATCAGCCACCAGGGCACGTGTGCTGTAGAGCCCGTCCTGGATATAGTACAGCCTATGGGCAAAGGCCCCCTGCTCGAGGCACGCCGCCACCATCATTAAAGCCTCGTCAATATAATTTCCGTACACGAACCACCGCTGCAAAACGCCCGCATCGTTGTAGTCCGCCAGCACCTGGACTATTCGCGCACACCTCACACCGCTTCTCAGGAGCTAATCTCCTCTCGGATACAGGACACTCCAATACTCCGAATGGCGAGGCCCATCCCATGAGAACCGGTGTTTCTTCTTTGACCATGAAAACGTTATGCGGGGTTTGAATCCTCGTCCGGCAAGCTTGATTTGTACCGGTTCACCCGATTTCGGACGAACTACCACAGCTTCGGTATGCTCATTAGGGTCCCCGTTTTCGGGCGCGAACTCCGTGAACCTCACATCAAGAAGAAGGTCGGCTTGGGGGGAGCGAAGCCGCCACACCTTCAGGCTTGTCTCGAAGCCCCATTCTTGTGCGCGACTTTCCGTAAACTTTTCAGACAGATCCTCCGTCATGACAACTTCCAAGAGACCATCCCCGTCGAAGTCCACCATAGCCCCATGGGCAAACGTCCACATGCTGCGTAAGCCTAAGAGATACCGTCCCCTTTTGTCGAAGACAAACGTATAGCTACGGGCTCCGCGTCCCCCATCCACCTCATACGTAACTTCTACAACATGAAAGGTGTCACCATTTGCGTCGCAGGCAGCCGTATGCTCTATCCGGTCACTCTTTCGGGTGAAGCTGAACTCCGTGGGCAGATTATTGATATCATTGGCAGCCAAAAGCTGCTTCAACACCGTTATGCGCACTTTGCGGCTTGGATGTTCCAACCGCAAAACATCGGGAATTGTATTTTCTGTCGGGGCACGCAACACCGCCCAAGTAACCAAGGCTGCCGCAGCACCTACAACTAGCGGTATAACTATTCGCCTGCCCACGCCTATATCTCCTAATACCCCACTCTTCCGATAACCATATCCGGTCCATATTCACGACGGTCTTCGCCGGTCCAAGTCAAAGCCAGCCTAAGGGTACTGCCGTGTCCCCTCCCAGGTGACTATCTCACCAGAGAAACAAGGAAGCAATTCTAGGGGAGCTGGCCTCAGTTCTGCCAGTGGCGGGATTACGTAAAACTCCTGCTGGGGGCCGTAGCACATCTCCCTCGTGCCTTTCTTATCGGTATCCAGAAGATACGCCCTCCCACTGTGGTCACGTATCAAAAGATGCCGAAAATTAATGTCATCCCAATCATACGTAACCAACTGTTTCTCATGAGGAGCTATATCTACAGTTTCGGAAAGATGCAGAGACATTGCAGGCGGAAAGGAATTCTTGTATCGTGGCAGAGGCGCATAGCTTCCGCGGCCGGCAGTAATTCCAATGGGCATAACTTCAACATACTGACCGCTCTGGTTCACGATCCAAAAAGAGTCAAGGAACGCAAGCTGGATCGGGTTGGATGCATTTAGAAAACGCAACACTCTCAGACTAACGCCACCTGCAAAAATAGCACCCAGAACCACCAGGGCGATTACAATGCACCATCGCCTCCACTTGTGGCCCTGTGTCACCCATTTGCTATCTCGCATATTCGCCGCCTTTCACGTGCAACAAGCCCATTAAGCCTCCCACGCCCCTCACGGGTTCTATGGCGAATAACCCGACAACGAACAGCAACATTTACATGTGCAAGGCATAAATCCGCAACCGCATCCAGCAAATGTCGCTACTAGGTCTGCTCCTTCGGGTGTACCCAACCCTGCCATATCTACTAATTCCTTAAGAATTCCCGCATCGATACAGTATATGGGGCTACAGTAAAAGCTTATCTTGCAACCCACATAACAATGTCTGTACTTGTCATTCATGCCGCTTGTATTTGTCACGGCTCTTCTTACTTGCCACAGGCACAGAATTGTGAGAGCAAAGGTCCCATTCGGATCACTCCAAGTAAGCGGGTTGCTGGCGGCGTAGTGGTACAGACTCAGCCCGTCGCCGTACTGCAGCAACGCAAGGAACAAATTCTGTTCTGCGCCAGACGGGTCAATCCCCAGTGGGTCCTCTGTCAGCCATCTTCCGGTATAGTAGTCGTAATACCTGTGGCGGTTGTGCTGGAGCGTCAAATTCCCATTATCTAAGAAGTCCACCCTTCGGCCAGTGAAAAGATAGGGATTGTCGCAAAGAGAGGTTTGCCGCGGGTTATATGAATCGTCCATAATACTCGGCTGGCCATACGCATCGTATTCATAGCGTTCCACCACCCCGCCGACAGCATCAATCAGCGCAGCCGGGCTGTACAAATGGTCTTGCACGTAGAAACAATCGTACCAGTTCTGTCCCTCCTGCCGCCGCATCATAACAACCTCATCAACATAATTGCCGTACACAAACCACATCTGCAAAACACCCGCATCATTATAGTCCGCCAACACCTGCCGGTTATCGTTATAATAATAAAGTGTGGTCTCGTCTGCCAAAGTGGGCATTTGCCCACCCAAGGCTTGCCTGACGATAACCCGTGAAATGCACTATGCGTCAGATTATGCACCCGGTATGTCAATGTCCACCCTTTTTTGCATATATCGGTCCCACCAGTGGGGTGTCACGTGAACCTTGAACTCAAGCTCTATTAGCTTGCCTGCTGTAAGTGGGACCCTTAAGTAGTTCCCCGGCCTTACCTCGCAGAGCTTCGTGATGTCCTTTCCGTCGCGTAATACGAGAAACACCTTTCGAATATCTCTAATGCAACCCATGGCATCTTGCGAATCTACGTCGTGCACATTCATCTTGACGCTAATGTTCTTGCTGGACCACCCCTCCGTCGCGCCATCAAAATCATAGGCCTTCTCAGGCCGTTCAATATCGTACACTACACCCCGAAATTCTTGATAGTTCCTTCGGTATCTGTCCAGATAGAACCGATACGCCTGCTCCGCACCTTCCGCATCAGCCATAGCCAGAGTTTCATCTATCGTTTGCCAATCGCGCCAAACACACGGGTAGTCCCCGATCTCTCTTTCGCAGAGCTTTCTTATCGTGGGCCACTCTTTGTACCTCGCATATATTCTTAGAAAAGCCCTAATTTCATCGTAGAATAACAACTGTGCGTACAATACTTGATATTCCTCCGAACTAAACCAACCAGCATTTTCCAAAAGGTAGAAGATAAAATGCGGGTCCGCATTTCCCATTGCAGCATATTCGTGCATCACCTGATGATGAATCAGAATCTCCTCGTCTGTATGCCAGTAAGGACCGTTAAAATCGCCTGCGACAGTGTAATCCGTATTGATGAATACTCCCCCTGACTCTTCGGGTAGAGTTATTTTCATTTCAAACTGACGATTGATTAATACCTGCTTGATTACGTCCCTGTTGCCATGATAGACATACCAGTCAGCCATATCATATAAATCTTTCGTTTTGATGAGTTTTTGCTCCTTCAACAACCCGCTCACTTCTTTGCCAGAAAGCTTCGGCCGCTCCAACTGTTCAACGTACGCGCGTCGTCGTGCCAGCGACTCTTCCGTTGTGGTCGTAGTTAAATCCTCCACCCAATGACCTAACTTCTGCCAAAACAACGGTAGTACCGGTGTCAAAACAATAAACAGCGCACATATTGTAACACAGCCGGCAACCAAGCTTATCACCTTCCAGGAGCCTTTTGACATTACTCTGGTTTTTGCCGACCTAATCTCGCGTCTTCCACTCGAAGTTTTCACACAACTGTTCCTCCCCGTCAAGGGTAACGTGATCTCCCTTCGTGCACGTGAAATCACCTCTTTTACAGTACGGACTCGGGCGAAGAAGTCGCCTAATGGTTCGCCCATACTCCACGAACAATTCTTTCAATTCGAATCTAAAACAGGAAATTGGAGTTAGGGCGCTCTCGTACAAAGGCTGGTCATAGATTTCGTCGGTTATATTAATTGTCGCACCCCGTATGTCCCACTTACAACCGTCCCCGCAAGGTACTCGCAACAAACTGAAGTGCTCCCGTTTGTATGGTCTGATGGTCACTGTGATTGTTCCGAAAAGGCTGGGCAAACTCAACTGTATCACGTTGGCAGCCGAGCTAACTATACTAGCGAATGTGCCCCCCGTAGCTATCGCCAGAGCGTCCAGTCCTACCGACGATAATCCGTGCACGCTCAGTTCGGTAAGTGAAGACCCCATCCACTTAAAGCCCGGCTTTATCCCTCGCCTGAACCAACAGCGCTTAATGTACCGATACTCGCAGGGTGTACACTTGCATCCGGCAGCACCTATGGGGTCCACCACTATGAGGGGATTACCTGCCACATACTCATACAAGTTAAGTCCATCCTCATACCCCAGCGGATCCTCTGTCAGCCATCTTCCGGTGTAGTAGTCGTAATACCTGTGGCGGTTGAGCTGGATTTTCAAAGAGCCATTGTCCAGGAAATCTACCCTTCTGCCGGTGAAGTAATATGGGTTCGTGAAGTAGCTCTGCTGGTTGGCGGGCGTGCTGCCGCTGCGGCGGAAGGCCGGCCACTCCGTGGTATCCACCGAGCCGCTGTTGTCCACATCGCACCGCCAATTATAGCCGGCATCACATTCGGACTTGAAGAAATTCGCGATAAACTCCTTCATGTCGTCGCCCTCAGCATCGCCCTCAACATCGCCGTCGGCATCTGCGTCGCCGCTCGTCCAGGTTGTGGCCCGGCCGTATACGTCGTAGTACGTTTGCTCCTCTATCACCCAGCCCTTATCAGCCACCAGGGCCCGTGTGCTGTAGAGCCCGTCCTGGATATAGTACAGCCTATGGGCAAAGGCCCCGCTCGGCTCGCTCTGGTCGAGGCACGCCGCCACCATCATTAAAGCCTCGTCAATATAATTTCCGTACACGAACCACCGCTGGGTGGTCCCGTTCGCGTCGGTTTCAGCCAAAACCTGCCAGTTACCGTTATAATAATAAAGTGTGGCCTCGTCTGCAACCAAATCTTTTTTCCGGATTCTTCGTCCCAGCGCATCATAGGCGAATTGGGCCACCGCATTGTTGGCGTCGTCGAGGACTTCCACAATCCGGTTCTCGTAATCGTATTCGTAATGATAGCCGTCCCTGTCTTTTATAAGATTGCCTGCCGGGTCGTATTCAAGGCTGTTTGCACCGATACTGTCGTAGCGGTTGGTGAGTGTATCGACGGCGTAGTTTACATCGTTGCCGTCGCGGACGTTGACACTTTCCCTGTTACCGAGCTTATCCATTGTAAAGGCCTCGTTATTATCGCCTATATCATACTGTGCCAGCCTCAGCCTGTCAAGGTCATTAACGTATCGTGCATGGCATTATCTTTTTCCGTATTTTGTTGTGTGTAATTAGTAAAATGCTTCCTGCCGAGATTCCGATAACGATGCTGAAAACCTGCGCAACAGTGAGGTTTGCAAAGGCCATCTGATTTTCACGGAAGAATTCTACCGTGAACCGTGTTCCTGAATAAAACACCAAGTAGGCCAACCACAACTTTCCTCTGGCTCGCTTTGTTTTCCAAAGCCAAATCATCACAAGAAATACACCTATAGAAAATAAAGACGAGTAAATTTGAGCAGGATGTATAGGTAGGCTATACATATCTGTTTTAGTAATCAATTCCTGATGAAGATGACTGATAAAGGCCGGGCTACCTACAATGTCCCCATAAATATCAACGTGTTTGGGAAATTTGACTGCCCATGGTAAATCAGTAATCCTGCCATAACAACAACCTCTGCAAAAGCAAGCCCACCTCCCCAAAGCCAATCCAGCCGGTGCTGAAACAGCTGTCAAATCAAGCATAATCACCCAAGGTAATTTAGATAGCTTGCACAGCAGGATGACAGCAGGTATTCCAAGTAATAACCCTCCATAGAACACCTGTCCACCGTGAGATAAGTCAAAAGCCCCCCATATGCCTTGAAAATCTCCGGGAAAATGCAGCACATAGAAAAGCCGTCCACCAAGAACGCAGGATACTGCAACTATCGGTATTGTGTGCACAAGTTTTTGCGGTGGCAATCCTTCCTTTCTACCAAGCCACAATAACACGACGCCACCCATGGTTATAGCAAGCCCATATATAATCGGGTAAGCAGGTATAAAAAATCCGCCCCATTTTATCAAGTATGGGTACACAAAGATTGCCCTCTTGGAAACTCAATCTCTCTTAAACATTCCTTCCAACTTAGTAATGAGAGGATCGAACTGTTCTGGCAGACCCGCAGGTCCGGCGTTAGCCTTGGCCTTTCGGAGATATTCACGCCCCTTGTCTAAGTCTTTCGACTCACAGGCGATACGAATTAGCAAATAATGTGCGTCAAAATCCTCTCCATCGTATGATACAGCCCGTCTCAAAGCCGCTTCTGCTTGCTTCTTGTTGCCCAGCTTGTACTGTATTAGACCAATATTGTGATACTTCTGAGCTTTTCTGTAAGGGAAAGAGTCGGGTATGTCTATTGCCCAGAAACATGCCAGAGCTTCTCTATAGTCGCCAGCCTGGAATAACTTTCTACCATGGGCCATAGCAGAGGCGATATCAGTATCAGTAAAACCGGGCTGCCTAATACGGCCCCATAAGATAGTTCCAGCTACAACCCAAACAATACCTGCAAGGCAGATTCTCCATTTCAATTCACTTGTATCAGGTTTAACAACTCTTTCCCGTCTACGTTTAACCGTTAGCTTTTTTCTTTCCGAGTTTTTAGTGCTTTTCGGTAGACTAATGACACTAGCCCAAAAGC
>Ga0210003_1000769_pt1 | contig 29186 bp, 26 predicted proteins | sample LantaG_FD_182804 | JGI IMG/M metagenome (GOLD analysis project Ga0210003, IMG submission 182804) | Deep subsurface microbial communities from Baltic Sea to uncover new lineages of life (NeLLi) - Landsort_02402 metaG (SPAdes) (version 2) | ecosystem: Environmental > Aquatic > Marine > Oceanic >... | reverse complement strand
CTACTGTTAGTCATTAATGAGCCGGACTGTGGATTCAAGGATATTATCAAGCTTCTACCCGGCCCGGACTTCCCAACAGGCGGAATTATCTGTGGCAGAAAAGGGATAATGGACGCTTATACGACCGGCCGGGGTCACTTGAAGGTTCGAGGAAAAGTCGATGTCGAGACGAACAAAAAGGGCCGGGAGAGGATTGTCGTCACCGAGATACCTTATATGGTCGTCAAGACCACGATAGTGGCGAAGATCGCGGATTGCGTTCACAACAATACGCTCCCGGAAGTAGCCGACGTCAGAGATGAATCGGATCGCCACGGGCTGCGGATTGTCGTGGACCTGAAAAAAGACGCCGAAGCCGAAGTAGTGCTGAATAAGCTGTATCGCTACACTCTTCTGCAAACCACTTTTGCCATCGCTAATATCGCGCTGGTCAATAGCAGGCCTGAAACACTCAATATCAGGGAGATGCTCGATTGCTTCATTGATCACCGCAAAATAGTCATCCGCAGACGAAGCCAGTTCCTGCTGAAAAGATGTAGAAACAGGGCTCACATCCTCGAAGGTCTTCTTCTGGCAGTCAGTGACATCGACGAGATTATCGATTTAATAAAGAATTCGCCGGACACCCCCGCCGCAAAACTGAACCTGATGAATAAGCCTTTGCGGTTGGCCGAAGTGGGTACGCTGAAGAAAATCCTGCCCGAGGCTTTTATTAATGAGAAAAGCAAAGGCGACCATTTCCTTACCGGCCCGCAGGCTGATGCGATTTTGACAATGCAGTTGCAGAGGCTTACCGGACTGGAGATGGAAAAACTCGCTAAAGAGTACGCCGACCTGACCGAGCAGATAGAGGGCTACGAGGCGATATTGGCCAGCGAACAAATCCTGCTGGACATCATCAGGGAAGACATTTATGAAATAAAGGAAAAGTTCGGTGACGCCAGGCGGACAAAAATCGCCGCTGCCACCGAGCTGTTCGCCGATGAAGACCTGATCGCCGAGGAGGAAGTCATCGTTACGGTAAGTCACAGCGGATACGTCAAGCGGCTTCCCATCGATACCTACCGCAAGCAGGCCAGAGGCGGCAGAGGAATCATCGGCTCGGATACAAAAGAAGGCGATTTCATAAAGCATCTGTTCACCGCCTCAACGCACGATTACCTGCTGATTTTTACCAATCGAGGCAAGTGCTACTGGCTGAAAGTATATGATATCCCGAGCATGACCAGACAGAGCAAGGGCAGAAATATTGTCAACCTGCTCAATCTGGGAACTCAGCAAGTCGCATCGATCATCAACGTCAGCAGTTTCGACGATGAAGTCGCAGAAGAAGGCGAAGAAGCACAACAGCGGCAACTGGTAATGGCTACAAAAAACGGTATTGTCAAAAAAACGAGATTGTCGGCCTACGGCAACCCGAGAACCACCGGGGTTATCGCCATTAATCTGGATCCGAACGATGATTTGATTGATGTTGCATTGACCACAAGTTCCGATCATATCATCCTCGGCACGTTAGACGGTATGACGATACGCTTTGACGAAAGCCAGGTTCGTTCGATGGGCCGTGTCTCGCGAGGGGTCAAAGGGATTAACCTGCGCACCGGCGATGCTCTCGTCGGGATGGTTATTGTCGAAGAAAAAGCCTCTCTGTTCACAGTATGTGAAAACGGATATGGTAAACGAACAGGTCTTGAGAACTACCGGTCCCAGAGTCGTGGCGGAGTTGGTTTGAAAAACATAAAGACAAGCTCCCGAAACGGCAAAGTTGTCGCGCTCCAGGCGGTCCATAGCAAGGATGATCTGATGATGATAACCGCAAACGGGATAATTATCCGCACCGGAATCGACGAAATCCGTTCCATCGGCCGGAATACTCAGGGCGTGCGATTGATAAATCTCAAAGCCGGTGACAAACTCGTTGCAGTCGAAAAGATAGTGTCCGAAGAAGCGGGTAATTCGAAGGCCGAATCCAGCGAAGAAGGCGAGTCACAATCAAAACCGAAAAACAAAGACAAAGAACAATAAAAAGTGAAGCATATCGTGAATCGTGATTCGCATGAGCTAATTTACGTAATTGCGGGCAAAGATGATTCTCTTGTCAGCTCTCAGTGCCAGGAGCTTCTCGACGGGCTTTTGGAGCAATCGCAAAGAGCTACGGGACTCTTTGACGCCGAGGCGGCTTCGGTCTCGGCATCAGATGTGCTGGATGAATTGCGGACGGCACCGTTTCTGACCGGCAAACGAGTCGTTCGTATAAAGGGAGCTGACGAATTCATATCTAAGAACCGTCCGCTGCTCGAAAAATATTTTGACAATCCCTGCCCCACAGGACGACTAATATTGACCGTCAAGTCCTGGGATTCACGCACCAAACTTGCAAAGAAACTCCCGAAAGTTGGCAAACTTATCAGTGCCGCCCCGCCATCTCGCAAGGAGCTTCCGTACAGGTTGATAGAATATGCAAAAGATGCGCACGATAAAAAACTGAGCCGGACTACGGCAATATTTTTAATTGAACTTTCCGGCGATGGACTAACCCATCTATACAGTGAAATCGACAAGCTGGCTTTGTATGCAGGCGATCAGAACGTCATAGCACAAAAGCATGTCGAGTCTCTCGCCGGCCATAATCGTTTATTCAGCGCCTTTGCCGTAATAGATGCGATCATCGCCGGCAATGCCGGAGTTGCGATAGAACGTTTAAGAGGCATGTTCGCCGCAGATAAATCAACCGAATACACAGTCGTTGGCGCCTTCGCATATCATATCCGAAAGATGTTCGACGCCAAGATCCTGCTTGATAAAGGTGTGCAGCAACGTCAAATTGAAAACAGGCTTCGAATATGGGGTGATACGGCCCCTTTTTTTGCACACCTGCGGCAAATCAGCCTGAAACAAATCGGCAAATACCTCCAGCAACTGGGCGAAACCGACTACGAAATCAAGACCGGCCAAACACAGGCAAAAGTGGCGATGGAGCAATTGGTCCTCAATTTGTCTGCCAGGACTACCACCAGCAAAAACGTTACAAGAAACATGTAGGATAATGTCGGATTTCACACATGTGGGGCAATCGTTAAAACCTTAATTGCCTGGAATCTTTTTCTGCTCTGCCGCTTTGAATTTCACCGAGCCATTTGTCGGATTTGGATTTGCTGTAGCCTAAGAAGGCCGAGTCCTTATCGTGATTCTCAAATGCTTTGCAGGCTCTGTCCTTGTTTACATTTGCATAGCAGTAAACACAGCCGTGCGGGCAGGTGTCGTAGGAGCCGATATCGGAGCTTTCCGTACAGCCGCATTCTTTCCTTGTCAGCTTTTCTTTGTACGCAAGTCCTTCGGCAAAGAATAAGCTCTCAATAACACTGCCGTCGATACAATGGCCTTTTTGAACGCAGTCGTTTACTAAATACTCGCCGCAGCATGAAAACATCCGCATGCCGTGACGTTTTGCGATTTCAGACAATTCGTTTGCCAGGTCGATTTTGAAATCTTCGCTGCAATTCGTTATTTTCACGCCTGTGGTTCTTTCGAGCTCTTCGAAGCTGCGTTTAACCTTACCGTATTCTGTCACGAAGCTGAAGTAGCAACGCTCAACCAGACCCTCGAACTCAGATGCAAGCTCTTCGAAAGCTCTGATGTAAAAGTCGCGGTCACAAAGGCTGGAGATGATAATCGGATCGAACCGCCAGTTTATATGCTGCGGCGAATATGTTCTGCTTAACTGCTTTAGGCCTTCAATCGCTGTTTGTCTTTCCACGTTGCTTTCAAAGACACCCGGCAGAGCGGTAACGGTGTAGTTGAAATAGAATTTGTATCCCATCTGGTCGATAACTTTCAGGTTCTCAAGGAAGGGACTGAAATTCTTGGACCAGAACACAAAGCAGACAACATCCGCGGGCTTTAGTAATACGATATATTTTCGCCCGCCGAACGGATTTACCACGCCGGCAAAACCCTCTTTGAGCCGGCGCATGAACCAGTCGCCGTAAAATGCGGGGATATCGGTTCTGCGCGATACCGAAATAATTCTTTTCATAATTGTTCAATCTTCAAATCTATGCTTTGCGCTAAATCTTATTGAACAATTGCTTCGAGCACAAACACTTTTCCAATTCAGCAACGGTCTTGACGCCTGAACAGGATTCGATTAGAGTTTTTGGTTGCATAGAAATCTGATCCGCCCGAGGCGGACTTATATAGGAGCCCGACTATGAAGCGTTTGCTTTTTGCCTTAGCTGTCATATCATTTATTGTTTCGAATCAAAGCCCAGCCAATGAGGAAAATCGTGGAACTCTGGACATATATTTTCTGGACATGGCCGGCGGCGGTTCCACCCTAATCGTAACACCCTTTGGCGAATCGGTTCTGATTGACACGGGATCGCTGGAACCTAAGCATCGGGACGCCGACCGGATACATAAGGCCTGCCGGTATGCAGACTTGAAACATATCGATTATTTGATCACCACCCATTTTGATTCCGACCATTACGGGGGAATACTGGAGCTGACCGGGAGAATCCCCGTCAAATGCTTTATGGACAAAGGGGCCCTGCCGCCAGGGCATCAGCAGGCCGGCAGGTCGTTCAAAACGCTCTACCCGTTGTATCAGCAGGCTACGAAAGGAAATGTCACACCAATCCGCGCGGGCGATGATGTCCCGCTCAAGAACGATCCGAGCGGCAAAATACCCCCGATCAAACTCCATTGCGTGGCATCGGAAAAGCAAATAGAAGGTTTCGATGGTGATATCGATGCGCCCGTGGAAGGCTGCACGATGAAAAAAGCTGATGAAGATGACAACGCCCGCAGTATCGCGCTGGTTTTGAGCTACGGCCGGTTCAAATTCTTTGCCGGAGGCGATATCACATGGAACGTGGAGCATCATCTGGCTCATCCTGTGAATCGCATTGGCAAGACAGACCTCTACCAGATCACGCATCACGGACTGGATCAGAGCAACAATCCTCTTCTGCTAAAAGCACTGAGTCCAACGGTATGCGTGGCGATGAATGGGCCGAGAAAAGGGATTCAACCCAATGCGTTCAGGGCATTGAAGTCACTGCCGAACGTCAAGGCAATCTACCAGATTCATTACAATACCATATACGGCGACGAGGGCAATACAGCCGAAGAATTCATCGCTAATAAGAAATATCCGGAAAATGGCGAGCTGATAAAAGTTTCCGTCGATCCCGAGGAAGGCAATTTCACAGTTTCGATAGGAGTGAATGGGCCGATTCGGACATTTCCGATCCAATGAAATGCTTAGGTCGGGTTTTGGAAATAAGGAGAAAACTTATGACAGCAAAATATAAAGAGCATGTATGTGCGCAATGTTTTCTTGCCATCCTCATTATGTTAATTATGTCTCACAAGAGCATAGCCGAACAGGAGGTTGTTTTTGAACATCTTGATAAGCCGCGAGTGATAGTGTTGACCGATATCACAAACGAGCCGGATGACGAACAGTCGATGGTGCGTTTCCTGGTTTATTCCAACGAATACGACGTCGAGGGCTTAATAGCGACAACATCAGTCTGGCTCAGAGATAAGGTTCGGCCTGAAAAGATCCGCGAGCGAATCGAAGCGTACGGCAAGGTTCGTAAGAATCTCTTAAAGCATGCGCCGGGCTATCCCGCCACCGAACACCTGTTAAGTATCACCAAGGCCGGGCTGCCCGAGTTCGGCATGGCAGGAGTCGGGCCCGGCAAAAGCTCCGAGGGTTCGCGCCACATCATCGATGTGGTTGACGGGCCGGATGAGCGTCCCGTCTGGGTAAGCATCTGGGGCGGCGCCAACTGCCTGGCTCAGGCACTTTGGGATGTCAAGTATACCAGGAGCCGGGAACAACTGGATGATTTCATCTCCAGGCTGCGGATATATACAATTTCCGACCAGGATAACTCCGGGCGATGGATGCGTATCACGTTTCCGAATCTGTTCTACATTGTCACACCCAGCGAGGTAGGCCACCACGAATACTACAAAGCCACGTGGACGGGCATTTCCGGCGACCGCCAGTATAAGAACGGCCCCTTCCACAAATTCGAGCTGGTCGACAATCCCTGGCTCGAACAAAATGTCATCAGGGGCCACGGCCCGCTCGGCGAGCTTTATCCGAAACTGAAATTTATCATGGAAGGTGACACTCCCTCGTTCATCGGCCTGATCAGCAACGGGCTGGTCAGCCGAATCAGCCCTTCATACGGAGGCTGGGGCGGACGCTACGTCCTCTGCCAAACGTACGCCGAGACCCAACCCATCTGGACAAGCGCACGAGGCGCCCAGGATACGGTCATCGCGGAAAACGGCATCGAGTATACCTCAGACCAGGCGACCATCTGGAGATGGCGAGATGCGTATCAATATGATTTCGCGGCACGAATGGACTGGTGCGTAGCGGAAAAGTTCGAGGCGGCCAATCACAATCCAATAGCAGCTTTTTACAATGACAAAAGCAAGGCCGTGGCTAACTTAACTGTCAAACCCGGGCAAACAGTCCAACTCAGTGCAGCCGGAACGTCCGATCCGGACGGAGACAAGATTTCCTGCCGCTGGTTCATCTACAAAGAAGCGGGTGACTATATCGGGACAATCAGCATTCAAAACAGCAATGCGAGTGAGGCAAGTTTTACAACTCCCGAGGTGAGCCAGGCAGGGAAAATCCACGTAATTCTCGAAGTAAAAGACGATGGCAAACCTAATCTGTACAGCTATCGCAGGGCAATTATCAACGTCAAACCGTAAGCATTGAGATTATCCTGCCTCGATAGCCTTGAACCTAAGCTTTATGACGATAATTCGCCATTGTTTTACAGCATTCCCGGCCTGATTAATAGCGTACAAATCCTCAAGCCTAAAATGGATGCCGACTAAGAACACCATAGAAACAAACCCTGCCCTTTTTGCAGGGGCAGGGTTTGTTGTACAAAATCTTCTTGTCTTTTCTTACGTAAAGATCAAACGCCTAATCAGTCAAAGATACCGAACCTCAACAACTTGTTCGGAGCAAACAACTCATAACGTGCCGGATTTTTCGTAGGACTCGGCTTGTATTACACAAGTCCCTGGTCGAGCATAGCGTCGGCGACCTTCACGAAACCGGCGATATTGGCGCCCATTACAAGATTGCTCGGCTGCCCATACTCTTCGGCAGCATCATATGCCTGCTTATGAATAGCAATCATAATATTGTGCAGCCGCTCGTCCACCTCTTCCCGAGTCCATGACAATCGCATCGAGTTCTGTGACATTTCCAATCCCGAGGTTGCTACGCCGCCCGCGTTTGCGGCCTTGCCGGGACCGTACATAATCTTCTTGTCAAGGAACTGTTCAATCGCCTCAGGAGTACTCGGCATGTTGGCGCCTTCTGCAACAAGAGTGCAGCCGTTCGCCAACAGGACTTTCGCATCTTCTTCAGTAATCTCATTCTGTGTCGCACTGGGGAAAGCACAATCGCATTTGATGCTCCATGGCCGCTTGCCTTCAAGATACGTGGCGCCGTATTTGTCGGCATATTCCTTGATACGCCCACGTTTAACGTTCTTCAGCTCCATTACGAAGGCGAGTTTCTCATCGTTAATGCCTTTAGGATCGTGGATTGTCCCGCCTGAGTCGGAAAGGCTGACAACTTTTGCGCCCAGTTGATTGAGTTTTCCAACCGTGTATTGCGCGACGTTTCCGGAGCCAGAGACAGTACAGACTTTACTGTTTAAGTCATCGCCGCGAGTCTTTAGCATTTCTTCGGCAAAATACACACAGCCGTACCCTGTTGCTTCAGGCCGTATCAGCGAACCACCCCAGTTCAGGGCCTTGCCGGTTAGAACGCCTGTAAACTCGTTTCGGACGCGTTTGTACTGACCGAACAGGAAGCCGATTTCACGACCGCCTACGCCGATATCACCCGCGGGGACATCGGTGTCCGGGCCGATATGCCGGCTAAGCTCAGTCATGAAGCTCTGGCAAAAGCGCATCACTTCGTTATCGCTCTTGCCCTTCGGATCGAAGTCCGATCCGCCCTTGCCTCCGCCCATCGGCAGAGTCGTAAGAGAATTCTTGAATACCTGTTCGAATCCGAGGAACTTAAGGATGCTCGCATTTACTGTCGGATGGAATCTCAGGCCTCCCTTGTATGGGCCAAGCGCGCTGTTGAACTCAAACCGGAGTCCGCGATTGACGTGAACGTTGCCCTTGTCATCCTGCCATGGCACGCGGAACATGATCTGCCGTTCCGGCTCCACAATCCTGTCAAGAATTCTTGCTTCTACATATTCCGGATGCTTATCGAGCACGGGTCCTAAAGAATCAAGAACTTCTTTTACTGCCTGTAGAAATTCGACCTCACCGGTATTACGTCTTTGAACTTGATCGTAAACTCCCTGTATAATGGTGTTTGCTGGCATTATCCTGATCTCCTATAGTTAAAGTGTTAAAATTCTGCTTTTATTAACTGTTACAATAAGTTAGACTAATAAAAAAATCAAAAAAAAGGACTTCACACGCTAATTTTTATGAACTAATGAATATACGTAATATACTATGGCATGGCAACCGATAAATCGTAATAGAGTTTATAAGGACAGCTTATAATGCATATCGAGATGCTGAAAATATTCTGCGATTTGGCAGATTTGCGAAGTTTCTCAAAAACCGCGGAAAAACATATTCTAAGTCAATCTGCAATCTCGCAGCAGCTTGCACAATTGGAGCTTGCTCACAAGTGCCAGTTGATTAATCGCAAAAAAAGGCCTATTGAACTGACAAAGGCGGGCCAGTTATTCTACCAGACCTCCAAAGATATCCTGGACCGGTATGAGCAGCTCAAGAATGAGTTGAGAACCCTGCAAAAATCCGCTGTCAGTAGAATAAATATCGCCGCCATTTTTAGTATCGGCATGCATACCTTGCCTGACTATATCAAGAAATTCATGGTCAGCTACCAGGATGTCAATGTTCATGTCGAGTATTTTAGCGCCCGGAGAATCTACGAGCTTGTTTTAGCCGGCGATGTCGATATCGGTCTTGTCGCTGTTCCGAAAAGAGATAAAAGGCTCGATGTCTATGATTTTGAGGATGAACCGCTGGTTTTGGTCTGTAATCCGAACCATCCTCTGGCGAAAGAATCGCAGATTGATATTCACAGGCTGCAATTCGAAAGATTTATCGCCTTCGAGAAAGATGTTCCAACACGGGCCTGGATCGATAGTATTTTGGAGCGTTATAATATCGTCGTCCGACCGGTCATGGAATTCGACAACATCGAAACCATCAAAAGGGCGATCGAAATCAAGTCCGGGATCAGTATAATGCCTCAAACTGCAATACTTCAGGAAATCAGCAGCGGAACAATAAAGGCGATTCCCTTTTCAAATGAGAATTTTATCAGGCCGACCGGCATCATTGTTCGTAAAGATAAGATTTTTGGCCAGGCTGGCCGATATCTTATAGAAATGCTACGTAAAAAATCCAAAAAGCAGGAATAGGACAGGTTTCCGCCAGCTTGGGAATGACATACTAATCATGTAATACGTTAGACGTTGATTATGCCAATTAAAGCTGTAATATTCGACCTTGATGGGACCATCACCCAGCCTTACTTCGACTTTGACGCCATTCGTGAGGAGATTGGATTAGCCAGAGATTCCGGTCCTCTCCTGGAATCGATGGAGAAAATGAATCCGCAACTACGCCTGAAGGCGGAGAAAATACTCTTTATTCACGAGCAAAAGGCCGTAATAGAATCCAAACTTAACGCCGGTGCCGAACAAACATTGTCGGCACTTCATGCAGCAGGCATTCATATCGGGATATTGACTCGTAACAAGCGAGGCAATGCCTATGCCATTGCTCAGAAGCATAAGCTCAAGTTCGATGCAGTCATCGGAAGAGAAGATGGTCCCGTCAAACCCGATGCATTCGGCGTCATCGAGTTGTGCCGGCAATTCGGCGTAAAACCGCAGGAGACTCTGCTGGTTGGCGATTATCTGTTCGATTTGTTGTGTGCAAAGGCAGCAGGTGCGGTTGCAGTTCTGCTTGCCAACCATAGCCAGGCCGGAGATTTTGCCAAACATGCTGACTTTTCCATCGAAAACATAGGCGGAATACTTGAGATTATTGCAAACAAAAGCAGCGGATAGCGCGTAGAGGAGCTAAGAAAGGCAGATAAATGAATAACCAGATAATGATAAGAGCTACTTTTATCGTATTATGGGCAGCAGTTACCTGCTGGGCTTCCGATTGCACGGGAGCTTCACAACAATCACAACAGAAAATTCCAAAAGATGATCCCCTGAGTATCGTCCTGGAACAACTGAACAAGACGACATCAGGGCTAAAATCCTTCCAGAGCCAGATTGAGTACAAATTCAGCCAGCCGCTTCTCGAATCAGAATCGCTGTGGAAAGGTGTTTTGTATTATGCGCGCTCAGGTAAAACATCCACGTTGAGTATTCACTTCAATACGATCCAACAGGATGATGAAAAAGAACAGAAGACTATCGAGCAGTATTTTGTTCTCGACGGAGCACAACTGCCTCTTCCCGGCCGGGGATTAAAGGGCATCTGGCTTGCACATCTCGATTACCAGATCAAAGAAGCAAAGTACTACCAATTGGCCGAGCCGAACGATCCGAACAAACCGACGGATGTCTTTGAACTGGCAAGCAGAAATTTGCCAATGCTTGGCTTCAGCAAAATAGAGGATTTAAATAAACAGTTTGAGGTTAACCTGGTCGAAGCCCAAAAAACCGAATCGGAAGAATTTATTCAAGTGCATTTGAAGGTTAAGCCGAATTCGATTTATAAAGATGACTATATTTCAATAGACTTTTGGATTGATGAGAAATTGAACCTTCCGGCAAAGATTGTAGCTGTAAAAACTGAGCCGGAGACTCCGTTCGGAGACATTGTAGAGATAAAGTTCCTCAAGCCGAAAGTTAACAAAAACATAGACAAAAAGGTCTTTGAGTTCAAGATACCAAAGGATTTCGGCGAGCCGCAAGTTAATCCCCTGGAGAGAAGGAAAAACTAACATATATGGTTTCAACAGCAGTAATGACTGATAAGATGTTTCGAGAACTAATCGCAAAACGTGCCATGACCTTACTGGGTCTTTCAAAGCATATATCGCAATGCAAATCGACTAAAGATATCATGATACGTCCGTTGATAGGTGCCCTGCTATCGCAATCAACACAAATTGAGGAGCTCCTCGACGCGTATGGAGCAGGCAGCAACTGTGAATGGTGTGCGTTCAGGACTCTAACGGCGGCAATTAAGCACTTTTCCGATGTAAGCTACGAACTGCTTCATATCCGATATTCATTGCCCGAATATCGTCTGTTGCCAATTGAACAGGATTTCGCTCAGGCGACGGAAGATACGCTTGAATTCACGGTCAGTGTCCTTCAGCAGGCAGCAAAGCAGATACTCACCAAAGCCGGGCAACTCAATTTGCCGGTTCCATCAGAGAAATTGCGTGAGGAATCTTATACAGAAGAGTTGCCTCCCGGCTGTCTGGAACACCACTGCCAAACACGCAAAATCGAAGCGGTCGCCGAAACTGTAACTCTCCTGACCACAGCCTTTTTGAACCTGGCTGTCAATAGTGAAGATGTACGCGCTGCCAGCCGGGTTAAACCCGAAAAATTCGCTTCTTATGTCCGGGACTCGGTTAGTGAGAAAAAGTTACGGAGTATCGAGCTTCGATTCCATAGCCTTCAGTCACTGTATGATACGTATGTCTCGGGCACGGAAGCCGCTCAGCTTGATACGGATTTGCCTGTTCTCAGAGGACACATAAGTGTTGTATTTCATTTGCTCAGGACGGCGACCTTGTTCGTTCACCACTATGAACGGCACGTCAATAAGCAGCCGTGCGACTCGCCGGGCAGGCAGGAGCCGATAGTTAAGCCCGATGCGCTATTGGATGTCCTGATGAAGTACTCGGTTACTCATATTAATCTCTATATCGGTTGCGCCGAACACCTGTGCCATGAGATGCTCAATCGATATGCTGAAATCGGCGAGATTGAGGCCCCCGTACCTTCTTATCGCGGTTTCCACGTTCGCCCATCCACACTGATCGCCAAGATTGTGCTGCATTACGGCGGCGCAGTTCAGATGGAACTGTGCAATGAGGTATATGATGCCAGTTCGCCGCTCGGACTGTTTCGAGCTAATGAAAAAATCAATGCACAAAAACGCCGATGGCTTGCCGAAGAAATCGTCCGTCTCAAGCTTGACCGGAAACAGGACAACGAAAGCGACTTCAATACCGTCGTTCGGGAGGTCGTGCTGACTTTAGCCGGGCAAAGCAAACTTATTCTTTACGAACAACCCCTGCAGTCGCCGGAAGAGCCCACCCGAAAGGAAGGTACACTGCTGGAGAAAGTTGTTGACGAGATGGCCAGGCTGCTGGCAATGGGTAAGATCGATGTGGACATCAAAATGACCGCTAAGTTTATTGGCGATAAGCGAGTGCTGGCCGATATCAAACTACTGGCGGAATCCGGATACGGCGAGGATAAGTTCGGTAATAATGTACCTCTTCCGGAGTCGCTCCCTTACCTCCGCCGCTAAGCGTAAAATTGAAAAACCTGATAAAAGGGCGCCATCAGGAATTCGACGCATTGAATACCATCCATAGGCCAGGGTCATTTTCTTGCCGACAGTTGATTGCCGGTAAATTGGTTAAATCGATAAGTAAGAGCGAGATTTTTTACATTTGGAAAGATCGAATGTCAAACCTTGTCGATCTCAAGCTCTCCCCGATAGCTAAGCTTGAAATATAATTCTGGAATTATATTTCCACCTTGTGTATGATTATAATCTAAAACAAAGATCTTTCGGCGGCACCACAGTTAAATATATTTGTATAAGTGATATATCTACATCCCGAAAGCTACAAAAAAGGAGCAAAAATGGCAAAGGCAATAGTTATCTATTATTCAAGAAGCGGCAATACAAAAGAAATGGCGGATATAATAGCCGAGGCAATGAATGACGCAGACCTGCAAACCGAATGCAAATCCGTAAGCGATGTAGACGCCCAGGATCTGCTGAATTACGATGCGATAGTTGTCGGCTCACCAACTTATTATGGCCATATGGCAGGGCCGATTAAGCAGCTATTCGACGATTCAGTCGCTTTTCACGGCAAACTCGACGGTAAAGTAGCAGCTGCGTTTACCAGTTCGGGAAATATCGCAGGCGGCAATGAAACCACAATCATGGGCATAATCGAAGTGATGCTTATAGCCGGTTGTGTCGTCCAGGGCGATCCTCAGGGTGACCACTATGGGCCGGTTTCCATCGGCAAGGCTGATGAAAGAGTTAAGCGGCAGTGTATACGCCGAGGCCGGAGAATCGCCGAACTGACCAAAAAACTCAAAACCTGACCGGCAAAAAAATATTGTTTTTTTTGTCAAAAGGGCATTTTTCTTTGACAAAGCACCTTTGTATCGTTAAGTTTCTAATGATTTCTAACCTGCTCTAACTAAATTTTAGTCCACAATGTGGAGGTTATTTTAATGCAAGAATATGAAGATCTTAAAGTGCTGGTCGCTGAAATTGAAGCTGACATCAGCAAAGCCCAAGGTGGTAATAAGGCAGCAGGGACTCGAGTCAGAAAGCAAATGCAGAAAATCAAGCAGGCTTCTCAACTCGTTCGCAACCGCGTCCTTGAAATCAGATCGGCCCAATAAACCATAACAGGTACTTGTAAATACTTGTTTTTGATGTATTTAGCGCTTAGTGTCTCTTGCGGCATGCGCTATGTGTATTGGATTATTGTGTGCAAACAGCAGTAGAGCAGTACACATTACAATAGCGAGTTATTTTTTCGGAATTAATAATGCCACCCCCACTATTTTTTGATTTATCACAAATTGATCTTGAAGCGAAACCTGTCTTTGACAAAGAAGCAATCTGCAAATTAAATCCACAGCGATTTGAAATGCAGCATCTCGATGGCATTCTTTGGTACGACAAGGAAAAATCTCTCATTCTGGGCTATAAGGATGTAACAGAAAACGAATTTTGGATTCGCGGCCACATTCCGGACCGGCCTTTGATGCCCGGAGTGATCATGGTCGAGGCAGCAGCCCAGCTTGCAAGTTTCTTTATGAAGCAGGTTTTCGACGAGCAGGGATTTATTGGTTTTTCCAGCATAGAATCAGCGAAGTTTCGCTCTATAATCGAACCTGGAAAAAAGCTTTACATGCTTGGTCATATTACAAAATACAAGCGAAGAAAGCGAGCAAGCCACGTTACAACTGCAGTCCAGGGAGTTGTTGATGGCACTTTAGTGTTTGAAGCGTCGGTTTCCGGGATGCGGTTTTAGACGCTTAAGTCATCGTACGGCCCACAATTCACAGCTTCGAGCCAATAGCCCCAAGGGGATTCGAACCCCTTGGGTCAAATCTTCAACCTCTTAATAGCAAACCACTTACAGAAAACACAAATCCTGTCTTGGCCACCAGCTTGGACAATTTAGTGCAAATATACCCTGATTTGGTAGAGCTTGTCAAGGCTTGGCCGGAACTGACGGAAACCGTTAAAACGGCAATCATGGCATTTATCCAAAATCATAAATTGGAGAACAAGTAAATGAGTGAAAAGCTGAATGAGCTTAAGTCTAAATGCTCAGCAAAAGAAGCTAAATTCCTTGAACTGTGGATTAACGGCGAAGAAAAATTTGATGCGTACAATAATGCAGGTTTCAAAGCTAAAAATAGCAAAGTTGCAAGTGCTGCTATCTGCCGGTTGTTAAAGAAGGTTAATTGCTCGGCTTATCTGGAAGCGTTAAAAAATGAAAAGGATTCCGAATTACAGAGAAAAAACAAGATCACACGAACTACACAGCTAAACGCTCTTACTAAAGCGAAGGAATTGGCAGAACGGCTCAATAATCCGTCTGCTATGGTCTCGGCGATCCGTGAGCAGAACGACATGCTTGGTTATCACAGAGAGGCTGCACCCAACCCGGAGGCAGAGGCAGCCCGGAAGCAGCGGCTTGATGAAGAGACGCAAGCGCTAAGGGAGCAGGCCCGCAAGCGTACTAACATCATATCCATTAATGAGAGGGCTTAGCATGGCCACGCATCGGCATAGCAGGCCCGTAGACTTGGCTCAGGCGGCTCAGACGGCCAACACAAGGCCCGAATGTTTTCGGAAGCCGCCCCCACCCCCTGTGTGTGTGCGGACAAATCGATATATGGGACCCTACCTCTTCGTACATAGTGTTCCCGGAACATATTAGTTAATTATAGGTATCATTTCTTTCTTTTGAGTAGCATACCCGAAAATGTCAGGCCGAGAGTGCCGAGAATAACAGCAGAAGGAACGGGGACAACTTCGGGGTCAGTAGGTATTGTAATCGTAGGGCCGAGTGACAGACCAAAGACGTTCCCGAAAGGAATGCTGAAAAGAGTGGTAATCCCAGAACCATCGAGATTGGCACGGCGGATTTCGGATAGCGGAAAGGGGGAATAAGAAGAATAATTGTCCGCCCAGTACATATAGCCTTCTGAGATATCCAAGACTATCGCACGAGGGGTGTATAAATCATCTATTAGGTCTTCTACTCCTGAACCATCCAGATTCGCACGTTGGATTTTATTCGTGACGACATCTGTCCAGTACATCTTTCCGTTATTAATGTCGAGGTCGATGTATTGCACACTATTATCTGAGCCGAAAACAACAAGATCTTCTATTCCCGAACCATCCAGATTCGAACGTAGGATTTTGTCCGTGCCAATATCTGTCCAGTACATCTTGTTGCCAGTTAGGTCAAGAGACAAACCTCTGGGCCTACTCAAACCAGTAACAATGTCTACTAATCCTGAACCGTCCAAGTTCGCACGTTGGATTTTGTCGGCAGCAGTATCCGTCCAATACATATAACCGCCAGTAACATCCAGTTCTATACTAATTGGAGACACCAAGCCGGTGACAAGTGTTGCCACTCCCGACCCATCAAGATTCGCACGTACGATACTGTTTGTGCCCGTGTTTGTCCAATACATTTGCCCACCAGCTACATCAAGGGTCAAATCTCTGGGTGCACTGACACCACTTGTCACTAACGTAGTGATATTAGAACCGCTTAGGTTACTTCCTCGGATTTCGCTAATCCCGCTATCATAAGCAGCCCAATACAAATCTGCCCAAACGTTATTGCCAAGAAAGACTACAGAAAGAACTACCACCACAAGAATTGATTGCCGTTTCATAATGATACCTCCTTTTTACAGCGTTTCGTTCTGTGTAACTTCCAACCTGCGAAGCTAAGGCCAAGTGTGCCGAGGATAAGAGCACTGGGGACGGGGATGACTTGGGTGGATTCAGGAATAGTGTGGAATCCGTGATAGCCTCCTCCGCCAGGAAGAGTGTAGTTGCCACCAAATATGTCGCCGTCGATAGCGAAGACAGATGTCTTCGATGCGCCTGGAACATCTATCGTGGTGTACGTGCTGCCGTCATATAGAAAACCGTGGTGTATGCCTTCAGTGTCTCTGTACCATCCGACCACATTTCCGTTGTCAATATCAAACACCATATTCAACGTTGCACCTGGAACGTCTATCGTTGTGTACGTACTGCCATCAAACAAGAAGCTGTGCTCGTCATTCTGCTGTCCATAGTAATGGCCGACAACGATACCGTTATCGATGCCGATAGCAGAGGTCTTCGATGCACCTGGGAAGTCTATCGTGGTGTATGTGCTGCCGTCATACATATAGCCGTGATTACGGACATCGAGTTCTGCCCCGCCACTATGGTCAAACTCGTAAGATCCGACAATGATGCCGTTATCGATGCCAGAAGCGTGAGACTGTCTTGCACCTGGAACATCTATCGTGGTGTACGTGCTGCCGTCATATAGAAACGCATGATAGGTATCTGTATAGTAATTACCGACAATGATGTTTCCTTCCATGCCATATACACCAGTGTTGGTTGAACCGGGCACATCCAGGAAAGTAAACGTGCTGCCATCAAATACAAAGCCGTGTGGACCACCGCCTGAGGCATTGTAGTATCCCCCAATGTTATCGCCATCTATAGCATAAATAGATGTGTTGTCCATGCCGGGTACATCTAAGGTTGTGAACATTAAATCAGCTTTCGCCTGCCTAAAGTCAACAGATACCACGGCCACTACCACCACCAATACAAGAATTGATTGCCGTTTCATTTTCTTTACCTCCTGAAAAAGTTATTGAGTATGCGGCGCAATAAGCACGAACACCGCAATATTTCAAACGCTTGAAAACTACGACTTTAGCGATCTCGATAGGAATGCGAAACATCCTTGCCACAAGTTGTCTACTCGCTGTATTGCCCATCCATATTACAACTTCGTCGGGCACGCTGTCAATTGTGGTGACTACGTAATTTCCTTGAGAATCGCCACCCTATCCAAGCCAGAAAAGGAAAAACGTTGAATTTGGGACAAAAACGCTGTAGAATAAAAAGCGTAGATGGAAAAATTCGGGAAAACCGGCAAGCTACCGGCTAAACGATGCAGGGTAGATTGACGTTTCGTACTCACCTGCCTTTCGTCAATCTGCTCTGCACAGCCCGACAGAAAGGTCAAGTGAGAATTGTATTCAGACCCCAGAGACAAAGCATTGTATTGCATGCAAAACTTGAAACCAGGAAGCTGGCCTCGATGTCCACTTTTGGAGAAGGTCTTCACCGAACCAGTCTACGATATATCCGACATAATATTTCCAAACATAACAAAGCCACCAAGGCCTAATAACCATTTTGAATATAAGCTAGTCACTATCGAACAACTAAGTAAGATCCTACTATCGTGGATTTCTGAGAAATTGGACGAAAAACTGATTTGTTTTTATGCCTACAACTATAGACCCTGTACTTTAAGACTAATGGCAATTGAGCCAAATCTGAATGTGATAATTACTGAGCTAAATTACAACCACCCAGGATCAGCACAAGAACTCAAAGAGATTTGGGACAAACTGCAAAAGGCTGCGGTCGAGTTTGACTCTCAGTGCAAGTTGATTCAGAAATTGCCGTTTATTCAACCTGACATGGTGTCCCTTCACCCTATTGAAGCAAAACAGTGGGCGAAGGTTTTGCTTGGGAAATTAGGGCATATTTACAATCTGGTTAAGTCCGAAAAGTCAGCAGAGCCAGAACCGCAGGGAGAAGACGGACCTAGCAATAACGATAATGAACGTGAGATAAACTCAAAAACAAAAGAGCAAGCGTGGAGGGACGAAGCACCCGATTACATATCAAATTCCGATGCAATAGTCAATTTTACAAACAATAAAATGACACTTCCAGCGCTAAGCAAATTATTGATCCCAGATGGCTCTATACGCTATATGCGAAAAGGGCAACGGTGCAAAGTTCATATTGGCGACTTCAGAGAATATGCCAGCAAGCACTACGTACCGGATAAACTGGCAAATGAAATCGCTGACGAGGTGCTGGCCAACAGAGCAGCGCAACAAGAAGAAGAGGACCGTCACAAAAAAAGAACGGGCAAGTAGTAAAGTCCATTTTCCACGCTACTTTCTTCCACTTTCAACACTGGCCATTTATCTGTTCTATACGGCTAAAAACATCGATTTCTCAAACTCCTACTTTCCACAATTTTCTATGCTGATTCATGTAGTAACATTGACGGCATGAAACGTGAAAAAGCAAAACGAAAGGCAATCGACGCAATTGAGACAATTGTCCGGGCAGCTAAAGAATTAGCGAAAGCTGAGCAGGCTTACTACGGTTGCAAACCAAGAGAACCACGATCCGGGGGGCGCAACAATGACCACTGATACCCCCGAGAGAATCCGCCCTGCCTTGCTGACCATACCGCAGGTATGCGCTTACCTTAATATCGCAAGGCCCACCTTTTATAAAATCAATACAGGTGCTTTTGGGCCTTTGCCCGTGAAGATATTCGGTTGCAGGAAAGTTCTATATTCTCGCACTGAACTTGAAGCTTACATACAAGAATCCACAGCGCAAGGAAAATTCATACCAAGAAAGCAATGGCAGTCAATGAAAGGAGCAAAACCATGAAAAAGAAACGTCACAATAGAGGATATCAAAAAGCCACGCCGAGGTCAAGTTTGAAGTTGGGAATTGGCGAACTGCTTTTGTTTGGCAACAAACAGCAAGAAGAGTTCTGGCCGTTATTTGAAGCACTGCTGGTGCAACTGTATCAGGGAATATCTCAGAATCCACATGAAGCCGGATATATGGCCGTAGAATGGACGATCTCGTAGCGACGTGAGTAAATGCCCAAGGAACAAAAGAAATATTGTAATTTAGGTCTATGGATTCCCCAGAAAATCCTGAAGATGCCTTTTCTGTCCGGTGACGATAAAATCTACTACGCTTATATATACAGTTTCGGCGAGCGGGGCTGCTGGGCAACTGATGAGCAGATAGGAAAAGCTCTGGGGCGTGGCGGACGTTCTATCCAAAGGTATAAGGCGAATTGCAGGAAAGCCGGGCTGTTCAAAGTAACAGGCGAGGGCACTCCGCGTCGCAGAATATGGGCGAAAGACCATCCGAAATACAAAGCGTGGCGAAAGAAGCGTGCCGCGCAACTACGACAGATGCGTCGAGGTAGCACGACAGATCCGTCGAGGTTACCTCGCCAGAATCGTCCGACTACTAATAAAGGTACTAACAAAACAACTATAAAAGAGCGCGGCGGTTCGCCTTCGCCTGCTGAGCAGGCTCACGCGCCGCTTAGAGACAAACAGCGACAGTTGGAAGCCTATTGCACGAAAGAAGAGACTATCGCTTCGATTGTACAGCTTACTCGTAACTTTGGACGAGGCAGGCGGCGACGGACGCCGGAATTAACGCCGGCGGAACGTGAACAGCGGCGGCAGGAACAAAGGCGGGCGCTGCTGGCAACCGGGCCCGAATAAAAAAAGTTAATATTTTTCTGGATTTTTACTTGAGTTCTGACGAGAAAAGCATTAACTTGTTATTAAGTGGTTAATAAGTATTAACTATAATATGCTGAGTTAATGTTATAAATCAAGTTGGGGCAATGACTAAGAAACAATATACCACAATCTCAGAGTTGGCCAAAATGTTGGGCATAAGCCATGTAGCGGTATGGAAACGCATTAAAAAGGGCCAAATTAAAGCCGAGAAGATCGGTAATATGTATGTCATAACAGACAAAGAGGTGGCCTATATCCTTGGAAAAAAGCCTACAGACAAAGACAAAGACCGGATCGAGAAGGCTGTGAAGAAAGTGGTCAAGGACTATGGTGAGGTGCTGAAGAAACTCAGTAGGGAATAGTGAAAATTATTACTGTACAAGAAGTTGAGTATATTGCTTTCCGGCTCGCACGTGAACACTTATCGTTCGATGAGCCGATTCCCGATTTCTCGACACGCTTCCCCAACGTGCTTGAGAGCTGCCTTGTTACGCCGTTTATGAAGTTCGGCGGCAAGTCGCTGTACCCTTCTCTGAGTTTAAAGGCAAGTATACTTTTTTATCTTATGATTAAGAACCATCCTTTTCTGAATGGCAACAAAAGGATGGCGCTAACTACTTTACTTGTGTTTTTGGATAAAAACGGCAAGTGGATTAAGGTGGATGCACAGTTCTTCTACGATCTTGCAGTGTGGGTTGCACAAAGTCCGGCTGAACTTAGAAAGGCGGCCGTTATGGGTATAGAAGCATTCGTCAGGACTTATTTAGAGAAATTAGAAAACAAAAGCTGATTAAAAGGCAGGTGACATTATGAGAGTTTACAAAGCTACATACAAGGACAGGGACGGCAATAGGCGCAGGACGGCGAAATGGTATGTCGATATTTTCGATCACAACCTGTTAAGGCATAAGATACCGGCTTTTGCCGATAAGCGGATAAGTGAGGCTTTGGGACGGAATATCGAATCCTTAATCAACTGCCGGAGTGCAGGGCTTGAGCCTGATGTTAAGCTGAACCAGTGGATAGAGACTGTGCCGGACAGCTTTTTGAGGAAGTTTGTGTCCTGGGGCTTACTCGATGGCCAGCGGACGGAGATCACAAAGCCTTTGACTGAGCATATAGGCGATTATGTAAAAGTGCTTGAGGCCAAAGGCTATTCGAGAGACTATGTTGTCCGAAGCAGGAACAGGCTGAAAAAGATCGCTGCCGATTGCAGGTTTAACTATTTCAGGGACATAACACAATCGGCGGTCGAGATATATTCGGGCAAGCTGAAAAAGGACGGATACGGCGATACGAGCAGGGGCCATTATCTCGATGCACTGAAAACATTCCTGAACTGGGCAGAGCAGGACCAGAGGATAATTCGCAATCCGATTGCGAAGCTGGACAAACCGGCGAGGGATTCTGAGAAAAAGGGAATATTGACCCCTGAGCAATTTGTCCACCTGATTAAGACCACCTCTGAGAAGAACATCCTTATCGGCAGAACTTCAGGGCAGGAGCGGGCCGTGCTTTATCTTATAGCCGGATTGACTGGTTTACGACGGAAAGAACTGCTGAATCTTACTTGGGACGATATATGCCTGTCGGCGGATAGTGCCGCTGTAAGAGTGAAAGCTTCAATAGCCAAGAACGGGAAAGAAGCTGAGCAGCCTGTCCCGGCGATACTGGTTAGTGTTCTGACGGCACTGAAAGCCAGTGTGAGGCCGAACGCTGACGATAGGGTCTTTGTATCCTTCAGCAAGTGGATTAACACGGCAGGGCTTATCAGAGAGGATTTGAGGGTAGCGGACCTTGAACTGACAGACAGAGAAGGCAATGCGATATGTTTTCACAGCTTGCGAAACAGTTACATTTCATTCCTTGCGAATAGCCAGACCCCCGCTAAGGTTGTCCAGAAACTTGCCCGGCATAGTGACCCCCGTTTGACGTTCAATACCTATGCAAGAACTTTTGAGAAGGCCGAACAAAAGGCGATGAGTTTCCTGCCGAACTTCGGGAATTTTGTCTTGGCCACCAGCTTGGACAAAGTATGCAGAAAACAGGAGATTTCGGTAGACAACCGTAGACACAAAAACGGCCAAAACACGTTAAAAACCGCATTTTTAGCCGATCAACAAATAGCCCCAAGGGGATTCGAACCCCTGTTGCCGGGTTGAAAACCCGGTGTCCTAGGCCTACCTAGACGATGGGGCCAACCTGAATTACTCCATGTTGATTGCTTCCTCTGGGCAGGCGTCAACACAGACCCCGCAATCGATGCAGGCTTCCTGATCGACTACTGCCTTCTCATCAACCATCTTGATCGCCTCGCTTGGACACTCTGACACACAAGTTTCACAACCCGTGCATTTCTCTTCATCTACTTTAGCTGGCATCTACATTACCCTTTCAAAAGAAAACAAAACATATTACGTCTTTTCTTAAACCTCAGTCACTAATAAAACACGGAATCTTACAAAATTATTACGATATTACAACCTATTTCTCGAATAAATTTTATAAGGCTTCTCCAGCTTCTACGCTAATCCCACTTGATAGGTTCAAATCCGGATTTTTCGCCCTTCAGTGCCCTTTTATAATTGCTCTTGTCGCCCTGACATATCTCTACCTAAGACAATTGCCATATCGCGAACAGTCTTGCTTGGGTCATTTTTTGCAGTCCAGTCCAGAACCTGATTGAATTGGCTGTCCGGAATTGTGGTTAGCAGATAAACAGCCATCAGGCGAACGGGCCATTTAGTATTATTCATATTCTCCGCCACTGCACTAATTAGCTCGGTATCCATCGGCAAAGAAAGCATATCAGCCATCGTATGCACCTTAACGACCCACTCATCATCGGCAGGATTAAGGAGCAGTCCGGATTTATGCGACAACGCACTCCTCAATAAAGGCGTCATCCAATCGGCATACATAAACCTGTAAGGCGGCTGACGATTAGACATTGCATACTGTTCCTTCAAGAGTCCGGTAAAAAGCCGGGCTGTCTTGATTTTTTGGTCAACAGGAGCTGTTGAGATCGAATTAAACTCGTTTCGAAGATATTTACCGGCAAGTTCAATGCCCGGGCGTTTTATGCTCATCCTGCTCGGCTGGATATAAACGAGTCTGTTGGCAACCTTACCATCATTCGTGACCACTGGATCTAGGTAAAGAGTAAATTCTATATCGAGAGATGCCTGTGGATATGTAATAAGCGTCTTTCTAAGTTCGCCTGTAATAAGCCGCAGGGGAACAAGAATACTTCGGCCGGGCTCAATGAGAAAGGTTCCCTGAACCCTGGTGGACACTAAATTCGATATAATCTTACTAAGATCTCCACTAATAACGGCATCAACTCTGATATGACCTTTAAACAAGCTATAATCACTGATTACCAGCGGCTCGGAAGAATGATTTGTAATTGCTGCAACGCCACTAAATTCGCTGCCGTATGGAAACATACTTCCCTGAATTTGGAATTGTGCCGTAATCGTCCGCTCCGGAGGAGTAAATACAGGAACGAGTGTTCGGCCAAAATATTTTTCTAATGTAGGTAAAATAGTATTATTTTCTGCCGACGGGACGTATTGTTTGCCCTCTTGAGTGAGAATTTCCTTTGCACGCTCGGCGGCGAACGACCCGGGATCCCTGGCTATTGCCAAATTAAGAGTCTCAATTCCCAGATCTTTTTGCCCTTCCCTCAGTTGAATTAGAGCCTGCGCTAAATCAGCGATTTGAGTCTTCTCGTAATTATTAATGAGAGGCTTTGCCCACTCCATATCTTTATTCATCACAAGCGCATACGCCAAAAGTGCTGCTGTCACGGGCGAATCGTCAGCCTTATAAGCGAAGTTAGCCTGCTCCACTGCTTTGAGCGGCATCGGCAGGACAAAAGAATAAAACCAGGCCAATTGTTTGTTATAATCCTGCTGTGAATACTCACCATCCGGACTATCCGATTGAGTTGTATTTATATTTGAACCTTGCAGCATGAGTAGCTGCTGTGTTTTTTCTTCGATAGCCTGGAATATAAGGGCTGCCAGTTCAGTGTCACCCATTTTAATTGCTGCTTTGCCCACAATAGACTCCAGACGCAGGTCAAATCCCCCTTCCTGCCGGACACGCTTGGCAATTTCCAGGCATTGGGATTGATTTTGGCTCGAATTGTAGCTGCTTATGGCCCAGGGCAGATAGATGCGAGCCGGCAATGCTTCAGATGGGTAAAGATAACTAAATAAGTCGGCACAATATTTATAAGACGCCGCTGATGTCTCGTAAAGCTGCAGTTGTTCGGCTTGTTGTGCGAAAGAAATTGCAACTTCGATTTCTGATGGATTCTCACGAATTGCCAATCTTAAACGTTCGAGATGGTACGCAGGTTCAATCCTTTCGGGCTTGATTTCAGCCAGCTTAGCGAAGGCCTTCCAGTTATATCTATTATTCCTGTAGGCCTGCATAAAGTAATATTCTGCTGCTTCCAAATCCGCCTTCTCAGCTTTCAATATGCCAAGCTTAGTAGCCAGTTCGGAACTCAGGATTTTATTCTTACTGCCCAGAGTCCCCAACATCTGCTCAAGAAGCCTCTCCCTCGCTTCACGAGAGTTCATCCGCTCAAGCAAATATTCAACCGCATTTGTTGCCACCTCAAGGTCGGCGAATTCATCTACATAGTCAATAAGTAAACTATACACCAGGTTGGTATAGTCCCGCTCGGGATCCCGGCAGGCAAACTCAATCATCATAGGCCGGATGTCCTTGGCGTCACTATCGAGTTTCATCGCAGCGGCTAAGAATACGAGCGCCTGTTCGACTTTGGGCCCTGCGACATTTTTTGAGTTAGCCAGCTCGTAAGCTATTTCATAAAATTTCTGACTGATAGATGGTGAATACAACTGCTCAGGATTCACCGCCGATTGCTCTACGTCTCGTAGGGTTGATCCTTGAGCCCAGACTGATAACGGACAAAAAAGAAGTACCGAAAGCACCATGACAGGTGTTCTCTTAAGCATTTGTTTCTCCCGTGAAAATGCAAAAGAAACAGCACTTTGCATCAGCATAGTTCGGCATCCCAGTCTTTTTAGCCTTAGATATAATGGCAAAACAGTAATTTTATGTAACGAAATTGATATATCCCTTAAACCCTTATATGTCAAGTTGCATTTGTATCAAAATGAGGTTTTTTGCCCTCTAAGGCAAGCCTGGTCCGAGCCTCTCACTGTTCAGCCTGCAATTCCCATCTATGGTTTCTTGCCGGAAAATAAAGAAAGCATCTCGATATGGAACAGCTTTGCGGCCACCGTATAAACCGCCACCGCTATTGGCACAACCACGGCAAGCCTCAAAATATCAAAGCCTGTACTTTCGGGCAGCTCTCGGCACAGATACAAAAAGCCTTGTCCAGCCATCCACATAATAATTGTTGCCGTAAGTGTTTTAATCAGCGTAGTCAACATACCATCCAATATCGAAGAGCCGAACCTTCTGCGAAGCGCAAGAACAAGAATCACAACCTGCAAATACGAACACATCGCCGTTGAAAGCGCCAACCCGGCCGTCCCCATAAACCATATCAGTGTCAGGTTAAGAACAATATTTACACACACCGCTACCAGGGCGCTTCGGGCTGGCATTTTGGAATCCTGCATTGAATAGAAGGCCCTGGTGACGACCTGTTGCATAAAGAAGCCGCATAATCCCAGCGAGTAAAACAAAAGAACCCCTGCCGTAAGCGTTGTGTCGCTACTCGTGAATTGTCCTCGTTCGAAAATAACCGAAATCAACAGGTGGCGCACCAGCAATAATCCCGCGGTCGCAGGCAGCGCGACAAAAACAGCGCCTCGGATGCCTCGTGAAATGGTCTTGACCAGGGCGCCGAAATCCTTTCTTCCCGCTTCGGCGCTCATCACGGGAAAAATCGCAGTGGCCAGAGATATGCCCAAAACTCCCAATGGAAACTGATAAAGCCGCTGCGAATAGAAAAGCTGAGAGACCGCTCCTTCCCACATCGGATAGCTGATTTCTCTACCGAACAGTAAGAAAATTTCACCTTTTTCCTGCGAACCTGAGAACCACAAAGCGATAAAATCGTCGGCCAGTGTGTTTATTTGTGTAACCGTCAAACCAAGAATCATCGGCCCCATAAGGATAATAATCTTCTTGAATGCCTCAGACCTGACCTGCCAGGCGGGACGAATATAGACTCCCCTTGCCCGCAGCGGTCGAAGCTGCATAAATAGCTGAGCCAGTCCGGCAACAAGAACCGCTGCGGCAACGACAAAGACCAGACTGTGTGGTTGTATCCCAAAGCCCCATCCGCCTATGCAGAGCGAACCGATGATAAAAATGTTCAGCACAATCGGTGCGGCCGCCGGCATAGCGAAGTGCCTGTGCGCATTGAGTATCCCGGCCAAAATAGCTACGACACAAATCAAAATCGTGTACGGCAGCATTATTCCGCTGAGCACCAGCTTCAGGTCTGTGCTCGGGTGGGTGCTGAAAAAACTGTAATAGCCCCAGATAATCCCCTCGCCGAGCAGAACAATCCCGGCCAGGATTATGAAAATTACCGTAACCACGGTACAAGCCAGTTTCTTTGCCGCTTCGGGGTCTTTCTGCAACTGTTCACTATATATCGGTATAAGCGATGAGGATGCAGCTCCTTCTCCGAAAAGGCGCCTTGCCAGATTGGGGATTTTGAATGCTATCACCCAGCCGTCCATCAGACCGGCGGCGCCGAGGAAATAGGCGAACGCCATGTCACGGATCATTCCAAAAACTCTACTGATCATTGTCAGAGAAGCAATCTGTCTGAAACCTCTTATCATATTTTGCTGCCCGATTCACCAGTCACGGCTGGGTGGTTACGAATTACTCTTTGCGTGCCAGGTTGAACGGCCTGCACCGCCCAATATTATTTAACAGACCTATAGATGCCATACTAACCAGCAGGCTTGAGCCACCGTAGCTTACGAAGGGCAATGTCAAGCCCGTGATCGGCATCAGACCGACGGTCATACCCACATTGATGATAACCTCAACTACGAACATTGCTACAATACCAATAGCAAGCAATCTGCCGAACGGATCGGTATTGTTCGCTGCGATTTCCAGGCCGCAGCTAACAATAATAACATAAAGCCCAAGCAGACCCAGACAGCCCCAGAAGCCCCATTGATGGGCGATTATCGCAAAGATGAAATCGTTGTGCCTTTCGGGCAGGAAATCGTATTTAATGAATGGTCCTCGTCTGTAGCCGTATCCTTTGGCGCTATTTATCCCGCCGGAGGCGATAGCGTATTTCGAACGGATAAGATGGTAGCCCCAGCCATTCTTCCATTTTTTTGTGCTGAATTTGGTGCCCACGAGAATCCTGCCCAGGAGCGGTTGCTGCTCGGCTTTCTCGCGAATCCAGGCGTTCTGCAAAAGTACACTGCTTATTCTGGCCCGCTGATAATCTTCCATTTTGAACCACAGAAACGGGCTGACCATAACAGCCATAAATATAATAATCAGCAAATGCTTAACTTTAGCACCGGCAATAAACAGCATTGTGAACAAAATCGGCATCATTAACAGCACTGTTCCAAGATCCGGCTCGGGTAAAATCAGGATCATCGGCAAAAGCGCCAGGGCAAATGGTCCTATAAGAGCCTTGAAGTTCCGATAGTTGCTCCGATACCTCAAATACCATGCCAGGGCCAGAATATACACCAGTTTACAGAACTCCGAAGGTTGCAGTGATGGAAGCGCATAACCTCCGACAGAGAACCATATCCAGCGGTACGTACCATTTATCGGTTTTGCAAAAGGCAAAACAACGATATATTTGCTTATAAGCAGTATAGCCAGCAGTACGAGTATACCGGCGAAAATCCAGTAGCTTATCGAGCCTAAACGCCTGTAATTGATTGAATTAATCACTATAAAGCTGGCTATTCCAACTATGGCGAATATCACCTGTCGTTCCCATTTATTACTCAAATCCTGGGCATTGCTGTCAGGGCTCTCCTCTGCGGGATGACCAACAGAGTAAATAGTGGCTATCCCAACGCCAATCAGGATTAAGACCGCCACCAGAAGACAAAGTCTTACAAATAGTAGTCGTCCTTTAAGAAAGTTATACATGAACTAAACATTACCATAGAGACGCTGAATTTGCATATATGAACTGTAAAATCCCAAAAAAAACTTGTTTTTGGGCATTTTAAGCTTGAAGTAAAAGCAAACTTTTGTTACGATGAAATTGATCTTCACCAACAGAAACCTGTGCTTATATTGTGGCACAAATATTCCGCCGGCAGGCGAGAAAGGAGTGGGTAAGGGCAGAAATTAAATTTCCTTATTTCCGGCAGTTCCTGTCGGCCGGATCGCTGTGTCAATGAGCTAAAACGCTATATATACTAAATTGAACAAGCGAATCTACTGTTTTTTGGGGCAGGAAACAAAACCAAGATACTGCAGAGCATAGTTCTGCGAAGAAGAAAGACAAGAAGAAGAAGGAAAGGAAGGAGTTGTATTATGAAAAAAATTATTCTTGCTTTGCTTGTTGTCATATTAGCTACTCCGGCCTGGGCAAGTGTTGCTATCACTGTAACAGATCTCGGTGACGGAAAAGCTGCGATCGATTATTCGGGAACCGAGCTGGCCAGGGCTTTCGCTCTGGACATCACGGCTGATGCCGGAACTATTGATGCCATCAGCGACTTCGCGGTTGGGGATGATAACAATGGTTACGGCGTATTCCCGGCCAACTTCAGCCGGTTTATTACAGTCGATGCAGTAACCGGCGAAGTCAGTGATTGGTCGGTGGTGGGTTACACACCCGTAGCGGCCGCTGATGATCCGGGCGCGCTGGGCGGTCTCGGCACAAACGGTATCACTATCGAGATGGGCTCGCTCTACGACACTAAAGCTCCGGCTCTTGAGGGCAGGCTTTGCGTAATCACATGCAGTGAAGCATGCAAAGTGACTGTGACAACGAATGCTACACGCGGCAATGTGGTACTGGAAGATGCTTCGGAAGCAACTGTGGATCTGGCCGGTGCAACGGACGTTCAAGTCGGTAGCAACTTCAGCTACACGGGACCGCAACCGGATGAATGGCAGGCCGTGGGAAAGCCCGATTGCTGGATTGCCAGTATTAACGCAAGACAGTGTAAAGGCGATGCCGATGGTTTGTCTCAGGGTAAGCAGAAATACTGGGTCTCGACAAACGATCTGGACGTCTTGATTGCAGCCTGGAAT
>Ga0210003_1000768_pt1 | contig 29205 bp, 44 predicted proteins | sample LantaG_FD_182804 | JGI IMG/M metagenome (GOLD analysis project Ga0210003, IMG submission 182804) | Deep subsurface microbial communities from Baltic Sea to uncover new lineages of life (NeLLi) - Landsort_02402 metaG (SPAdes) (version 2) | ecosystem: Environmental > Aquatic > Marine > Oceanic >... | reverse complement strand
GCAAGAATATACAAGATTCTTCCGCATAAGTTTTTAAGTGAGTATGATACTTCTGTATGGATAGATGGCAATCATATAATAACTGGTTCTATAAAAGAATTATTAGATAAGTACTTAAGTGATAACAACTTAGCAGTTTATGACCACTCAAAAATGGAAAGTTTTGGTAGAAATTGTATTTATGATGAAGCTCGTTTTTATATGAATAGAAAGCAAATTAGGGTAAATATAAGGACAAGAGAGAGAAGAAAATTACAAAAACAAATTAAAAGATATAGGTCAGAAGGATATCCAGAGAATAATGGACTTATTGTCAGCAGTGTTGTGTTAAGAAAGCATAATGAGCCTGACGTAATAGATTTTTGTGAAAAATGGTGGAATGAAGTAATTGGCTGGAGCAAAAGAGACCAATTGTCTTTTAACTATGTTCAATGGGTAACTGGATTTAAATTTAGTTTTATTGAGGGAGATGCTAGGAATAATCCAATTTTTAAAGTAGTAAAACATAGCAGTAAATAAAATATTTAAAAATGTCTTGACTTTTCTGAGAAAAGTTGTATATTTAAAAACAGAGAATAGAAAAAGGAATTAATAAAATGTATATTTATGTCATAACAGGGAAAGTAATAGGAAAAACAACCGTGGGTACGGTTGTCGGGCTTTCTCTGCCTATGAATTAAAGCAGAGAATACTTCAGAGAAAGCTCGTTCAGAAATGAACGAGCTTTTTTTTTGGTTAAATTAGTTAAATTGATCTTTGAAAATTGAATAAGTCATAAATTGACAAATCAAGGCGGTGGGGTGAAAAGTATCCTCTGAGTAACCCCGCCAGCTTTCCAGCTTTCCATTTTGTTTATACGGGAGATGCTAATCCAGGTATGAGCGCCGTCCTTATAAGGCGGAAATAGTCGGGTTCGAATCCCACCTCCCGTACCATATATGAAATTCCCAATGGCAATTATGTAAGCGTTGTCGAATGGTTGAAGACACCAGACTCTTAATCTGGATGCGAATAGCACATTGGAGGTTCGAATCCTCTCGCTTACACCATTTTTAATATTTTAATGCAGGCATGTCCGAACTGGTTGAAGGGACCAGACTTTTAATCTGGCTGCGAATAGCACACTGGGGGTTCGAATCCCTCTGCCTGCACCATTTTTAATGCAAGGATAGTTCAATGGCTAGAGCTTCTGGGTTACATCCAGAGAATGGGGGTTCGAATCCCTCTCCTTGTACCATTTTACAAATTGTGATATTGTAATTCTATAAGTTGTGCTATTTCAATTCTAAATTGATAGGCAAGACATATAGCTACACATATAAAACAATATTTCATAAGAGTAAGAGTTCTATTGACCAGCAAGCCCCGTTTTAAACTACGCTTTTGTTCTGTTACCCACAAAGGTCTTTTATTTAAAATTACATTAGTATTTTTCATGCTTTTAATGTAGCAATAAGCGTACCATTTGATTTTTTGCCAATAAAAGTAAGTATAATTTGTTTTGGTTTGTCATAAATAAGAATTTTCATTTGCGAGAGTGGATCAATTGGCTGATCCCCTGATTTCCAATTAGGTAGAGGTAAAACTCGTATGCGGGTTCGAGTCCCGTCTCTCGCTCCATTTCACTAAATATGACAATGAGAAACTTCCAAATAAAAGAAGGGTTGGAAGTCAGTTTGCATGAATAATAACTAAAATAAGGAGATTATTTATGAAAACAAAACGCTGTTGCATGTGTAAAAAAGACCTTCCCGTAAATTCGTTCAATAAAAAAAAGAGAAGTTCAGACGGTTTGCAGTCACAATGTTCAGATTGCCATAAGGTGTATCGCCATGAACATTATTTGAAAAACAGAAAGAAGTATATATCAAAAGCAAAAAAATGGAAAGCAGATTTTTCTTTTTGGTGGAAAGAATATAAATTAGAACTTAAATGTAGTAGATGTGGAGAAGACCATCCTGCTTGCATTGATTTTCATCATAAACATAGTGAAGATAAAATTGCAGCAGTTGCGTCTATGGTCGGCAGACGAAGTAAAGATAAGGTATTAGCAGAAATTGAAAAATGCGAAATAATATGTTCTAATTGTCATAGGAAATTGCATTGGCAATAGGTATAGGTTCAAATCCGATATGACGCTCCAATTTCATGCCTCCAAAGCATAGATGGCGATGCAGGGCACTTGTAATGCTCATAGCTCCGTTCAAGTCGGTGTGGAGGCTCCATTTCTAAAATAAATAAAGGATTGCCACTAGTGTTTATTGAATAAATAATATAGATATAAAAGGAGTAATTATGAGTTCAATAAGTAGGAGTGGAATGAGTTTTTCTGAGGCAGGAAAGTTGGGATCGATAAGGTCTACTGTAACTTGGAAGAAAAAGAGATTATCTAATATTAAGAAATATAAACTTGACCCCAAAAGGTGTTTACATTGTAAGGAACCGATGCCTTATGATAACAGGCGCAATAAATTCTGTAGTCATTCTTGCTCTGCAATTTTTAACAATAGCGGGGTTGTTAGGAATGGCTTTGAGATAAGTAACAAGATTTGCAAAAATTGTGGTAAATCATTTAAGCCACATGGTAGCAATGTGGGAACATATTGCAGTCACAAGTGTCAAGGAGAATATAAGTGGAATAAGACTAAACAAAAAATTACTAAGCAGGGATGGTATAGCACCAAGAATAGTCATACAGTAAGAAAATATCTTAGAGAGACAAAAGGTTGGAAATGTGAAATTTGCCATAGAAAAGATTGGATGGGCAAAGAAATACCCTTAGTATTAGATCATATCAATGGCAATCCAGAAGATGATAAAATTTCTAATTTAAGGTTAGTTTGTGGGAATTGTGACATGCAACTTCCAACATATAAAAGTAAAAATAAAGGTAATGGGAGGGCATGCAGAAGGCAAAGATATAAAGAGGGTAAAAGTTATTAATGTTCCATTTGTTTATTATTTTTGTTTGTTCATTAATAATGAACGCCTTACATAATGAAATAAGCCGATGTAGCTCAATTGGCTAGAGCGTATCCTTGGTAAGGATAAGGCAATGGGTTCAAACCCCATCATCGGCTCCAATTTAAGGGCGTTTGGTTAATTGAAAAACTGCGGTTCAAGCCCGAAAATAGAGGGTTCGATTCCCTTAACGTCCACCATTTTAATTCGTAATATATGGCGACTTATGCTCATTTAAGGGGTTAATTCGTAATATATGACGACTATGCGCCAGTAGCTCAATGGTTTAGAGTACCACCTTGCCAGGGTGGATGTTGAGGGTTCGACTCCCTTCTGGTGCTCCATTTCACTAAAGTTGACTTTAGTTAATATTTTTCTTGACTTATTCAAATTTTTAAGTATTATATTATCAAACAGTGAGAAATCAGTGAAATACAAGGAACGATATGACAGATATAGAATTTTATAGTTATGTAACAAAAGAAACATTGTTGAATGTTAATTGGACTGTTGTGCCAAGAAAAGGTGAAACAATCAATATTGGTGATAAAAAATGGATTGTGGAAACAGTTCATTATGGGCGTTTTGTTGATGGAAATGGTGATACAATTCCATCTAAGGTGAAAATACTTATAGGTCTTAAACATCTCCGTTGCTAATTAGGTTAAAAGAAACATGAAAACAGTAGCTGAAAAAGTAGAAAGAAACAAAGATATTGAGCATTGGTATTGCTCTAGATGTGGATTCATAGTTTCTAACTGGGAATATTTCTCTGCAAAAGCTGATTTTCCTTGCGATTGTGGAAGATATTGGTCTGATTTTCACCCAAAAATAAAGTCAGAAAAAGAAAATAGAAAAGATATTAAATGTGGTATAATTATGCAAACTAATCAAACTAATCAAACTAATCAAACTAATGATAACAACGAAAGAGAGTAATAAAGTGAGTAATTGGAATAAAGAGTCAATATTAAAGTTCTTGGAGCATACAGCACCTAATGCCCCATTAAAACAATGCTTAACATTAGCCTCAGATTTTGAAGAGCTAAAGCATAGTGAGTTTCATTACAAACAAATGCTTGCTTGCTTGTCAACTATTTTATTGGATGATAATGGAAACGTTCTTGAAAAGTTTAATGATGTTCGTCCAGCTATTAAAAAAGCACTTGAAGCTGTATCTTATTGTCATTCATGGACTGTATGTGGTCCTGTTGATAATGGTATTGAGCGCATGATGTGTGACATTGAGGGCATAGAGTATGGTGTCAAGCCTAAGCAGTCAAAAGACATATGTAATTGCAAGGGGATAGAACATGAAATAGATTGTCCATTGGCACCCTGCAATTTTTAAAAGGAAACTAAATTATGAAACTGATGATTGATCCTAAAAGACCTCATGTAATAAGGAGTACAGATGGTGCCATTGTTGCAGTTCTAGTTGATTATCCTTTATGCAGAGAGGATATAGGGAAGAAAATAGTTGACGGTTTTAATTCTCAATCTGGTATAACGGAAAATAAAGAAATAAACCCAAGCACTTTATGTACAGGTTGTAATAAACCTCATCATTTATCTGATGAAGATGCTGGAAGTGATCGGGAAATGCGGAGGTTATGTTTAAATTGTTATAGGCTTTTTAAAGGATGGATATAAATTATGAAAAAAAGATATGGTTTTGTAAGTAATAGTTCTGCTAGTTCATTTATTGTTAGGTATTTAGATGTTGCAACACAGGATGGATTTAGGCAACAGTTTATAACCAATGAAGAAGTTAATTTTTTAGAAAGTGCTGGATGGTTTAAAACTAACACCTTACGCTCAGCTGATGTTGTGTATAATCCAGAGGAATTGGACTCATTTGATCCCAGATTTCCTGTCAATTATGGCAAAGATGTTATAGTTAACCAAGATGATGTTATTTTATTTCTTTTAGAACATAATATATCATTTACAGGAACTTGTCATTATGGGGATGAAACTGTTATTTTTAATAAAGATTCAGAATATTTTTATAAATTTCACAATATCGGAAGATTGAATGAAATAGAAATAAGTTACAGATATAAAGACCCTGAAAGTGTTATTGAGGATAATGAATCTACTAAACATTATGAGAAAATCAATGTTAAGGAGTGGATAGCTGAAAATCAATGGCTAAAAGAATAAAGAAAAGGATAGAGAAATGTTCGAGTACGATTGTAATGAGTGTAAGCATCAAGGTTCAGAAGAATGTGAAGAATGTACTAATCTGGATGATCGGTGTTGTTCATGCCATATAGCTCCTCCATGCAGTTACTGTGTTGGAAATAACTTTGAAGAGAAAGAAAGTGGAACAATATGAACAATATGAACAATATGAATGAAAAAGAATTTGCTGAGATTATAGGAATTAAGCTTTTTGGATTTCAACCTAATAATATTGCAAGTACATTCAATCCTCTAAAAAATGAAGCTGACTGTATGCAAGCGTGGGAAAACTTTAGCAAAAAAAAGCTAACATGTATCAATTATTACAAAGATAAAGAGTGGTTATGGGAGGCTTGTGTTGACGGTTTACGGGGGCAGGATGATTGTATACTAGCAGAAAGTACAGACCGCAAAAGGGCAATGTGTGAGTGCATGGTTAAAACACTAAAGATAATCGAAGCAGAGGGTAGCAATATAGTGGCAGAAAGAAGTTAAATAATTATGACTAAATCAGAAGAAGAATTGAGAAAAAGTCTTGGAATTAAAAGCCAAAAAGAAATTGACTATTCTGTTTGTGCATCAGCTGTTCAAATTATTGCTGATATGAGTTTTAGAACTCCTAAAAAAATAATTGAACTCTTGACAAATTGGGCTTGGAATAAAGAAGAAGCAGAAGAGATTCTCCGCTTTATAAAAAAATAAGGAGATTAGAAAATGGATATTACATTTGACAGTAGTTCAGCTAATTTCATATTAGAGTGTTTTCCTGATGCGGTATGGGAATGTGGTATATGTGGCGGTAAAGTTGGTTCTGCCAATCTAGCAGGCGTGGTATCCCTAGATAGTAAGACAACATTTATTTGCAATAGTTTTTCGTGTCTTGAGGAGATAACAGATATTGTCCATAAAGAGGCAAAATCAGAAATCGGTGCCCATAAATCAGTGAAGCAAACAAAAGGGCCTATGGATAACCCGTATGTTTACGGATAATGAGGAGTATATGACGAAACCTCGGAAAACAATTAAGGCTAGGCAGAAATGCGGTTTCTGTCTAGCGGTATTAGATGGTCGCAAATTAAACATGGATCATTTCACGGGGGCTTGCACAGTGGATAAAAATGGTATCAAAATAATTGACCACAGAACGAAAGGAATTTAATATGAAATCTAGACTGATGCAGATAAAAATGAATAAAATCAGACGCTTGCGCATTACCTTAACAAGATTAAGTAAATTAATTTCAATAACTCGTCAAAGGGCAATAGCAAATCAAACAGAAAGCGAGGAATAAATGAGTTTACCAATTAAACAAACTCCAATTCTTAAAGGAAAAGATGCTGAAAAGTTTCTTAAAGAAGTGAATAGAGATCGAACTCCTGAGGAAAAGGATCAAGATATTAAAAATTTTAAAAGAGCAAAAAAAGTTTATGATTCTATTGGGTTAAATGTTTTAAAAAGTAAACCTTTAGAGAGTATAGGTTTTTATACCTTGAGTGATGAAAGGGCAAAGAATGTATCTGGCACATCTCCTATGAAAAGAGCAGAAATGCTCGTAACAGGTCGCTGTAATTTTAAATGTCCATATTGTCGTGGTTTTGATAATATTAATGCCGATGTTGGAGATATTGATTTTGGCATAGCAAGAGAGACTCTTGGGTATTGGATTGATGATAAACTGGAGAACATTAGATTTTCTGGAGGAGAACCAACTTTATATGATCGTCTTCCAGATTTGGTAAAACAGTGTAAGGAAGGTGGAATTAAAAGGATTGCAATTTCAAGCAATGGCTCAAGAGATTTTTCTGTTTATCAAGAACTTATTGATGCTGGGGTAAATGATTTTTCTATTTCGCTTGATGCCTGCTGTGCTTCTTTTGGTGACAAAATGGCAGGAGTAGGTGGTAAATGGGGAAAGGTAGCAGAGAATATTAAGAAATTATCTGAAAGAACTTATGTTACTGTAGGGATTGTTCTAACTGAAGACAATGTAGATGATTTGGTTGATATTGTTACTTTTGCTCATAATCTTGGAGTTGCTGATATCAGAATTATTTCGGCGGCACAGTTTAATAAGCTTTTGAATAATTGTATCAACATTCCCCAAGAGATTCTAAATGCTCACCCTATTCTTAAGTATAGAGTAGATCATATTGCAGAGGGAATTAATGTTAGAGGAATGAAAGATAGTGATTGCAAGAAATGTTATATTGCTCAAGATGACTCTGTTGTAGCTGGAAATGAAAAAGGTGAAGCGTTTTTCTTCCCATGTGTAATAGCGATGAGAGAAGGTATTGCTCCAATTGGTAAAGTTGGGGCTAATATGAAGAAAGAGCGTTTAGCTTGGGTTGAGAAATTTAATACATACGAAAACAATACTTGTAGAGAAAATTGTCTTGATTGTATTGTTCAGTTCAATAATAAGGTTGAAAGCTATCAAGACTCTAAGAAGGAGATATTGTGAAAAAATCAAGTTTAGCAAAAATAACAAAAGCAATACAATCTGAAATAGATGCTTTTGGAGAAGTGATGGATGTATCTAAGTTCAAAGAACTTCAGAAGCAGTTGGAAATATTTCTTATTAGGGATGCTTTAACTTTAAGTTTAAACAGATGGAAATTTGAAGAGGTTCTTAAGAGGGAAATAACTAGAGCTAAATCTGATGGAACTCCTCTTTGTTTACTAATGCTGGATATTGATAAATTTAAACAGATTAATGACTGTCGTGGGCATATTGAAGGTGATGACATATTAAAAGCTATTATATGGGGTTTTGAATTCGCTATTGAAGGTACAATAGGACAATCTCATAGATTAGGGCGATGGGGTGGAGATGAATTTCTTTATATTTTCCCTTCTAAAGATATGACTGAGGTAAAAGGAATAGCTGAAAAGCACAGAATCCATACTGAGGATTTGTATAAAGAAGGAGTTATTTCACGTCCTGTTACTGTTAGCATTGGAGTTACCCACTTGAAGAAATCTGATGATGTAACTTCATTTATTAAGAGAGTAGATAGGGCTATGTATAAAGCTAAGAAAAAAGGAGGCAACAAGATAGGAGTCTTGAAATAGAGTATTATGTCTAGATTATTAACAAGAGAAACTTTTGATTTTTATTTGTCGGATCATTCCCGTAGAAAAAGGAATGCTTGGAATAATAGATGGGGCTATCACAAGGCTGTTGTTAATATGCTTAAAGATGTTCAGTTTGATAGGGTTTTAGAACTGGGATGCAATGCTGTTTCGATTGTGAATGATTCTGATTGTATGTATATTGGGGGAATGTTTCCTCAAAAAAGACATATAGAAAATAAATATGAACACAATGCAATAGACACTCCTTGGCCCATGGCAGATAAACAATATGATTTATTCATTGCTTTGCAAGTGTGGGAGCATCTTGGGGGTAGACAATCTGGTAATCATCAGAAAGCATTTGCAGAGGTAATGCGTGTTTCAAAAATGGCTATATTGAGTTTCCCTTATAAGTGGATAGCTAGGAGAGCTAAAGATAAAAATAAAGGTCATGCTGATATAAATAACGAAATTATATCTCAATGGACATTAAATGCGGAACCGTTCAAGCAATTAGTAGTAAGACCTTCAAATCATAGAAGAAAAATTTTATTTTTTAAGTTTTAGACAACTAAACTCTTCCCTAAATTTAAAACACTTCAGTTTTTTTCTTGTATAATAAAGATATGCATAACAAACTATTCATAAACAAAAAAATATGGAATGCATTTAGTCAAAAAGAGATGAATGATTATCAGTCATCTCTTTTTGACTATTATAGAGAAACAGGATTTCCATACTTTCCAACTGACACGTCTTATAGAGAAAAAGAGTTTAAAAAGCTTAAGAAATTCAATTATAAGACTATCATAGATGGAGACATTATACGACAGACAATGCACGGATTAGGTCTCGCATGGTCTTTTATGCCCCATTCTTGGAGTGTTACATGTGGAAATATGAGAAATCCTTATGAGGTTTTTCATAATGATGAAGATTTTAAGAAGGTTATAGCTAAGCGTATTAAAATGGGTGATAATATGTCCCATAATGGCATACGAAAGATGTTAAAGATGTATTCTGGTACACAGAGTGTTTCTAACTTCAGACCTACAGCGGCGGCGGCTATATATGATAAATTTGCTAATGGTGGTGTTACTTGGGATATGTCTGCAGGATATGGTGGTAGGTTATTAGGAGCATTAATAGCTGGAGTTAAATATATAGGAACAGACCCAGCAACATTGACCTATAATGGTTTATGTCGAATGCGTGATATGTTTAGCAATAAAGAAGATGTAATGCTATATAAGACTGGCAGTGAAGATTTTACACCAGAAGCAAACTCATTAGATTTATGTTTTACTTCTCCTCCATATTTTGATTGGGAGAAATACTCTAATGAAGAAACTCAAAGTTATATGAAATATCCTACTAAAGAAGCTTGGCTTGAAAACTTTTTAGGTGAAACGTTTAGAAAATGCCATTATGGTCTCAAAGATAATAAATATATGATAATAAATGTTGCTAATACTAAAAATTATAAGACTTTAGAAGATGATGTAATTAATAAAGCAACCGATAATGGATTTATCTTAGATGGCACAATAAAATTGGCATTGTCTAATCCAGTTTTTAAGGGTAAAAAACATGCTTTTAAGTACGAACCAACATTTCTGTTTAAAAGAAAATAATATGTTAAAGCATTGACATTATGATATTTTTGTGTATAATGATACAATAATTAAAGATGAGGTAATAATGGCTAGACCAGAAGGTTTATTTGAGAGGTATGTCAATCCAATTTTTGTTGAAACTGGAACTTTTCGGGGTGACAGTGTTCAAGAAGCATTAGATGTCGGCTTTAAAAGGATTTATTCTATAGAATTAGACAAGGGTAGATTTGAGGCATGTGTTAAACGTTTTAAAAATAATGCTAATGTTCATATTTTTCAAGGTGACACTTTAGAAGTTTTACCTAAAATATTAGATTTGGTAGATGAAAAAGCTACTTTTTGGCTGGATGCTCATATAACAAGAGGTGTATTTGGTAGACTAAAATGCCCTTTGGTTGAAGAAATAAAAATAATTTCTACACATAATATCAAGGATCACACAATTATTATGGACGACAGAAGGTTGTTAGGTAGCAGAAGATTTGGTAAAACTCATGAAAAAGATATTTTAAAAGAAATTAAGAATTTGAACGAAAATTATAAAATCAATTATGAAGATGGCATTGGATCAAGAAGAAAAAAAGTTAAGAATGATATTATAGTAGCAACAGTTAACTAAGTTAAAAATACAATAAACAATAAACAATAAACAATAAACAGCAAACAATAAGGAGAATTAAGAATGTTAATACCAATGGTTGTGGAAAGTAATGGAAATGGGGAAAGATCATATGATATATATTCTAGGCTTTTAAAGGATAGAATAGTGTTTATAGGTGGTGGTATTGACGATGATATGAGTAATATCATTATTGCACAGCTATTGTTTTTGCAGGCACAGGATTCAAGCAAAGATATATCAGTTTATATTAATTCTCCAGGAGGATCTGTAACCGCTGGTCTTGCAATTTATGATACTTTTCAATTTTTAAAATGTGATATTTCCACATTTTGTGTTGGGCAGGCTGCTAGTATGGGCGCAGTTCTTTTATGTGCGGGGACAAAAGGTAAAAGATATTCATTGCCTAATTCTAGAATAATGATTCATCAGCCTTGGGGTGGTGCTCAGGGGCAGGCAACTGATATTAGAATTCAAGCTGATGAAATATTAAGGCTTAAGGATAATTTGGCAGCAATTATGGCAAAACATACTGGAAAAAACAGAAAAGACATAGATAAGGACATGGATAGGGACTTTTTTATGTCAGCAACAGATGCAAAAAAATATGGAATTGTTGATAAAGTTGTAAAATAATTGTGTATAATAGGCGATATGAATAATAATATAAGAAAAATAGAATTAGCTCCACAGGATGAGGTTGATCAGCTAGAGCCGTATATTTATAAGGTTTTAGAGGCATTAGGACATCCAGAAGCTTTAGTAACTGACGAGTCTTATATCTCTGATTTCTTATGTATTGTTGATGAAAAAGAAGCTGATGGTGAATTAAAAATAGCTTGTGATAAACTTGGGTTTAATTTTTCCAAATTAGACTCTGTAGTGGATATTGCTAGAAAGGTTAAAGATAATGTTTTATAATTTTTTTAAAATCAGTAAATATAAGAATTTTGAAATAGATATTTGTTCTCTTCAGCATGTGAACAGTTACTTTTATTTTTCTTTTGAGTGGAGTCGAAAGCAAGATCATGCAGGATATCACTCATATATTTCTATTGGAAGGTTTAAGTTTGAGCTAAATATTCATGATATAAGACATTGGGATAGGGTATTGAACAGATGGGAAACGCTTCCAGAAGAAGAAAAAAGTGAAAAAGAAGATGAGTGGGAAGTTGGCATATAATTAAAAATAAGGAAAATAAAATGACTACTACAAAGACTAAGACTGAAGCAAAGACTAAGACTAAGACTAAGACTAAGACTAAGGCTACTAAGGCTACAACTAAGCCCAAAAAGGGTATTAAAACTCCTAAGAAGGCTACAAAGAGTACTAAAACTACTAAAACTACTAAAACTACTAAAACCCCTAAGAAAACTCCTAAAAAGAGTACTAAAACTACTAAGAAGGGTGATATGAAGGTTAATAAAGACTTTATTACTCCCGCAAAAGTTAAGAAGGTTAAGAAAGTTTTCATAACATCAGAAGACAAAGGTGAAGATAAAAATACTGCTTATCCCATAGATCTAAATATGGGAATAAATATGGGATATGAGAATTGGTTTGATAAGTTTAAAAATATTAAAATAGCAGATCTAAATCTTGAAATAGTGTCACGTAAGGAAGTTGTAAGGCTACAAAAAAGAATAAAAAGAAATATTTTCTTTAACAAGGTTTTATCTATATTACATATCAGATATAATATTGATATAACAAAAGATTGCAAAAATATTGCTGATATTTTATCAAAATATGTCAGCACCATTTTACTTCACCTTAATGGGTTGGATGATGAATCTATCAAAGATATTGAAGACATGAGAAAAGATAATACCATTGAGGGGATCAGAAAGCAACTTCCTCATTTCGATTTCGAAAAACTCTTCAAGAAATTAGAAAAATTTTAACCTAATATTTCTTTTTTTAATACCTCAATCATATTTTGAAGTATTTTTATAGAGAATGGTTTTCTCAAAAATAAGACATCCATTTCTTTTAATTGTTTTAGGATGTAATCGGTTTCAAGGGAACTTATAGCAATAAACTTAATAAAGAAGGAAAATACAAAAAACCTTTGGATGATAAAGGAAGTATTAAGTGAAAATAATACCTTTAACATGGCATCATGCCTTGTGGATACCCTGCGTAATAGCTTATTATATTATTTATAGCTGGTTATCAAAGATGAATAATGGCTGCACCTCAGAGGGCACTTTATGGTATCAGCAAAAATGGCTATGGTATGCCTTTATCTTTGGCGCACTTTGTCCGTTTTGGATCATTGTTAGCAGGATTTCTAAGAATCTTTTGTTTGATGGGATGCTTTATGATAATATTATGTTTTTAACATATGTTGTCACCATGGCTATGTTGGGTAGTGGGTGTAATTTTAAAACTCATCAGTGGCTTGGGGTTCTGATAGTTATAATTGGGTCTATATTAATGAGAATTGAAAGATGGTCATAATTAATTCCAATAAAAGAATAGTTATCATAGGAGGAGGCCCTACAGGTTTAGGAGCGGCGATTAGATTAAATGAACTTGGTCATAATAATTGGTGTCTCTTGGAGAAGGATAATCGTTTTGGGGGCTTAGCGGCTACTGACAGGGGCGACAAGGGGTTTTTATGGGATCTTGGGGGTCATATATCCTTTTCTCATTATAACTACTTTGATGGCATTCTAGAGCATTACGTGAAAGATTGGCTTCAGCATGAAAGAGAATCGTGGATATGGGATAGAGATAGGTTTATTCCTTATCCTTTTCAAAACAATATTCATAGACTGAGGGATGATGAGGTAGTTGAATGTATAACTTCGTTAATTGAAGCTCAGAAACAAGATGTAGAAGCTAAGCATTTTGGACAATGGTTGAAGGGTAATTTTGGGAGCGGTTTGTATAACATTTTCCTTAAGCCCTACAATGAAAAGGTTTGGGATAGACGGCTGGATGAATTGTCTGTTGATTGGATGGGCGAAAGAGTAGCCAAGGTAGATATTAACAGGATTATTGAAAATGTAGTTAAGAAAAAGGACGATGTAGCATGGGGTCCAAATGCTAAGTTCAAATTTCCTTTGCATCATGGTACGGGGTCTATTTGGAAAAATATTGGACAGAGTTTAATACCATACGCTAAAATCGGATCTAAAGTAATTAAAGTTAACTTGGAGAAGAAGGAAGTCACTTATTCTTGTGATGGGAATACTCAAACAGAGCCTTATGATTATTTAATTAATACGATGCCTTTAGATTTGTTTTCTGAAATTGCTAATATTCCTTCCTATTTTACGCCTTCTCTAGATTTTAACTCTACTTATATTGTCGGATTAGGGTTAAAGGGGTTGATTCCAGAACATTTATCTAAGAAGTGCTGGATGTACTTTCCTAATCCAGAACAGCCCTTTTTTCGCTGTACTGTATTCTCGAATTATTCTCCTAACAATGTGTCTCCAGACATGAGGGAATTAGGTGCATGGTCATTGATGTTTGAGATAAGTAAAAATTCAGATTATAATTTTCATGATATGGATACGGATCATATTCTAGCTGATACGATGGAAGGAGCGCTGAAAGCCAATTTAATTACTGAGGATACTTTTGTTTATACCAATCATTTTCGCATGATAGAGCATGGCTATCCAGTTCCTACTCCTTGGCGAGATGAGGAATTAGACAAAATACAACCTTACCTCTTTGATCATGACATTTATAGTAGGGGAAGATTCGGTGGATGGAAGTATGAAGTGGGAAACATGGATCATTCATTTATGCAGGGGGTAGAAGCGGTTAACAATATAATGTTTGGAACTGAGGAATCTACCTATTTTTATCCTCACCACGTTAACAGTAGAGGAAAAACTGACTCTTATTATAAAATCACTTGATTTATAGATAAATTTTAGTATACTATGAACTATGAAATTAATACAAAGACATCTTAGGCAAGATAAGCCTAAAAGCGACTATATATTAGCTGTATGGGCAGATTCTATATATGATGAAAGTAACACCTATATACCTAAATGGACAGTAATAGACCGAAAATCTTATAAGCGTAATAAAAAACTTTTTGAAGGCTGGGTTCAACTTCCTGACGAATATAAAATTAGTGATGGAATTCCTGTTCAGATAGAGACAAGAGGATATGTGAATAGTGTATTGGCTTATTATAAAGAACCACCTATAAAAGCTTATTCTGATTTATATTGGGGCGTTTCTAATGTTTCCTATTATAGGAAAAACAAAGACAAATTCAAAGGTTGGATTGAACTCGAAATGATTTTGCCACCTAAAATGGAAGGAGAATAATGAGTATTTACGTTTTAAGTTTAGAGGATTATGAAGATTATAAACCTTATTATTTTGATTGCGACTGTAGCAAGGAAGATTTTGATCGTGATGTGAAAGATTGTTTAGATAAAGCAGCTGATCGCATATTTTTTCTTAAAGAAGAAGCAGATAAAAAACATGGTGGCTTCGTAGATGATTATAATGATTTTATAGATGGGTATAATTTAATATCCCATACTGTCTATTTTTTAGAGAAATTAGGTTATAAGTCACAAATGCCCCAACATGAGATAAGTATCCATGGTGCATGTCCATATCGAAATTGTGAAGATAAGCCAGAAATAATTTCAAAAAAGACTTGGGAAAAGATTATTACTCATAATGAAAAATCAGTCAAAGACTTTTATAAGGAACAAGAAAAGGGGGAATAATGAAAATAACATTCGTAGGAACAGGTTCAGCATTTGCAATGAAAAATTATCAGACAAATACCCTTATTGAACGTAATGGTAAAAAGCTTCTTATTGATGTAGGAACTGATATTAGATTTTCCCTTAAAGGTATTGGCATGAACTATTTAGACATTGATGCCGTTTACATCACCCATTTACACGCTGATCATGTTGGGGGAATGGAATACCTTGCATTTTGTAATTATTTTGACCCTAATGCAAAAAGCAAAATTGCTCTTTATTCTAACTATTCTTTGGTTAGAGATATGTGGAATAATACCTTACAAGGCGGTTTACAATCTATTCAAGCAAAGCAGATGGCGTTAGAAGATTATTTTGATGTCCATCCTGTATTTCCAAATAATAGTTTTGAATGGGAAGGTATTACATTTGAAATAGTCCAGAGTATTCACATTATGAGCAAGTATTCTATTGTACCTAGTTATGGGTTGATGATCACAGACCCAGATACTGGCATGAAGATTTATTATACAGGTGATACACAATTCAACCCAAATCAAATAATGGACTTCTATAAACAAGCTGATTGGATTATCCAAGATTGCGAGACATATCCGTTTAAGTCTGGTGTTCATGCTAACTTTACAGATCTCGTTACACTTGATGATAGTATTATCAGAAAAATGGCACTCCATCATTATATGGATAATATTATGGAAGATGTAGAAAAAAAACATACTATTCAACCAAGCTGGAATAAAAGTTCTCAGGAGGCAGGTTTTAAATGTTGGGATGGTGAAAATTATGGATTTGTGAAGCAGGGTGCTGTTATAGATACCAAGAAACTCAAAAAGGAATTATCCTGATGCGGGAACACCATAAAGACCTTGAAAGATGCAAAACCTGTGGGGGGAAGTGTTGTGCAATTTACGTTTCTTGTGGAGACGGTGGTTTGCGTCCAATGGATACATGGTTTGAGGAATGGGTTGAATGTTGGGATGAAGAATTTGAAACATGTGGGGCTTCTTCTATTGAACCTTTATTTGAGCCACTTGAGGTTCATATGAGTGGCAATGAACATATGTTGGAAGAATTGAAAGAGAAAGGCATAGATCCTGATAAATGCAAATATTGCAATCCTGATGGTTGTATATTGCCATGGGATAAAAAGCCAAATGCTTGCAAGGAGTATAGATGTATGGAATGGAGACAGGAAGATAAGGTGAAAACATGAATTGGTTAGCGGTATGGCTTATACTTGGGGGTATTTGGTCATTGTATGCATTACATCAGCATTATTATGTTACTAAAAAAGTAATGAAAATATGGTGGCAGTTAATTAATATATTTTTGAACACATTAATCTTTCCAGTAGGAATTGTTTTTGGTGTTTTTGTATCCCTTGTATGTGAAAAAACTGAGAATGATAATTCTTATATTACAGATTTTAACTTTACGGTAATTAAAATAATGACAAAATATATAGAAGAAAAAAAATGATACGGAAAGTCAAATGATTCATGTGGCATGATACCCTATTGATGATGATTTTCTGATTTCACCGCCTTGACAAAAAAACAAAGGAAAAAGTGAATAATTTTTTGTATAATATAGATGTTCTTTGAAAATTTGGGGGCGAGTTGGATTCGACATAGGGTCTAAGTCGTCTATGTTGCATGTAGAGGAATAGTAAGGTTGGCCTCTAGTTGGTGTCCTCTTTTTTTACTTTTTGGAAAGGTTTTGGAAGGGTTTTGTTTTTAATCTAAAGAATAATGTTAATATGAAAACGAATATCAAAGAAAAAATAGTAAATCTTTATGAAGAAGGGTTAAGTATTCATAAAATTGCCAAAGCAGTTGGATTGAGTCCCACTGCTACAAGGGCTAGATTAATAAGGATGGGTTTACATAAACCTAAACATAAATGTTCTATTGTTAATGGTAAAATAATATGCAGGGTATGTAAAAATGAGCATCCTGTAGATTACTTCCCAGCTTTTGAAGCAGAGGGCAAGAGGATGTGTCGAGATTGCATTCGGTTATATAATGATAAATTTCAACTTGCAAAATATAATTGCTCTAAGGACAAGTACAATAAACTCATGGAGACACAAGATAGTAAATGTGCTATCTGTGGAACGAGAACGGGACACATTAGTAAGAACGGATATGAATGTAGATTAGCAGTAGATCATGATCATAAGGCGGGAAAAATAAGAGGACTTTTATGTAATAATTGTAATCGTGGTATAGGGTGGGTCGGAGAAGACAATCTCCAAAATGCATTAGATTATATAAAGAGGACATCAGAGTAAAAGCCTTCTATTCATAAGTGCTAAGGCACCTATGGCTCTCGCAGCCTAAACTGCGATAGGAAAGCGGTGAAACGCCTAAGATTAACCGTTAGTACGACTTATCTAGTTGGTTGACTGTCAGGAAAGACTGAATGACATTAAAGGAAAGACTGAATGCCTGTTAGGAAAGACTGACAAAAGGTCGCCATGAACCTTAAGATTGGATAAACATGTAGATGCATAGATCACCGCTGCTATGGACGTGAGGTTCGACCCCTCACCGCCTCCACCATATTGAAATAAAATAGAGGTCTCCCCGCCTCCTTTATTGAATTATATTATAATTCAATATAAGGAGATAAAATGGCAAGGTCTTTAGTAGAAGTAAAATGTTTTAATTGCGGTAAAAAGGTTAAAAAGCTTAAAGGCGAGTATAATCGCTCTTTAAAATTAGGACGAAGATTTTTTTGTAGCAGAAGTTGTTCAGTTACTATAAAGAATAAAGAGTTCCCCAATATAAACCTTAAACAGTTGATACCAGATAACAGAAGAGATGAGTATACATCATTTCGTTTTTTTATGAAAGTTGTTAAACAGAGAGAAATAAACACCAAGTACAGATTGGGTAAATGTAATAATATAGATTTAAAATATTTAAAGGAATTATGGGAAAATCAGGAAGGTATTTGCCCCATTACTGGTTGGAATTTAGTATTGCCCCATAGTACCGAAGGGTGGAAGACAAAACGCAATAGTAAAAGGGCAAGTTTAGATCGTATTGATAGTAGTAAAGGATATATGAGAGGCAATGTTAGGTTTATATCTTTTATGGCTAATATAGCTAGGTCGAATATGGAAGACGAAGAATTGATAAAATTTTGCGACGCAGTAACAAGGAAGAATAAAAATGATAAAAGAAGTAAAAATATACAATAGATTTAATATGGAAAATTTCGCACGTTTTGGCGGGATGCATTTTCCTTATGTAGAGCGTCCATGGTATTTAGTATCTATCCATACTGATGAAGATGATCCCTTCCTAACAGAGAAGAATACAAAATTAATAAATGATTTTGGATGTCTTGGTTCTATTTCTCTTAGATTTTGGGATATTACTGATGATCAAGCCATTAGTATTTCAGAAGGAACTTCAGAACGTTCTAAGAAATTATGTAAAGAAATGAAATTATTTAATAAAGAACAAGCTAAAGAAGTTGTCGGATTTTTATCAGCTATTAATCAGGGGGATGAAGAAGATGGGGTATTAGTAGCTCATTGTGATGCTGGGATAAGCAGATCTGGAGCAATCGGGACATTTGCAGTTGATTTTTTAAGATTAGACTATCAAGAATTCATTAATAGTAATCCTTATATCAGACCTAATTATTATGTGTTAAGGATTTTGAGGCAATTGTCTGACATGACTCCAAAATTCACAGAAGAATGTCAACGTAGAGATTCTGCATCTGAGAAGGGGCAGATCTACCATAAAAGATCAGTATAAAATCGCAAACTAAAAGGAAAATAAGATGAAATACGCAATACTTTCAGATATACATTCTAATATCCAAGCATTAGAATCAGCACTAAAAGAGTGTGACAAGGAAGGTGTCGATAAGATAATATGCCTTGGAGATGTTATTGGATATAATGCTAACCCTTGTGAATGCTTAAAAATAGCACAAAGTAGATTTGATGTTACCATAAAGGGTAATCATGATGAAATTGGTGAAAGGGGTGTCGCTCATTCAGACTGTGAAACGTGGAATTCTCATGCGTTGAAAGCATTAGAATATACTACACCTAAGTTAACAGATAATGATAAACAATGGATAAGGTCACTTCCTTATTATAGTATTATAAGTGATCCCAAAATACCATTTTCAATTGGGCACGGAACCCCTTTAAGATGTGAAAATTTAAAAACATTTGATTATATAATGAGTCCTTATATTGAAAGGATTGTTATGAAAGAATTAAGATCTAATAAAGATAACATTAAACTTGCTTTTTATGGGCATACTCATATTCCTGCCATTTTTCGTAGTTCTGTTAGTCATGATGGTACCGTTGTCTCAGATTCTGATGTAGGAAGTTATATATTCTATGATAATATTGGTCTTAATGAAGTTGGATTAGATAATGTTATAAAAGGTGATGAATACATTTTTATCAATCCAGGTAGTATCGGGCAACCTAGATATGAGTGTCCACCTTCATTCGTTATTCTTGATACCAATAAAGCAAGTGTTGAATTTATTAAATTTGCATATGATTTTGAGAAGGCACAAAAAGCTATCCGAGAAGCGGGGTATTGTGACTCATTAGCACAAAGATTAGATTACAGAGAGGAGACATAATGAGAAAAAGAAGAGGTAATAGTAGTAGGGTTAGGGTTACAGCAAAAGGTTTAGCTAATAAGGATAATATAAAGATTGTCAAAAAGTTATATGAGCATCCAGTTTTGCGTGTTTGTTATAAGGATGCACAAGATATTGTAACCGATGTAGTTATACCTTTTGGTAATCAATATTTGGAGGATTGTCCATATAAAGAAAACTTTGAGGACATAGCTTCACATATTTCAGAAGATGGTGGAATTTTATGGATTAATGATAATGTTATCGTTCCTGCCCGTAGAGTTTTAGGTTTTCATATGATTGAAGAAAGTGCACCACAAAAAGAAAAACCGTTAGAAATAAAGCCAAAACCTAGAAAAACCAAAGAAATAAAATAGTTTTCGTTATTCTTTATAAAATCATTGTATAATGGGTTCTAGATTTTGAAACTTAATAGGGGTAAGATATGTTAGTAGGTATATGTGGTAAAGCAGGTGCTGGCAAAGATACAATTGGTGACCATATGGTTGACGAATATGGTTTTGAAAAGATTTCATTAGCAGACCCAATTAAAAGAATAACACAGGATATATTTGTTTTAGATGACTATACGGTTCATGATAGAGTGGCAAGAGAAAAAGACCTACCAGACTGGAAAGGATGGAGTGTAAGAAAGCTCTTACAATTTATCGGAACTGAATTGTTTAGGGAAAATATTGATACTGAAATATGGGTAAAATCATTGTGGTTGCGTGTAAAGAAAAATCCTGATAAAAATTATGTTGTGACAGATATTAGATTTCCTAATGAAATGGAGTTTTTTCAAGATAAAGGGAAAGAGGATTTTGTATCTATTAAGGTAATCAGAGATGGCTTTGATGGTGCGGTTGGGTTAAGTGGGCATGAAAGTGAAAAATACGATTTAGAAGCTGAACATACGCTGTATAATAATGGGGAAATATCAGACTTACATAAAGATATTGACAAATTGATGAAGCAAAAAGGTCTGCGCAAAACAGATAGACCTCTATTAAGTATTGATGCTGTCAATCTTGCTATTAATAATACTAAGTATATAGGAAACATTGATTTTTCAGTTTTAAATTGTGAGGAGAATAATGAGTAATACTTTTATAAATATACCTGAGATAGAAAAAAACATAAAAGAAAAACATGAGAAGTTTATGAAAGATTGGGGTTCCTTAGCTGACAAAGTTGAGGCAGATCATCAGTTAGCGGTAGAAAAGGTAGCGGCTAAAATAACTAGGATACTTACTTGTTTTTCAGATAACAAAGTCATAGACCATGTAATAGTAGATAGGGATGGCGTTTATCCTAAAATTGTTGTATCTAAAAAAGGGTATAATAATCATGTTGCTATCTGGGTAGATAACGATAGCGTAGTTTTTCAAAGGACAAGTATTTTTAAGAGTTCAAATATTCTTGAATCTGACACTGAGGCTAGAACTATTTATGGTGTAGGCACAAAAAGCTTCAACTGGACAGCTTTTTCAAACGATCTTTTAGATTATATTCACAATGAAATTTACAGTAGAAAATCTGTAGCACAAACAAAGCTAAACACCATATTTGAATGACATACTACCTTTATGTTTTAGCATAGGGGTTTTTCATCGGAGAATTGCAATAATGGATTTCGTACATTTACATAATCATTCGTCTTATAGTTTATTAGACGGGTTTTCGTCCCCAGAACTATTAGCAAATGAAGCTATGCGTTTGGGGTACAAACAACTCGCACTTACAGACCATGGTACATGTGCAGGACTTTATAATTTTCAGAAGTCTTGTCATAATGTTGGCATAAAACCTATCCTTGGAATGGAAGCATACACATGTGATAATCATAAAGTAAAGGAAAAGGGAAGTTCTATTTACCATCTTGTCCTCCTTGCTAAAAATCAAGTTGGATATCAAAACCTTATAAGATTAAGTACCGAATCTTATATGGAAGGTTTTTATAGAAAACCTCGTATTGATTTTGATTTGTTGTCAAAATATAGCGAAGGTCTTATAGTTTCGTCAGCATGTTGTATAGGTGAGATATCAAGATATATTGTTAATGATGATCTTCAAGGTGCTGAAAATTTAGCTTCTAAATATAAAAGTCTTTTTGGTGACGATTTCTATTTAGAAATAATGACCCATGAGTACTTTAATAACAATCCGCAACAAAAGCTAGAAAGAGATTTAGCTGTTGCTATATATAAGATGTCTAAAAGAATGGGTATAAAAGCTATTTGCACAAACGACACTCATTATGCTAAAAAGCAGCAATGGGAATCCCAAGATATTCTTCTTAGTGTACAAACAGGAAAATGCATAAAAGACCCTAATAGAATGACATTTAATAGTCATGATTTTTATTTGAAGCCTATAATAGAAATGCAACAACTATATAGTAATGCTCCTGAGTTACTTAAGAATACTATGGAAATAGCAGAGAAAATAGAAAATGAAGATTTAATAACGGCTGGTATTGATCTTTTACCTATTTTGGAACGCCCTGCTGAATATAAAGATGATAATGAGTGGTTGAAGGCTCTTGTTACTGATGGTATGAAGAAAAAAGGTTTTATTGGTAAAAAAGAATATAGGGAAAGAATTAAATACGAAATGTCAGTTATTATAAACTGCGGGTATGTTAAATATTTCTTAGTATTGTTTGACCTTATTAACTTTGCTCAAAATCAAGGCATAAGAGTAGGTATCGGAAGGGGATGTTTTTTACCAAGCAATAAAGTTAAGACTATAGATGGTGAATCGCCTATTTGCGATATTAAAAAAGGTGATGAAGTATTATCTTATGATGGGGAATATCATGATGTTATTGACACAATGGTTTATGATGTTAATGAGGATATAATCGAAATAGAAGTAGACGATGGTAGATCATTTTCCTGTACGCTAGACCATAAGATACATGTTATTCGCAATGGAACTTTGGAATGGGTAGAAGCTCAAAATTTAACTGAAGATGACAATATATATGACATAAACAATAAAAATGACATAAACTCTAAAGCACAAAAATTTAAAAAGAAAGTTGAATCATGGCAAAAATAAAGTCTATAAAAAGACGCAAGTATGTAGGCAAAGTGCATGATATTACGGTTGAAGGAATACACGCATATAACATAGAAGGTCTGTCTGTTCATAATTCGGCTGTAAGTTCTCTTGTTCTTTATGTCCTTGGTGTAATTAAGGTAGATCCAATAAAATATGATCTAATATTTGAAAGATTCCTTAATCCCGACAGAATAAGTCCTCCTGATGTTGACTTAGATTTTGATTATGATAGGCGTCCTGAGATTATTAGATATTTTAGTGATAAATATGGCGATGACCATTGTTGTCAAATAGGTACTTGCAATACCATAAAAGCTAAAGGGGCTGTACGAAATGTTGCAAAGGTTATTGATGTTGGTAATGATTGGACTGGATATGAAAAAGAGAAAAAGAAAAATCCAGATTTAAAACCACCAAAAACATTTAAAAATAGTCTTGATTTAGGGGACAGATTCTCCAAGATGATTCCCAATGTCCCATCAATTACATTGGATGAGGCGTATGCTCAAGAAGAAGCATTTAGAGGGGCTATGAATCGGTATCCAAAACTTTTTGATCTTGCAAAACAAGTAGAAGGAGTTCACTCTTATAGTGGTGTTCATGCTTCAGGTTTAATCATATGTAAAGACCCTGTTCGTGATCATGTTCCACTAAGACTATCTAAAGGAGTTATTTCTTCGCAGTTTGATGGCCCAGAAGTAGAAGACCTTGGACTTTTAAAGTTTGATATTCTTGGTCTTAAAACTTTAACCGTAGTTGAAAATACTGTTAAGCTTATTAAGGAAAGGCATGGTATTGATTTGGATGTTGATCTTTTAGAGCCAGATGATCCTAAGGTATTTAAGTTATTTTATGGCGGTTATCCTAATATGGATTTGAGAGGTGTATTTCAGTTTGAATCTGATATTATGATTAGGTTACTTGAAAATATGCATGCAGACAGATTTGAAGATTTAATTGTAGCTAATGCGCTCAATAGACCTGGGCCTATGAGGGCTAAGATCAATGGTGTGCCTATGCCTAATCTGTATTGTAATTACAAGCATGGCAAACAAGAAGTTAAATATTTACATCCTAAGCTAGGAGAAGTATTAAAAGACACTTACGGAATTATGTGCTTTCAAGAAAATATTATGAAAGTAGCTCAGGTATTGGCTGGATTTACTGGTGGGCAAGCTGACACGTTAAGAAAAGCTGTTGGGAAAAAGAAACCTGAACTTTTGAAACAACAAAGAGATTTATTTGTTGATGGATGTATTGCTAACGATATACCTAAAGATATTGCAATTAAGATTTTTGAACAAATAGATTTCTTTGCGGGTTATGGTTTTAATCGGTGTTTGGCTGGAGATACAACTGTTAAGAATAAATCGGATGGTAAAATTTATACGTTAGAAGATCTGGCTGATGGTTCATATGGTGTTGATAAGGATAACCCAATAGTTCTTGATAGTTACGTTGATGGAGAACTCGTAGAAGACGAACTTGTAGAAGTATTTGAAACAGGTGAGAAAGAAGTTTATGGGGTTGAATTAGATAATGGAATGATTATAAAATGTACATTAGATCATAAGTTCATTTGTGCTGACAGTAAAAAGCATACTGTTCAAGAAATTATGGATGAAGATTTGGAGATTTTGTATGAAGAATAATAAATTTCTTATTGTATTTGAGGAGAAAATATGAAAAAATGCAAAATTAAGTCAGTTAAGTCAATTGGAAAGCAAAAGACTTATAATGTTACAATGAAATCTAGACAACATAATTACTCTATTTATGATGAGAAAACTGGTTGTAGCGTTGTCAGTCTGAATTCCCATTCGGCGGCCTACGCTTTTTTAGCTTACCAAACAGCTTATCTTAAAGTATATTATCCACTTGAATTTATGTGTTGTTTGCTTACTTCTGAGTTAAAAGACAAAGATAAACTAGACTTTTATATTAGGGAAGCAAAAAGAATGAAAATTGTCACTAAAGTAACTCATATTAATAAGAGTGATACAATATTCAAAATAGAAAAAGGTAAGAATAAAGAGGGAAAAGATTACGAATTTCTAAGGGCACCTTTTACAGCACTTAAAGGTGTAGGCTCTAAGGCTGTTGAAAGTATTGTTGAAAATCAGCCATTTAAAAATCTAGAAGATTTTATACACAAGGTAAGCGGAAGGGTAGTAAACAAAAGGGTTCTTGAGGCTCTTATAAACGCTGGGGCTATGTTGGAAGCTTGGAGGGTTCCCAATGAAGAATTGTTAGCACAGTATCCAGAAATTAAAAAGCAAGTAGAGAAACAGAAGAAAGCCATAGAAAAACAAAACAAGAAGGAAGCTGAGTATGAGGGGTCTTTATTTGATGAATTTGACTACACAGCAGACGATATAAAAATATAATATTATTTTATGATTAAAAAACATTTTATTGTATAATGAGTAAAATACAAAGGAGAAACAAAATGGAAAAGAAGAAAATAGCAGAAACAGTCAATGTCAGAATAAATGTTGGTAATTTTCAGCATATTGAGATTTCCAAGTATGCTGAGAGAGAAATTACGTATGAAAACAAAGAAGAAATGATAACCAAGGAAGACAATCTTACCGAAGAGCTTGTTGACAATATCCTTAGGAATATGAACCTTATTGTTGGAAAAATGGGTAAAGATACGAATAACGTTTCTAAGTTAGAAGAAAGAATAACTAAGACTATTCCAGAATTTATGAAGGGTTCTGAAGAGCCAAATCTAGCTAAGAAGAATTCTATTAAAGCAGAAGCAGAGCAAAAAGATAAGGCTGACAATGAGAAAAGTAGTCAATCTGAAAGTAAAAAACTTGAAGAAGATCTTTTTGGTGATGATGGTGATAGCCTTTTCGGTGATGAATAATTAAATAAGAACTAAATAAGGAGTAAGTAAAATGAGTACAATACAAAATATGGGTGATGATAAGCTTAGGGATTTGTTCGAAGAAAGTTTCGATGAGCAAATCGGTAGATTCAACAATATGAGTGACAGTGAAATAAAAGTACTTCATACGGATGGTGATCTTTCCGTAGAGGCTCTTTTTACAGGTATGGCAGGTAGTCCCTCTGTTGCTGATTTTAAAGAAAACAAGGTTAAGGGAGCTGACAAGGTAATTGTCTCATATGATGGTTATGACGATATGGAATTCAAACTTGCGCCTGCCAAGACAGTAGCTCTTAATGTTAATGATTATATTTTAGTTTACGAATTGGTATAAATAATGACAGATGGACTAGATGAATTTGATGAGTTGCTAGGTGATATCGGTAAAGAGGAATCTGAGGAATCTGAGGAATCTGATGCTTTAACATCAGATTTGACAGAAAAACCTCTAGAAGTTACAGATAAAGATAAGACGCCTGCAACTCCTGAGGTGGAAGTTAAAGCTGAGGGTGATGAGTCAGATATCCCTCAGTTAATGGGTGACGATTACCCACTACAATATATAGATCTTGTTGATAGGGTTCAGTATCAGTATAAATGTCTTCCTGTCTTGAATTATAAGGAAATTTATGAGGAGTTAAGTGACTTAGCAATAAAGTCAAACCCTTCACCTACCTTACAAGGCATTAATGATGAAATTCAAAAGGTTCAAGCGGCAAAGGAACGGCTTTCTGAAATTTATAGACATGTAGAAAGAAATTTCTTTCTTAAAAAGAGATCTGTAGATATTATAGAATCAGCTTGGGCTAAATACACCAATGAAAAAAGTGCTGATAAAAGAAAAGGTGATGCTGTTTTAAGAGTAAGTAACTTTACTATTGATTTTGCCCTAGTAGAAGCTTGTTATCGTGTTTGTCAACATGTCATTAAAAACTTAGACAGTTGCCATGAGAGTCTTTCACGTCAAATTACGGTAAATCAACTACTTCTTAAGATGAATGATTTTAGTCGTGGTGGTCTTCCAGATTATGACTTTGAAGATAGAAAACGACAAAATTCTGAAGATAATGAAAACAATGAAAACAATGATGGTAATGATGATTCTGAACGTACAGAATTAGAAGATGAGCATTTTTAATAACAACAGAAAAGCATATTTTTAATAACAATGAAAAAACATAGTAATATAACTCCTACAGAAGAAAGAGAAGCTACCCTTAGGCGAAGAAGAAAATTAAGGAATGGCATATCTAAAAAATCTCTTTTTTCTCGTATGAAGAAACATGGAAAAGAGAGATATCTTTTTGGATATAGAGTACAGCAAAATCACACTTCAATGTGGGTTTTAGATTGTGTTCTTTCTAGCTATAGACCAGATTTAATTGTAGAACTAGGAACAGGTTTTGGTGTTTTAACAACTTATTTTTCGGTTTATGGTATGATTTCCAATTTTGATGTTGAGGTTATATCTTTAGATTTAGCACCTTCGCCCATTAAAGATAATATAGAAGCAATCAATAAAGGTAAAACTCAATTACTTCAAATGGACATATATGACCCTAAAACTGTTAAATTTATTACTGATAAGATTAACAAGGCAGAAAGACCCTTCCTTTTGGTTGATGGGAAAGACCCCAAAAGCAAAGAGGTTAATCTTTATGCTAAGGATTTAAAAGAGGGTGTTATAATATTAGCTCATGACGCTAGTCTTGAAGGTAATAAGAGAGTTCCTTGGGGTTTTAAAGAGGACAAGATTAACTGGGATATTGTTGAAAAACATGAACCTTTTTATTCTTGGTCGGTAGAAGGTGACACTAGAATGCTGTGCATGAAAACAAAAAAAAATAAAATAAAAAACAGTGAAGAAAAAATATAATCTTGTGTATAATTAGTGATGTTGGGTAGGTAAGTCTAAAACAAAACGCCTAAAAAGTCTAAAAAAGACAAGGCAAAGACAAAAGGAGAAAAGGTAAAATGACAGATAGTAATGATCAACCAAATGCAGGAGATTGGGATGCTGACTTCAAAACAGGTGAAGAGGCAAATGAGTCTGGTGGGGATTTTAAGAAGGTAAGCTACATGAATACTTCCGAAGCAGGAGTATATAAATTTAGACTTGCTGGTGCTCATGTTAAATTCCGTAAGCACTGGAAACCTATTAGGGCTACAGTAAAAGATGATGGTAAGTCAAGCGATGTTGCATGGCAGGCTGGTTTTGTTCCAGGTAAACGCTTTGCAATTAACGTAATTGACAAGACTGGACTCGCTGAAGGAGAAGTTGGAGAACTAAAGGTTCTTGAAAAAGGACCACAGGTATTCAAAAACTTCGCAGGATATAAGCAGGCTACTGGTGTAGATCCTGCAGGCAAGGATGGCCCTGATTTTGTAATGACTGTAACTGTACCTATGAAAGATGGTAAGCCAAATATCATGAAGACAGAATATTCTGTAATTCCTGTTGCGCCTACTCCTTTCACAGAAGCAGAAAAAGCCATGATCAAAGAAAATGGTCTTTGGCCCTTGAAGGACATATACAAGCCCACACCAACTGAAACGATTCAGAAGTTGTGGGATGAACTTCCAGAAGATAAGAAGATAGCTCCTAAGAAACCTTGGGAAAATGATGATGATGACAAGAAGTCAACTACATCTGAGAATCAACCTAAGGATGAAGCGCCAGCTACAGGTGAAGACTTGTTTGCTGACAAATCTGACAAGTCTGGTGATGGCGCTGATGATGGCTCTGCAGAATTATTCTAAGAGGCACTGTAAAACTTGGGGTATTTTAAATGCCCCAAGTTTTTTTATACGATTTATATACAAGTTTTTTATAATTAAGGAGATTAAATTATGCCAGTCAAAAAAAATGAAAAAGATCCTCTTGTTGCAGCTCTTGCCAACATTGAGAAAAGAATGGGTCATAAACCAAAGGGTGATAGTTTATCTAAATCTCCATTTGCTAGGTTTGGTGATATTGAAAAAGTAAATGTTCCAGTTATCCCTTTTGGTATTCCTGATATAGATGATGCTACATATTGTGGTGGCATTCCTCGTGGGAAAATGATGGAGATTTTTGGTAATGAATCAAGTGGAAAAAGTTTACTTAGTTTATTCCTTATTAGAGAAGCTCAGAAGCAAGGACTCAATTGCGCTTTAATAGATGTAGAACAGTCTTTTGACCCTAATTGGGCGGCAATGCATGGTGTTGACATAAAAAAACTTGTTTATGGTAATACCTTCGAGGGTGCTGGTGAAGAGGCTCTAGAATATGCTTACCGTTTATGCCAGAGTGGTGCTATTGGGCTTGTTGTAGTTGATTCTACGGCAGCTTTAACCCCCCTAGCAGAAATTGAAGGTAGTTTGGAAGATAATGAGAGGGTAGGTGCTCAGGCTCGTATGATGTCTAGAGGGTGCAGGAAGATTTGTA
>Ga0210003_1000767_pt1 | contig 29207 bp, 15 predicted proteins | sample LantaG_FD_182804 | JGI IMG/M metagenome (GOLD analysis project Ga0210003, IMG submission 182804) | Deep subsurface microbial communities from Baltic Sea to uncover new lineages of life (NeLLi) - Landsort_02402 metaG (SPAdes) (version 2) | ecosystem: Environmental > Aquatic > Marine > Oceanic >... | reverse complement strand
ACGCCTTCTGTTCGGTGTAGCGCCGCGAGTCCTGCACCACGATCAGGAAGTACAGGTCCGGGCTGCCCGGCTTCATGCCGCAGCGGAGCGTCGGCGCGAAATTGTCCGGCGCCGGCCGCTTCGCCGGTTCGGGACTCGCATTGTAGGGCTCAATCCCGAACCGCTCCGCCGGGACGGGGGGCACCCCGGCCCATTCGGCCAGCTTGCCGTCGGCCGCGGCGCTTGCGGGCAGCGTGTAGACCGGCAGCACGGTCGTCCGCGGGTCGGGCGCCGGCTCGGCGGCGAGCGCGGCGGTGCCGCCTACGAGCATGGCCGCCATACATACTGTCAGAATTCGAACTGGGTTCATGGTGGTCTCCTCATTGTATCCTTGTGTTGTGCTCGTCACGGCGCGACGAGCGCCCGGCGATCCTTTCCATCATACCGGCCGCTACTTCCCCGCCACCTGGTAGCACACTATGGTCGTGTCGCCGCGGACGTAGAGCCGGCCGTTGGCGATGGTCGGCTGCTGGGGGTAATCCAGCTTCAGGCCCGTGGGTATGCGCCCAAGCTCCTTATAGCCGGCCTTGCTCGCCTCCAGCATCACGAGATCGGCTTTGCGCGCGAGCGCGAAGATCAGGCCGTCGGCTATGATCAACTGCTGATCGCGTCCCCAGTCCTCGCCGGCCTTCTTCCACAACAGCTTGCCATCTTCCAGGCTGGTGCACTGCATCGACTCGTTTCCGAATCCGTAGACCGCCCCATCCAGAACAGCCACCGTGTTATACATATTGGTCTGGAGCACGCTATCACGATGAAGCTGGCGGCGCAGAATCTTGCCATCGCGCACGTACATCTGCAGGCAGGCCGAGAACGCCGCCGAGCCTTGCCCACCACACAGGACCACCCGCGAGCCGGTCGCGACCGGCGACGAAATCAGCGAGTGGTGCATCGGCGTCTGGTAGCTCCAGTACAGCTCGCCGGTTTTCGCGCTGACCCCCCACGCCTCACGCGCGCCGCCGTACACCCCGCAGATGATCTGCGGAATGCCGTCGATAATCTGGTAGGCCGGGCTGGCGGCGCTGCCGTATGTGTTGTCGCGCTTCTGCGGGTCGGCCACACTCCAGCGCAGCTTGCCGGTGAGTTTGTCCACGGCCACCAGGATCTTCCCCTTGCCGCTCTTCCCCGCCGGGATGTAGAGCGTGTCGTCAACGATCAGCGGCGTTGCGGAGCCCTGGGAGGCGTATTCGTTGTCGTCCGACCGCCAGATCTCCGCGCCATCCTCGGCATTGAGGCAGTAGACGGGGCTGAGCGGGTCGTAGGGGCCGGCGTCCGCGCTCGCGATGAAGTAAACCCGGTTGCCGTCCACCAGTGGGGTGACGATTGGCCCCTTGACGATGTTCGAGGCCGCCTTCGGGTAGATCTCGTGTTTCCAGATCGTCGCGCCGGTGGCGGGGTTGAGGCACAGCGCCCACTGCTTGCCGTCGAACTGAGCCGCGGTGAACGCGCGGCCGTTGGCCTCGGTCACCGCTGACTTGCCTTCGCCCACTTCCACCCGCCACAGTTCCTTCGGCCCGTCCTTCGGCCAGGTGCGCAGCAGCCCCTTGGCGTTGTAAACGTTGTTGTTGTCCAGCGGCATCAGCCGCGGCAGGTCGGTGTTTTCGGCCTTCACCTCGCGGAGGGGCGTGGCGGTGGGGATCTTTATTGGCTCAACGCGGCCTCGGAGTTCCTCCAGCGAGGCGCCGATGAATACCGTGTAAACGCGGATCATCCCCGCCTGCGTCCAGGGGGGCAAGTCCTTGAGCTTCGGGATCTCCACGTGGGCATCAGCGATCACCTTCTCGACGGCGGGGATGTCTTCGAGCGTGCCGGCCTTGGCAAGTGCCCGCCCGGCAGAGGCTGCAACGGTCAGATCCTTGCTCAGGAGCAGTTCGCGAAGCTGGGGGCGGTAGCCGAGGGCGTATTTCTCGTTGACCAGGTTCGCCAGGATGAGCACGTTGGGCTCGTGGTGCTGGATGTCTGAATATATCGCCTTGATAGCCGCGTCGGCCACGTCCTTTTCCTGTTCGGTGAAGGCCATTACAGCGAGAACCGCCTCGCGTGAGGCCTCGCTCACCAGCCACGAATCGTCCGCCATCAGGTGGCCCACCAGCTTGGGGCTCAGCGTCATTCCCTGGAATCCCGCCCAGTAGATCAGGTCAGCGAAGCTGCCTTGGTTCTCCTCGGCTGCCGGGCCCTGGCGCTGCGGCTTGGCCAGCAGCTTCTGGATGGCTTCCTGGTCTGGAAACTCGCCGAACAGGGCCTTCCGCGTCTTTGGCAGGGGCACGGCCTGATCGGCAGGAGGAGCGACCGGCCTGGTTGAAAGCATCCCGTATTTCGCCGTGAACACGTGGTCCATCGCGTCGCCGAACAGCCGGTAGAGCCCCTGCTCGTTGCTCCACCCTTCCGTGCGGATCAACAGCGGGTAGTCCTGGTCGTTTATGCCGAAGTCGAGGCCAATGCTGGCAGGCATCTCTGCGAGCTTCAGGGCGCCCAACACGGATTTGCTGTCAATGCGGATCTCGTAGGCCACGCCGCCTCGCACAAGCACGCAGGCGCAATCGGCCTTCCAGCTTTCGGCCGAGGCATTGCGAAAGGAGCCCGCGGGGGAGGCAATCGTTTTCGGGCTGTAGCCAAGCTGCCCCATTTCAGGCAGCTTGCTCACATACGGAACGCTTCCGAACTTCCGCGTGAGCCATTTGCCCTCATCCGCACTCCACTCGGGCTCCTGTTTGTTGCGAGCCTCGAGGCCGAGGTCCAGGTAAAGCTCGATCGCATCGCCCTGGTAGAGCTTGGAGTCGCGCACGATCAGGAGGAAGTAGAGATCGGTGCTCCCCTTCTTCATCCCGCAGAAGAGGCTGGGGGCGAAGCTGTCGGAAGGGGTGATGGTCTCGTTCGCGGAAGCGGATTTGAAATTTGCGGCCGGCACCGACGGGATGGCGGACCACTCGGCGAGGTCGCCGTCGGCCGCGGCGCTGTCGGGCAGCAGATAGGTGGGCAGCGTGGTCTCTCGCGGATCAAGCGGAACGCCGGCGATACTGGGAGCGACAAGCAAGCCCAGAACAGCGAGTGCAAGGATTGATCGCTTCATATTGATCCAACCTTTTCTACAAGACATGTAAGGCGAGCCTCCTGCAAAACCCCGAAGTTCGGCGGAACGTCCGCCGGCGATAGCTTCTGAAAAGTTGAGGCTTCTTGATTATAACATATTTGCTCAATCTCTTTCAATCTCTGAGATACCTCTTCCCCCAAAAAATGTGTAATATATTGTAAGTACAGTTTCTATTGAGTAACACGTTTTGTAGCGGGATTAGGGCTACCGAGAAGAAGAGAATGTTGTCGTGCTCGAGGCTGCGGTGCGATCATTTCCGCCGGTGAATCCAGTGTGCCTGCGGTGGACGTTTCCGGTGTGGCAGGTTGAGCCTGAGCTTGATCCCACAAAGCTGGCCGAGGGCCGCCGGCGGAAGGCGGCTGATACCGGCGAGCCGAAGACGCAGTGGGACGAGGCAAGCTTCGTTGAAACGTTTGTGGCCGCGCGCCCCAAGACGATAGCGGCGATTGCGGTGGAGGCGCTGGCCGCGGGACTGAGCGAACGCCGCACAAAGCTGTTCCTTGATGCCGCTGAAGGCAAGGGGCTTGTGCATCGTCGGCAAGACCCCAAAGACCGCCGGAAGGCTTGGTATTCGACGTAACCGATTCCAGAGAACGAACGATGAAGGCGAAAACAATATATCGCGCGCCCCCCGTACCCCCCAAAGGTGCGCGCGACGCACTTTGGAGCTGGGGAGGTGCGCGCGTGAGACATACACAGAACCGCGAGAACGTGGTTGACCTCTGCGGATCATAGTAGAGCGGACCGACAGTGATGGACAACAAGAACGGATAATCCGATGCCTATCTCCCGCCAGCAAGACTGCCGTCGCCAGCGGGGATGTCATCGGTATGGCGTGACCCGGCTACAGAGCCGCGACGACCGCGTCCGTTCGGAGTGGAATCCCCTTGCAATTCCCGCGTGAAAAGCCACCATGACCGTGGACAGGTGGTCGAAGTGGCCATCCTGCCCGACGGCTGCCTTCAGCACCCCGAACAGGTGCAGGAGGCAAGGGCCTGGCTGGTGCGGGTGCTGGCCCGCCGAGGTGTGGAGATTCTGAAAGCCAAGCAAGGGGAACACAGATGACGACTGCCATCTACGCGAGGTACTCCTCGCACGCCCAAGACGGCGGAACATCCATCGATGTCCAGATCGACGCCTGCTCGAGTGGGCTGGACGGGGACGTGAAGCAGTATGTGGATCGAGCCAAGACGGGCAGGTCGATGGCGGGCCGCGAGGCTCTATTGCAGCTCCTGGCCGACGCAGAGGTTAAGAGGATTGACCGCGTTCTCGTCTACAAGTTTGACAGGTTCGGCCGGAACCCAGCCGAGACAAGTACCATTATCGCTGAACTCGAGGACTCCGGCGTTGAGGTCAACAGCGTGACCGAACGCAAAGATGTCCTCGCGAGGGGCATGCACCTTGTCATCGGCGAGCACTACAGCCGGGCGCTGGCCGAACGGACGAAGGATGGACTGGTCAAGCGGTTCGAGGAACACGCTTGGACTGGAGGCCCACCGCCTTACGGCTACACGATAGAAGTCGACGAGAACAAGCCGCCACCGACTGGCAATCAGGGAAGACGAAGCATCGGTGGTACGGTGGGTGTTTCAGGCCTACGCTTCCGAGGCGATCGGCATCAAAGAGCTTGCCCACAGGATGCGAGCACGCGGCATCCCGACAAGGCGAGCGCCGTACTGGTCGCACATCAGCGTCCGAGACATTCTTACCAAGAGCATCTACACGGGTCGGATCGCCTACAACCGCCGGCGGTTCAAGCTCAACAAGCGGACGGGCCGACGAGTGCCTGTGTGGCGCGGCGAGGCCGAGCACCTGGTTCAGCAGGACGAGCGCCTGCGGATTGTTGATGACGCGGTGTTCCAGCAGGTTCAGGAGCGTCTCAGCTCCCGGGCTTCGGCTGGCGGGGGACAACTTCGGTCTGAGGCTCGACCGTTCACGGGGCTCATCTTCTGCGAGGCGTGCGGGAGTGTCTGCTACCGCCGCTCCAGCAAAAACCGCAAGGGCGAGTACCACTACTACGCTTGCGGGCGACGCCAGCGAAGTGGCCTCGACGTCTGCCAGAACACGGCGAGCATTCGGGAAGACCAACTGCTGGCCAAGATCAGCGAGACCCTGGTTGAGGTGTTCGATGACGCCGATGCGCTCATCGAGGAGGCGGTTGAGGAGGCCCGGAAGATGCTGGGCAAGACTCGCGATGACGCCCAGCAGATTCGCGTGCAACTGGCCGAGCTTGATCGAAAGGTCACCGCCATGACGCGGCTCCTGATCGACCTGGATATCGAAACGCTCGCCAAGAAGGCGGTGTCCCGCCAACTCGGGGAGTTGGAGGCGGAGCGCGAGCGGTTGCAGAAGATACTGGTGGAAACCAGCGAGCGCGGGGGACGACGCCGAGCACTTAGCCGATGCCATCAGGCAGGCGATGAAAGAAGCCCGCGAATGCTTGGGTTATATGGCAACGAGTCGCGAACTGCGGGAATTCGTGGATCGGTGGGTCGGGCCGGTGGTCTTGCGACCGGACGGAAGCGTGGTACAAAGAACACTGGCCACGGAGGAAAGCTCCGAGGCCAGTGTGAAGGGTTTGGTAGCGGGGGTGGGATTCGAACCCACGACCTCCGGGTTATGAGCACAACCGGTCGTAAGTAAGAAACGCTCCCCAAGGCACCATCAGCCAGTGGCCGGCGGAAACCGTAACCTCTTGCCCCACAAGGTATATCGTTTCCTACGGAAAGCCAAGGGGAATCTGCCGGTTCGTTGCATTCATTGCGTACCATTGCATTCAAACAGCGTACGTACGCTTTTTCGGACACGCGAAGAAGAGCAGCTTTTGGGAAGGGAAAGAGTAGTTACTCCCGACGGATCGCCAGGCAATGCAAATCGAAAAATGACGCAGTTTGGGAAAGCCTGACTTGTTGCCGAGCCGTGCCACCGTTTGAAGCTGGGCCATCAATTTGCAAAAATCGCCAATTTCCATCGCATCGCGTCGCCGGATTCAGCTTGCTGAACCTGAAAGAACCGAAGCCGCGATTTTTACAGCGCTGCATCTGGATAGGCTGAGCATGTGTCGGGCGCTATCCTCTGCGACACTCTCTCCAAGAGCAACTCAACACACGAGAGGTTCAGTAGATGGCATGCTGCCAAATGGATGCGATATAGGCCGCGAAACATCGCGAAATTGCTTGCAGTATTCGCCAATCGCATGTAGAATCGGATGGGCACGATGCGATCAAGGGACTAAAACAATGGACCGCCGCGATTTCCTCAAGATGGCCACCATGTCAGCCGCAGCGTTTGCAGCGGATAGCTTGTTGCACAAAGGTTCAGCAGAAATGAAACCAGCCAGTTCAAATGCGGCCACGCTCCCGCGCCGCGCTTACGGCAAAACAGGCGTACAGCTTTCCATCATCGGGTTTGGTGGGATCGTGGTGATGAACGCCGAACAGGAGAACGCCAACCGAGCAGTGGCAGAGGCGGTGGAGCGCGGCGTGAATTACTTCGACGTTGCACCCAGCTACGGCAACGCCGAGGAGAAGCTCGGCCCGGCGCTGGAACCCTATCGCAAGAACGCGTTCCTTGCCTGCAAGACCGGCCAGCGCTCGCGCGAGGGTGCACAGGCCGAGCTCAAGCGCTCGCTCGAACGCCTCCGCACCGACTATTTCGATCTCTACCAGCTTCACGGGATAACTGATGTGAAGAAGGATGTGGATGCGGCTTTCGCAGAGGGCGGGGCAATGGAAGTGCTGATTGAGGCGAAGAAGGCGGGGCAGATCCGCTATCTCGGCTTCTCCGCACACAGCTACGCCGCGGCACTGGCGGCGCTCGACCGGTTCGAGTTCGACTCGGTGCTCTACCCGGTGAATTACGCATCGTGGTTCAAAGGCAAATATGGCCAGAAGACAATGGAGCGCGCTCAGGCGAAGGGAGCCGCGCGGCTGGCGCTGAAAGGCCTCGCACGACAGGCGTGGCCGGAGAAGGACCCCGCGCGTGACACATGGAAGAAGTGCTGGTATCAGCCGATCACCGATCAACACGAGCAGGAGCTTGCACTGCGGTGGACGCTTAGCCAGCCAATCACTGCCGCCGTGACGCCCGGCGAGGAGGCGCTGCTCCACCGCGCCATCGAGATCGGGATGGCCTTCACGCCGATCACCGCCGAGGAGGAGCAAGAGCTGAAAACACTGGCCGAACAAATGACGCCGATTTTCAGGAGTTGAGGGAATGAGCCGCTATGGGACGAACCTTCGGCACCTCGAAGGCACTTGCCGAGAATCTATGACTTCTCTTGTCACGCGACATTGACCCGCAGGCTGAGCAACTTCGCCGCCTCGTGAAGCCCTGCCTGCCAGTGGCCGAAAGCCATCGCCATATGCGAGCTCGCCAAGATTCCCTTCTCCACTTCTGAGATGTTCTTTGTCATGCTGATTCGCACAACTACGCGGCACTGGCTGGTCGCGCCGTCTGTGCTGCCTGCCGAAATCCCCTCAAGGATGTTCATCTCATCCATCGCGGGGCTTAGGGAGAGAAGTGTGACCGGCTCACCCGTCATTATGGCAGCGTAACCTGTAACTCCAACGCTGCTCCCATGGAAATCCCTCACGCGAAAACCCCGATCACGCGACATGCTCAGCGGGATGATGCAATGATTGACCACGACCTCCCCTTTGCTGATCCCTTGGCTCGGGGAGTGCCGGAAGTTCCCCATCAGTACTGCCCCCCTTGATAGCCCGTGCAGCATAACCATGGACAGCAGCATGGGCACGTCGCCTTCGCAGCCTGAGATGATTCCTTCGTCGATGAGCCTGGCAAAGGGCAGGCACGGCACGAGCCTCTGCTGCTCTCGCATCACACCACAGTTCATCGCGATCGCCCGTGCGCGGTACTCCTCAGACAGTTGACGCAAGGCAAGGTAGATTCCACAAGCTTTCAGCAAATCCTTCTCCCCCGGCTCCACCACCTCGACGAACTTTTTACCCCACCGCGCCAGTTCCGCCATCGCGGCGTTCTGCGGCACAGCCTTGACCGCACTCACAAATTCCCGAGTGCTGACGAGTGTCAGTTCCATGCCGAAGCGGCCACGCACCCTTGCCTGGCTCCATGCCCCCTCCCCCACGACATTTGCAACAGGCTCCCCGACGTACAATGCCCGCATATCGCGCAGGAAGCGGATCAAGCGTTCCCCGTCTTCTCGACCTTGGCACATAATTTGCTCCTCACCATACAATCATTGCCGGGTAGTTTGGTCATCATGTCGTCCGGTTCTTCAGTCGGGCTCCAACAGCGACATGGCATCTTATACCACTTAGAGAGTCAGGAATCAAGCTGCACACGGAGACGACCTGCTGAAGAAGGCGGAAGACTGGAAGCGGCAACTCGATTCTGGCGAGGTTGTCAACCAGGCGGAGATCGCAAAGCGCGAGGGCATTACGCGGGCGAGGGTGACGCAGGTGCTGGCACTGCTTCGATTGGCACCGGAGATTCGAGAGCGGATACTGGCTTGCCCGTGGCTGGCCGATGGGAAGGGAGTGACGGAGAGGATTCTGCGGCGCATCTGCGGAGTCCGCAGTGCGGAAGGGCAGAGGCAGATGTTCGAGGCGCTCGTCTGAGTCAGCGGTAGGTACCTTCGCGATGCCACGTCTCGTCCCAGTGATGCAGAAGAACAGGAAGCCGTTCCGGTGCCCGCCGGTGATGACCTTGGCGACCGCCGAGAGGCTCTGGTAGACCTGCCCGTCGTGGCGAAGGCGCCGTCGAGCACCTCGAACTTTATAGAGGCGGCCCTTATACATCCGCGTGAGCTGCGTGCCCGGGATCGGCAGGCGAGCGTCGGCGGTGCATTTCACGCGCGGCCTCGCCGACCGCGTAATGGCCGGCCACTGCGACGGAGCCAGCTTCGCCTGCGAGGGCGGACGCACGCGGATGTCCACGTCGCGGGCAAGTTCGCGTGCCCTGGCCCGTGCCCGCTCCGACAGGTCGCCCTCGGCCAGCGCCTGGAGCCGCCAAGCGCAGCGGCGGTACAGCCACTGGCGGTTGCCCGAACGCGATTCCTCGCCGCTCCCTGTACTGCTCCCGCAACTGGCCGGCCGTCATCGTCCGCATCGCGGCCAGTTGCTCAGGTATGTTCGTGGTGTTTGCCATTGTTTTCTCCTCGAAGGACGCCGTTAACCACACGTCACAGTGAGCCGTTTTTCGCCCGCAAAGTCAAGGCTTTCTTCGAAAAACCAAGAGAGTTCTCTTCGTCGTTTTCGGGCTTGATTTCAGCGGTTCGGGGAGTGCGGACTAGGCCCCCGGCGAGGATGGAGATGATCTGGTCACGACGCTGGCGCGGCGTCAAAATGGGCGTTCTTCGGCGGTGCGGCAAGGCGCGGCTCCTCGTGGTGTGGACGGGGAAGAATGGGCGATCCTGTTAACCACTATATCCACGGGAGGAAGCGAAATGTTATCCTAACGGAAGTCGCCGCCGCTTGGGAAGGAACGAGATGAGCCATGTGACGAAGCCGATGGCTCATCATATCGGCCCGCCGAGAGCGTTGTTCATTGTTGTTCCAATTTTTTCTTGACATTCCCGTGCCTCCGTGCTATAATTCTATAGTGGAACAATGCGGAACAACGCGTATGGTCTGAAAGAAAGGGGATCAGGATATGGCAAAAACCATTGGCAAGGCAGCACTTAGCAAGGGCAGATCAAGCTGGTGTGTGATCTTTCGGCATCCGGTCTGCTTCGGGCCAGATGGTAAGCAGAAGCTCCGCGTACGTCGAGGACTTGGGACCTCTGACGAGGTGCAAGCCCAGAGCTTGGTTGACCAGCTAAACGTGATTCTAGCGGACGAAACGATGTGGACTCCGGCCGGACGGGAAAGGGCGTCGACGAAGTACGACGAACGAATCGTCTCAGCCTTCTACGACTCCATGCAGCCCGAGTCGCATGACGGTTGGGCCATGCGCGATGAGATGATCCCGCTGCCCGGAGGCGAGGGGGCCAACGATGGGTACGCCAGAGCCCAGCTCGTCGGAACGACGGGAGCTGGCAAGACAACCATTCTGCGCCAATTGATTGGCACCGATCCGGACGATGAACGTTTTCCCTCCATCTCCGCAGCCAAGACCACCATCTGCGACATCGAAGTGATTCTCCAAGGCGGCGACTACAAGGGGGCTGTGACTTTCATCCCACGTGACCGCGTGAGACAGTACATCGCCGAGTGCGTCTTGGCGACAGTCGCCGGCGTGCTTGACGGTGCGATGGAGAAGGAGGTGATTCGGAGGTTCCTTGAACATAACGAACAGAGGTTTCGCCTAAGCTATATCTTGGGTAACCCCCTTATGCTGAGGTCATCGGGCACAACGGAGCTTTCGGACGAGGATGACAGCGAGACAGAGGAACTAGAGAATTCCCTCATCGCAGACGAGGAGCGATGGAGCCTCCTGGAGAGACTTGACCATTACCTCAACGAGATGAGCGCCCTCGCTGAGTCATCACGCTCGGACCTCGAAAAGGCCGCCGCAGAACTGAACATCGATCTTCTGGGGGCCTCAAAGCAGGATCGGGAAGTGCTTCAAGAGCTTGTCGAAGGTCAGCTCTCCGATCACGAGGGTTTCCACGACCTCGTCGATGCTATTCTGGACGACGTAGAGCTTCGCTTCGGCTTTCTGGACCAGGGAGAGTTGGTCCGGGGAAGGGATGGTTGGCCGGTTAAGTGGAGCCATGCGACACCTGACCGTGCTGCGTTCATTCGAACCGTTAACCGGTTCTCCAGCAACCACGCTCCCAGTTTCGGCCGGCTACTCACGCCATTGGTCGAAGGTATTCGCGTTGCAGGGCCGTTTGCACCAGAATGGGCAGATGATGCTCCCAAGCTTGTCCTGATGGATGGGCAGGGTATTGGGCATATTGCAGACAGCTCTACAAGCCTGTCGACCTCGGTAACACGCCGGTTCAGGTTGGCTGATGCCATTGTTCTCGTCGACAATGCGGCTCAGCCCCTGCAAGCGGCCGCATGTGCAGTTCTGCAGTCCTTGGTGGCCAGTGGCCACGAATCGAAGCTCGTTTTGGCCTTCACGCACTTCGACGAAGTCAGGGGGGACAACCTGGTTGGCACGGACGCTAGAAAGGACCACGTCCTGGGATCCTACGAAAACGCCCTCCGCGCCATCGGCAAGAGCTTTGGCCGGGAAGCGGAGCTCTCTCTCCGCCGGCTTATCCCGGATCGCATTGCCTTCCTCTCAAACATTCAGAAGAAGGTCGGTACGAAAGCCCACTTCACGCTATCGGAGATGAACCGCTTGCTGGAAGCGATCATGTCCACGACCAGACCGATAGGTCCTGTCGAGTACAAGCCGACCTATGATGTGGCGAACCTTGTGCTAGCCGCGCAGAAGGCGACCCAGGAATTCCATGACCGGTGGAAGGGCATCCTCGGCATGTGTTCACTGTCGGGGGTCGCACCCGAACACTGGGCGCGCGTCAAAGCCTTGACTCGGCGCCTCGGGATCTTTCATGTCGATGAGTACGACTCGCTTCGTCCCGTTGCGGACCTGATCCGGCTGCTCCAGGTTCAGGTTAGCCAGTTTCTGTCAAATCCCCTGGATTGGTCTCCGTCCAGACCGCCGGAGGACAGCGAGGAGCGGCAGACGGCCATCGACACAATCAAGAAGGAAGTCTTCGACCGGCTCCATGAGATGTCGCGCACGCGCCTGCTCGAAGAGCGGATCAGTGGCTGGGTTGAGGCCTACGAACATCGCGGCCCCGGCTCCACGCGGGTCCGAGCGAGACAGATGGTTTCATTGTACGAGGAAGCTGCACCCGTCCCGAACGAGATGCCGGGACCGGACGCCAATGAGTTCCTCTTCGAATTGCGCGAGTTGATCGCGGAGTCCGTGACGGCAAGCGGTGGGGCGCTTCGAGGGTGGACGCGGCACGCAGACGAACAAGCCCAGAAGCTTGGCTGAATCCAGCTAAGATCCTGTGACGGGCGTTTCCAGGAGTCGGTGATGCTTGACAAGTTGATCAGCATGCTATGTGCCTACGATAGCGATGACTTGCTCGCCACTTTCGCTGCGCTGCAGCTTCATCCGCGGAATGTGCAACATACGCTTCGACTGGAGGCGTATGCCCATGTGGCCGCCGCGGGAAGAGCAGTCGGAACGTCGCCCCCGATCGGTTACGGGGAGCTGCTTGGCATATTCGCGGAAGACCCGCTAGCGGACACACTAGTACAGATGGCTGAGGATCCCTGCGATAACTTTTTCACGGAATCAGTCATGTTTCATGGGGGAGGCTATCTGGTGTTGCCAGGAATTTCTGGCAGTCCCTCCTACATCATTAGGAACCTGGCCAAGGCAATCTTCTCTGGGAAGGCCCCTTTTCCAGATGCTGCTTTCGTAGAGAAAGCAGAACAACCGATACGTGCAGCCTTGGCGACCAGTGACCTTATGGCCCGGCAGGCGGGACTGACACGATGGATGAGGCCATCAGAGAGCGAAGGGGGCATTACCGTCCCCGATCTCGATCTTTTCCTCAAGTTGAAGGCTGCGGTGAAGTTTCCAGAAGCTGCTCTTCGACGTTTCCTCGCGAGCATTGGCCTGAGGCAGCAGAGCTTGGAGGCTCTCATCGTCGAACGCCGCGACTGCCACACTCAAGACTGGGACCTTGAGAGAGCCCTGCTTTCGCGCAAGCCCGTAGTGAGGAGCGGCGAGAGCCTGATCATCGCGGTGCCTGGGTCTTTGCTCTTGGCCACAATCAATGCAGTACTCGAACTTGCCTCGGACCGGGGGATGTTGAAGACAGTCGCGAATCGCTACACTGCTGCCGTATGGGACAGCGTCCGACGTTCGCTTGAGCATCTTGACCTAGGATCGCCCCAGCCCATCCCGATCCCTCACGAGATCGAGTGCCTACAGGATGCCATCATCGGCATGGACACAGACAAAGCCCTGCATGTACTCGTCGTCACTGACCCCTTGGATAACTTCAAACCCTGGTTGGCCAGTGAGCCCATTGACCGAAGTCAGAGGGCCACGTTGATAGATTGTCGCATACGCCAAGTCGAAACGTGGCTTGCAGCGGATTGCGAAGGCACGCTGAATGACATCATGCACGTGATCGTCGTCCAAGGGTGCATGCGGGACCAGTTCTATGCATTCTCTCAGGATGGGAAACCAACGTCGAAAGGGATTGTTCTAACTGGAGAGGGACTCGATGTCATCGCCCTCAAGGAAGGAGGGGATCCACTGGCGCTCTGGAAGTTTGTACAAGCAAGAGAACACGCACACAGGAATTGTGGCGTTGTATGCCTGGATACGCTGGATGAGTACGCATTCTACATAGACAAGAACCACAGCTACTATACATCAGATGGTCCCAGGCCAACGGCACTGATGATTGAACCAGGTTTCTGCGCGCAATTGCGCTACGACGTGATCGGGAGGCGGGACTTTCATGGTGTTCTTTCCTACGACCATCGGCACATCATGGAAGTGACTAGGCTTTTCGACACCGGCAACGTCCCAATCTTTCTTCCGCTCAAGGACTTGGGACGCAGGGCAGCCCTCCTAGTCGAAGAGCTGCCCATCCCCGTATGGGTTCTCGGTCCTGAGTACAAGGATGATGACGAGAGTCTTCAGCATAGTTCCTTTGCGAAGGTTGTTGAGGCAATCGCTTACTGGATGTGGCAGTTCACATCATTCATTCGCCCAGTCCTCCAGGCGATCGGTGAACGGCACCGTCAGCTCGAGATTCGGGTTCAGCTCCCTGGAATCTCGGAATGGGAGCGACAGCCGAGTCAGCCGGATAGTGGACCGGTATGCGCGATCACGCCCGACAGCCAAGCGGGTCAGCTTCTCGTGAGAATCCTGCCTGCGCTATCAACTGCCCTTTCTTCTGAGACAAACCAGGGCGAGCGCGAGTTTGTTCGGCACCTGCTTGTAGCCCTCAGCAGGCTGCTACCTCCGGCGAATGCTGCCATGCTCTGTGAGCAACGTATTGCCGAGGCAATTGGAACGCACGCGCCGCTTGGCCTTAAGAAGAAGCTCCTTATGGTAAGTGCTTCCGTGAACCCGTCTCTCCATCAATCCCCGGATCTGCCGCATGAGAGGGGGATTCAGGATGCAGACGAGCAACGCATATTGGACGATGTGGGTGAGTTCCTGATCAGCAAGGGTTGGCCTATGGGAAGGGTACAGGGAAACGCGGACGAGCTGCTGAAGCAGGTTGTCGCATATCTCTACGGACGCGTTGAAAAGCTGGTGGCTTCCCTATCGCCAAAGGGGATACTGGAGAAGCTTGTGGCACAGCAGGAACGGATGGAGCAGAAGCACGCGCATCTTCGGCTAACCGTACCTACCAGGATCGCCTGCTTTGAAAACGAGCGGGAGGTGATTGAGGACCTCCAATCGCGGCTTCCAAAGAACAGTCACTTCCGGCTCGCTAGCAGGTTCATAATCGAGTACATCGCTGCCAGGCCGCCATCAGGCATCAGGCCGATGAGCATATCTGTTTACGATGAGCTAATTGCTCTGGCTGCGCATATCGTGAATTTCGGAGCATTGAGCGACCTGACGCATTACGAGATAGAGGAGGTCCAATGGTTTCTCCTTGAGAGCAAGAGGCCCGGATGGGACCAGCGCAGCTACAAACAGACTCGGCAGGGTTATCTCGCCAGCTATGCCTGCGGGCAAGTCCACAGGGCCATGAGTGGCTTTGCGGATAACTGGTCGGACCACGAGCGGAAGGCCGGTGAATTGCAGGACAAAATGAATTCTGCGATGAATGCGGAAGTCGGGCTTGGGTTCACCGAGATCATGGATGTCCTTGGCGTCGCCATAGACATCGGCCTGGAGGAACAGGCCGCCGTATGCGTGTGGCAGAAGGACAAGGTGCTTTCCCGCATTCAGGAAGAACTCCATTGGCCAGCTGAAAAAGTTCACAAGGCCTTCGCCCTTTTGTCGCTTGGACCGAGGGCTGACTTTCTCAGTCCCGAGGGCTTTCGGCAGGAGGATGTCTATCCTTGGCGCCTTGACCGATCCCTCTCGTACCTGCGGCGCCCCTTTATTGTCCGGAACACCGATGGTCGCGAGGAATGCCTATGGGGTTTCCGCCATGTGTATCAGGTTACCCACTACCTGATCGACGCATGGCTTCACGGAAGGATTGAGGCAAAAAGCGCGGAGATGAAGAAGTTGGTTGGAGAGCTGCAGAATCAGCGTGGTGAAGCCTTCAACAACAAGGTCGCGGCGAGACTGGAGGGGCTTCCTGGCCTGATCGTAAAGAAGCGTGTCAAGAAGGTAGGTAAACTCAGACCGCCCGGAGACATAGACATTCTGGTGGCTGTTCTTCCCAAACGGGAGTTGCGGATTGTCGAATGCAAGGACCTGGAACCAGGACGGATGCCCCATGAAATGCACAGTGAACTCCTGAAGGTGTTCATCGGGGAACACGGCAAGAAATCGGCCGTGGAAAAGCACTTGGGGAGACTGAAATGGGTACAGGAGCACCTCCCGGATGTGCTTGAGTACCTCAAATGCAACGATGGAGAGGCGTGGGCGGTTGAGGCTCTGTTTGTTACGAATGCGGAGCTCTTGTCGCCGTTCCTGAGAGATTCACCTGTGCGCTTCGTGCCGATCGCTCAGATCGAGTCGATCCTGTAGAGTCTCGGTCGCCGGAACAACGTGGCCGCGGGTTCATCCTGCGCTCTGATTCCCAGTCCCTTCCAGTGCTGGCCCCTGTTAACCAGCCCCGCCAGAGCGTTCATTGCCATCCCTCTCCGTTCAGGCAGAGCACGTCTCTTAACCGGCTCTCCTCTCTTCCCAGAGAGTACGAGAGTTCTAGCGAGTTCGCCCCTTTGTCGGGCAAGGCTGGTTAAGAGGGCGAGAGAATTCGGTCGGAAGCAGAGACGCAGGCAAAGTCAGCGGTGGTCGCAAATCCTTTTGTACCCGTAGGATTTGCGACGACTTCGGCGATGGCGGTGCGGCGGACGGTTCCGGGCGCAAAAAAGGCGGCACCGTGTTCGATGCCGCCTGCTGGCTCCCCTGATATCACAGTGTACAAACCGCCGGAAGGGGGCAAAGTCCAAAATATGGTTCCGTATAACCCACGTCACGATGGGGATAGAGGCGGATTCCCACGGTCAGAACGAGCAAACCGTGGAGGTCACCTTAGGTCCCAAAGCGGCGTTCGAAAACAATAGTGTTACCCGGCTGAGCAGGCAGGTGCCGGCCAACCGCGTGGTGAGCCCAGTGCCTCCGAGCCGGCGGAAGAAGGCTGAACGGAAGACGGCAACAAGGGAAGTGCGGAAAGCCGCGCTGCTTCAGAAGGCAGCCGAATGGCGGCGGCAGCTCGATGCCGTCGAAGTGGCGAGCCAGGCGGAGATCGCACGGCGGGAGGGCATTACCAGAGCGAGAGTTACCCAGGTGCTGGGCCTGCTCCGGCTGGCTCCGGAGGTGAAGGCCCAGGTGCTTGAGTGCCCGAGGGCCGGCAACGGCACAGCCCTGACAGAGCGGTCGCTAAGGCCAATATACTCGCTGCGCGACCCGGCCCAACAGAGCCACCTGTTCGCAACACTGATTGCCCCGAATTCGCCGCAATAAGGCAGCAAGGCCACACAACACCGGATGCCATTAACAATCGGCCGCGTCCCTCTAAACAGCCCACAAGCCATCCTCGTCGTCCGCACGATTTTCCTAGAACCATGTCACTATTATTCCGCGCTCAACCGCGCAATCTCCCGCTTCACGGTATGCACACATTCGTCCATATCCCGCCGCAGCTCATACACCCAGAACCGCAGCGGCGTCCATCCGGCAGCCTTGACAGCGATGTCTCGCCAGAGGTCCTCGGCTTTGCGGCGGCCATATTCGTCGCGGTGGTAGCGTTCACCGTCGACTTCGATGTCGAGCTGTACCTCAGGGAGGGCGAGATCGAGCCGTTTGCCGGCGAGGCTGTATTGTGGCCAGGGATGAATGCCCTGCGCCTCGAGCGCGTCATACAGTTTGCGCTCCCATGGCGATTCGAAGCTCCGTTCGCGAGTCTGTTCGTCGGCGCTGGGCTGCGTCGCGCGCTCCGCAAGGTTCCTCAGGTGCTTGATGTCGCATGTCGAGCACATATCGAAGTTGCCCACAACGTGCAGCAGTGCACGTGCCCTGCTGATCGCCACGTTCCACAGGTTCCGGTTTTGCTCGTCGGTGATGAACCAGAGCGAGCCACGTGGCACGCCGGGCTGAAACACCGGGCTGCAGATCATCACATCGCGCTCGTCTCCCTGGAACTTGTGGGCTGTCGAGCAAACGAGCTGGCTGTTCAGTCGTATCTTGGCGGGGAGGTTGCGGTCCGCCCAATCGCTGATCCGGTTAGCCTGGACCGCAAAGGGCGTGACCACGCCGACCGTCCCGTCGAATTGTTCCTTGACCAGGAGGCGGTGGAGTATCCTTGTAACCGCTTCGATTTCTTCCTGGCAGATGGCTCCACGCGGTGCACCCTCGGCGGTCCCGACCACATCGGTCCAGTGAATGCCAGGGCTCCAGCCTTTGGGGAGCCGCAGCCCTGCGTGATTGGTTTCAATCCTGAGGAAATCGTTGTAGAATGTGGAGTTGCAGTAATCGATAATATCTAAGTGCGAACGGTAGTGGTCTTTCAGCATTATCGGATCAGATGAACACGCTGCTATGTCATAGGAGCTGTGGGCGAGGAAATCATATTGCAGAAGCTCCGGAACCAGCAAACGGTGCTTCTGCAAAAGCATTTGGTTGCGGGCAGACTTGAGGTTGTGCACGGGCGCCAGTTGGTTGGGGTCGCCGACGATCACCGCACGCTTTGCCCGGTATAGTAGCGGGATGACGGAAGCGATATCGCACTGGCTTGCCTCGTCGATGATCACGGTGTCGACGACAGCCGGAGCCACGGGCAGGCAGTGTCTGACGGACAGGTTGGTGACGGCCCACGCTGGAAAGAAGCGGAGCAGCAGTTGGAGTTGCTCGGCAAAGAACCGGTCCCAGCGGATGCGCATTTGCTTGGTGACAGCGGGTCCGCTCAAGTGGCCCAGCACGCCCCGCATTTGTGTGAGCCGGCGTCTATCCTCGTAGTCAAGGCCGGTGGTGCGCTGCCGAAGCGAAGCGTCCAGCAAAGGCCCCGTCTGCTGTGCCAGGTTGTCGAGGGTTTCCTTGAAGGAGTGTTGGACTTCGGCCAGCGGCGTCAGCCCCGCGACTCTGCCATTGAGCTTCTCCGTCCGGTGGTGCAGTTCGTTCAGCCTCCTGAATACACGCAACCTGTCGACGACGACCAGCAACGAACTGCAGAGGTCGGCGGTCGGTGCTATTTCTGGCAATTCCAATTCGTACGTCGCCAGCGGCGGCCGCAGTTCAGGCACGCGAGATCGTAGACCGCGGTAGTGACGGAGCCGCCAGAAAATGCGAAGGAGCCAGCTTTTCCATGGCGGCACGCTCTCGTCGGGAAATGCAGTGGCCGAGTAGCTCAGCGTCTCGAGGAGTTTCTCGTCTGGAAGATCGGCCCCGGCAGTGATGTGCTCGACGATATCGAAGGGGAGCTCTTCCGTCTTGCGATCCCATTCTTCCGTAACTTGCCCCAGTTCGCGTTCCGTCGAGGTCCATAGTTCGGCGACCTCCAGCAGGTGAGATCGTTCGGCGAGAAGCGTGTTGACCTTGCTCAGCAGACACTCATATTCACCACCGTCATCCGCCGCCTGTGGCGTTGCCAGGATCAGGCGAATTGCGTCTTTCCATGTGAACGACTCGCCGGTCTCCTGGTTGTTCGTCCGGTAAACAACGGTCCCTTCCGCAGCCAGCCCGTTTGTGCGCGGGACTACGGCGTCGAGCGCCTTGTGGTTTCGGCTGGCAAACATGGCTGTCTGTTTGCGCACGGTCAGGTTGCAGATTATGTTCGCCGCGACCTGCGACTTACCGGTGCCGGGTGGGCCGGTGATCACGGTCAGCCCCTGATCCAACGAAGCCCTGACGGCGTCTTCCTGCTCCTGGTTGAATGGCAGGAACGGGACGGGCTTCGCTTCCTCCTGCCCCGCGTTCTCCGCCACGCTGTCTGTCTGCTCCTCTGGTTCGTCGTCACTCTTGTAGGAAGCGCGCAGGCCAAACACGTGCCGAAGCGCCGACCGTCGCAGGTCCTCATTGCTGGCGCGGTCACGGATAGTGCGCAACTCCCGCAACAGCCCGGCAGTGTATCTCAGCCGCTTGCCCGCGTAGAGCATGGCGGCGTTGTATATGCCGGTCTCCGCGTGTTCGAAATCTCCAATGGCATCTGGTCGGCGAGGATTGACACGTTCCCCGATGACCTTCTTTCCGCAGAATGTCTCCACGGCCACCGCCGCCGACTTCACATCGAACAGTTCCACCAGCCCCGCATCATTGTCCTCAAGTTCTTCCTGCATCGGATCGAGCAGTCCGCACTGCCGCAGGAAGGCACGTCGCTCCTCGTTCGACCTGAACTGCCTCGACAGCCAATCAGAATTTACGTCGGCATCTGCGAAATCGAGGGTCAGCTCCAGAACGTGCCCATCCTGCTCGGCAACGGCGGGGAGGCAGAAGATCGGCACGACCAGCGACTTCTTATCCTCGTCCTCTGCGTGGAAGACAAACAGAGGATAGCCCACGAAGAGCTCCTCGCCCTCGGACCGGGCCACATTCCTTACGAAGTCACTCTGTGACGGCAGGATATTGACGCTGGCTGGTGGCGGGTCTGTGCCATCCTCCGCCCACCATTGCCCGTGCAGGGGAAGGCTGATGAACTTTTTGTTGTAATCCTCGGCGTACATCGTGGCAGAAGGACGCTCCTCCAGCCGGACGCAGTCGATGTAATAAGAGAGCACTCGCCGGAGAATAGCACAGTCTTCGTTTGAATCGCTTACAGGCATATCACCGCTCGCATCTGGGTGCGCAATTTTGCTTTGCGAGCGTTCGACGGCGCCCGCACCACCTTCGGCACCGACAAGTCGTTTCCGTGCTTTGCGGCCTTGTTCTGTCAGCGCCCAGCCGCCGCCGTCGCGCTCCACGAGGCCGTCGGAGATCAGGGCGGATAGTCCTTCACTGAAGGCCTGTGGCGACTTTCCTCCGCTTCTTGACCACGTGGCGAGGAGTTCGCGTTGGGTGCGCCGCTGGCCGGTCTTGCTCCAAAGGAGCGGCAGGTTGCGGCGGAAGTCATCCATTCATACCTCTCCCTCGTCCATCCGGTCTTCGGAACCGGCCTTCACGATGATCAAGTCCGTAGATGTTGCCTGGCTCTCAAGGTAGTTTATCAAGGCTGATTGGACAGATTTATTTTCGGGAATCTGCCTGTTTCTGGGCACCCACCTCCATCTACCCCGGTCTGTTTCCCTCAAGTTCTCATTCATCTTGTAGGCAATGCTGCCCGGCTCGTTGCTGTCCGACAAGAAACTTGCGTTTGTCGCTCTCGCTCGTAGCAGGTACAAAATGGCGAGCATCGCATCTTTGTAGGGTCCCGACACGCCAGCCCGTCTGTTGTGCCTACTGCCGGCACGATCCAGCTCGACGCAAAGTTGGTACTGGAGGCTCTCCGCGAAGAACTCCGCTGTAGCATGATCCACCCAGAGCACCGCCTCCTCGTTCAAGCTCAGGATGAGCCACAAGGCTTTGCACCAGTGCTGCATGCTGAGCGACTTGGCAGAGGGCGTGTTGCGGTAATGAGCGGTCCTGTTTCTAAACCTTCGTTTCATACAGTTGACGAACAGCTCTACTTGCTCTTGTGTCGAAAAGCATCGTCCCGCAGCATATGTGTAAACGCGGTCTGGCTTCGGGTTGTGCCTGTCTTTCCGCAATGCGCGGCGAAAGTCCTTTTCGATGACGTCGATCGCCCAGTCCGGAGTCCTCTTGTAGAGAGAGGCCGCAACCTTCACGACGGCCTTCAGCATGGTTTTATCCGGTCTGCGCCTACGCGTTATTTCCTCGAAATGCTGCTTCAGCGCATCCTCAAGCGTGATGATTTCGGCGCCTTTTGGCTCGGCACCGTAGGCCTTTCCGGCCATCATCTTTGCACTCAGCTTCTTCAGCGGCTCCTGCGTCTCTTCCCACCGACCCCGCTGGACGGATCGGACGTATTCTCGTATTACGTCGCGTGCATTGTTACGTACGCGATCGCTCGTGGGCAAGGATGCACAGGGGGGAAAGCTTGGGCTGCCTTCCGCCTCATCCGTGCCGTCGTAGCCCTCCATTCTACTCCAATCCAGCACCATTTCTCTGCCACCGAAAACATCTTGCGGGTCCGGAATGATGTGCACGCTGGCATAGCCTTGGGCCGCTCGGAGCGAAACGTCAAAAGTCAGCCTGCATTCCTGCAGCGGCGCCGACGGAAGCTCCTGTTTGAGCTGCTTTTCGTCCTGCTCTCGGCGTAGACGGAACCGGACCAACTTCTGTGCTCGGCGTATGAGGGCAATGTTGTCCAGCCGCTGCTTGTATTCCTTACCGCCTTGCACGAGTCCTTCGGGAACCGTGACGAGATCGCGTTCGGCTTGCTCGCCGAATTGATCCCTGCCAACCACACTAAACCGAGGCAGCTTTTCATAGTAGGTCGGTGCACCCATCTGCTCGCGCATGCCATACAGAGCGCAACCACGAGAAACCACACCGATCAGGGGGAGTTGCCTCCCAGGACAGATGGGTGGTTCCCTGCGTGGGTCCATATGGTAAAGCTCCTCCACCATCTTCCAAGCCAGCGCTTTGTCTTCTTCGATGCGTATTTCGGCGACGGGCCCGAAGAGAAGAACGCTGGATGGGGCATCCTCAAGCCCCCTAATCCAGTTCATCACTTCACGCAGAACAACGATGTGGGGTTCCTGACCAGTTTCAGGTCCGCGGTACGCTCCCTCGATGTGTGCCGTGAGGGAGTCAGGAAGATGCGGGGTCGTCTCAGAGAGGGCCTGCAAGCGGGCCTCAGCGAGCTTTCCTACTCCGATTTCTACCTGCTCCCAACCGTCACTCGTTGAGAGCAGAAGCTTCTCGCGTTCAATGGTGCCGGAACAGATGGCATCTCCGAGCAGAAGGCTACTACCGGTGCATAGCTGCCATATATTCCCGGGCTCGGCGAAAACGCCGGCTTCATGCAACAATGTTTCAGCGGTTGTAAGATCAAATGGCCTGACATGCCAACTCCTGAAGCAATGGTTCTCGGGCAAATCGCGCACCGGCACCAGGTACGCGCACCCATCGTGCTCATCCTTTCGCAGTTGGAGAACTGTGGCGGTTATTTCTGCGTTGCCGACTTCTACTGCAGCTACGCGGCTTCCGTGCAGCCTCTTCATCTGCTGCGGTGTCAGGTTCTCTGTCCACGCAAGCACGGCCGCGACCGAGCGCCAAAGCAGTCTCGCTTGGTCGCGATTCCACGGAAGAGCAGTGAGAAGGTTCTCCTGCGGCCGCTCGGTGAAGCTATCCGGCATGGCCACAACGGGGAGGACATTTTCAGGCAAGTGTCCGGCCTCGGCAAGAGAAGCGCTAACAAGTGTGCGAACAAGGTCAGTCACCCTAGCGTGGCCAGGACTCCCGAATGAATCAGTGAAAATAAACGAGGGGTTCAGCGTGCCGGCCTCAAGGCCTCGCCAAATCAACCAGGCTGGAACTCGTTCGAGGCCAAACGAGCTTGTGCATGTGGCAATCCCGCGCAGCGACGAGCACGCTTCGGTGAGCGCCTTGTGGCCTGCTCGTAAGCGTTGAGATTTCACACGCGGCAGAGCAACAAGGTTCGGTTGCCTGACAGGCACGACTTCAATATTGAAACGACCGTCGGATACTTGACCGGTGCAAAGCTTCGCGACGTATCCCGACAGGTCCAGGCCTATTGAAGTCAGTTCCATTAGTTCGCCTCAACCAAAGCAAGTGTCCGCACAAGTTCCTATTGCTGTTCGCAGGAGTTCCAGCAACTCGTCTCTCCACTCCGCCGGGTCGGCTGGCAGCGATAAGCCGAGCACTTCCGTGCCTCCCACACTGCCCGCAGACGGGAGGTCAGCTGAGCCGCCATCAAACCTGCTTCTCAAGAGCAGCCCGCTGAACACAATGTTGTCATCCCTCGCGTCCTCCTGCAACTGAGAGAGTGCTTGGTATGCGGTATGCGTCTGCCCCTTAACGCGCTCATCGGTTGGCTTCTCGGCGGCGGAGTGAATCGCCCAAATGAAAAGGCATACGTCCCGCCCGACTTTGTGCCCCCCAACGGGACAGAAGAGCAGCACGAGATCAGCTCCCACTGCCCCGCACCAAGCCGGGAGTTGTTCCCGCCGGTGGGTTGAGGCGACGCGGGGGTCATGTGGATGAACGCATTCGACAATGACCGGTCGCTTCCCCCTGCAGTTCACTACCACTGGGCCCGGCCAGTCGAACGCGGCTGCCCACGTCCCGCAGGCCTGCTCATCGCGAAGCCATACGCTCTGCTCGTACGGTGCAGAGATACTCACTCCGGACTCCCCGCCGGAATTCTTCTGTTCTTCCTCTTCGAGTCTGAAGAGCGCAGCCCCAACGACCAACCGCACTACGTCCCCCCACAGTCGTCTCTGCCACCGCCAAGCTTCGTCGGCTTGTTTTTGCCTGTGAACCAGTTGCAGGTACCACTTCCACAATTCGCGATATGACCGATCGTGCTGGAGGACGTAATTGGGCTGGGGGATATTGTGCAACCAACTCACCCCGACCCATTGCTCAAGCCCGAGAAGTGTCCTGCATCTGTTCCGGAATCGAGATACGAGGCGGTAGCGTTCAGTGGCAGAGTACCTGCGGTTCTGATCTATGTAGAGATTCGCGGCATCCACGCAGCGGCGAAGGAAGTCCTTGAGCACGCGGTTTTCGAGTGTGTCGTAGCTCTCAGTCCGCACGACCGCCAGAATCTGCTGGCGCGAGCCTGCCTTCTCAACAGGTGTTATCCCTGGTTGGCGGACAAGCCACTCGAGGCAGGCATTGTCGGTCTCCTGCACGCGTGACAGGGGCGTCATAGCCCGTTCGCGCCTGAGAATCCGCCGGGGTGCTTCGGCTAGCCGAGAGAGTGGCTCTTGGAACTTTTCCGCGATCCGAACGATTACGTCCATCCGAGGCTGGTCCCGCTCGTCAAGGAGGCATCCGGCGACAGCAGACCAGGGCAGCCGTGCCAGAGGAACGGACCCCCTTGGCTCGAACTCGCTGCCGGAAGCCTCCAGCCAATCACTTACGGGCTTCACAATGTCGGCACTTACACGCCCAGCGAAATACTCCGCACATAGACGCAACTCCAGCATCGCGCTGACCAGGGTATCGACGAACTCTACGGCTTGCTGGGAGAGTTCGTCGATACCTGAAGCATGGCTCTTCGGATAAGGTATCTGCTCCTGCAAGTGGAGTTCCAATGGCAGGCCACCTGAACGAACGCGTACTTCGGCTTGCTCGACACGCCCAACCACGGGGAGGTCGTAGGCCTGCACAGGGCCGACGAATGGTAGTGGGAACGCGGGACCATGCGGGGGAAGAGGGTGAGGAACGCCCGATATCCGCACCTTTGAACCTGAGGGTGCGAGAATGAGTGGCCCAAGGCCTGCGGCAAGGGAATGGCCGACCGATGCACTTAGGCCACGCGAAATCGCTTCCCAAGGTTGTCTCAGCGATGCAATCTGCTGTACCATTAACGTTCACACTCAGGTTCGGTTCACGCCGTGCCACTCAAAGACAGGCTCTTCGCACGCCGCTTCGAAAGCCTCCAGTAGTTCATCATCGTTCAGTCCCTTGATCACGCTCTTGACCTCCTCGTAGACATCGCCGGCATGCTCGTCTGTGTCCTGCGAAATGCCGCGGAGCTTCGGAATCACCTTCTGTTCGAGCTGGTCTGCAAGCGCTTTCTCAAAGGCGCCGCCAATCCACACCGGGTAGTTGGCGATATAGGATTCCATCGCCTGATGAACGCGATGTCCGAACGGTCTATGGATTGACTGCAAAACTTTGTTGAGCCTGCTGCACACCTCCTCAAGTCGGCGCTTCCCATTGTGATCAAGCTCTGTCTTGAGCCAATCGCGCCAATCCTCATACTGGAGATAGCCCCGCGGTTCGGGACCAGATGTCCTATCGTCCGTGCGGTTTCCGCTGGTTTTCTCTGGCTTGCCGAAGCGGAGCACATTCGCACGATCCATCACTTTCGGACTCAGTGCCTGTGTCGTCTCGTCCTCGTTCATTGTGCCCACAAACAACACGTTGTTGCCCACGTAAAGCTGCTTTGGGTGCTCATTCTTGAGCAGCGAGCCTAGTTCGAGAGGCACTGACGATAGGCTGAGGGCCTCCTTCGTGCCGGCTCCGACGGAATTCCGCATCTCAAGGCGGCTCAGAAGCTCGCTGAAGTAATACTCGATCCGCGCAAGGTTCATCTCGTCAAGCAAAACCAGCAGCATGCCCTCTTGAACCTTCTGGAGATCGTCGCGCTGCTCTTCCCAATTTCTGAAGTCCATCTGTCGGAGCGCCCGGCCCAGTTCCGTAGCCTTGTACCGGTTCTCCATATAGTTGAAAAAGCCAAACATGTCCTGCGGCGAGTCCCACCGGGGCTGCACTGCCACGTTCTTAAAGTGCATGCCCATCGCTTGGGCGTACAATCGAGGAAGCTGGCTTTTGCCCGTGCCCGAAACACCTGCCAGGACTACTAAGGGAGAGATATCTGCCGTCTTCAGACTCGTATGAAACGCGAGCAGAGCACGCTCGGGATACGTGAACCCGGCTTCGGATATTCGCTTGCAGAGGCTTTCGAACGCCTCCTGCTCGCCTTCCACGTTTCGCGGCTCCTCGCCAACGGCATCCAAATCCAAGACCGGCCGCATGAAATCCTCGAGCTTCTCATCAACGGGCACATCACGCACCGGGCCCCTTTTAGTGATCTCAATCTGCTTGGTGAGCGCCTCGAGTGACTTCCCAATCACCTCAAGTTCTGCCTTCTTGTGCCCGATTTGCCTCTCAAGAGTCTCCACCTCCGATCTGACATTTTCCCGATCGCGTACAGCCGCCCTTCTGTCTTCCTCTGCTTTCCTAAGTGCCTCCTGCTCCTGCCTCAAGCGACTTGCGACTTCAGCGAGTTGCGATTGCAGTGCGGTCAGCCGCTCGAAAGCTCTCTCATGCTCTGCCTGCAGCTTCGAGACATCGTATTCCAGCTTGCGCTGCTTCTTCTCAAGTTCATCGACCTCTTTGGCAGTACTTTTCAAAGACGCTTCAGCCGCATCAAGTCGAGCCTTTCTTTCGCTAATCTGCTCCCGCAGCGCATCCGCTTCGGCTTGGGTAGCGTCTCGGTCGCGCTCCGCCGCCCTCTTCTCGTCCTCAACCCTTTCTCGCGCTTCTCTCGCTTGCTTCAGTTCGGCTCGTGCATTCTCGATTGCGGACTTTACCAAATTCAGGTTCGCGCTCGCTGTCTCCTGTTCGAAATTGAGTTCCCTTATCCTGTCCTCCAGAGCGTTTCGCTGCTTTTCGAGAGCATGAACTTCTTGCCCAAGACTTGTTTTCTGTTCATCGAGCCGCTCCCTCTCACTATGGGTGGCCTCCAATTCTCGCTTCGCGGCCGCTACCTTCTCCTCCTCCGCTAGCCGTTGTGCATTTACCTCTCTGAGCGCATCCTTGACTTCGGCCAGTTGCCGTTTGACCTCCTCTGCCTCTCGCCGTTTCTCTGGCCGGGCGGCAAGTTCATCACGGTGCTCTTCCAGCCATCGTCTTCCGTCGCCGATTTCGGTATTGATCTTCTGCAGTTCCTGATCAGCATCCAGCTTTCTGCGAATCAGGTCATCGTATTCCTGCTTCTGCTCGGCATAGTCGGTCTCGATCTGAAACAGTCTCTCTTCGAGCCCCTTCATTTTCACTGCTGGGTTCAGTCTGCCACGCAAATATGAATAGTTTGCGAAAGTCACGACGGCAGCGATGACGACAGCAACGCTTGCTCCTGTTCCCGTTAGCCACAGCGTGAACGGATCCATCACTCGTTACCTCCTTTGTCGTCCTCGGCGCCGTTGCCTTCGAGCGTGACGTCAAGTTTTGCGCCAGTAGCTTCCGCTGATTCCTCGAGAGCGGCCAATTTTGCCTTTGCTGTGATTATTGCCATCTCGAGTTGATGACTTTGTGCCTGCAGACCATCCTTTTGTGTCCGCAGCTTCTGCAGGTCATCCCCGAGTTGGGTGATGTCTTCGCGAAGGGATGACTTGCGGGCGGTGAGGTCGCCAATTTCCCCTTTGGTCTGCTCCAGGGCGGCGGCGGCTTGCACGCTTTTCGTTTTCGTGGTCTGTTGTTGCGCTTCAAGCCCCGCGACGGTGACCTGAAGACCATCACGCGCGGTTTCGAGTTCGCCCTTCTTCTTCACAAGGTCGGCAACGCTCGCCTCCAGAGCCCCGTGGCGTTCTCTCAACTCGGCAATCGATACTTCGAGCTTCAGCTCAAGTTGCTGTCGCTCTGCCACCACAGTGTCCTTCTCATCCTGCGCCTTCTGCAGGTCGCTCTGCAATTCAGATATGTCTTTCCGAAGAGCAACTTTCTGGGCAGCCAAGCTATCGACCTCCGTCCTGCTTTGGGCAAGTAGGGCACCCGCACGTGCGGTCTCTGTCTTTGCTGCCTCCGCTCGTGCCTCAAGCCCTGCGATGCTCTCGAGGAGATCAGCTTTGGCTTTTGCGAGTTCGCGCTCTTTCTGCTGAAGCTGGGCGACGTCTTCCGAAAATGACTTCTTCTGCTCCTCAAGTTGAGCAACTGATGGGAGAAGCGTGGTCTCCTCTGTTCGGAGCCTCTTCATTGCGGTCTCTGCCTGCAAGAGTTCCGCCTGTGCCCGTCCAATGTTACCGTTCAGCCCCCCGACAACAGCCTTTAGTTCAGTTGCCTGCTCCTCAAGTGGGCGAATCCGAGCCCTGGCATTCTGTTCCTGTTGAGCGAGGTCGCCCAGCAGATTATTCTGCTCAGCTATCCGAGCGGTTCCCTCGGCAACTTTTTGCTGAATGACAGATAATTGGTTCTCAAGTGCCGTCTTCTCGGCGAGGTCCCGAGTGAGGTTCCTGAGCGTTGATTGACATGCTTCCTGCTCGCCGGAAAGCCTGTCGATGTTCTGCATTGTCTGCTTCTGAAGGGCGAGGAGGCGCTCTACCTCCGCCGACGAAGCCTTCTCGGCCGCCTCGGCCTTATCCCGGTCCTTCCGTTTTCCTTCCAGCTCTGCCGAAAGAGCGGTCAGACTCGTCTGCAGTCCGCTGAGCTCCTTCAACTTCTCAGCATGAATTGCTGCGGCTGCTTCGATATCGCCCTCAAGAGTTTTCATACGCGCTTGCCTGGTGAGCAGTGAGTCATCAAGTCTCTGCTCTTCGGTCAGCCGCTCATCCGCAGCGGACTCCCACGCAGCCTGATCGCGCTCCAGCCGCAGCACGCGACCCAGAACAACGAAATGCGCCACTATGCCCACTACGGCGACAATTACAACGGCTGTAAGCTCGACAAGCCACCGTCTGCTCGGGCGAGTTACGTCCGGGCTCCCCACTTGCTCATCCATGTATTTTGCTCCTTGCCTGATCACTCATTCCTGGTGTCTGCGGTCGAGGCCACTGTGGGGCCGTTCATCTCTAATATAAGCTCAATAGTACTGCTTCACATACCCATACGCCCTATCGAAAAGCTCCTGGTCATGGTGAAGCTGAAAATGGAGCAGCGTCTTGCGGAGGGCCTTCTGTACGTCTCGTTGGCCGGCGGTGGTGGCCTGCCAGCCGTCGAACCGGACGAAGCGCACGATATCGTCGATCTGGGTCACTATCTCCTCGACTACCCTCGGCGTCTTCTCGGTCTTCGCTTCAGCAAACAAATCGGTCAGCGCCGCACGCGCCTTGGAGCGCTCGTCCTCCGGGTCGACCTCCTTCTCTGCCTCGAGCACGTCCTCGGCCAGCTTCAGAAGCTGCTTGAGGAACTCGATGCTCGTGAGCAGGCCCTGCTCGTGCCGCTCCTTCAGGCGCTCGAGCCGCTCGCCCAGCGCCACGAACACCGGATCGCCCCGGTGCTTGCGCAGCCGCGCGACAAGCTCGATCTCGACGATCTTCGCCTTCTTCGGGTCCTGCATCAGACTCTCCAGCACGTCTGCATCGAGTACGAGCGTCTCGAGGTCGTCCCGCACTGTCTCGAG
>Ga0210003_1000766_pt1 | contig 29208 bp, 31 predicted proteins | sample LantaG_FD_182804 | JGI IMG/M metagenome (GOLD analysis project Ga0210003, IMG submission 182804) | Deep subsurface microbial communities from Baltic Sea to uncover new lineages of life (NeLLi) - Landsort_02402 metaG (SPAdes) (version 2) | ecosystem: Environmental > Aquatic > Marine > Oceanic >... | reverse complement strand
GTACGGCGGGACAAGTAGTGATATCTGGATTTTGTCACTGGATACAAGGATTCCGGTCAGACTTCGTTTCGGACATGATCTAGACGAAATCGACGCAATCTCCTGGTCTCCAGATGGGAAAATGCTTATTTTTGATGGCGAACGAATTCAGGACAATACACTCTACCTGGTCAGCGATTTTCTGCCGGATAAGTAGGGTACCAAACCGGAAACTGGTGCAGAAAAGGCGGTCACAATTTGGCCACAATACGGTGTAACTCCTTGTGCCACAAGGCGAGTTGGGAGTTCAATTTCGTAGGATAATTAACATCTCAAAACTCCAGCTTATCCACCGCATCGGCGAGGTGGTCGGGGGCAAGGTGGGCGTAAATCATGGTGGTCTCGATGTCGGAGTGGCCCATGAGTTTTTTGACTGTAGGCAGGTCGACGCCTTTCATGACCAGGTGGCTGGCGAAGGTGTGGCGAAGAGTGTGAACTTTGGTGAGGTTCTCTATACCCGCTTTTTGGGCTATCAGTATTAGTTTCTCACGGAGTTTGGTTTTAAGCTTACCACCATCTTTATCAGAGAACACAAAATTGCTTTTTTGTTTCTTATCTACCTGTTTCCTGTCTATCAGCTTCCTGTCGCTCAGTTTTCTATCGTTGGTTTGTTTCAGGTCTTTTAGTAACTCCAATAACTGAGTATTTATCGGAATATCCCTCTCCCCTGTCTTGGGCTGCCAGAAGTCCTTACGGCGGATTCTTATTTTTCTCCGTTTGAAGTCAATGTCAGCCCATTCCAGGTTCTCAAGTTCGGCTTTGCGCATACCGGTGTTGAGGAAAGTGAAATATACCGGGTAAAGGTCAGCCGGGCAGGCTTCAAGGAGGCGCCTGCATTCATCTTCGGTAAGGAACCGCACGGCCTTGGAATCGTTGACTTTCAGCTTTTTTACTTCCCTAGTCGGGTTGTCTTTAAGGTACCCCCATTTGATAGCCAGGTTGAAGATGGTCTTTAGCGTACCTATCTCGAAATTGATGGTATGTGCCCGGGCACCCTTGCGGGTGTATTCCTTAACGTCCTCTTCCGATTCAACCGGACTGCCGTTTGGATTGGTCCAGGCATCTTTACGATAGACTTTGTACCGGTCGATTACCTCGGTATTGACCTGGGAGATACAAACGGCGTTTGATTTCTCTTTCAGAAATTGTTTGAAATGGTCAATAACAGCTCGATAGCGATTCATGGTCGATGGCTGGTGATTGGCATGGGAATATTCCAGAAACTGCTCAAAGAACTTGTCCAGAGTGATGTCGTTGCGGGTAAAGCCAAACTCGTCCCGGGCAGCCTTGACCTCGGCGTCCTGCAGAGCAAGTTCGGCAATTCTCTTGGACGTACCGACCCGTTTACGGACTCTTCGCCCGTTGACCCTGATATCGATATACCAGACTTTTCCTCTTTTGAAGATAGCGCCCATGTAAAAACTCCCTGATTTTCATGGTCACAATATGGTCACAACGACTTCTAAAAGTAAGATAACAATTTTTAAGTGGTTGTCAATAGAAAAGTTAGGTATATGCAAATTTAAATGGCGGAGAGGCAGGGATTCGAACCCTGGGTAGAGCTTACACCCTACAATGGATTAGCAATCCACCGCCTTCAGCCGCTCGGCCACCTCTCCGTCGATATACTTAATCTGTTAAAACAATATATTTTTTTTGGGTAAATTATTCAAGAGTTTTTTTTAGCGGATCAAAAATAATGTCAGTTCAGAGGTCCTTTCAGTTCGGAAATGTAAATCTGGTTGTTTTCCAGGGTCAGTTTGCACTTTTTCTGTTCTTCCAAAATATCACGGTAAACTATCCCGAAATGTACCCGGACCCCCGAATGAATGATTTCTTCGGCCACAATCTGAGTATCTTTATACTTTTTCAATTCTTCCTCGATTTCGGTCTTGGTATTTTGGAGTTTTTCGAGGTTTCCCGGAAGTTCGGCCCGGAATTTTTCGAACTGTTTGAGGACCCGCTCTTTGTCCGGAGACAGTCTTTTGTCAATCTGGAGGCGGTACAATGTCACCATCGCCTCCTTGATGCGTTTCTGGTCCGCGATCAAGCGTTCGATTTCGGCGGTGGTTTCATGGTACTTTTTAATCAGTTCCGGGTCCAGCAGGACATTAAGAGTGGTAATAGTACCGGTCTTGCTGCCCAGTTCCGAGGCCCTGATTTCCTTACCGGCCTTGATATCGCCGCCGACGATTTTCCCTCTGCGGCCTTTGACGTGGATGCGTTCCCGAGCCAGCAGTCTGGAATTGATGATTTCCCCGCCGATATAGATGTTCGTGGCTAGAATTTTTTGACCTTCGACATATTTCAAAGTAACGTCACCGCCGGCTTTCATCAAACCTTCACCCTTGCCAAAAAAGCCGCCCTTGACCATGATATTCCCCTTGACGTCGATATCGCAGTCCTCGACATTGCCGTTAACCTCAAGGTCGCCGTCGAGTTTTACCGAGAACCCGGCTTTAATATCGCCGTTGACCCGAACCGACCCCTTACAGTCGATATTGCCAACATTGAAATCAACATCGCTGCTAATGATAGTCAGGTCGTTGACAGCCACTTTATTATAAAGATAGAGAATTGAGCCGCCGGTGGTGGCTAAAAGTTGCAGACCGTCTTCGCTTACTATGGTATTGGCGCCGTGGTTGAAAGGGAAATCCCGCCCGTTGAGCCCCTTCAATTCCTTGCCCTTGACGGTCATGCCCGGAGTGCCGGGTTGGGAGGGCGTTTTATTTACCAGGACCTCGTCTTTTTCAACGCTTTGAATAAAATTGATGTTCTTATAATCGATACGCCCGTCGGGATCTTCCTTGGGCGTCCAGTTAGCCTTGGTATTGAAATGGTAGGTGAATGTCGAATCCTCGCCCCGCATGGGTCTTTTACCGGAGGCGATAATCATCGGATTGTTATATTCCTGTTCCCTGACGCATTTTTCTATAGTTTCCCGGTCTAAGCCGTACGCGACTCCGGCCTGTTCGATTTCGGTCATGACCTCCTCGACCGTAATCGGGCTATCCTCAGCGAGAGGCTTAAAAAGAATCAGGGTGGCCATCATAGCGTCGCTCGTAACGGTAATCCTGACTCTTTTCCGGCTGGAAGTTACGGTTTCACCAGATGCCATATAATATCCTACTCAACACTTTCGGCTTTGTGTTTATTCGACAGAAGCCGCCAGTAAGCCCTTTCGACAATCATCGATACTTCGAAGCTCTTAAAAGGTTTGGTGATGTACTCATCGGCCCCCAAAAGCAGGGCGTCCTTGACGGTATAGGTATCGCCGTAAGCGGTCATCATAATCATGCCTATTCGGGGATACTCTTTTTTAATTATTTTTAACAGGTCAAAACCGTTCATTTCGGGCATTTTCATGTCCGAGATGACAATATCAATTTTGTCCCTCTGCAGCACCTCCAGCGCATCCTGACCGTTTTCGGCGGTTATTATGTTATAACCGTCCCGCATGAGGATTTTTTCCAGGAGGTTTCGCATCATCAATTCATCATCGACCACCAGAATGGTGATAGAATTTTTCATTGTCAGTTCTCCGTTGTTTGTATAACGATGAATTAACCTACCTCACCGATCACTCGGTGACCTATCGTAACAAAGTCGCGGACAGTTCCGAGATAAAATCTTCCAGCAACACCGGTTTGTACATGACCCGGCAGGCGCCCAGAACCCCGGCCTCGTTAATCAATTTTTCCGTAGCGTTTCCGGTAATAACCATAATGGGCACCCTGGGTGAAACTTCCTTGATGGCGTGCAAGGCTTCCAGGCCCGACATGTCCGGCATAATCAAATCCATGGTGATCAGGTCATACTGTTTGGCTTTGACTTTCTCGACCGCTTCCTCTCCGCTCTGGGCCAGGTCCACATCGAAAACATCGGTCAAATTACAAAAATCACGAAAAACTTCCCTTACCCATTTTTCATCATCGACAATCAAAACCCGAAACAGTTCGCCTCTTTGTTCGATCTTTTCAAGCAGTTTATCGATACCTTTTAAAGGCATAATACCCTTTTCCAGATAAAAGTTAACTCCAAACAGGTTATTATATTAGCTACCTGTTCTTATTTATTTAATTATCGTCATAACCGCTCTTTTTCTCCATACACCGAGTTCAATTATAAATTTAAAATTAAAGTAAAGGGTTCCCCGTTGAGAGTAATCAATTTGACCGTAATAACTTAACGTCTTTTCAGGGACTAATTGAAACCGAATCCCGTTAAAGAGACAGGGGGAAAAGTTATTCTTTACCCGAGGAAAGAATTTCCATCAGGCGGGAACACTGGTTGAGGATGGTCTGTAATTTGAATTCGACATTGTCCCTGATCAGCTTGCCGGACGGCGGTTCATAAATCATTATTTCCTCGTTGCGGGCGGCGTTAAGAATATAAGTCAGTTCCTGCACCACCTTGACAGTGCCGTTAACCAGCCGGATAAATTCCGGTTCCAGCTTATTTAATTTATCGGTGCCGGCGTTTACCTTGGCTTTGGCCAGGTAAATAGCCAGATTCAGCGCCAGCGTTTTGACTTCCTCGTTCAGGGAGTCAACCTCATTTATCATTTCCAGGTTTTTCTTATGTTTTCTTGTGGTTCGGTTCATCTTTATTTCTCCGAAGTGGACTTGTCGAGATTCAACATTTTGGAATTATCGCTTTCCAGGTAACTTTCCGAAACCAGAGTATTTATCTTCAGCAATTTATTGTTTACGTCATTGATTTGCATGGCGGCACTTTCGATACGCTTCAAGCGCGACAGCATTTTTTGATTGAGAATTTCCCTCTCCATATACAGGCACTGGATATTGCCGACAATGACCGCCAGGGGGTTGTTGATTTCATGATTGACCGAGGCCGCCAGTTCAATCACCGCTTTCATTTTTTCGGCAGCGACGATATTTTTCTGCGCCTTCCGCAGATTCTTGTGCGCCTCTTTAAGGGCGAGGTTTTTGGTCTCGATCTCCTTCTGGTAGAGTTGGCGTTCGATGGCGATGGCGAACTGGTCGGCGACCACCGTCATGAGTTTCACGTCCTTTTCGACAAAAGCTTTGGCCCGGTAGCTGCCCAGGTTGAGCACTCCGAGGATATCATCCTCGATAAACATCGGCACCGACATCACCGTGGCGAAGTCGATGGCCGGGTCAAAATTACTGCTGGTGTTTCGCTCGGAAAGCAACACCGCTTTCTTGTTCATCGCCGTCCAGCCCACCAGGCCGTCACCCCGGTTGATGGTCAGGAAACTCAACAACTCGACTTTCTCCTTATGGCTGGCGGCTTCGCTCAACCTTTCCTTTTTCCGGTCAAGGAGAAAAAGCGAGACCCCGTCGAAGGGGAGAATCCGGTCGATAAGCTCCAGCACTTCTTCGAACGTCTCCCGCACCGGCGGTTTGGCCCGGCACAGCACCGCGATTTCGGCGATAAGATTGACTTTCTGCCAGAAGCGGCTATTCACGTCGGTTTTGTTTCTTTTCGGCGACGATTCTTTCAATTACCGGCCCCCGGTATGTTTCCGGACCTGTTTAACCAGTTCCGAGGTCAGTTTGTCTTCCAGGCGGCCGAAAAAAGTCACTTTGCGGGCGGCGGTCAGGTGGATATCGGCGTCGTTGCGGTTGTCGTCCATCGACCCCTGCAAAATACGGGGTCCGCTCAACTCGACTTTGAACGGCTCCGTCAGGAGCATTTTCTGCCGCTGTAAATCCAGCAGGCACCAGTCGCCCTCGATAACCCCCACCGATTCATACTTGTGAAAGAGAAGGGGAACATTGAAAGTTTTCTTCTTCTCCAGCCGTTCGTCGGTCACGGTTACCACCATCAGATAGCGGCCGCCCATTTCCAGGCCCCAGTCGAGCAGGCTGTCGAGATCGTTCCTTTTGGCCGGGAAAGACGGCTGCCCCGCCGTTTGAGTTTCCGTCGGGACCACCCGGATATTCTCATCCCGGGTCAACTGCCGTTCCAGTTTCCGGTAAAGCTGCGAATCACTCCAGGCCAGGGGCGCAGTCGCCACCTCGAGCAGGATCACCCGCGGCGTAGCGGCCAGGCTGCCGGCCAGGAAGAAAATCAAGAAGAGCAGCTTGATTAAAAGATTCCTGTTCATTTTATTCCGCCTGCCGGGATACTCTTTCGGCATAGACATATTTGTTCAGGACCTCCCTGACCGAATTATCAAAATTGTTCAGGTCGTTCGGCAGCATTTCCAGTTCCCCGCCCGAGAACAGATCGTTAAGATAATCGCGCGTGATAAACTCGATTCCGGCCAGGAAAAAACCGTTCTCGCCGTCAACCCGTTTCACCAATCCCAGAACATTGTCCAGACACTCGACGTCCTGAAGGGTGAAATACATGCACACGACATCCCCTTCCAGGAGCGGCTGGTCGATATCCACGAGCACGCCGCCGGCGGAGATATTCAGGATCGTTCCGTTAATCATGTGCCAGTCTCCCTCCGGCCAGAAGTTGCCCACGGCGTCTTTGATCTTTTTCATGGTCATCGGCGACGATATTTGAAGGCGGATAAAACGGCGTTTATTCTCCCGATTAACGCGAAAAGGTTTGCGGGCGGCAAATTCCGTATTCTCCGTCTCTACGTCCTTGACAAACTTTACTTTTTCTTTGGTTTTCATATTATTCTCCCATAGACGATTGATATTTTCTCTATAGCATCCATGCCTTGACAATTTTGTTCAATTTTTCCCGACTGACCGAGGTGTATTCGAAAATCGCCGAGGGCAGTTTTTTCCTTGTGTCGGGGGCGAACATGCGGCTGCTTTTTCCCCGGACCACGAACTCGACCCCGACCTTGAAAGAATTTTCGACGCCCTGGTAACAATGGCACACGCGCCCCAGGACGAGCGGCGGTAGCAGCGGTTCGTCGACATCGATATTCAACAGCAGATGAACTCCTTTTTCGAGGTAGGACGAGATGCTCAAGAGTATCCCGCCGCTTGAGAAATTGATGGTATCCATCTGGAGCCAGCGGAGCCGGGCGATATTGCGCGTGGAAAAAGTGGCCAGGGGAAATGCGGCCAGCTTGACCGGCCGCACCAGCCCCACCCGGTAATATTTCCTCTGCATGAGGGGTATGACCTTGTCCTCAAATATCAGGTAGCACCGTCTCCCGGCGCCTTTTTTCAACTGCGCCCGAACGGCGATTTCCTGCTCCCGGTAAGCGAACTGCAATACAATTTTCTGGTTGTTAACGAGATTTTCAATAAGTCCCGCTTCCCCGCCCTGGTTAATCTGTACCTGATTACCGCTTACCGCCATAACCCGGGAGACGAGTTTCTTACCCGGGATCTGCTCGGAGTAGATATTTATGTCCTGCCCCACCAGTTGAGACAGGTCCAGACGCATCGACTCGAAAGCGAGGTCTTTGTTTTCCAGGATGTTCTCGACGGCGGCCATAATCACAACAAACCCTTCTGTCTTAATTCTATCTGTTTGTGGAAAATCAGGTTGACCAGTTTATCCTGGGCTTTATAATCGAAATCTCGAATCGAGGAGGGCAGCGCTTTCTGCTGTTTCCGGCTGAGATGGCGGTCGAACTGGTCGGACCGGACAAACTCCAGGCCGGCGCACAGCTTGTTATTTTTCTTGCAGGTGCGTTTGCACAGGCTGATCACGTATTCGGGCAGTTCGGACTCTATAAAATAACCGATTCGCAAAAGCAGCAGGTCCTTGACCTTGATTTCGTCCTGAAGCCGCAGAAGCAACCCACTGCCGCTGATATCCAGCGAATTGGTTTCCTGCCATTTCAAATTTTTGGCGTTTTTAAGGTCGCTTAAAACCGGTGCGAGGTTGGCGTAGAGCACCCGGTCTGACATATCCACCCGGACAAACAGGCGGCGCTGGATCCGCTGGATATTTTTGGGCGGGGTCAGAATAAGGTACTTCTTGTTATGCGTGGAAACCTGTTTGACGGTCGAACTGAATTGGTAGGCGGCGTCATCCCGGGTTACCCGCACCGTGACGGAGACACCTTCCCGAAGCAGCGTCCGGCCCTCGACGAATTCCGGCTGGGTGATGAGAATCCCGTTGTTAATGAAATCCTCTATACGGGACACATACTTGCCGATATCGGCGCCGTCACCGACCAGTATTTCGATCTTCTCCCAGACCCTGAGGGGCTGGGCTTTTTGTAACATAACCTGAAGCACCGTTTATACTCCTGCCTTTTAAGCCGGTTTTGAGGCTTTAAGGTTAGCCCTCCCCTGTTCGATGGCCAGTTCCAGAATCTTCCTGGCCAGCACCGTCCGGGACTGGTTATTGCGATTCTGATAAATAAATTCCTGACCGGTTTTTATGGTGCTCGTAAAATACTGCTTGGCTTCATCGTAATCACCGATACGCCGCGACAGTTCGGCGATGAGGTAGGAGGCCTGTATCTGCTGGTTGCCGGGCAGGATATCCCGGCCGTTGGCGAAAGCCCGCTTGTAAAAGTAAACGGCTTTTTCCAGCGCCTCTGTCTCATTGGTCACCACCCCGTCCCATTCTAGTCTCATATTCTGGAGAAAGGCGAGATAGGAATTCTCGCTCCCGAAATTTTTGATTTCATCATCCCCTTCGCCGCCGAGAATGGACACCTTGTACTCGTCAAGCAATTCTTTCAGGGTACCCAGGTTGCCGTTGACATTGTTTAGACCCCCCCGAAGGGTTTCGACCTCCCGGTCGTACCTTTCCCGGTAAGCCAGCATATCGGATTTAATTTCCGCCGGGACCTGTTTAGTGTCGAAATGAGTTTTCAACTCTTCGGTAAAAGCTTCGATTTCGAAGTTGACGTTTTCAGCGGCGCTCTTAATCGACCGATATTTGTTTTCCAGGTCGTAGACAAGGCCGTTGAGGAGGGAGCGGTTGGGATCCTCGAACTTCTCCATACTCCTGAAGACCCAGCCGATACGCAGGTAAAAGCGGCCCAGGTCGAGGTCACCGGGGTGTTCGACGAGCAGTTCGTCGAAAATGGCCAGGTGTAGTTTCAGGATGGCGGTTTCGTTGGGATGACGGTTGTTATTGAGCATCTTGCCCATCTGGTTCAGAACCGAATCGGGATTCGAAAACTGTTCCAGGTGCTTTTGCTTGATAGCCTTCTGCCGGTAGGTCCGGAAATTGTTGTCGTTTTTCCAGTCCTTGAACTGACTGGTCAGCTCCCGGGTGTAATAACAATTACTGCAGGCGGCCGTGAAGAAAAGAAGAGGGTTGTATGCCTGGTAACGCGGCGAACGCCATTTGATATTCTGCGGACAAAAATCGGAATCTCTCCCCTCTTCCATGTAACTGCCGACCTTGATGACTTCGAACTCGTTCACCGTTTTGCAGATCGGGCACTCTACCTTGGTTAAAATAAAAGGGCTGTCACTAGCCATAATAAACTCCACTTATTTATTTTTTATCATTGCCAATTCTCCTTCGGTAATCGGCAAAGTATGTTTAATTTTCTCACTGGTAACGTTGGCTTTGAGCATCTCCTGCGCCATCTTGATGACCTCGGCCCGGTTGCGCCGGTTCTGCTCGGCGGCGCCGGAAACCGGGGAGGTCGCAACCGGCCTCGCGGCCGTCCCGGCGGAACGGGACAGGTTGATAAATTCCACAGGTGTTTTTTCCCTGGCAGGCGAAGCTGCCGCGAGGGGCGCCTTCGCGTCGCCGGTTTCCTTAACCGGCTCGCTTACAGCCACACCGGCTTTTTTCCGGCCCTTGAAAAAGGAGTATACCACCATCCACAAAGCTCCCGCGGCGAGATAGCCCAGAGCGTTGAGGGCGATGCCTATCAATTGGTCTTGAGAAACTTCCATGTTTATATCCTCCGCAACTATGCTTTCAAATCAATATGTCCCGATTCCTGTTTATCGTCATCGTCTAGCCCCTGGTCGTCCGGGATATCTTCTCGGGTCTCCTCCTGCGGCGAGCCGTCAGCTTCGTCAGGAGGTTCTTCTTCCAGGTCGTCCCGGTGCAGGACCAGGGCGTCCTTTTTTCTCTTTTTCTTTCGCTTTTCAAGGTCTTCCTCCAATTTTTCCTTCAGAGTCCGGGCAAATTTGCGGTCCTTGTCGCGTTCGGAGTGATGCGTGGGGGTAACCTTATCCGGATTCAGGTACGGATTGACACTGTCCAATGAATCATAAGTCTCATCCATCTCTTGCACTCCTTTACGCCGTTACCGTTCTGCCTATCCCGTCATGGCGAATTTTTCTCTAACCATGTTGCGCAGTTTCATGACCGCCCGGGTATGTATCTGCGACACGCGCGATTCGGAAATCGACATCACCTCACCGATTTCCTTCAGCGTCAGTTCCTCGAAATAGTAAAGGGCGATAACCAGCTTTTCCTGGGCGGTCAGGCGGTCGATCGCCACCACCAAAAACGAGCGCAGTTCGCCTTTTTCGATATCACCGAGGATGCTATGCGAGGTAGCGTCGCTGACGGTTTCTATCCGGGGCAGTTGCCGGTTGTCGTCGTCCGGATAGATGATTTCATCAAGCGAGAGAATATTGGAACAGGAAACATCATCGAGGGTGATATAGAGTTCGTCCTCGGTGATATTCAACTGTTTCGCCAGCTCCTTCTTTTCCGGATGGCGGCCGAGCTTGTTTTCCAAACTAACCATGGCGCGGTCAATCTCCCTTGATTTGGCCCGGGTCGAACGCGGCACCCAATCGAGCGCACGCAATTCATCAAGGATGGCGCCCCGAATGCGCGGGACCGCGTAAGTTTCAAATTTCACACCCCGACCGGGGTCATAATTACCGAAGGCCTCGATAAGGCCGATTACGCCGGTGTTGATCAAGTCAGACAATTCCACCGAGCGCGGAAAACCCATGGCCATACGTGTCGCCACGTTGCGGACCAGGGGTATATACTTGTTTAACAGCTTCTGTCTTAACTCAGTCGTCTGTAATTTTTTATAGCGAGACCATTCACGGGTCGTTACTTCCCATTTTTTTCTTCTCGTGGCAGGCGTAATCGCTTCCCGTGAAATAGCCTCAATTTTGGGCTTCCGACCCCGTTTCCGGGGGATTTCATTTAATGTCTTAACCATATGCAAGCTATCCCTTTATATATCGGCTGTTTCCAAGTTATTATTTATCGCTATTTGTTTAGGAGAGGTCTCCCGCTCCGGGGAAATCGTGACCTCGCGCACCAGCGTCCGGCTTATTTTATTAAGTGCCTGAAGGGCAATGGAGTCCGTCTCCAGCGCGGACACCGGTGTTTGCGCCGCCACCGCTTTTCGGAAAATGTCACTTTCTGGCAGATAGCCCAGAAGACCCGGGACCTTACCCAGAAAGCGCTCGGTGAGAGCGAAAAATTTGTTTTGTATATAGGCGACCTCGTCGTCGGCGCCCACCCGGTTGAGCAATAACCGACAGTCAATATTGTCATTGGCCTGAACCAGGTATTTGTAGAGACCGTAGCAATCGGCGATTGAGGTCAACTCCGGAACCAGCACCAGCAGATTAATGTCACAGGCATGCGCCAGGACCGTTATCCGGTCGGAGATACCGGAGCTGTGGTCGAGAATGACAAAATCATAAGCGGCGCTCTCTTCATGGAGCTTGTTTATCCACCGGGCCAACCCGGTTATACCTTTTTGCTCGTCAAGCGCTATCGGACCCACAGCCGGGAGAATATCCAGACCGGGACTGACGGAGCTAACCGCTTCGGCCAGGGACAGTACACCGCCGGCATACTGACTCAGGCCATAGTCGCAGTTGAGATTGGCCAGGATATGGATATTGCCGCAGCGCCAGTCGGTATCGACCGCCAGAGCGCGATATCCCGAAGCGGCCAGCCTTTCGGCCAGGTTGAAGGCGATAAGCGACTTGCCCACCCCCCCTTTGCCGGAGAGGACGGAGACAAACACGGCCGGAGAATCGGAACCGACAGTTTGATTTTTCCGAGAAAGGTTAAGCCTGTTCAAGGTTAACCTCCTCGTTCAGGAGCGATCCGACGATGGCTTTAATATCCGGGACTTCCAGCCGACCAATACCCCCGGGGGCACAGGTGACGAAAGCCAGCTTGACGCCCAGTTCCCGGCAGACGGGCACCAGGGCGCCTAAGCGCCGGGTTAAATCGGTCATGGTCAAAACCAGGTGGGTGGGTTTGAATTCCTTCAATGATTCATAGAAGTCCTCGACATCGGTCGTCCTCTGCAAGGCGCTCAGCACCAGGACGCGGTAGCCCGGGTTGAGCGTTTCTATCTTGTTTTGCAGTTCTTTTCTTTTGTCTTCCTGTCGGGAAATGGCCGGCGTATCCACCAGGAGAATTTCTTCGGTTTTCTTTTTCTCCTTACGGGTCGCGGGGACATCGGTCATATCCAAACCCAGCAGGTCGGCGTAGCTGTTTATTTCCTCGAAGGCGCCCACTTTCAGATTATCCAGGGACACCAGTCGGACTTTCTTTTTCTTGGCCACCAGGAGGGCGGCTGTTTTGCCCATTACCGAGGTCTTGCCGGAGGCCGGCAGTCCGAGGAAAACCGCTTTTTCGCCGCTATTGAGAGTGAAACCGGGCTGGACTATTTCGGCCAGGTCGCCGGTCAAAAGGTCGCGAATAGCGGCCGCGCATTTTCCCGAAGCCGGTTCCTTCTCCCCTGCCCGTTCAAAAAGCGATTCGATATAGTTTTCCGGGAGGTCGGCATCTTTCAAATTTTCATAAGTACCCTGCCGGGTACGGTCGCCGAAACGGCTAGTTGTCGTCCCGATCTCGTTGGGATGGGCCAGCCGGGTCAGCCTGTTTTCGATAGCAGCCAGTTTTTCGTAAATATCCGGCTGTTTTCCCGGCTCCCGGTTTCCCTCGAGCTCGAAACACGAGGGCCGGTCATTGTCAACCTGGGCCGTTTTTGTAACCGGGTCGCTCTTGCGGTCGGGGAAAATAGCCGAAGCCTGGGCGACCGATGGTTTGTCGAGACAGGCGGTGATTTCTACGCGGTTGCCGCTGCTCGGCTCTTTGATTTCGCGGGTTTTCAGCACAACGGCGTCGCCGCCCATTTCTGAACGCACTTTCTTGAGGGCCGCCGAGGCCGATTCCGCTGTAAAAGATTTAATTATCATCTTGTAACCTCACCATGCCGGTGGACACTAATTCAACATCGGGTAATACTTCGTTATATGAGATAATCGCCAACGCCGGATAGGTAGCCTCGACCAGGCGCCTTAGTGCCAGCCTTATATTGGGCGAGCAGATGCACAGCGCTGTCAGGCCGGTATCTTCCATCCGGGTGACTTCCTTGCCTGTTTGTTTCAGTATTGATTCCGTTAAAGCCGGCTCCAGAACCAGCATCAATCCCTGCTTGGTGTTCTGCACGGATTCGGCCAGTTGCTGTTCGATAGCCGGGTCGATGGTGAAGACATTGAGCTTGCCTTCGTTATCTTTGTACATTTCCGTAATCTGGCGTTTGAGCGACATGCGGACATATTCCGCAAGGACATCGGCTTCCTTGGTCGCCCCGATATAATCGGAGATGGTTTCGACGATGGTTGCCATATTGCGGACAGGAACCCGCTCGGCCAGCAGGGACTGGAGCACCTTATGCAGCACGCCCAGCGGGATGATATCGGGAATGACTGAATCGACCAGGGCCGGGGAATCTTCCTTGAGGGTATCCACCAGGTGCTGGACATCCTGGCGGGTGAGAATCTCCGCCGCCGAAACCCGGATAAGCTCGGTTATGTGGGTTGCCAGCACGGCCGACGGTTCCACCACGGTGAAATTCTTGGCCTCGGCCACTTCCTTGAGATTGGGTATAATCCAGGTGGCGGGCAGGTTGAAAGCCGGGTCGCGGGTTTCGAAACCGTCCAGTTTCTCTTCCACGAAGCCCGGGTTGATGGCCAGCAGGTGGTCCGACATAACTTCCCAGCCGGCCACTCTGATGCCCTTGATTTTGATACAGTATTCGTTGGGGCGAAGCTGCACGTTGTCCCGAATCCGAATCGGCGGGACGATAATACCCAGCTCGCCGGCCAGCTGTTTGCGTATCAGCGATATTCTGTTTAAAAGATCGCCGCCCTGGTTATTGTCCACCAGGGGAATCAAACCGTAGCCTATCTCAAGACCGATCGTGTCAACCTTGAGCAGGTCCTCGGTTCGTTCCTGGACGACCTGTTTCTTTATCTCTTCTTCTTCGATTTTCCGTTCGGCGTCGGCCGACGCGAGAGCCTGTTTCTTCTGGCTTTCCCGGGTAATGAAACCGATTCCACCGGTCACCAGGCCGAGCACCATGAAGGTCAAGGTCGGCATGCCGGGCAGCAGGCCGAAGAAAAAGAGCATGGTGGCGGCGACCAGGATGGCCCGGGGATGTCTGGTCAGCTGGACGGAGAGGTCGTGGCCCATGTTGGCCTTGGCCGCGGACCGGGTAACGATAATACCGGAGGCGGTGCTGACCAGCAGGGCGGGAATCTGCGTCACCAGGCCGTCGCCGATGGACAGAAGCGAATAAGTCCGCATGGCGTCGTGCAGGGACATGCCTTTCAGGGCGGCTCCTATCACGAATCCGCCGATAATATTTATCAGGGTAATCAGGATACCGGCGATGGCGTCCCCTCGGACAAACTTCGAGGCGCCGTCCATCGCGCCGTAGAAATCCGCCTCGCGGGAGATATTATCGCGGCGCTCGCGGGCCTGAGCCTCGGTGATGAGTCCGGCGTTGAGGTCGGCGTCGATAGCCATCTGCTTGCCGGGCATGGCGTCCAGCGTGAAGCGGGCAGCCACTTCGGAAATACGCCCGGCCCCCTTGGTGATGACGACAAACTGGATGATGACCAGAATCACGAAAATAATGAACCCGACCACGTAGTTGCCCTGGACGACGAAATTGCCGAACGACTGGATGACTTCACCGGCGTAGGCATTACCCAGAATCATGCGGGTCGAGGCCACGTTCAGCGAGAGGCGCATCAGGGTGACAATCAAAAGCATCCCTGGGAACACGGATAAATCCAGCGGGCGGGTGATATACAGCGTGCTCAGAAGCACCACCAGCGAAAAGGTAATGTTAAACGCCAGGGCAAAATCCAGCAACGCCGGCGGGATGGGGATTATCAGCACGGAGATGATACCCAGCACGGCAAATGCCAGGATCACGTCGGAACGTTTGGCCAGCTGGCTTAAAAAGTTTTTCTGTTCGGATAACGGGTCCATGGTTTATCCTAACGTTTTCCCTTTCAGGCGATAGACATAAGCGAGCACCTCGGCCACGGCCCGATACAGGTTGGCGGGGACGAATTGCCCGACATCGCACATTTTGAAGAGCGCCCGGGCCAGCGGTTTGTCCTCGATGACCGGGATATCGTGTTCGTAGGCGATTTCTTTTATTCTTTCCGCGATCAGCCGTTCGCCCCTGGCGACCACCAGCGGCGCGGCCATTTCTTCGGGGTCATATTTTAAAGCCACCGCCAGATGGGTCGGGTTGGTCAGGACCACATCGGCGTTGGGAATATCCTGCATCATGCGCCGGCGGGCCAGCTCGCGCTGGAGCTGCCGGATGCGCGATTTGTTCTGCGGCGAACCCTCGGTGTCCTTGCTCTCGTCCTTGAGGTCCTGCTTGGACATCTTGATTGATTTTTCAAAGTCGTAGCGCTGATAGAGATAATCGAGAACGCCGATAACCAAAATGGCCGCCCCGATTTTAAGGGCTATCACCACTGCCAGTTTACCCATGGTAATACCGAACTGCGTCGTGCTCATGTCCGGCAGGAGGAAGAAATTGTCGAACTCATGGCGGATGGCCAGGTACGCGACATAGAAGACGACAACCAGTTTCAGCGAGTCGCGGACAAGCTCCACCAGCTTCCGGACGGAGAAAAGCCGCTTGAGTCCCTTGGCCAGGTTCAGTTTTTCCAGCTTGGGCTCGAGCGATTTGGGCGTAATTTTGAAGCCGACCTGGACGATATTACCGCCAATCCCGATCACGACCATGATGCCGAACAGCGGCAGGAGAATGGTGAAAAAGCGCTGTATAATACTGCTGAATACGGTTGCAAAAGTCGGGTCCGACGAAGCGATCAGCGGGGCGTTGGTGAATAAATGACTCATCAGTTCCTTGATCTGGGTGACCATGTAGGGACCGGTCATGTAAAGCGTCAAAAAACCGAGACAAACGATGATGGCTGAATTCAACTCCATCGACCGGGCGACTCTCCCCTCCTCGCGGGCTTTACGCCGGCGTCTTGGGGTTGCCTTCTCTGTCCTTTCCTGGAAACTCTCTTCCGCCATATTACCTTACACCTTACCCATGGTTAAAAGTAAAACCCCCAGTTCCTCGTTCAGATAGCCGGTAACTTTTTCGAGCACGTATTGGAAAATGGGCATCGACAGGGCCATCACCAACAAACCGGCGAAAATCTTGACCGGGAAACCGACGAAAAACACGTTCATGGTCGGCATCATCTTGGCCACCGTACCCATGGAGACATCCACCAGAAACAGCGTCACGATAGCCGGCGAGGCGATTTTCAGGGCGATGACAAAGACATAAGCCGTGTACTTGATAATCAGCTCGCCTACCGAACCGTTCATAAGCACCTGCCCCGGCGGCATGGCCCGGTAGCTGTCTACCAGGGCGGTGATTACCAGGTGGTGCCCATTGATGGTCACAAAGACCAGGGTGGCCAGGAGCGTCCAGAAAGTGCCCACAAGCGAAGTCTGCCCCTGGGTCATCGGGTCGAGCGCGCTGGCGAGATACATCCCCATCTGGTACCCGACAATGGAACCGGCTCCCTGAACACCCATAAATATCAACATGAACACCAGGCCGATAATCGCCCCGACCAGCAGCTCCTTGAAAGCCAGGCCGGCCAGTTCAACCATCGAATTTACCGGGGTGAGGCTGACGTTGTTAAGCGCCGAGGTCAGGACCACTGTCAGAACCAGGACGATGCTGACTTTCACCAGCGTCGAAATCGCGCGGTTGCTGAAAATAGGCGCGATGATAAACAAGCCGGAGGCCCGAATCAGGATTAAAAAGAAGATTTGAATCTTGTCGAGACTGTATGTCAGAAAATCAAACAACGTTTAAAAACCTCATAGTTCACCTTAATCGTCAATACCTATTTCAAACCGTGTGCCAATTTGAAACGGCAAAAACTACATCTGTAAGTCGGTGTCTTTAAAGGTATTATAAAATGTGGGTTGAAAAACGGGACGGGCCGGCTAAAGGTTTGTGGAAAAATTTACCAGCCGCCATGGAAAATTGTTCAAAAACAGCCCGCTGGTCAATTTCCATGCTCAGCCTACCAGTCCGGGAATTAAATTGTACATGTGGTGGGTAAAATCCATAAGCATATTGATCATCCAGGGGAGAAAAATCAACAGGGCAACCGCCACGGCCAGGATTTTCGGTACGAAAGTAAGGGTCATTTCATTGATCTGGGTAATGGCCTGAAAGATGGAAATAACCAGCCCGATAATCATTCCGAACAAGAGCATCGGTCCCGAAACCATCAGGATCACCGTCAGGGCTTCCCGGCCGATACTTACAACCATTTGCGGATTCATATCTACACCTCTTCCCTATCTACATGTGGAACGATTCCACCAACGATTTTACCAGCAGGTACCAGCCGTCCACGAGCACGAACAGGAGTATCTTGAACGGCAGCGAGACAATAATCGGCGGCAGCATCATCATTCCCATCGACAACAAAACCGAGGCCACCACCATATCAATCACCAGAAACGGGATGAATATCACGAATGCAATCTGGAAGGCGGTGCGCAGTTCCGAGATGACAAAGCCCGGAATGAGCACGTGCAGGGGGATATCGTCAGCGTTGTCCGGCTGTTCCAGCTTGGCGATATTGACGAACAGCGCCAGGTCCTGCTCCCGCGTCTGGGACAGCATGAACTTGCGGAAGGGCTGGATACTCTTGTCGAACGCTTCTTCCTTACTGATGCTTTCATCCAGGTAGGGTTTAATGCCCTCCTGGTAGGATTGATTAATGACCGGCGACATGATGAAAAAAGTCAGAATCAGCGACAGGCCGGCCAAAAGCTGGCTGGGGGGCATCTGCTGTGAGCCCATGGCCTGTTTCAAAAACGACATGACCACCGAGATGCGAATGAACGAGGTAATCATTATCAGGATTGAGGGCGCCAGGGCCAGCACGGTCAAAAGAATTACGATTTGAAGGGTGGTGGAGATATCCGTAGGTTCGGAGCCTTCCCCCACCTCGACGGAAATTTTCGGAAGGGTTTGCGCTCCGGCGTTCACAGCCGTCAGCAAAAGGGCGATTGCGCCCGAAGACACGTATTTACAAAAAGTTTTCATATCCTATATCTTTCTTAAACCGCATCCGCAACATCCATGTCACGAATCAATAGCGTCCCGTAGCCGGGCCCGGCCTAATTTTCCAGTACCGCCCGATTTCTTTTCGGGTGCAGCTTTTTGAACCTGTCACAGGCCGTTTTTAACAGCCGGTTGAAACCCTCGCTCTCATTTTCAACGGTAGCGGCGGTTATCGCCAAGGTCTCCTCAGCGTCCAGTTCGGTCAGGATTGAGATCTGGTTGTCGGTCACGCCGATCAATACCGAGCGGTCGGCCACCCGGACCAGCGAGACGGTTTTTTTCGGGCCAACATAGGCGGATTCCAGCACCTGCAGCAGATTATTGCGGCCGTTAGCGGCGCTTCGCCGTCCCATCAGCTTTTTCAAGAAGTAAACTCCCAGATAAATGCAGACCAGCACGACCACCAAGGCACTGATCATCTTGAAAGTGGAAAGGGCCAGCGACCCTCCGTTATAGAGCGACTTCCCGACCGGTTCCGTATTTTGACCGTCGGCGGCCGGTTGCGAAAGCGAACCTATAGCCGTCGTCTTATCCGCGGCGACGCGGTCGACATTTATCATGAACAATCCGGTGAAGGCGGCGGCCACAATCACGGCCACCGTGATTATCATCCGGCGGTTTTGCTTCTTATTCCTTTCCAAGGGATTTCAACCTTTCTTCCTGGGTCAGAAGCTGGGTGATACGCAGGCCGAAGTTTTCATCGACCACCACCACCTCACCCTTGGCGACAACTTTCTGGTTGACCAGCAAATCGACCGGCTCCCCGGCCAGTTTGTTCAACTCGACCACCGAACCGGGGCCCAGCGCCAGGATTTCGGCAATGGGCATATGGGTCCGCCCCAGCTCGATCGAGACCGGGAGGTCAACGTCCATAAGCAACTCGATATTGCGGGGGTCGTTGCCTCCGGCCGATTCCGAGAGGTGCTGAAATTCGGCTTTGGATACCGAGGTTGAGCCAAAATTGATATCCTCCGGCGTTACGCCCTGCTCTTCATCGGGTAAACCCTCGAGCATCGACAGCATGGCCGCCTCGGCTTCATCCTCCGGGACATCCCCTTCGTTTGCCACCACATCCGCGTTTTTACCGGCGCTATCTTCGGGGGAAGCTTCGCTTTCCGCGGCGTCCGGGGCGTTGTCGTCCGACTCCCCGGAAATGTCCGCGGACGGCTCGTCTGCAACCGGCTGTTCCTCGGGAGTCGCCTCGGCCGCGACAGCTTCCTCGGACGATTGGGCCTCTTCCTGAGGCTCTACCGCGTCAGCCGACGGGTCAAGATTCTGTTCTTCCGTCATTTTCTTCTATCTCCTTTTCGAATTCGTCATCGATGTCGATCACCTGGAAAGCTCGTTTTTTCCCTGACAAACCCGGCTTACCAAAAAACTTTTTTCTTCCGTTAACTCTGATATCTATGGGCAAATTTATTTTTTTCTCGGACGGGATGACATCGCCGACCTTGAGCTGCATAAAATCCTTCATTTTTATCGAAGATTCCAGCAGGACGGTAGAAATTTCTGTTTCCACTTTTCTAAGGTTCCGGGTATTGATATGTCGGTCGACATCGAGATTTTTCTTCTTGGTGGCGTCAATCCAGTTTTGGGCCGAGAGCTTGGAGACAATCGGCTCCAGCGAAACATAGGGATAACAGATGGTCAGCAGCCCGGTCGATTGAAACAGTTTTATCTGGAAAGATATCACCACTACGGTTTCACCCGGGGGCACAATCTGGATAAACTGGGGATTGGACTCGAAGCTTTTCTGTTCAATTTTAATATTGACCAGGTGTTCCCACGAGCGTTCCAGAATCCGGTACAAGCGTTGCACCAGCCGGGACATCACCGATTTTTCGATGCCGGTCAAATCCCGTTCCGTTTCCAGAATCTTCCCGTGGCCGCCAAACATGCGATCGATGAAGGAGAAGGTCAGGGTGGGGTTGAAATCCACCAGGCACACCGCCTCCAGAGGCTCGGCCGAGAAGGTATAGGTGCACGAGGGGGTAACCAGCGACATGATGAATTCCGAATAGGTAATCTGGTCCACCGACACCAGGTCGACATCGACAATCGTCCGCATCAGAGTCGACAGCGCCGAGCCGAAATGGCCGGCGAAGTTGTCATGCATGTTTTCAAGGGTGCGGACCTGGTCCTTGGAAACGCGGTTGGGATGTTTGAAGTCATAAGCCACAATCGAACGCAACTTGGCGGCGTCGTAACTTTCCGAATCGCTATCCACTTCCCCGGCCGATACCGTCGTTAACAAGGCATCGATTTCATCCTGTGAGAGAATTTTCGCCACGCTGTAAATCCTTTACTGCAACACAAAATCCGTATAATAGACCGCCGCCAGATCTTTGGTGTCCAGAAGCTTGGACAGCCTCTTTTTAATCTGGTAACGGATAATTTCCTTCTGCTTGGCGTCGGTCAGTTGGGCCACCGTCTTGGACGACATGATGGTAATCAGGGCGTCGCGCACCAGTAGCTCGCGCCGATCAAATTCCGCGGCCAACTCCCTGGATTCAATTTCAAAGCCGAAAGAGACCGACAGAAAACGCGAGCCGCCGGTCCCGGCCGGGTTGATGACAATATCCTTGATGGCGCATACGAACGCTTCCGACTTCCCGTCTTTCGATTTCTTGGCTTTCGGCTTTTCATGGCCGCCGTCATCTTCGTGGGAACTCGTCACCCAGGCTTCGTCGGCCGTTCCCTCGTCGGAACCGGCCATCATGGGCTTGATGACGAACATGGCCAGCACCACACCCAGGACGACTACCGCCAGACCAATACCGCCGAAGAGAAAGAGCTTGCTGGAGCCTTTCTTCTTCTCGGCCTCGGCATTTTCCTTTACCTCTACCGTCGTTTTTTCATCATCTGCCGGCATAATCAACTCCTGTCCTGTTCCTTATCGGCGCCCGGGACTTTCGCCCGGGCATCCGATAATCTTTTGAATTTCGCCACCTGCTCGATAATGTCGTCGATCGTCTCCAGGACCATTATTTTTTTACCGGTGGTCAGGGATATGATCGTATCGGGTATCGACTCGACAAATTCGATCAGGTCGGCGTTTATGACCAGTTCAGTATTATTTATCCTCGTCACTTTAATCATTTACTATCTCTTCAAGTTCACCAGCTGGTCCAGCATCTCGTCCGAGGTGGTTATAACGCGGGCGTTGGCCTGGAAACCGCGCTGAGTGGTAATCATGCTCGTGAATTCCTGCGCGATATCCACCGATGACGATTCCAGCGCCCCGGAGGTTATTTCTCCGGAAATGGTGGAACCGGCCACGCCCTCCACCGCCTCACCGGAGTTGGCCGAGGTCTGGTAGAGTGACCGCCCGGCCTTCAACAGACCGGCCTGGTTGTTGAAATCCGCCAGCAGTATCTGGGCCAGGACCCGGGTCACGCCGTTAGAGAAGATACCGGAGATATTGCCGCTCTTGTCGATGGCGATTTTCTCCAGAATACCCATGCCGTACCCGTCCTGGGCGATAATGGTCGCCGTGTGGGTCCCGGAGGCGAAACTGGTCAGGCCGTCGTAATTGCTGTTGGTCCCGGCGTTAACCGCTACCCGCAGGGAATCGGCGCCGTTGTTAGGCTCGATAACGATAGCCGAGGCCCCGCCGTTATAATCAAAAGTATTCAATGACCCGTCGGCGTTGAACGATACATAGCCGTTCTGACCGACCGTGATGTTTTCATTGTCCAGGCATGACGCCGTCCACTCCCAGCGATTTTCCAGAAGCGATTTCGAGAATTCGACCGACAGGGTGTGCCGACCCCCCTGGGAATCATAGACGTTTATCGAGGTGGAGTGCACCGTCAAATCGGTCTCGATAATGAGGTCGTCGCCACCGGTGGCCGTCAAACCGCCGGTGCCGGTTTTCATCTCCACGCCGCTGTCACCTAGACCGTCCAACCCGATCACCATCCCGGTCAGGTCGTCATAAACCAGGTCGAGGGTGGTAATTTCCGGGCCGGCCGCCAAGCCGAAACCCCGGGTCGGTGTGAAGGTGTCGGTCGCCACGAAGGTCGTGGCCGTACCGTTGTTGGCGCTCACGTTCGTTCCGTCAACGCTGAAAAGAACCCCGATAATATTACCGGCCGTGGCGCCCAAACCGGCTACCGCCGTGTAAGCTCCGTTGGTCGAAGTAATATTGTAATCGGTGCCGATACCGGCTTTATTCCGGGTCAGCTTGATTTCCCCGCCGTCGAGCTCAGCCGTGATGCCGTCAATCTGGTTGATGGCGCTGATAACATCGTTGATGGTGGAATTGGCGTTCATCCCGGTGATATTCTGCATCGGACCGCCGTCAATGGCAAGGCCGAAATTGCTGAAATCATCCACACCCAGCGTACCGAGCGTCATCGTACCGCCCAAACTGCCCACCAGGGCTCCGGTACCGTCGTTACCGACATTGACGCCGGTAATAGTCGAATTGATCGGCTGGGCGCCGGTGATGGAAATAACGTGCGTGCCGCCGACACCGTTGGCCGCGGTGCCGTTGACGGAGACGATGTTGGAATTGCCGCTGTTAATCAGGCTGGCCAGGGAATCCGTCGCCGAAGCGTCGAGATTGTTTGCCAGGGTGATTTCTTCCGTGGCCTGGGCCGGATCCTGCTGGCCGAACGGCAGCGTAATCATGCCGGTGGTGGCCAGCGAAGGAATTATGCCGTTGGAGTCGGCCATTTTACCCAGTACAAACAGCCCGTTGGCCGGGTCGACCAGGGTCGAGTTGGCGTCGAAACCGAAAGCTCCGGCCCGGGTGAAAAACTTGTTGCCGTAATTGTCACCCAGGATGAAAAAGCCCGAACCCTGGATGGCCAGGTCAGTTATCTGGCCGGTGGTTTCCAGCCCGCCTTGCAGGAACAGGTTATCCACCGTGCTGACCTGCATACCCAGGCCCATCTGCACCGGATTGGTGCCGCCGGTGATGGCCGAGGGCCGACCGGCGCCTTTATAGGTCTGAACCAGGGCTTCCTGGAAATTCACGCGACCGGCCTTAAAGCCGATCGTGTTGACATTGGCAATGTTGTTGCCAATCACATTCATCTTACTCTGATGATTCCTTAAACCCGAAACACCAGCATACAAAGAACCCATCATAATTTAATGTCCTCCTTGCTTGACAGCAAGACTTCCCCATCTCTAATGGGGTCCAGTCTCGTTTTTTGTTTATTGTTTTTCATCTTAATTTATTCTTCAAATTATTACCGCCGAATCGATCGCGGTGATGACGCCCTCGCGCAGATTGTCACGGTCGAAAGCGGTTATCACCGTGCGGTTCTTGACCGAAACCACCAGGGCCGCCTCGTCGGTGAGAATCAGCGTTTCCCGGGAGCCTTTCAGCTCGGCCTTGTCGATGGCGTCGGCAATTTTATTCAGCTTGTCATCGTCCAGTTCGATACCCCGCGAGTACAGCCGTTCGGAAGCGTGCTTCGAAAAACTTACACTTCGCTCCCCGGCCATCTCTCCGGAGAACATCTCCTTGAAGGAATCGCTGCCGACCTTTTGCGTACTTTTGTCAGCGCCGTTACGCTGTGAAATATCCAGCAGATTGACCGGCCGCTGATAGTTATTAATCTTGAGAGCACCACCTGCAGTCATTTTAATATCCTTCTTAATTAAGGTTTGACCTCAATCGGATTCTGGAGCCACGATACGACTCTGTTATCGCTGTCAGTGTCGGAGTCAGAGGAGTCGGAAGATCCCGAAGAACCCGAAAATGCACCGGGTTCACCGATCGCCAGGACATCGCCCAACGGGACTTCCATGCCGTTGACCTGTAAATAAGCCACTCCTTCGCGATAAATTATCGAGGAAACCGTACCCACCAGCGAGAGGTTCGGCATGAAACTCTCCCCGGCACTGTTATAGGCTACCGCCTCGACGGTGTAATATCCTTCGGATACGCGGTTACCGAGATTATCCTCGCCGTCCCATTTCACCGTGTTAATCCCCGCCTCGACTTTGTTTTCATTGAAAGTCGCCACCGTGGCGCCGCTGAGATCCCGGATAACGAAGTTTATTCTTTCGGCGTACTCGTTGGTGGTGAACGATATCTGGGGGCTGTTCTCACTGTCCAGGTAAACACCGTTATAGGTAGCTTTGATATCCTTGCCTATCAGCCCCGTGGCCATAGTGTTGTTGATGGACTGCATCTGCATGTAATCCCATTCGTTGGAGGTACTGATACCCTCGGCGATATTGTTCATCTGCTCCAGGCTCGAGAACTGCGCCAGCTGGGCGATAAAATCCTCGTCCTGCATCGGCTCCAGCGGATCCTGATACTGCAGTTTGGTAACGAGCAATTGCAGGAAATCATTCTTGTCCAGCGATTGCATGCCGCCGGTATCTTTGGGCTTGCCGTTGGTGTCGGTCGCTATAGGTGATATAAAAGACATTTGTTATTTTCTCCTATGCCAGTAAATTGACCCCGCCCGCGCCGACGTAGAGCGCCGGTTGCGGCGTTATTGTCAGCGGCGAGGTTTCCATATCTTCAAATAAGTCATCTTCGAGATTGAAATTGCTCTTACGGGACGTTTTATTCCAGAACGTCCGGCGGGCGAAATTATGATTCTGCGCCTCCCCGCTGTTCACCCCGACCTGGATATAATCGACCTTGATGCCACACCGGGCGAGCTGTTCGGTCAACTGGTTGAGAGAACCCTCGACCGCCGCCTTGGCCTGCGGGTTGTCAACCATCAGGCGGGCGGACAGGCAGTTGTCACGCAGCGAAAGATGCAACCGGGCCGGGCCGAGTTGCTCCGGTTCAATCTGTATCGAAATCGCTCGGCCGCCGGGTTTCAGGGTCTGTTTGATGTTGTCGGGCAGGCTGAATCGAACCTGCGGCAGGTCGACTTTCTGACCCGAGGACCGGTCGGTTGATAATGTCTTGTCGCAAAACAGGCTGCCGGGTTCCTTGATCGTCTCGAACGAACGATTATCGTCTGAACCGGCCAGCTTTTCAAAAAACTTCAAATCATCGATACTTTTCTGATTTTTCAAGAACCATTCACGCGCCGTGGTTTTATTATTGCCCGTCGCGGTGATAATTTCATCCACCGGGCGAGTCACTTTATCAGCCACGACCGTCCGGGAATTAATTTTACCGGTCTTAATGTCATTCTTATTCTCGACATTCGCTTTCACGCTGCGTTTGTCGATTTTATTACGGATTACGAACTCCTGCCCCGCCTGCTCGGCGACGATTTTCACATCGACCGCATTATGAGACTTCGAAGTCGCTGCTTTTTCTGCGGGTATGTTTTTTATCTCCAACTCTTTCAGATTCAATTTCGAAAACAGGTCTTCGATTTTCAGGGCTTTATTATCAGTCTGATCCGCTTTGAGCTCTACTCGCTTTTGAATTCTCTCATTTAAGAGGGGCGATATTGTTTTTCCACTATCGGCCTGCGTTTTATCCGTCGCTAATGACTCAATCGGCAGATTTACATTAATTTGCCGAGTGGGGTCGCTCGCGGACTGGAGGGTTAAATTAAGTCGGCCGTCCTTGACGGTACTTTCGAGGACCAGGTATTTGCCGGCTTCCAGCTCAACCGGCTGGTTATTAATGATGTCATTCAGAAACTTGTTGGCTTTAACCGCTGACAGCGGCGAATCGACAATCGTCTTTACCGACAGGTTAGCTACCGGGTCGCCGGTTTTCTTTAAACCGATTTGCTTATTATTAATGAGGTTGAGAATATTCTGCGTGTGAAGCTTTTCTGATGATGTCTGCTTTTCATCGACAACACCGTCAAGATTATCATCGAACAAGAGGTCGAATTCCCGATGGTTGAAAACCCGGGAAACCGTACCGTCGGTACCTTTTACGGTTTGACCGCCGGCGGCCAGGAGATTTAAAATATCCGCGAAACCGTTGGCGTTCGCCCCCATACCGGAATTCCGACCGGGGACTCGGACCGCTTTGCCCTTAACGTTCCCCAGCAGGAGATTTAGTATGTTGTTTCCCGGATTAGTCATAATCAGTTTTCCGCGATGGTTATCATCTGTTTTGAAAGTTTGGCGGCCCGCTGCGACGGCATTAACTGCAGCACCAACGAGGCGTTTTTCTGTTTCATGCGCGGCAGGATTGACACTACCGTAGCGTCGTCGAGATTGGCCATCAACCGGGTCACCGCCCGCGAGTCCATTCCATCGTAAAGGCGCGCCAGGTTGCTGATGCGGGTGGATTCCGCCTGCTCGATTTTCAGTATTTTCTGGGTGACTTTTTTATCCAGGATATTCAACTCTTTTTCGCGAGCGTTCAGCTCTTTTTCCTTGTCCGCGAGTCGCTTTTTTTCCTGCTCCAGCCAGTTGACCGTCTCAATCGAATCCTCGACCGACAGGCTCGTCTCCTCCTCGCCGATTTCACCGGCGCTGGGTTCATAATCGAGAAAAGCCAGGTTGTCCATAATCTTTTCCAGGACATCATCGTTGCCGGCTTCAAGCTCGGCCAGGAGTGAGTCTTTGTTCAGACTATCCCCATTACCGGCCTGGGTGGAGTTGGAATAACCCGAGTTATCCCCGGTTTTTTCCGTTCCGGCAGCTGTTTCGACAACTTCTGAGTCGCTCCCACCCATCAGGAAAACCGTCCCGAACGCCACCGCCAGCACCAGAACCAGGCCGGCAGCGCCGTAGATTATATACTTTATCAAACCGCCTTTGGCTTTGGGGCTTTCTTCGGTTTTTTCTTTAATTTCCGGATTCTCTAAATTTTCTTCAGCCATACTAAATCCTTCAAAATGCTAATACCTCAACTTTCAATTAAGCAAGGGGTGTGCCAAACCCGGCTGCGTGCGACTATCCGCATGTCACACAACAAGTTCGCTTCGTATAGTCTTTTCCGGGAAGCCTTCCTGAAATTTTAAAAGTGAATTTTTTTCCAACATGATGGGAAAGAAAGAATCATCCGTCCCGTTTTTTCCCGGCTCGATTGTATCCGGTTAAATTTTAAGAGCTTAATGCTCCGCGTTGCCTCCCCACCCCGGCAATTCATACCTTGCGTTATCGCCGGATTTGATATACCTTCCCGAAAATTGTAAATAAAACAGGGTTATTAATATGACTGAAGAACAGATAAACGACTTTTTAAAAAACATCGAACTTTTCCGGGATTTAAACGACGAGGAGTTGAGGCTTCTGGCGGCCAATATTGAAAAAATAGAGCTTCAGCCCAACAGCCTGCTCTTTTCCGAAAACAGCCCCCGTAAAAATTTATATATAATTTTCGACGGCGAGATTGAACTGTACAAAACCACGCCGTTCGGCGAAGAAAAACGGCTGGCTTTTTTCCGGAAATACGATTTCCTGGGCGAGGGCTCGCTGATGGACGACTACCCGCATTCCACCACGGCGCGCTCGATTTTGAACACCACCGTTTTCGCAATCAGCCGCGAGAAATTCAAGGCGCTGGTCCCGCGGCAGCCGTCGATCGTATTCAAGATTCTCTCGCGCGTGTCGCGGGTGATATCGCGCCGGATGCGCACGACCAGCACCAGGATCGTCAACGCCGGGGCGCAGTATATTTCCGGCCGCACCCGTACCGAGCACGACCTGCTTGGCGACCGCGAGGTTCCTTACGAATATTATTACGGCATTCAGACTTTACGGGCGCTGGAAAATTTCAACATCAGCGGCGTACCGCTGTCGATGTACCCGGTTTTGATCGAGGCGCTGGCGATGGTCAAAATGGCTGCCACCGAGGCCAATTACGAACTGGACGACCTGTCCGAAAAACTGCGCGACGCCATCGTCCAGGCCTGCGGGGAGATTATCGACGGCAAGTACCACACTCATTTCGTGGTGGACATGATCCAGGGCGGAGCCGGGACCTCGACCAATATGAACGCCAACGAGGTCATCGCCAACCGGGCGCTGGAAATTATGGGCTACGAAAAAGGGGACTACGAACACTGCCACCCCAACAACCATCTCAACCTGTCGCAGTCTACCAACGACGTTTACCCGACCGCTATATCAATCGCCGTTTACAACAGCAATAAAAAACTGACCGAGGTGTTAAGCCGCCTGATTGATGCCATGCGTAAAAAAGGCCGGGAATTCGCCCATATTCTCAAAATGGGCCGTACCCAGCTTCAGGACGCCGTGCCGATGACGCTCGGGCAGACGTTCGACGCTTTCGCCGACACCCTGCGCGAGGAAATCGACCGGCTGGAGCAGAACGCCCTTTTATTTCTCGAAGTCAACATGGGCGGCACGGCTATCGGCACCGGCATCACCGCCGAGCCGGAATACAGCGAGAAGGTCATCAAGCATCTGCGGCGGATAACCGGGCTCGACGTTACCCTGGCGCCGAACCTGGTCGAGGCTACCTCCGACACCGGGCCGCACGTCATGTACTCCTCGGCGCTCAAACGCCTGGCGATCAAGCTCTCGAAAATATCCAATGACCTGCGCCTGCTCTCGTCGGGACCGCGGGCCGGTTTCAACGAGATAAATCTCCCCAAAATGCAGCCGGGGTCGTCGATTATGCCCGGCAAGGTCAACCCGGTCATCCCCGAGGTCGTCAACCAAATTTCATTTAAAGTCATCGGCAACGATTTGACGGTTACGATGGCGGCCGAGGCCGGCCAGCTGGAGCTGAACGTCATGGAGCCGATTATCACGCAGAGTATTTTTGAATCGACTGAGATGCTGAAAAACGGGATGATGACTCTGCAAATGCGCTGTATTGAGGGTATTACAGCCAACGAGGAGGTTTGCCGCCGGATGGTGGAAAACAGCATCGGCCTGGTGACGGCACTGGTACCGACGCTCGGCTACGAGGTTTGCTCGCATCTGGCCAAAGAGGCGCTGGAGAACGACCGTGGCGTGTACAAACTGGTGCTGGAGAAGAATTTGCTGTCGAAGGCCGAGCTGGACAAACTCCTCGACCCCCGCAACATGATAAC
>Ga0210003_1000765_pt1 | contig 29209 bp, 29 predicted proteins | sample LantaG_FD_182804 | JGI IMG/M metagenome (GOLD analysis project Ga0210003, IMG submission 182804) | Deep subsurface microbial communities from Baltic Sea to uncover new lineages of life (NeLLi) - Landsort_02402 metaG (SPAdes) (version 2) | ecosystem: Environmental > Aquatic > Marine > Oceanic >... | reverse complement strand
GGTAGGGGTGCACATAGTTGTAGGGCGACAGGGTGTCGAAAGTACTGGCCCGCGACAGTTCCACCCCACTGGCGCTCAGGCTGTCGACGGTCATGGAGTAGCTGCGGGCGAAGTTCAACCGCTCGGTGGGCTGCCAGGACGTGCGGTCCGGGGAGAACTCGCCGGGCACGACGTTGCCCCAGTCATCGACCAGGGACACCGCGGTGATCCGGCCGTCGAGAACCTCGACGGTCGGCGTGGTCAGCGGGTTGACCTCCTCGGCACCGTCAAACGGCGCTACGCCCAGAATCGGGGGCTTCGGCGACGGCGGCAGCAACTGCGCCTGGGCGGTCGCGCTGAACGCCTGGCAGTTACCCTGGCAACCCGGGACCACGGCAACGTCACTGACCAACACCGCTGCCAGCAACGTCACGAAGACGAGGCTCGCGGTACGCGCGCCGCGGGGAAAGTTCACCGATTCACTCCATGGCAGATGTCGAGGGAACGAAGGTCTCCACTGACGTGAAAATCATAGCCGCTGGGACTCCCCGCACCACATCGGGCCGGTGTGTCCCCGGGGGCCGACGAGTCGGCGTCCGGGCGCTTTAGTGCCAGACTTGCGCCCATGACCGAACCTGGTGCGGCACGTGTCGCGGTGTACCTCGACTTCGACAACATCGTTTTGTCGCGCTACGACCAGGTTCACGGGCGGAACTCGTTTCAGCGCGACAAACCCAAGGGCCTCGACGCCGTCAAGCTGACCCGGGCGATCGTCGACGTGGGTGCGGTTCTGGACTTCGCGTCCTCGTTCGGCACATTGGTTCTCACCCGGGCGTATGCGGACTGGTCGGCCGACATCAACGCCGGATACCGCGGCCAACTGGTGGGCCGTGCGGTGGACCTGGTGCAGTTGTTCCCGGCGGCGGCCTACGGCAAGAACGCCGCCGACATCCGACTGGCGGTCGACGCCGTCGAGGACATGTTCCGACTGCCGGACCTGACGCACGTGGTGATCGTGGCCGGCGATTCGGACTACATCCCACTGGCGCAGCGGTGCAAGCGACTGGGCCGCTATGTGGTGGGCATCGGGGTGGCCGGGTCGTCGAGCAAGTCGCTGGCGGCGGCGTGCGACGAATTCGTCATCTATGACGCACTGCCCGGCGTGCCGGCCATCACCCCGGCACCCGTGGAGGACGAATCGCCCCGAACGCGGACCCGCCAGGTGAAAACGGTCGACGCATCACCCACCGAGGCCGCTGAGGCCGCCGAGGCCGAGACCCCCGACCCGCAGACCGCGGCCACCGCGTTACTCAAGCGGGCGCTGCAGATCGGCCTGGAGAAGGACGACGACGAGTGGCTGCACAACTCGACGGTCAAGGCGCAGATGAAGCGGATGGATCCGTCGTTTTCCGAAAAGTCGTTGGGGTTCAAGTCATTCAGCGATTTCCTGCGCTCGCGCACCGACGTGGTGGAACTCGACGAGACCTCAACGACCCGGCTGGTCAAGCTGCGTTAGTCGCCGATGCCGAGGCGACGGGCCAGATCCGGGCCACCGATCTCGACGATCAGCGCGGGGTCCCCACAGACCACGAGTTTCTCGCGGGCCCGAGACAGCCCGACATACAACCGCTCCGGGGAGCGTTCCATGACTTTCCCGTCGTTGACCACCAGCACCACCGCGCGGCGCTCCAGGCCCTTGAAGCCGAGCACGTGGCCGTAGAACACCTGCTCGGCGTCCCAGAAACTGTCCCAGTAGGCCTGAGTCCCCTCGCTTTGACGGGTCTTCTGTTCGGGGTGCCGGCTGCCGGTGGTCAGCAAAGCGACGTCCTCGGGTCGCCAGCCATCGTCGAGCAGGGCCTCGACCTCGTCGTCGCCGACATCGAGTGCCTGGTCGTGTTCGCAGGCCACGAATCGCACCTCGGGGCCCTCGCCGCCGAGAAAGCGCATCGGGTGATCGACGAGTGGTCCGAAGGCGGTGGCGATCTGCCGCGTGTTGCGAATGTTGTGCTCCAAGATCAGCGGCACCAGTGGGACCGGCGGAGTGCCCTTGCGGTCAAAGACCCGCTGGCCCTCATCGCTGAAGAGGTACAGCCCGCCGGTGTCGGGGTCACCCAACGCGGCCAGGATCGGCTCCCACCAACTGTCGGCGAAGTCCTGGGCCTCGTCGATGACGATGGAGTCGAAACGCTGACCGTCGGGCAGGGCGTTGGCCAACTCCAGCATCCGGGCGGGCAGGTCGTGTTCGAAGAATCGCGCGGTGGCGGCGTTGCGCTGCGACTCGTCCGGACCTTCCGCAGCCCCCCAGGCGATGCCGAGGTCGTGGAATTCACCGACGTAGCCGGGTTGCTGGCGTCGACTCCACCCGGCAGTGATGCGTTTGAGGTAGGAGGCCAGCCCGTGGGAGTAGCACAGCAGTGCCACGCGCTGGCCCTGATTGGCCAGCCGGCGGGCCTGCTCGACGGCCATGAAGGTCTTGCCGCTGCCGGCGCCGCCGCGGACCTCGACGCGGGTCAGTAGTTGGGTGGCGTTGAGGATGACGGCCTGCTGATCGGTGAGGATGTCGGCGGCGTCCTCGTTCTGCAGGGCGCGGGCAACGACGTCGCGCTGCGGCAGCCCGCGGCCACCGAGTGCGACCTGAAGCTGTTCAACGCCGGTAGCGGTCAGCAACGGCAGATCCTGCTCTTGACTGTGGGCGACATCGCGGATACGCGCCACCAGAGTCGGGAAGTCGTCGCGGTCGACGACCATCCAGCGCGGGCAGTCCGTCAGCGCGAAGCTTGGGGAGAACTGACTATTCGGAAGTACCACCAGGTGGTTCCACCGCACCCGACCCTGCGTCCAGCGCGGATCCTTCTCGATGAAATCGCGCAGTGCGTAGCGGGCCTGGCGGACTTGCCGGACGGGTTCGATGGTCTTGATCCGGCCGCTGTGCAGGCGCTGCAGCCAGTCCCGGCCGGTGTGGGTGACCTCGCCACCTTTGACCTCGATGCAGACGATACCCGCGCCCTCGATGGCGACAAGAAAGTCGATCTCATGGTCCTTGAGGTGGTCAGTGACCCGTTGGCCCGCAATCACCAGGTCGGTATCGCCGAGTTGTTCGGTCAGGGCGGTCCACACTCGCCGCTCGGTGTCGTTGGCCAAACGGGGATCGGTGGGCACCGTGATGGCCACGCTGATTCCTCCCCCGCTGATGGGCCGATGGCTGCGGTGAATCGTACGGCCGCCTCGAGCCTGTAGGGTGGCACTACGAGTCGATTCGCCCTCGGTGGCGACATTTCGGGTTTCGATCCTGACGGGTTCACCCGCACGACTCCCCACCTCGGCCACCACTGAGTTTGCGGCCGGGCCTGAATATGAAGGACGCATCTATGGAAAACGAACTGTTCTCCCATCCGGTGGAAGCCGAGAACGCCGCGGCCAAAAATGAGCACGTCGCAAAACACTCCACGGAGCCGGTCCAGAACCCGGTGTTCTCCGACAAGGACAAATAAGCTCGGCGTTTGCGCCGCGATCACGTCCGATCTCACGTCTTAAAGGCCGGCTTTCCCGTGCTAGGCTTGCCGCGGGGCGCCCGATTTAGGCGTTCTTTCGATTGAATGAGAGAAGCAACAGAATGGCACAGGGAACTGTGAAGTGGTTCAACAGCGAAAAGGGCTTCGGCTTTATCGCACCCGACGGTGGGGCTGAGGACGTTTTCGTCCACTTCTCCGAGATCTCCGGAAGCGGCTACCGGTCGCTGGAGGAGAACCAGAGGGTCACCTTCGACATCGGCCAGGGCGCCAAGGGCCCCCAGGCTCTCGCGGTTCGCCCCGAGTAGCAAAAGCCAGCAACTAGTGGGTCGGCAGGGAAACCTGCCGGCCCACTTTTTATTTCCCGGGTCGCGAAAATGGTTGCAGATATTGGTTTTTCGCGGACAGAGGTACGGCGAGTAGGCTCAGACCACTGTGGGATCTGCACGGCCTGTCCGCCGGCGCTACCCGCAAATGACTCCGGCCGGTTACCGGCCGCAGATGGGAGCGTCTGATGACGCCTACACCGATGCCGCCTACACCGATGCCGCCTACACCGATGCCGCCTACACCGATGCCGCCTACACCGACCCGGGCAAGTGCGGAGTGGACTCAGCCCACGCCCGAGCACACCCCACGTCTGCGTCTCAAGCCCAAGGCATCCCCCACCGGTTTCGTCGACGGCGCCTGGTGGCCCGCGAGTAACGACCTGCTCACCGAACTACCGGATCTGCTCGCCGTGCTCTCGGTGCGACTCGGCCCGATCAGCCATGTGACCTACCAACTCGGCGAGTGGGCGACGGCACCGGTCAAGACCGTTATGGGCGGCCGGGTGGTCCGCCTGGCCGGTTACCACCGTCAGCCCCGCAACACCATCGAGGTACGCAGCCTGGCAGGCACCGGTGTCGTGCTTTTGGTGGTGCCGGCCGGCACAGAAGATGATCAAGCGCACGTCACCATGATGACCGCGGCGACACCTCGGGACTCCTCGACCACCGACGGCCTGCTGGTGGCTGCCCGGCATTAGTCAGGCGAGGACCGTGCCTAAACTCGGCTCAGCGCGAGCAGATAGCTGTCGGCACCGGAACCGGCGGCAGGTGCCGCCCAAGGCGGGGCGAACCCGAACAGGGTGAACAGCGATACCAGTCCGGATGCCGCGCCGATCAGCAGCGTCGCGGCCGCTCCGACCACCTGGCCCACGACGAAGCCGACCGGGTTGTCTCCGAAGAGAGCACCCACCGCCGCGCCCACGGCCATCCCGACGGCAGCCTGAAGTCCCGGTTGGCCGATGACGGCCTGAATCACGGTGCTGGTCAACTCACCGACCGCCGTTCCGCCGGCGATGTCGACCGCGAGCTCACTGATCAGATCTTGCACGGCGGTGTTGGCGAGCAGCGAGTCCACCACGGCCTCGGACACCTGACCGGCCGCGGCGTCCAAGCCCGAGTCACCCAGCGATTCGCCGACAAGGGTGGTGACGACATTGCGCGCGACTGCGCTGACCGCTTCCTGCACGGAGGATTCACTCAGGATCGAACGCAATGCACCGGAGGCGACGACGTCGAGTGCGGCCACGATGGCCGGATCGGCCTGCAGCGACGCCAATGCACTCTGCAGCGCATCGGTCACGTCCGCCCCGCCCAGTACAGCGGCGGCGACCTGGCCGGCAGCGGCGGAGAGCGCCGCAGCGACGCCAGCCTGGCTGACGAAGCCGGTCACTGCGGAGCCAGCCATGTCGGCCAAGCTCCCGGTGGCCGCCAGATCGGACAGTGCGGTGACGATCGTGTCACCGTAGGTGGAACCGAGAAGGTCGCCGACGAACGCCCAGGCGCTCGGGTCGGCCGTGAGGTCGCCGACCACCGCCGTGGTGCTCGCCCCGAATGCCGAGATCAGCGCCGAATCGGTCAGCACCGCGAGCACCGCGGTGGAGACGCTGGCCGCCACTGCCGGGACGAATGCCGAATCCGCTTGCAGCGCAAGCCAAGCGGTCTGCAGCGCCGTCTGCTGGTCAGTGCCCGCCAGCAGCGCAGTGGCAAGCCCACCACCGATATCTGCCAGAGCTGTCGCAATGCCGGGCTGGCCCAGGAAGTCGACAAGCACAGCACCAGCGACGTCGGCCAGGCCCCCGGTGACGGCCTCGTTGGAGATCAGGGCGACCAGTACTCCGGTCAGCGTGCCGGAGAGTCCGGACACCGGGGTGCCAGCCAATGCCGCACCGACATAGCCGCCGATCTGCTCCCCCGCCATCGCCTGCAGCGTGGGATCGGCCGCCACGCCGGCGACCAGGTCGGTGACTCCGGCACCGATGGCCTGCACCAGACCGGCATCGGTCAGCGCCACGTTCAAAGCCGCGGTGACTGCCACACCGACGGCATCCCGGAAGGCCGGGTCGGCTTGTAGCGACTGCCAGGCGGCCTCCGCCGCGCCGGCCGGATTGCTTCCGCCCACCAGGGCGCCGATCTGATCGCTCACGTTTTCCATAGCCGCCACCGCGCCGGGCTGGCTGAGCAGCACGGTGACCGCGGTGCCGCCGACGGCACCCAAACCGGCACCGGCCGCAGGATCGGCCAGCAGACCCACCACCACGGCACTGACCGTCGCGGCGATGCCGGCCGCGGCCGGGCTGTTGCCCAGCGCCGAGGTGAGATACCCGCTGACCCGCTCGCCGATCGCCGCCTGCACGTCGGAATCGGCGGCCAAACCGGTGATCAAGGAGCCGACCGTGCCGCCAAGTGCCTGCGCCATTCCGGGATCGGCCAGCACCGTGTCCCACGCGTAATTGGCGAACAGCGGATTGGCGTCGAGACTCTGAAGCCCGTTCTGCAGCGCCGCGGCCTCATTCCCACCGGCGACCACCGTCAAGAGGAACTGCTTGGCCGCGGCGAAGATCGCCGCCTGTGCGTCGGCTTGGCCGAGCAGATCAGCCAGCGGGGAACTGGCTACTGCGACTGGCTCACCGGTGCTCACCGCGGCGGCCGGGGCGGCCGTCTGCACGGGTCCGGCGAATTCGCGACGGCTGACCGCCAACGCGGCCCACGCGATCGGCGCGGCGAAGGGGGCCAGCGGATCACCGGCGCCACCGAGCCACCCGATCGGGTCGCCGGGCGTTGCCGACAGTGCTCCGCGGACGGCGGCGGCCACCATCACCGGGGCCGGCGTTGCCTGCGCGGGTGCGATCTCCTGGTCAACGACCACCGCGGTCGCCGCATCCGACTCGCCTCCCAACGAGGGGGAATCCGATCCGCCGACGACCGATGTCCGAACCGAATCCCGTTCCACGACTGCGGATTCAGTAGTCGCGCGCTCCGGTACCGCGACGGCCGACATGATGGCGTCGCGACCGGGGACCGGCCTCGTCGCCGCCGACTTCCGAGCCTTATCGCGCCGATCACCGTCGGCACTGCTGTTGGCGCTGTCCTGCTTCGTCGAACCGCGGACGGCCCCGTCCGCGCCGGAGGTGACCGGCGCACCGTTCGCGGCGCTGCCAGCAGATTGGCCACGGGCGCCGCGAGACTGCCGCGCCGGCGTGGCCGACGAAGAATCCCCCGCCGAGACGGTGGTATCCGATGGTGTGCCGGTATCGGCGGACGCGACGGCCGGCAAACCGGTGATCGCGCCGCCGACGCTCATACCGACGCCGAGGAACACAGCCAGGGCGCCCACCCTGCCGACGTGATGGGCCGGGCGAGGCACTGGCATTAGCGACCACTGGCCCGAGGCGTCCTCAACCAACCGCTTTGACCCGGCAGCCAATCGATGGCGACCGCCGATGTCTCCGCGACGACGACGACCCGTCTGACCTTGTCCCACGACGCACTCCAAACCTCGACGGCAATTTCCTCAGGATTTTATAAGTTTACCGCAGTCCCCCGGGTCGTGACGCCGACGCAAAAGTTGCTGCGGCACGGCACACTGCAAACGGGCTGTGATGGCACAGTGCAACGGCCGGCCGACTTCATCCCTCAGAAAAAATTCCGGAGTGCCGGGATCGCCGTGACAGTGCGAGAGATCTAGAAAAGCGCGAAACCCGAGCGCCGCGGTCGTCCGGCCGGGTCTCGGGCTCACTTTCCGCAGCTATTGCCGCAGACAGCCGCACGATAACCGAGTGATCCCACAGCTGGCTACCTGAGCTGAATAGGACGCGGATTCAAATGCCGAAACAGCCTCTCAACAGCGTGGCAGGTACAGGATTCGAACCTGTGTAGGCTTTCGCCGACGGATTTACAGTCCGCTCCCATTGGCCGCTCGGGCAACCTGCCTGGAACACCTCACCGAAGTGACCCGGCATGATGCGTCTAGCAGGGTACAACGAGGATGGACCCGGCACACAACCCAGCCGATGACCCCGAGGAAGGACACCGACAGTGGCGGATTCGTCGTTCGACATCGTCAGCAAGGTCGACCGCCAGGAGGTCGACAACGCCCTGAACCAGGCGGCCAAGGAACTGTCCACCCGGTTCGACTTCCGCGGCACCGACACCACCATCGAGTGGAAGGGCGAGGAGGGCATCGAGATCGTCTCCTCGACCGAGGAACGAGCCAAGGCCGCCGTCGACGTCTTCAAGGAGAAGCTGGTCCGCCGCGACATCTCCATGAAGGCCTTCGACGCCGGCGACCCGCAACCGTCGGGCAAGACCTACCGGGTCAGCGGCACCCTCAAGCAAGGCATCAGCAGCGAGAACGCCAAAAAGGTCACCAAGCTGATCCGCGACGAGGGCCCCAAGGGCGTCAAGGCCCAGATTCAGGGCGAGGAGATCCGGGTGAGCTCCAAGAAGCGCGACGATCTTCAACAGGTCATCGCCCTGCTCAAGGGTTCCGACCTCGACGTCGCCCTGCAGTTCGTCAACTACCGCTGAGCTCTGGCCGAGTGGCCGGGGAACTGCCTATGGTGGTGGGCATGACCGTTACCCCGGAGACCGCGAACGTCCCTATCGAGTCCGGCGGCGACGTTCTCGACATCGTCATCATCGGCGCCGGTATCTCCGGAATCGGCGCGGCCTACCATCTCGGACAGCAGACCCCCGGAGCTCGCTACGTCGTCCTGGAGCGCCGCGAACGCATCGGCGGCACCTGGGACCTGTTCAGCTACCCCGGGGTGCGCTCGGATTCCTCGATCTTCACGCTGAGCTGGCCGTGGGAGCCGTGGCGGGGCAAGGAGTACGTCGCCGACGGCGATCAGATCCGCGACTACATGGAAGACACCGCCCGCAAGCACGGGATCTACCCGCACATCCACTTCGGCACCGAGGTGCAGTCCGCGGCCTGGGATTCGGCCACCGACACCTGGACCACCCACGTCACCGAGGACGGCCGGCCGAAGATCTACCGCAGTCGCTTCGTCTTCTTCGGTTCGGGCTACTACAACTACGACAAGCCCTACAGCCCGGACTTCCCGGGCTCAGCCGACTTCGCCGGCACGCTGGTGCACCCGCAGTTCTGGCCGAATGACCTCGATTACACCGGCAAGAAGATCGTCGTCATCGGCTCAGGGGCCACCGCGGTCTCGATGGTTCCCGCGCTCGCCCGCAAAGCGGCCAAGGTGACCATGCTGCAGCGGTCACCGGGCTATCTGTTCTCGATGCCGCGGGTGAACCCCGTCTACGCCGCGCTGCGCACAGTGCTCCCGAAACAGGCCTCCTACAGCATCATTCGCTCCGCTGCGCTGGTCTTTGAGAAGGTGCTCTGGGTGATCGCCCGCCGTTTTCCAAATGCGGTGCGCGGGTTCGTGCGCCGACAGAACGTCAGCCTCCTGCCGCAGGGCTATCCGGTTGACGTCGACTTCAAGCCGAACTACAACCCGTGGGACGAACGGATGTGTCTGGTCGCCGACGGCGACGTGTTCACCGAGATCGCCAAGGGCCGCCTCGAGGTCATCACCGATCACATCGACCACTTCGACGCCGAGGGCATCACGTGCAAGTCCGGCAAGCACCTCGACGCCGACATCATCGTCACCGCCACCGGCCTGCAACTGCAGGCCCTCGGTGGGGTGCGGGTCAGCGTGGACGGCACCGAGGTCAAGCCACAGGAACGGTTCTCCTATAAGGCGCACATGCTCGACGACGTGCCGAACCTGTTCTGGTGCATCGGCTACACCAATGCCTCATGGACGCTGCGCGCGGACATGACCGCCCGGGCCACGGCCAAACTGATCGGGTATATGAAGGCCAACGGCTACACCCACGCCTATCCGCACCTGGGCCCGGAACCGATCGCCGAGAAGCCCACCTGGGATCTGCAGGCCGGTTACGTGCGGCGCAGCCTCAATGCGCTGCCCAAATCCGGTGCCAAGCGGCCGTGGGTGGTGCGCCAGGACTTCCTCGCCGACGCGATCGACTTCCGCTTCCGGGACAAGATCGACGAGGACATGGTGTTCGGGCGGGTGTCGGTGCCCAAGCAACTCGTTGGGTGAGGCGGCTGGCGGTTCGCGCGGTTGGGGGACGCGGTTTGGGGGAACCCCGGTGAATGTGCGCCCCCGGCACTACCTTGAACGCCATGACATCTGATCGTCGCGAGGCCCAGGTCGTCGTGCTGGGCGGCGGATCCTGGGGGACCACCGTCGCCTCCATCTGCGCCCGGCGCGGACCCACGGTGCAGTGGGTGCGTTCGGCGGAGACCGCCGAGGACATCAACACCAACCACCGCAACTCCGCCTACCTCGGCGAGGAGGTCGAGTTGCCGGAAACCCTGCGCGCCACCAACGACTTCGCCGAGGCCGCCCATTGCGCCGACGTGATCGTCATGGGTGTTCCCTCGCACGGGTTCCGCGGGGTACTCGTCGAACTGTCCAGGGAACTGCGCCCGTGGGTTCCGGTGGTCAGTCTGGTCAAGGGCCTCGAGCAGGGCACCAACATGCGGATGAGCCAGATCGTCGAAGAGGTACTGCCCGGCCACCCGGCCGGCATCCTGGCCGGGCCGAATATCGCCAAGGAGGTCGCTGAGGGCTACGCGGCGGCCGCGGTGCTGGCCATGCCGGACCGCAATCTCGCATCCAATCTGGCAAGCATGTTCCGCACCAAGCGGTTTCGCACCTACACCACCGACGACGTCGTCGGCGTCGAGATCGCCGGCGCGCTGAAGAACGTCTACGCGATCGCCGTCGGGATGGGCTACGCGATGAGTATCGGCGAGAACACCCGCGCGATGGTGATGACCCGCGCGGTGCGGGAGATGTCCAAACTCGGCGAGGCGATCGGCGGCCAGCGCGACACCTTCTCCGGCCTCGCCGGCATGGGCGACCTGATCGTCACCTGCACCTCGAAACGCAGTCGCAACCGCCACGTCGGCGAGGAATTGGGCTCGGGCAAGCCGATCGCAGAAGTCCTCGCCGGGATGACGCAGGTTGCCGAGGGCGTCAAGGCCGCGAGCGTGATCATGGAGTTCGCCGAAAAGTACGGCATCAACATGCCGATCGCCCGCGAGGTGGACGCCGTGGTCAACCACGGTTCCACCGTCGAGCAGGCCTATCAGGGGTTGATGGCCGAGAAGCCCGGCCACGAGGTGGACGGGACACGCTTCTAACCGCCGGGCATGCCCGGCAGGTAGGGGTTGGCGCCGTCGGGGCGGTCCAGCATGGGGTTGAAGGCGTTGATGTAGGTCCCGGCCGGGCCGACGATGAAGCCGACCTGATCGCGGCTGTTCACACACGCCACCGTGCCGGTGTCGTCAACTCCGCAGCTGACCTCGCGGAAACTCAGCCGAGTGTTCGGCGGCAGCGCCGCGACCTCGCCGGCGGCGGCGAAGATGGGTCTACCGGCGCGGGAGAACGTCGGCGACCCGATGGGTCCAGCGCTGACCAGGTCGGCGCCGCCGGGCGCGCCGGGCAGTGCGCCATTGCATCCATAGCCGCCGTTGGTCCGGTCGATCACGCAGGTGACCCCGACAGGCCCGGCGAAGGCGTACCAATTCCCCTCCATCGCGGCGTAGTCCACCGGGCTGATCGGCGCGTAGGCGTTGACGTCAGGCAGGGGTGGCGGAGCCGGCATCGGATCGGGGTCGGCCCAGGCGGGCGCCACAGCGGCCACAACAACCACTGCAGCCCCGACCGCACCGCTCAGAAACCTGAGGATCATCACAACACCGTACCGAACAAGGATCAGCAGTACCGCGCGTGTATAAAACCAGCGCCGATGCCTTAGCATAAGAATATCCTGCCGGGAACCTGAGAACGAGAAAGGGTGTCGGGACAATGAGTCGGCTCACCCACCACGTGGTACGCACAGGCGTATCGGCGGTGGCCGTGGCGACGGGCCTGATGGTTTTGGCTTCCACCAGCCAGACCCCCGACGGTTTCATTCAGACCGGGTTCCGCGGACCCCTCGCCGTCTTCGGAAATGCGGTGCCGGAAGATCCCGGTGACCTGCTAGCCATCGGTGATGGCTTCGGTGACGTCGGCGAGCTCGCCGCCATCTTGAACGCGCCCACGTCCGGAGCCCGCACCGAACCCCCGGCGGGCGTGATCTTCGAGGCCGGCACCGGAGCGATCAGTGCCCCGGCGGCCATCGGTACTCCGGTAACTCAGGCACCCATCACCAAGCAGTCGCTGACGCTGCCGAAAAACCCGGTCGTCGACGCCCAGGGCCGGGTGGACTGCACCGGATCGGTGAGTTGCATGACCGATCCGGTGACCAGGATGACCACGGTGACCTACGCCGATGGGGTGGTCGCGCTGGTCCAGCAGATCAATGACATGACGGTCGTCGCCTACAAGACCGTGACGCAGGTGCTGCCCAATCAGGTTCAGGCACTGCTGCCCCCGCCGATCCAACTTCCACTGCCTGCCGTGGCCCCGCGCCCCGCGGCAGCGGCGCCGCCGGTCCAAAGCCCGACCATTCAAGCTCCCGCCATCAAGGACCCCGAACCCCAGTCCGGGACGGCTGCGATTAATCCAGGTCCCGACGTCCTACCGCCGGCGGAGATCAGTGCCAGCACGGTCCGGCCGCGGATCGTCGTGACGACACCACCGAAGGACTTCGGTCCGGGACAGAGCCGCTCCAACAACCCGACCGGCGGCATCACCATTCCCACCTTCAAACCCACCAGCCCGCTGGACGTCGTGAAAGACGCCATCGGCTCCGTGGTGGACGCCGTGACCGGCCGTCCGGGTCCCTCGAAAACCATCAAGACACCGTCGTCCCCGGGTGGCGGTGCCTCGGCAGATCGGGCTCCCGCCGACGGCGAGTAACTAGCCGCCGCCCGCCATCTTCTCCAAACGGGCAATCCGGTCCGCGACCGGAGGGTGCGTCGAGAACATCTTGCCCATCCGGTCCTTGGCGCTGAACGGGCTGGCGATCATCAGGTGCGCCTGGTCGGCCATTTGCGGACTCGGCGGCAGGGGCGCCTGCTCGACACCACCGCTGATCTTGCGCAATGCTGAAGCCAATGCCAGCGGATCGCCGGACAACTGGGCACCGGACTGGTCCGCCTGGTATTCCCGGGAGCGCGAAACAGACATTTTGATCACCGTCGCCGCCATCGGCGCTAGCAGCGAAACCAGCAGCAGCGCAAGCGGATTGGGTCCACGGCCACCGCCGCGGGCACCGGTGAACATCGCCATCTGGGCCATGCCGGTGACCACCGAAGCCAGCGCGCCAGCCACGCACGAGATCAGGATGTCGCGGTTGTAGACGTGGGAGAGTTCGTGTGCCAGCACCGCGCGCAACTCCCGCTCGTCGAGCAGATTGAGGATGCCGGTGGTGCAGCACACCGCCGCGTTGCGGGGATTGCGTCCGGTGGCAAACGCATTGGGGTTGGCTGTGTCGCTGATGTAGAGGCTGGGCATTGGTTGGTGCGCGGCGGTGGACAACTCGCGCACCATCGCGAAGATCTCCGGGGCCTGAACCTCGGTGATCGGCTGGGCCTTCATCGCCTTCAGGGCCAGTTTGGCGCTGTTGAAGTACACGTAGACGTTCATGCCGACGGCCATCAGCACCGACAGGCCGAGGATGGACTTGTTCTGGAACAACGATCCGATGAAGACGATCAGGGCCGACATGCCGACGAGCAGCACAAAGGTCTTCATCCGGTTGGCGGTGGGATGCCAAGTCATCTACGTCCTCCTTCAAGCGGCCCTAACCGGGAGAGTAACGCCCCGAAGTGGCGCGAAAGTTCCGGATCGATCAACCGTGTCGGTTAACCGTGTAGTCCACCAGCGAAGCCAATGCCCGCCGCCCCGGCACATCGGGCAGCCCGGCCAACTCGGCCCGGGCCTGGGCGGCGTACTGCTGCACGGTCTGCTTGGCCGCGGCGATTCCGCCCGAGGCCCGCAGCAAGCCCAGTGCCTCGGCCAGCGCCCCCTCATCGGTCACCGGGCCGCTGAGCAACTGACGAAGACGGTCCGCGGCCGGGCCGGTCTCCTCCAACGCATAGAGCACCGGCAGCGTGTGGACGCCCTCACGCAGGTCGGTACCGGGCAGCTTGCCGGACTCGTCGGGGTCGCTGTCGATGTCGATGATGTCGTCGGCGATCTGGAACACCGTCCCGATAATTCCGCCGATCCGGCCGAGCCGCTCGATCTGATCGGCATTGGCGCCGGAGAAGGTCCCGCCGAACCGTCCGGCCGCGGCGATCAGACAGGCGGTCTTCTCCGACACCACCTTGAGGTAGTGCGAGACGGCGTCGTCACCGTCTCCGGCGCCCTTGGTCTCCCGCATCTGACCGGTCACCAGCAGGGCGAATGTCTCGGCGATGATGCGCACCGCCTCGGGACCCAGATCCGCCACCAGCCGCGAGGCCGTCGCGAACAGGTAATCCCCGGCGAGAATCGCGATGTTGTTGCCCCAGCGGGCATTCGCCGACGGTGCGCCGCGCCGCATCTGCGCCTCGTCCATCACGTCGTCGTGGTAGAGGGTTGCCAGGTGCACCAGTTCGATGACCGCGCCGGCCACGACCACATCCCCGGCACCGGGGTCCGGACCGATCTGGGCCGACAACACGGTGAACAGTGGGCGAAAGCGCTTACCGCCGGCCTCGAACAAATGCAGCACGGCCTCGGTCATCAACTCGTCGCCACTGCTGAGTTCGGCGGCGATCAACTCGTCGACACGGGCAACACCGTCGCGAACCGCCCGGGCGAAGTCCGGGTCGCCAAAGTCCACGCCCGCCACCACGGTCGCCGGTGTTCTCACCGACCTAACATACTGTGAGGCATGGGCGCATCAGCACCGGAGGTCCGAGCCGAGGTCGTCGTCGTCGGCGCCGGGCCGTCCGGGTCGGCGGCGGCGGCCTGGGCGGCCCGCGACGGACGCGACGTCCTGGTGGTCGATGCCTGCGAGTTCCCGCGCGACAAAGCTTGCGGCGACGGACTGACCCCGCGCGCCGTCGCCGAACTGCACGCCCTGGGCCTCGGGGACTGGCTGGGCGGCCGAATCCACCACCACGGATTGCGGATGGCCGGATACGGTGCCAACGTCGAGGTGCGCTGGCCGGACCGGTCGTTCCCGGTGACCAGCAGTGCCGTGCCGCGCACCGAACTCGATGACCGGATCCGCCGGGTCGCGGTGGACGCCGGGGCCGCCATGGCGCTGGGGCGAAAATGCGTCGACGTGTCCCGAAACAGCGCGGGCCGGGTCGATGCGGTAATCCTGGCCGACGGATCCAAGGTGGGGTGTGACTGGCTGATCGTCGCCGACGGTGCGCGTTCGCCACTGGGCCGGGTGCTGGGCCGGCAATGGCATCAGCAGACGGTGTACGGGGTGGCTGCGCGCGCGTATCTCCCCTCGCCGCGGGCCGCCGAGCCGTGGATCTCCTCGGATCTGGAACTACGCTCCGCCGACGGCCAGGTACTGCCGGGGTACGGCTGGATTTTTCCGCTCGGCAACGGTGAGGTGAACATCGGCGTGGGTGCGCTGGCCACCGCCAGACGACCGGCCGAGGTCGCCCTGCGACCACTCCTGCGCCACTACGTCGACCTCAAACGTTCCGACTGGGGCTTCACCGGCCAGCCGCGGGCACATGCCTCGGCACTGCTGCCAATGGGCGGTGCGGTCTCCGGGGTGGCCGGTGCGAATTGGATGCTCATCGGCGACGCCGCGGCGTGCGTGAACCCGCTCAACGGCGAGGGCATCGACTACGGACTGGAAACCGGCCGCCTGGCAGCCCAACTGCTGGAGTCCGGCGAACCGGCGACAGCAGCGTGGCCGGCACTGCTGCAGGCGCACTATGGTCGCGGGTTCTCGGTGGCCCGCCGCCTCGGGCTGCTCCTGACGCTGCCCCGGTTCCTGCCGATGGTCGGGCCGCTGGGGATGCGCTCGACCGCCCTGATGAAAGTGGCGGTGCGGGTGATGGGCAACCTCGTCAGCGATGAGGACGCCGACGTGGTGGCCCGGGCATGGCGGTCGGGCGGGTCCGGTTCACGGCTACTGGATCGCCGAAAGCCGTTCTGCTAGAAAGATTTACGCGCCTGATGCAGGGCGACGATACCGCCGGTAAGATTACGCCAACTCACCTGCGACCAGCCCGCCTGCTCGATCCGGCGGGCCAGGCCCTGTTGGTCGGGCCAGGCCCGGATGGACTCGGCCAGATACACGTAGGCCTCCGGGTTGCTCGATACCGTGCGGGCCACCCGCGGCAGTGCCTTCATCAGATACTCCTTGTACGCGGTGGCGAACACCGGTACTGCGGGAGTGGAGAATTCACACACCACCAACGTGCCGCCGGGTTTGACGACCCGGGCCATCTCGCGCAGGCCGGCGCTCGTGTCGACAACGTTGCGCAACCCGAAACTGATCGTCACCGCATCGAACACGTCGTCGCCGAACGGCAACCGGGTCGCGTCGGCCCCGACTTTGGGCACCGGGCGCTGCCGGCCGGCGTGCAGCATGCCGACTGAGAAGTCCGCCGCCAGACACCACGCCCCGGACTTGGCGATCTCGACCGTCGACACCGCGGTGCCGGCGGCCAGGTCCAGGACGGCGTCGCCGGGGCCGACCCCCAGAGCGGCGCGGGTGGCCCGGCGCCAGTAGCGGTCGCGCCCGGCCGAAAGCACCGTGTTGGTGATGTCGTAGCGCCGCGCCACCGCGTCGAACATCGACGCGACCTCGTGGGGATCCTTGTCCAGCGACGCGCGACTCATCACACCGACGCTACCGGCAGTCGCTGTTCCCGCCGAATGAGAACGGCCAGGGCGGCCGCGCAGATCAGCCAGCCCAGCAATGCCATGGATGCGGCCGGGATGATCGCCAGGGCGGCGTTGCGATTCTGCACCCGAACCAGACTCGGGTTGTTCTTATCGAACTCGACGTAGATACGCATTCCGGTGGCCAACTCGGAGGGATACAGCACGCCGAGTTCGGGCCGGTAGGCAATGCGGTCGGGGCCGACGAACTCCACGGTCGAGCGCCGCGGGCCAGCCGAGAGCACCTCGGCTTCGGCAACCCCCAGGTTAGCCTCGATCTGTCGATCGTTGCGCCATGCCCCGACCACCAGCAGCACCGCCTGTAACGCGATAATGGCGGCGATGATCCACACAGCGGTCTTGGCCCAGCGCAACGCTTTCCGTTCGCCGGTGTCGGTCAGGTCGGGGTTGCGCCGGGGCAGTGCGGTGTCCAGCAGTGCCCGCAGGCCGTTGCTCACAACGCCGACCTGATGTCGGCGTGCAGTGCCCGCAGCGTCGAGCGGTCGGCCTTGACCTCCAACACCCGCATGCCCTGGTACGGCCCCTCGAGTGCTCCACGAAGATCGCCGACCTCGATCTGACGGGAATCCACGTGGTAGGCCCGGCACAGCGCCAGCACGTCGACGTCGTGCGGGGTGCCGAAGATTCTTGAGGAGACGTCGGCGAACCGCGGGTCGCCCTGCTCGAGCAGTTCGAAGATGCCGCCACCGTTGTCGTTGGACACCACGATGGTGAGGTCGGCCGGGGTGGGTTCGGTGGGACCGATCAGCAGCCCGGAGGCGTCATGGACGAAGGTGAGATCACCGAGCAGGGCGATCGTCCTGCCGGGGTGCGCGAGGGCGGCGCCGATGGCCGTGGACACCGTGCCGTCGATACCGGCCACCCCGCGGTTGGACCGCACCGCAACGCCCTCGGTGGTCAACCCGACGAGGGCGGCGTCGCGCACCGGGTTGGAGGCGCCGAGGACGAGCTGGTCGCCCGGTCGCACCGCGGCGGCCACCGCGGCCGCGACGTGCAGTCCGGTGGTCATCGGATGGGCGGCCAACTGCGCACGCACGACGGCCAGGGTTTTCTGGTTCGCCTCTGCGCAACGCCGCAGCCACTGCGGGTCCGGAGTGCCGGTGGTCTGCGCCCGGGTCCCGGTGGCCTGGGAGTTCCCCGACACGTCGGGCCAGCGCGGCCCGGTGGTCAAGGCGTACACCGGGATCGCGGGATCGGCGAGCAGAGCCACGACCGTGCGGTGCAACGTCGGTCTGCCCAGCATGATGACCTGGCGGGGCTGAAGCCGGCTCAACGCCAGCGGATGCAACGGCGTCGCGGCATAGGGGGCGGTGGGCTCGGCGACCGTCGGCAGGTGCGCAAGTTCCGGATGCACCCCGGCGCCGTGTCCGGCGATGACCACGGTGTCCTCGGTGAGGTCGATGTCGATCGGCTCATCAAAGGTCACCGGCGGGCTGAAGGTCCACGGTTGCCCGTCCGGGCGGCCGGGCGGAAAATCCTCGGGGCTCGCATCAACGTCGGGCACCAGGGGTTCGCGCAGCGGGATGTCGAACTGCACCGGCCCGGAATTGGCGCTGCGGGCCCCGGTCGCGGCGGCCAGCACCCGGCAGGTGGCCGAGCGCCACTGGGCATTGAGCGCCTCGCGCCTGTCTGCGCCCGTTTCGGCCAGGCCGGTGCTGATCGCCGCGCGCACCTGTGAACCGAAGTAGCCCAGCTGCTCCATGGTCTGATTGGCGCCGGTGCCCAGCATCTCGTAGGGCCGGTTCGCGCTCAGCACGATCAGGGGCACCCGGGCGTAGTTGGCCTCCACGACGGCCGGGCCCAGGTTGGCCACCGCGGTGCCGGACGTCATCGCGATCGGGACCGGCCGCCCACTGCCCAGAGCGAGCCCGACGGCCAGGTAGCCCGCGGTGCGCTCGTCGATGCGCACGTGCAGCCGAACCCGGCCGGCACGGTCGGCATCAGCCAGCGCGAACGCCAGCGGTGCGTTGCGCGAGCCGGGGCACAGCACGACGTCGCGAACGCCGCCGCGAATGAGTTCGTCGACGACGACCCGAGCCTGAGCCGTCGAGGGATTCACGCCCATCAGCGTGTCATATGAGACTTCCGGCAAAAAATTGCAGCATGGCGTTGTTGACCGGGTCGGGCCGTTCCAGGAAACCGAGGTGACCGGCGTTGGCGATTTGGATGTAGCGGCCATGCGGCAACGCCTCGCCGACCTCCCGGCCCAGGGCCGGCGGCGTGATGACGTCGTCGGCGAATCCGATCACCAGCACCTCGGTGGCGATCGACCGGTAGGCGGGCAGCCGATTCTGAGTGGGCACGACGCTCAGCTGGGCCCGCCAGCCGGGGGTCCGCTTGAGCGGGAAGGCGGTGAACATCTCGAACCATTCGCCGATCAGCTGCGCGTCATTGATGGTCTTGGGCGAGAAGTTTTCCAGCACCCGGACTTTCGCGGCGTAGGCCGGTGGCAACTCGATGCCGGAGTTGGCCAGATCGAGATCGGCGGCGCGGAACGCCTTGCGGGTGTCATCGACACGGCCGCGGGTTCCCATCAGGACCGCCTGGGTGACCAGGTGCGGGTGGGACAGCATGAGTTCCTGGGCGATGAAGGCGCCCATGGACATTGCAACCAGCCGGACCGGTCCACCGATCACCGTGTCGATGAGTTCGGCGGTGTCGGTGACCATCTGCGCCGTGGAGAACGCGGAGGCATCCTCGGTGGCGCCGATTCCCCGGTTGTCGAAGGTGATACATCGGTAACCGGCGGCGATGAACGCCGGAACCTGATGGATGTGCCAGGTTCGGCCCGCACCGGCGGTGCCGGCCACGAACAGCACCGGATCGCCGGAGCCGACGTCGTCGTAGGCCAGGGTGCTCACCCGCGCGAGGCTAGCAGTGCGAAGACGGCAGTTATGGGAGCGGTCAGGGCGGGAGGCGGCGGTTAAGAGTGCAGAAGCAGGGCCTGGCAGGCCTTGATGCGGTCGATCCACCAGTCCCGGCGCGGGGCGGGGGCCGCCAGGGTGGTGAGGCGGGCGGGGTCGGGGACGACGTCGCCCACCGGCAGGCAGCCGTCGACGGGAACGAGATCGGCGACGTCGTCGATGAAGAGTCCGCCGGTGCCCAGTCCGCAGGCGTACTCCAACCGGGGCAGCGCGGACGCGGCGGTCAGTCCGGCGGCGATGCCGACCGCGGAATCCAGGGCACTGGAGATCACCACCGGGATGTCGATCGCCGCAGCGATGTCCAGCAATGCCCGCACCCCGCCCAACGGGGCGACCTTGAGCACCGCGATGTCAGCGGCTCCCGCGCGCACCACCGCCAGCGGGTCGGCGGCTTTGCGGATGCTTTCGTCGGCGGCCACCGGCACGGTGATCCGCAGACGTAGCTGAGCGAGTTCGGCGACCGTGGCGCACGGTTGCTCGAGGTATTCCAGCGGTCCGTCGGTACACAGCGCAGCCGCGGCCGCAACGGCCTGCTCCACACTCCAGGCGCCGTTGGCATCCACCCGAACCACCGGTATCAACGCCCGCACGGCATTGACCCGGGCCACGTCGTCAGCCAGTGTCTGGCCGGACTCGGCGACTTTGACCTTGGCGGTGGTCGCACCGGGAAACCGGGCCAGCACCTCCGGCACCTGTCCGGCCGGAACCGCCGGGACGGTCGCGTTGATCCGAATGGAGTCCCGGCGGAGCGAAGGCTTTGTCCCGTAGGCGGATTCGATCGCCGCGGCCAGCCAGGGCGCAGCCTGCGCCGGTGGATATTCGAGGAACGCGCCGAACTCGCCCCAGCCGGACGGGCCGTCGATCAGCGCGACTTCGCGCACCGTGATGCCGCGAAAGCGCACCCGCATCGGCAGTGCGACGACATGCAGACGTTCCAGCAGGTCGTCTGCCCGCATCAGATGGCGCGGTCGCGGTTCTCCCAGTAGGGCTTACGCAGATCCTTCTTGAGTAGTTTTCCGGTGGGATTGCGCGGCAACTCGACCATGATCTCCACGCTGCGCGGGCACTTGTAGCCCGCCAACCTTTCCTTGCACCAGGCGATGAGTTCCTCCGGCGAGGCCTCCTGCCCGGAGGATAGTTCGACGACGGCCTTCACCGACTCCCCCCACTTCTCGTCGGGGATACCGAAGACCGCGGCGTCCCCGACGGCCGGGTGATCGGTCAGTGCGCGTTCGACCTCGACAGAATAGATGTTCTCCCCGCCGGAGATGATCATGTCCTTGAGTCGGTCCTCGACGAAGACGAACCCACCTTCGTCGACGCGGCCGATGTCGCCGGTGCGGAACCAGCCGTCCTCGGTGATCGCCTCCTTGGTGGCATCGGGCCTGTTGTGATAGCCCTGCATCAACTGGGGGGTGCGGAACCATAGCTCGCCGGGTTGTCCCTGCGGGACGTCTTCGAGGGTGTCGGGATTGACCACCTTGACCTCGACCTCGAGGGCGGCCTGCCCGGCACTGGTGAGGCGCTCGGGGCGGGACTCGTCGCGGTGCGCCTCCGCGCCCAGGACGGTCACCGCACCGCACACCTCGGTCAGGCCGTATACCTGGACGAAATCGGTGTTCGGGAAGTCCTTGAGCGCCTGGCGCAGCAACGCCGGCGGCATCGGCGATGCGCCGTAGACGAAGGTGCGCAACTTGTTGAACAGTGCGATCCCGTCGGGGCCCAGTTCCATCACCTTGGCCAGCACCGCCGGCACCAGGAAGGTGCGGGTGGCCCCGGCCAGCATGGCCCCGGCCAGCGAGGCGCCGTCGACCTCGCGGGTCACGAAGCTGGGAATGCCGGCGTGGATACCCAACTGCGCGTAGGAGGAGCCGCCCACATGAAACAGCGGCATGGACACCATGTTGATGTCGTCGGGTTCGAACTCGGCGAAGGCGCCCCCGGCGTTCATGGTGTGCGCCAGCAGGTTGCCCTGAGTCAGCCTGATTCCCTTCGGGTTTCCGGTGGTGCCCGAGGAATACATGATTACCGCAACATCTTCGGGGGTGACGTCGGCACCGCGGCCCTGTGGTGTCGCGGCGGCCAGCATTGCCTCGTACTCGTCGGAGTCGGTGCCCTCGGGGGTGAGCTCGATGACGTGGGCGACCCCCGGCAAGTGGTCGCGGATCTTCTCGATCCCGGGCAGGAGTTCGGTGCCGACGATCAGCAGCTTGGCGCCGGAATCATTGAGGACGTAATCCGTCTCGGCGCCCGCCAACCGGAAGTTGATGATCGCCGTCGCGGCCCCGAGGGATGCCGCGGCGATCGTGGTCTCGATACACGCCGGGTGATTCTTGTCCAGGAAGGCGACGACGTCACCGCGGCCGATCCCGCGCTCGGCGAGTGCCCCGGCAAGACGGCGGATGCGGTCATCGAACTGCGCCCAGGTCCAGGACCGGCTCAGGTAGGTGATCGCGACGCCGTCTGGGTTGGTTTTCGCCCAGTAGGCCGGTCGGTCGTCGAGGAAGCGGGGGACAGGAGGTTGCTGCATGTGTCTCAGCCTGCCACGTCAGGTCTGCGCCGGGGAACGATTTGGGCGTAAAAGAACCCAGGCGACGACGATCGCTGCCGCCGGCACCACCGCCATGATCAGCGCCAGGTCGCCGATGGCGCCGAGCCAACTGTCCGTGGCCTCCGACACCACCCAGCGGGCCTGTTCGGGATCGAGCACTTCGCTGCCGCCCGCCGAGTTCGGCGCACCGCCGTGCGCCACCCGCAGTGCCTCCCGGGCCTGCTCGGTACTGATGCCCGAATCCTGCAACTTAGCCCGCCCGTCGCGCAGGAACAGGGTCGTGCCGACAAGGGCGAACAACGCCGGGCCCAGTGAATACGCGGCCTGACCGACGGCGGGCTTGACGGCGGAGACCACGCCGCCGAGTTCCGGCGGAGCACTCGACATCATGATCGTGGACTGCGGAGTCTGCACCACCGCTCCGCCGATCACATTGAGTGCGAGCGCGAGTCCGAGAACCGCGATCGGGGTGTTCTCGTCGAGCACCGTCACAAGCAGCATCCCGATGAGCAGAATCCCCAAACCGGCCACCAGCACGGTGCGCTCACCAAGGCGGATGACGACCCGGCCGGCCGCGACGGCCGCAGCCGAGGCGATCAGCATCGCCGGGATGAGCAGCAGGCCGAGCACCTCGGGACTCTTGCCGCGAATGGTCACCAGATAGTAGGCAAACAGGATGGTGCCACCCCCGCCGAGGAAGTTGAAGGCAGCGCCGGCAATCAGCGCGGCGTTGAACCTGCCCGACCGGAAGATACGCATGTCCAGAGCTGGGGTGCGGGTGTGCAACTCCCAACGCACGAACGCCACACCGAGTCCCAGCCCGAGCACGATCAGTCCCAGCGCGCCGACGTTGAATCCATCCTGCAATTCGGTGAGGCCGTAGATGAGCGTGACCAGCGCCGCGGCGACGATCAAAATGCCCGGGATATCAAGTTTGCGTTGGTCTTTGACGGTCTCGGGGACGAAGCGCCAGGTGATGAGGAGGGTGATCACGGCCAGTACCGGGGTTACCAGAAGGCAGGACCGCCAACCGAAGTTGCTGGCCAGCCAGCCGCCCAGGGCAGGCTGGAACACCGCCAGGGCGTGGCCCGCGCCGAGGTAGGCGGCGATCGCGGCGGCGCGGCGGCCGGGCGGAAAGACGGCGTTGGTGATCGCCAGCGACAGTCCGAGCACGAAGGCGAAGGCGACCCCCAATCCGGCTCTCGCGATGATCAGCACGCTGACGTGTGGGGCGGCCGCGCCGATCAAGCCGAACACGATCGACCCGCAGATCCCGGCGGTGAACATCTTCTTCATGCCATGCAGATCGCCCAGGGCCCCGGCGCCAAGCACGGCGGCGGCCAGCGTGAGGGTGCACAGACAGGCCAGGAAACTGGCTGTGCTGGGTGTGAATTCAAGACCCTTGCGCACCTCGGACAGGTTTGCCGAGAAGGTTGTGGGATCCGCCGCCGCGATGCTGTAACCCAGCCCCATCGCCAGGATGGTCATGGTGGCCGCCCGGCCAGTCACGTGTTGTTGGGTGACCACCGCGGTGACGCTAGCCCTGCGAGATCGGCTGTGAGACGGTGTTGGCCATGAACCCAGAGGACCTGCTGCGTCACCCCCTGCATTCCGGCCACCTCACCGTCGGCGCCCTGCGACGCAACGCCCACCGGCCGGTGCTCTTCCTTGGCGACACCACAATGACCGGCGGCGAACTGGCCGAGCGGATCAGCCAATACATTCAGGCCTTCGAGGCCCTCGGGGCCGGCACCGACGCCACCGTGGGTCTGCTGTCGCTGAACCGGCCCGAGGTGCTGATGATCATCGGTGCGGGCCAGACCCAGGGCTACCGGCGCACCGCACTGCACCCGCTGGGCTCCCTCGATGACCACGCCTACGTGCTCACCGACGGTGGAGCGAGCACCCTGATCATCGACCCGGTCCCGATGTTCGTCGAACGAGCGGTCGGACTGCTGGCGAAGGTGCCGTCGCTACGCCAAGTCCTCACCCTGGGCCCGGTACCGGCCGAGTTGGCCGACGTCGGTGTGGATCTGATCGCCGCAGCGGCCAGCTACCCACCAAAACCTCTTGTCGCGGCCGATCTTGCACCTGAGCACATCGGTGGCATGACCTACACCGGCGGCACCACCGGGAAGCCCAAGGGCGTGATGGGCACGGTGGGTTCGATCTGGACGATGACGACGGCGCAACTGGCGGAGTGGGAGTGGCCGACGCATCCGCGGTTTTTGATGTGCACCCCGCTCTCCCACGCCGGGGCGGCATTCTTCGTGCCGGTGATCGTCAAGGGCGGCGAGTTGATCGTGCTCACCAAGTTCGATCCGGCCGAGGTGCTCCGGGTGATCGAGGAGCAGAAGATCACCGCGACCATGCTGGTGCCCTCCATGATTTACGCGCTCATGGACCATCCGGATTCCCACACCCGCGATCTGTCGTCACTGGAGACGGTGTACTACGGCGCCTCGGCGATGAACCCGGTGCGCCTGGCCGAGGCGATCGAGAGGTTCGGTCCGATCTTCGCCCAGTACTACGGCCAGTCCGAGGCGCCGATGGTGATCACCTACCTGGCCAAGGGCGAGCATGACGCCAAGCGGCTGACGTCCTGCGGGCGACCCACGCTGTTCGCCCGCACGGCACTGCTCGACGGTGACGGGAATCCGGTGGCCCGCGGCGAGGTCGGCGAGATCTGCGTGTCCGGGCCGCTGCTGAGCGCCGGGTACTGGAACCTGCCGGAGGAAACGGCCAAGACCTTCACCGGCGGTTGGCTGCACACCGGCGATATGGCCCGCGAGGACTCCGACGGCTTCTGGTACATCGTCGACCGGGTCAAGGACATGATCGTCACCGGCGGATTCAACGTGTTTCCCCGCGAGGTGGAGGATGTCGTCGCCGAACACCCGGCGGTGGCGCAGGTGTGCGTGATCGGAACCCCGGACGACAAGTGGGGTGAGGCGGTCACCGCGGTGATCGTGCTGCGCCCCGAACACCCGTCCGACGACGAGTCGGTCGCCGCGGTGACGCGGGAGATCCAGGAGGCGGTCAAGGAGCGCAAGGGTTCGGTGCAATCGCCCAAGCAGGTGATCGTGGTGGACTCGGTTCCGGTGACCGCGCTGGGCAAGCCGGACAAGAAGACGGTGCGAGCGCAGTTCTGGGAGGGCGCGGGCCGGGCCATTGGCTAGCGCGCGCGCGGTCCTGTTCGATTTCTCCGGAACCCTGGCCGCCCTGCAGGCCCGCGACGGCTGGTTCACCGGGACCGGATTGGACGTCGCGCAGCGCGCGGAGGTGATGGACCGGTTGACCCATCCCACCGCGACCGTGACGCACCACGCCTGGGAGTACCGCGACCTGGATCCGGCACTGCACCGCCAGGCCTACCTGCATGTGCTGAAGACCTCGGGGCTGGGCGATGACCACGCCGAGCAGCTCTACCAGCGGGTCACCGACCCCGCGCAGTGGACGCTGTACCCCGACACAGCATTCGTGTTGAAATCTCTGCGGCAGAACGGGATTCGCACCGCCGTCGTCTCCAATATCGCCTGGGACATCCGTACCGTGCTCACCGCAGCCGGTGCCGATGCGGACGAGTACGTGTTGTCTTTTGAAGTGGGCGTCGCCAAACCCGATCCCCGGATCTTCACCGAGGCACTGGCCCGGCTCGCCGTGCCGGCCGCCGAGGCGTTGATGGTCGGCGACAGCGAGGAGAACGACGGCGCCGCCCGACAGTTGGGCTGCGACTTCGCTCTGGTGGACCCACTGCCCATCAACGATCGGCCCACCGGGTTGGTCGCCGCGCTGCGCGACCGGGGTCTGTCGCTTTAGCGTAGTTTCGTGCCTGTGAGCGACACCCCGTCCAATCCGGCCCCGTTCAATCCGGCCCTCTGGCAGACCGTCAAGGGCTTCACCGACCTCACCGACATCACCTATCACCGCCACGTTCTCGACGGGGTGGCCCAACCGACGGTGCGGGTGGCATTCAACCGCCCGGAGGTGCGCAACGCCTTTCGTCCCCACACCGTCGACGAGCTCTATCGCGCACTCGACCACGCCCGAATGTCACCCGACGTCGGCGTGGTGTTGCTGACCGGCAATGGGCCGTCGGCCACCGATGGCGGCTGGGCGTTCTGTTCCGGCGGTGACCAGCGCATCCGTGGACGCAGCGGCTACCAGTACGCCGACGGGGAGACCGCCGACACCGTTGACGCCGCCCGGGCCGGCCGGTTGCACATCCTCGAGGTTCAGCGCCTGATCCGGTTCATGCCCAAACCCGTCATCTGCCTGGTCAACGGCTGGGCCGCCGGCGGCGGGCACAGCCTGCACGTGACGTGCGACCTGACCCTGGCCAGCCGTGAGCACGCCCGATTCAAACAAACCGACGCCGACGTCGGCAGCTTCGACGGCGGCTACGGCAGCGCCTATCTCGCCAAACAGGTGGGCCAGAAGTTTGCCCGGGAGATCTTCTTCCTGGGCGAGGACTACACGGCCGAGCAGATGTACCAGATGGGCGCGGTCAACCGCGTGGTCGATCATGCCGACCTGGAGAACGTCGGTCTGGACTGGGCCGCCAAGATCAACGCCAAATCGCCTCAGGCACAACGGATGCTCAAGTTCGCCTTCAATCTGCTCGACGACGGTTTGGTCGGCCAGCAGATCTTCGCCGGCGAGGCCACCCGGCTGGCCTACATGACCGACGAGGCCGTCGAAGGTCGCGACGCGTTCCTGGAGAAGCGCAAGCCGGACTACAGTCCGTTTCCCCGGTACTTCTGAGCATCCATGGACTCAAACTCGTGACCATGCGCCGGAGGTTGACCGAGGCAATCGCTCTGACCGGTATGCGGCCACCCAGGACGATATCCAGTCGCACTCGAATTCCGCTGCGCGGCAAGCGCGTACTGATCACCGGGTCCTCGTCGGGCATCGGCGAAGCCGGCGCCGAACTCTTCGCCGCGAAGGGCGCGGAGGTGATCCTGGTGGCGCGCCGCGCCGAGTTGCTCGACGCGGTGGCGGCGCGGATCGCCGAGGCCGGTGGCACCGCGACGGCACTTCCGTGCGATCTGTCCGACCTCAAGGCAGTCGATGCACTCTGTGACACCGTGGAACGGCGATTCGGCGGAGTGGACATCCTGGTCAACAACGCCGGGCGCTCGATTCGTCGGCCGCTGGCCGAGTCGCTGGACCGCTGGCACGACGTCGAACGCACGATGACCCTGAACTATTACTCTCCACTGCGGCTCATCCGCGGCCTGGCGCCCGGGATGATCGAACGCGGTGACGGCCACATCATCAATGTGGCCACCTGGGGCGTGCTCACCGAGGCTCCACCACTGTTCGGCGTCTACAACGCCTCCAAGGCCGCACTGAGCGCGGTCGGCCGGGTGATCGGGACGGAGTGGGCGGGCCGGGGCGTGCACTCGACCACGCTGTACTACCCACTGGTGGCCACCCCGATGATCTCCCCGACCAAGGCCTACAACGGCGTGCCCGCGTTGAGTCCACAGGAGGCCGCGCGGTGGATGATCGACGCGGCCGTACACCGTCCGGTGCGCATCGCACCCCGCTTCGGGGTGGGTGCCCGGGCCCTGGACGTCGTCGCTCCCGCAGCGCTGAATCGCCTGCTGAAACAGCAGCGGATGCAACCATAGGGCCTGCGACAACAGCAGCGAGTGCAACCATAAGGTAGGCGTCATGGAGATCCTTGCGAGCCGGCTACTGCTGCGACCGACCGACTACGCGCGTTCGCTGAGCTTCTACCGCGATGCGATCGGTCTGGCGATCGCGCGCGAATACCCCGGCGGCACGGTCTTTTACGCGGGGCAGTCACTGATTGAGCTGGCCGGGCACGGTACGCCCACACTGGCCGGCGCCCAACTATGGCTTCAGGTGCGCGATGTTTACTCGGTCCAGGACGAACTCGCCGAACGCGGGGTGGAGATCGCCCGGGAGGCCCGCCAGGAGATGTGGGGCCTGCACGAGATGCACATCACCGATCCCGACGGGACGATGTTGATCTTCGTACAGATACCCGCCGAGCACCCGTTGCGCCGCGATGCGCGGACCTGACAACCGCTTAGCGGCGCCCGTTCTCCAGGGGCCAGCCCACCGAGGCGAGTCGGCCGGCGACCTGGTTGATCTCCTCGGGATTGGGGTCCTTGGCGATGACCTGCCGGACCGCCTCACGGATCTGCTCCTCGGTCACCGGGGTGTCGAAGTCGCTGTCCTTGAGTATCGCGGCGGCCGCCTTGACGACCTCCTCTTCGCTCAGTGAGCGCAGCAGCAGCGCCAGCAGGGGGAAGTAGTCCTTAGGCGGCACACCGTGCGGATAACCCTCGTGCAGCCAGTCCAGGACAAGCTCACCGAAGCCGGGAGGGTTCACGGCAGCCATTGGTACCTCACTTCTTGGCGAACATCGGGAACAGGTCAATACCGAAGTGGTGCAGGATCGTCGACTTGGTGATCCACGCCACCCCGATGACGATCACCAAGCCCACAACGACGAAGAGCAGGATGCCGAGATACTTCAGCGGCGGGTTCGCCTTGTGGATGAGGTGGTCGGCCTCCTCGCCGCCGGCCCCATGGGAGTAGGCCAGCATCCCGGCGGCGAAGATCGCCGGCAACCCGGCGCCGAGGACGAGTCCCACCGCAAGCACCGTGAGGATGCTCTGGAAGTAATGCATCGTCGTGTCCTTTGCTTGAAGGTGATCGGACCGGGTTGGTCAGATCGGGCTGGTCAGACCGGGGTGGCGACCTTGGCGGCTTCGGCGGCCTCACGGACATCGGCGGGTACCACTGAGTTCGTCGAGGAGTCCCAATCGGCATTGACGTTGCTGCTGTCCACCTTCTGCTGCTGGGCGCGCCACCACATGTAACCCGAAAGTCCAATCAGGATCAGGAAGATCACGCCGTCGCCGGCCAGTTGGGAACCCGAGATGGCCTTCACCGCGTGCGACAGCCAGTAGGACAGTGCGCCCACCAGGGCCGCGGCCGGCAGCGTGATCAACCAGGCCACCGCCATCCGGCCAGCGACCGCCCAGCGCACCTCCGCACCCGGCTTGCCGACGCCGCTGCCCAGAATCGATCCGGTGGCGACGTGGGTGGTGGACAGCGCCATACCGGC
>Ga0210003_1000764_pt1 | contig 29238 bp, 10 predicted proteins | sample LantaG_FD_182804 | JGI IMG/M metagenome (GOLD analysis project Ga0210003, IMG submission 182804) | Deep subsurface microbial communities from Baltic Sea to uncover new lineages of life (NeLLi) - Landsort_02402 metaG (SPAdes) (version 2) | ecosystem: Environmental > Aquatic > Marine > Oceanic >... | reverse complement strand
GCATGTGAAGTACCACTAGATGCTACCGTTGAGCCACCTTCTGCGTGAGATGCGGTACCACTAGCTGTTGTAGCAGACCCTTCAGCATGAGATGCTAAATTACTAGCTGTTGTATTCTCACCTTCAGCATGTGCCTCATTTTGAGATGCTGTTGTATCCCTACCTTCAGCGTGAGAATTAACACCTGATGCTGTAGTAGACTGACCTTCAGCATGAGAAGTATCACCACTAGCAATTGTTTCTAACCCTTCGGCGTGTGATCTCGTACCAGATGCTAATGTTCTTTGGTTTTGTGCATGTGATTGGGGTCCCATCGCAGAAGCTCCACTACCTTCTGTATGAGCTGCATCACCAAGTGGTCCAACAAGAGTATAACTACCTTCTGCATGTGATCCATTATTAGCAATAACTTTTGTGTATTGTCCTTCTACATGTGAAGCTTCACCAAGCGCCTGTGTATGATTACCTTCGGCATGGGCATAAAGAACCGTTGCTGATGTTTGATAACCTAATGCTGTTGAAAAATTGCCACTTGCTATTGTTCCTTCACCTGCTGCAAATGATGCTTTACCTGAAGCTAATGATGAAAGACCAAATGCTTGTGAAGCCGTTCCTGTAGCTGATACTGACCAACCATAAGCAAGAGCTGTATTACCTGATGCTAATACGTATTGACCATCTACTATTGTACCACCTCCAGCGAATGCACCAGTACCGGAAGCATATACTTTACCAGATAGATCAGCAAAGCCTGTAGCAATTGACCCGCTTCCGTTTGCTACAATCTCACCACCTCTAGCTGCCCAACCTCTAGTTGTTGAGCCGGGTGCGACTGCTGCTAATATAGAGTCTTGGAAAGAATAACCACCAACTGAACTACCATAACCATCTGCACTAATAATAGCTCCAGTGGAAGCAAACCCAGTAGCCCTAGAAGCATCACCTGATGCAACTGTATTAAGACCACCAGCATGTGAATAATCACCAGATGCTATTGTTAAACTACCTTCTGCATGAGAATATGTACCAGATGCTGTTGTCCTATCACCTTCAGCATGGGCACCAACATTACTAGCTGTTGTAAATCCACCTTCAGCATGGGCGCCTGTGGCTGGTGCAGTTGTTTCTGTTCCCCAACCTTCTGCATGTGACTCAGCCCCTGCTGCAATTGTGTCGCGACCTTCTGCATGTGATCGAACCCCTGAAGCAAGTGTTCCATTACCCTCTGCGTGTGCAGCAGAATCTGTTGCTGAAGTTTGAACACCCTCTGTATGACTAGCAACAGCTCCAGCAAATGTTCTATCACCTTCAGCATGTGCAGCATTATATTTTGCGTGTGTTTGATAACCTTCGGCAAAAGTATTCCAATCCGATGCTCTAGTTTGATAACCCAATGCTACGGAATATCCACTAAGTGCTATACATCCTTCGCCACCAGCAAATGATGCTCTACCTAATGCTTGAGATGAAATACCTTGAGCATGAGATGTGAATCCTACTGCAGATACTCTATAACCTTCACTATGTGCATTTATACCCGTTGCTACGGTATAATTACCTTGAGCATGAGATTGGGCACCTAAAGCTTTTGTATGATTACCTTCAGCATGAGCTATGTTACCATCATTATTTGCTATTCCAGCCTGTGTATTTAAACCTTCTGCATGTGACCATGAACTTTTTGTTTGTGAACCAGAGCCTTCTGCATGTGAATATGCTTCTTGTGCAAAAGTTTGAAATCCTTCCGCGTGTGTGTATTGATCGGTGGCTGATGTTTGACCACCTTCGGTATGTGATGCAACACCACTAGACCATGTATTCACACCTTCCGCATGAGCATATTGTGCATCTGCTATTGTAAATGAACCTTCAGCATGTGAGCTTTGACCCGTTGCTTGAGTTAAGACACCTTCTGCATGTCCAGTTTGTGTAGCAAGAGTAGACTTACCTTCTGCATGAGAACCCGGATAAAACGCAGTTGATATTGCAGTTGCGCCAATACCTTCAGTATAACTACTATTTCCTATGGTAACACCATTATAAGCTAAGTTAACTGGAGCTTGAAATACATTCTGAGCTGATAAGCCTCTACCTGCTTCCACATCACCAAGAAATGAAGCCCACATATTACCTGAAATTGGAACACCACTTAATGTCACACTATCAAAAGGAATTGGATTCTGTACTACTTTTGAAGTACCAGAGCCACCTACATTAAAACCACTTAACTCATGAAGATATAAATCTAATATTTCCACTTCGGCTAAAGTAGCACATAAATAAGAAGTGAAAATCTTATCAGCTGATAAAGCACCATTGACCATAACTTGGCCTGTTGCTTTTATTGCGTTTTGTGTTTGGTTAAAATCTGTTTCATTAGCAATAACAACGTTAGGACCTTTTGCTATGATAGCATTGCCTGTAGATGTGGATGCTGTGATTGCGTAACCTGAGAGTGGAGCTGAAGCACTTAATGCTCCGTTTAGTATGAAATCACCTTTGAATGGATCAGATGGGGACGCAATTGAATCGTGACCACTATCTATTTCGTTTGTACTGTTGTATGTATGGTGATTATGTCTATGGTGTTTGTTATGAAATCTATTACTCATGTTTTCCTTTCAAGCCTCCAAATTAATGGGCACATTTCAAATGTGTACTAATATAAGGTTATATAAAAATATTTAATAAGAAGTTGACTTTTTCCTCAAGTATGTTAAAATATAGATATGAATATATATGCCCTACAAACAGCAAGAAATGGTAGTAAGTCAGTCCCTAATAAGAATTTACTTGAAATAGGTGGTAAACCTTTATATAAATGGAACTATGATTATGCTAAGAAGTTAGAACCTACACTTATACAGAAAACCTTTATATCAACAGATATACCTGAGATCTTAAACAAACATAATAATTCATTTAAACGACCTGCCCATTTATGTAAATGTGATTCATCACATTATGAAACTATTTTACATGGGTTGTTTACTATTGAAAACATTATTCAAAAGAAAGTAGATATCTTAGTAATCCTTTTAGGTAATAATAGAGGTGCTTATCCTGTAGATTTAAGTACAGGGATTCAATCATTAAAAAACAATGTTGGGTATGATAGTGCTATGAGCGTTGGTAAATTTAATATGTTTAACCCATATAGAGCATATAAAATTAAAGAACCATCTAAGAGTTTAGAGACTTACATAGACCAGAATCAGTATCCTGATATAAATAATTTAAATGATAAAGACGCATATGGGGATGTTCATTTCTTTAATGGATCATTTTGGATATGTAGAAGAGAATGTATTTTAAAGAATAAAGGGTTAGAACCATTTTCATGGTTAGGCGATAGCATAATGCCTATTGTTCAAGATAGTAAGATAATGGAGTTAGATGCACCATGGCAGACACCTATAATATAAAAGACCCCCTAGTTGTTATTGGGTCAGGTCCATCATTAGAGTTTGTTGATTTTAATATACTCCAAGATTTTGATACCTTCAGTATAAACGATGCTTGTTATTCATATGAGAAAATGAATTGGTATCCAAAGTATTATGGGGCGTTTGATGAGGATTGGGTTGATAGTAATAAAAAACAAATTAAAAAAATTATAGATAGTCCTATTTCAAATTTATTCTTCTTTAATGACACAAATATTAACAAAAAAGATAATGTAACGTTAATAGAAAAACAATTTCACCATGATATAAAAACATCATTAGAATTATGGGTTCCATGGCATGAAACAATAGAAACAGCTATTGATGTTATTAAATCAGAAAACGACATAACAACCCTTGCTGCTAAAAATATAATTATGCGTCTTATAGGTAATCATGATTTGCCACCTAGTATATTAGCCAGTGGTATTATTAAAACAATGAGAGGTGAAAAATTATCACCAGAAGATTATAATAAACCAACACCAAAAGAATTTCAAGAAAAATGCAAAAGAAAAATGCCTCAAAGCTTGCAAGAGTTTTATAGATATGACGGAACCCCATCAACCCATATTGCAGTAGAGATTGGTGTATTGTTGGGTTATAAAAAAATAATACTTCTTGGTGTTGATTGTAGTTATCATATTGATAATAAGAAAAATAGATTTTGGGATTTAGATAATCAAAAATTTATAGATGATGTTAACTTAGCTAGTAAGCGAATAGGTGAAGAAGGTTATGATATTGAAAAGGCTATTGAACATCAAAATAATAATCATTTCAAAGAATGGGACATACTTAATGAATGGCTTATAGAAAAAAACATTGATGTAGTTAATTGTTCAGCTTATACAGAGTTGGATGTTTTCCCTCAGGGTATGTTAGAAATGGAATTAGGAATAGAAGAACTTGAACCCCTTTAAAATATTATTAGTATATCCCAACTTGCAACTTATAAACCTTATACCAACAAATATAGGACTCTTATCGGCCTGCTTAAAACAAGAAGGTTTTGATGTTAAGGTATTTGATACCACTCTTTATAAAACTCAGGAACAAAGTGAGGATGAAAGAAGAGTAGAATTAGGTCATTATAAATCAACTACAAAGGTTCAATACAAAAAAGCTAATGTGTTTGCTGATTTTAAAAAATTAGTAAAAGAATACAAACCAAATTTTATAGGTGTATCAACTGTTGACTCTACTCATGAGTTAGGAGTTAAATTAATTGAAGCTGCTAATCCAGAATGCTCTGTTATCTTTGGAGGAGTGTATCCAACCTTTGCACCTCATAAAGTTATATCACATCCTTGTATTGATTATGTTTGTGTTGGTGAAGGTGAAGAGGCCTTAGTTAATTTAGTAAAGGCATATAGAGATGGTATCCCTTGGAACAGCAATAACATAATAACAAATAACAACCCAGAAATTAAAATGGGGCATGTGGTTGATTTGAATAGACTTCCTAACGAAGACTTTACTGTCTTTGATGATGAAAGATTCTTAAGACCAATGCAAGGCAAAGATAAGAGAATGCTTCCTATTATGATTGATAGAGGCTGTCCTTATAAATGTTCTTTCTGTGCTGAACCAAATCTTAAAAAACTTTATAATAATTATGAAGCGGGTAATAACTTTAGGGTTAAAAAACTTCCTGTAATTAAAAAATATATGAAACAAATGATTAGTAAATATAAACCAGAATATATTTACTTTAATAGTGAAACCTTTTTTGCTAGACCAGAAAATCATATTGAAGAGTTTGCTAATTTTTATAAGAATGAAATTAATCTCCCATTCTGTTGCATGACTAGAATTGAAACTATAACAGATAGGAGAATTAAAGCTTTAAAAGATATGGGTTGTGATAGAATATCTTTTGGTCTTGAACATGGTAATGAAAAATTTAGAAAAGATGTTCTTGATAAACCGTTTACCAATAAACAAATTTATGATGGTTTTAAAATTCTTAGTAAATATGAAATACCTGTTTCTTTATTTAATATAATTGGATTTCCAGATGAGACTAGAGAATTAATTTTTGATACTATTAAAATTAATCAGGGTTTAATAAAACAATACCCTGAGAATAAAATAACTTTCAGTGTGTCTATTTTCCAACCATATCAGAGTGCACCATTAAGGTCTTATTGTATTAAGAAAGGTTATCTTGATCGTGATACAGAAGCTGGAAGCCTTACTACTGAAAGTATTCTTGATATGCCTCAATTACCTGCTAAAGAAATAAATGGTTTACTTAGAACATTTACTTTATATGTTCAGCTTCCTAAATCATTTTATCCAGATATTAAGAAAGCAGAAACTTGTGATAAGACATTTGAGAAGTTAAGAAAAATATTACTCGAGAAGTTCTAATATGTTATTTAATCCTTCATATAAATAACCTACGCATCTATTAACAACATCAGCTGTTACAAATTCATTTATACCAATAAAGATATTTTCTTTATCAATAACAGCATCAATCGAAGCTTTATATTCTTGTGGAGTGAATCCTTGAATTGATAAAGTAGTTCCTGTATCTGTTGTTGTTGAAATAATTTTACCTTTAATACTTCTTCTAAAGATTTCTATATTATCCCACATTCTTGAAATACTTTTATTGTAAACCCAATCCTGAACATATTCATCAGATTCAATATATATATTATCCATATCCCAAGTATATTGATCAGTTGAAACCTTATCATCGACAATACTAATATAATCATAATATTTAAGTATATTAAGTCCGTTGGCTATATAAAAACCTTTTGTTGGTGAGTGTGATCCACCTGCGTAATTTACAGTGCCATTATTACCTGCGAACGTACCAGCTGGTAAACCGTTTTTATTTACTTTAATAACACTACCTGATAATATGATGTATAAGAAACCACCACTATCAGAAGCAACAATTTTATTTACATCATACCCATTGCTATTATTGTAACCATAATTGGTAATGTGTTCACCATCGTTTGTTGTTTTTATAATATACTCATTAGTTAGTATGTGTAAATTATTATCTTCATCTATTGCCACACTTAATGGTTTATTGTCTGCGTTTAAATAATCACTAGTGATTGTTTTTAACCAACTACCAGATCTTGTAAACTTTTTAATAACAAAGTTATCAGTATCAGTAACCCAAACCATGTTGTTTGAATCTACCACCATATCATTAGGATTTTGAAATTTGGATGGAACTGATGCACCACCTAGTGCGCCCCAACTATAAAGAAGCTTCCATTGGTCGTAAGCTTCTTCTGTATATGAATATACCGCTACTCTATTTTTTGGTTTGTCAAGAACATAAATTCTGTTATCATCATCAACATCAATTGATTGTAAGCTTATAAATGGATCACCTATTGATTTAATACTTCTTTGACCTATTAAAGAACCATCTCTGTTAGAAGAAAGTATTTGAACAGTGGTGTCGTTTGCTATATAAATTAAATTATCTTTTACGACTACATCATTTACTGCTGAAAGTATTCCACCTGAGATTATAGTTGAGAGTGAATTACTAGATGCGTCATACCAACGAGTTCCATTAGCTAATGTTTCTCCATACCAACCTTCAAAACTAATTGGTGGTTGGGCGTATAATTTAGAAACATTATCAAGGTAATCTAAATTAGCATTTAATTTATCAAACATGTTATTTATATTATCACTTGTTACCCATTCGTTTGGGGGTAGTTCTACATCTTGTAAAGAATGTGGAAGTACCAATTCTTGCTCTCCATAAACTCTAATTATATCATCATCAAAATTATCATAAGCGCTTAATACAGTTATGTAATTTGAAAACTCTTTAACTATAATAGAATCATCAAATACAACTACGGCTGATAGTGTTAAGGAATAGACGTCAGGTTGACTATAAGAATGTATTACTGATTGATAATCTTCTGTAAATACTATTGTATCATCTCCCATATCCCAAAAGAACCCGGAAATAATATTTGGTGGCATTGGAGCCGATTCATTATAGAATATTATATCATTATCAATTAACTGTATTCTGTCTGGTGTATAAATTTCAATATCAGGAATTACATACGCTGATATTAAAGTAGAAATAGAAACCTGATCTAAATTAGAATCTTTTTTAACCCAATCATATGGTGTGTCATTAATTATATCTGTTACTGTACCAGAGATACTAACATTAATAACATTAACACCACCTTCAGATACTGAAGTTGCTGTTAAACCATTACCAATATTTAAAGTATATAAAAGATCAGGAGATGTTTGATTAACCCAATCAACCCAATTAGCTGTAGATATCTGCCATGTATAATTTCCAGATATTGTTTCAACCGGACTAAGTGTCCCATGAGATGTACTAACAGAAGCGTTTAAAACATTATCTGTATTTATTAACATTGATACATCATATGAATGTATATTAGCCGTTGGTGTTTCATAAGGATATATTCTTAAGTTCTGGAATAGTTTATTACTATCATCTGCTATAATGGCTATATTAGGATATTTTTTTACACTACCATCAATATCAACATAGTATGTATCCATCCCATCAATAAACGCTGAATTGTAAACATCTAACCTAACTCCAGAAACTGCTACATTTGACTGAGGCGCAACAGAAGGAATGTCATGTGTGGTAGTTGCATTTGAAGTAGAAACAATATCATCACCTATAGTCCATTTGTAAGTTGTTCCTCCGTTTGAATAAGCACTTAAATTAATTGTTTCTGTATGACCTTCACCATATGAACATAAACCTTGGGAGTTTGTATAGTTACCAGATCCTAAAAGAAACATATCTGGATTAAAATATCTACTTGGATATGATATATAATCTGCGCTTAAAAATTCATCTACAATTGTTAAATCTACAGAACAATTAGCTGGCTTTGTTTTTACACCATCCCAATTAACTGATTGAGCTGTTAAAGCTGTCATCGTAATTGTAAATGTATTTGGCAATGATGCTAATGTATAGATATGTGTTTGTGGTGATGTATCTGTTGTAATAATTGTACCATCACCGAAATCCCAAATACGAGAACCCACATCAATAGGATTATCTATATATGTTAAATCACTTACAGAGACTGTATATGTTGAGCCGCCACTTATTTTATATAATATGTTTGTTGATGAACATAAATTGTAATCAACATTAAATTGCGGATCAAAAAGACCTGGACCTGGCCATGCTGTTGTTTCATATGCGATTGTATCTATATCAACAATATCACCAGCACTAAGAACTTGAGCGGATAATGTTACGTTGAATACATCAATAGGGGCTATATTATCCTCTATTGCACATATATTATAAATTATTGTATTTGTTGTCTCTGGACCGTATGGTGATCCTAATGTTAAAGGAGATCCATTTAAACGAGTTATCCAAACATTAGTACCAACTGGAGTAGATACATTCCATTTAATAAGATCATCTGGATGTATTTCAAGTAAATTTATTCCACCACTTAATGCATAAGCTTTAGTTGTTACAGTTTCAACTCTTGTTGTTGCTTCAGAGTCAAGTACTATTGCTGAAATTTGTGTTGTATCAAATTGTGTTGTAAAATCATATGATGCTGTTATAGCTGGTCTTGTTGAACTCTGTGAACTAATTGTATATTGTAAGTTTGTTTCTGCATCTGTTTCAAATCTTAATAATGCACCCGATGGTGGAATTATTGTATCCTTTGAATATGTTTCCCAAAGTGAAGTAGTAATATTGTATGTTGATACTCCTGCTACATTAGTATCTGGACCCCAACCCCAACTAAAATCTTCAACTACATTCCAATATGGGGCTACACTATTAACATATCTTCTTGTCGCGATTTCTGCAAAGTTATTACCTTTATTTTCTTCTGTTATAGTAAACTCATCTGTAATTACTTTTGTATAATCCCATACATAAATATCTGTTGTTGAAGTAGACCAAGCTTGTGTCAAGAATGGTATTACAGTAGCTGAAATTGGAAATGTTTGTGATGGGTGAGAAGATGATATTTGAACATAAAAAGCTGAATTACCATAACCAGAATATTCTGTTGAATAGGTTTGATCCATTATACTATCATCACCACTACTTAGAACAGTATATAACATGGCTGATGGTGATATCCATTTAACTATATCATTGTCGGTTAGCAGTTGTGGTCCCTCAACTACCGAATTCCTTGCGGCTGAAAGTGTAACTGTGTTTACAAATAATGATTTTTCTATTATATCTAAATAATATGGGGTAGTACCTGAAAATATAATTTCTGATGGGTTCCAACCACCATCTGCAAATGCCGAAATCTTATAAACATCATTTGAGTTTGTTGACCATACAGATAATAAATATGTATTCGTTGTTGTTGTAAGTAAATTTGTACGCCATGTATATGGTTGTTGGACTGTATGGTATGTGCCCATTACGTTTGCTGCACTACCAGGATATACACCACTAATTGTTTTATTTGTAACCAATTGACCCCATGCTGGGTAATCCCAAAGTGCTGAAACAGCTCCAGTAGTTGTGTTTGTTATTTTACCAAAACCACTTAAAACTGAATTTGATTTTGGTCTAAGATCTAAATCTGTAAAATTTGACATCCCTGCATAGTTAGCATTAAGACCACCTGCGTAGATTGAGTTGCCTGATACAAAACCAGATAAATATAATGTTGTGCTAATTAAGCTATTTGATAATATATTACCATTAGAAAATGTTCCTACTACTTCGGTATCCCAATTAGTTATTTCAGGTGATAATACTATCTCATCATGATATCTATTAATATAAGCATAATTAAGACCTGTAGGCGCTCTAAGTAAACCTGTTGATGGGTTATAGCCAGATGCTACAAAATAAAGATTTAATCCAGCTGGTATTTCGGTATATCCATTTGTGCCAGAAAGTACTTGGAATGTAGCTGAATTAAAAGTGCTACCATAATTATCTAATCTTAAATCCATTTATTACTCCCAAATTATTTTAAACAACTCTGTATAGGCTGGTGAAATCTTTTTCACTGTATCCCTTATAGTATTTTCAATCACCGTACGAGTTGTTGGGTCTGTTATTCCTAACCCAATTAACCTAATGTTATAAAACTGTGATTTAGCTCCAGGCATCTTATGCATAAAGAATCTTTCAATTTCTTCAAGATAATTCTGAACACCTGTTGGCATATTCCAATTAAGATCATTATAACTATCTTGAAGTGCATAGATATGACTGATATCAGAATTATTTAATACCCAGTCATAGATTCTCAAGTCATCTACCGACCCTTTGAAGTGATATTGTGATGTATTAATTTCACTATCAAGTGTAGTAGACCTACCTATGTTAGCACCAATAACTAATGGATTCTCATATTCATAATATATTTTAGACCCAGCTACTGCTGATACTTCGTCTCTAAGTACTGTATCTACATAGAGCTTATATTCTCCTTCAGTTGAATCATACACCCCTGCAAAGTGATGCCATGAGTTGTCTGTAAGAGCTGAAGTTGGATATTGAATTGTTTTCTCGGCAGATAGGCTAACTACACCTAATGTTACTTTTGATTTAATTTGTGGTTGGGTTTTATTCTGCCAATGGTAGTTATATAAACGTTGTGATTCATAACCCGTTGGGTCACCATAAGCAACAAACTTCATTGTTGTTTGATCTTGACTAAGGAATTCGTTCAAATCAATGCCGTTTGTAAGTTTGTAACTATCAATTTTATTACCTGTCATATCTAATTTATAAATTGTTTGATCAGCTGATTGAGTAATCCAAGCGTAGTCAACCCATTCTGTACCATTCCATTCATTTGAGAAACTTATACTTCTAGGTGCGTCAGATGTACTGGTTCCAATACTCCCAGAAGCAAGAAATGTAGATGTTCCGCCAGTTGTACTAATCTTGGTAAATAATGTTTCATCATGTAATGCCCAAAGATAATCATTTTTATCTAAACCAATATGGGTGTAATTAGAACCACTAGATAATACTTGTACTCCTGAATTAACTTCTATAACATCATTAGGACCCATATCATATCTATCTGTGTTAGTTGCTTTCATGTATTTAAAAAGTCTTTGTGTTGCGTTATATGCAGTACTTGTGAATGGTTTTGGTTGCATGCCAAATGAATTAACTAATGGATCTGGATGAACAGCTGAATAATTAACTTCGTTTGTAAATATGTTAACTCCAGATATAGAGAATCCTGTACGGTCCATTAAGTATAATGTTTCTTCTCCATCAAAGCCTAATGCTGATGCAAAGCTAACAGTTGTATTAAAATCAATCTGTTTAATTATATCACCATTGTAATCTATTTTATAAAGTTTCTTGTTATTGTCATCAAGTGTCCAAGTATACAAATCAGGATCAACTAATACTGCTACTGGTTTACCGTTGTTTGGTAGACCTACATCTTTATATACTCTTCCGTTCGCCATGAATAATATATGACCGTAAGTAGTTTCCATAACTGGTAAGATTGGATTGTGGAACCCATTATCATATTCTAATGTCCATCCACCTCTAAAATTATTATCAACAATATGATGACCTTTAATGTTATCCCAATCAGATGCTTTAACCCAAGCTGAGAATGAAACATCACTTGATACATTATAAGAAGAACTATAAGGTACAAAACAATTTTGTTTTTCTCCATCAAACGTTACGCCTTTAGATCTTGTCATTGCTGAGGTGTAACTAATAAGTGTTCCGCTATTGCTGTATGGTGATTTGTCAGTAACTGTTTCATTCCATTCATCATAGCCAAGTTTAAGATGTGTTCCATTACCTGTTAACGATTTGACAATTGAAAGATTACCTTCATCTCCTTTATGATAGTACTTATAATATACACCGGGGTCAAAAGTCATTTGAGATTCTTCATCGTAAACCCAAGGGGTTGCATTTGCATTGAAAGTTATTTCTATAGTGCTGATTGCTGCTTGATATGTTGTATAGCCTGGGTTATACCATCTATCTACCCATATTGGTTTAGCATCTGTAATACCATTTTCAGCTCCTGAGAGCCATGAGCAAAGATATGTACCATCCTGCCATTGTTGTGAGTCGCCCCACCAAATATTCTTTTTATAGTTAGCCATCTTCTTCCAGAGCTTATCTGCTCTATTTGGAGAGCGGCCTGCTATTGCACCTGACTCAATAATTCCAGCCGCTGATAAAGCAATCCTGGGGGCAACTGTTGGATAATGAAAATAAGTAACTTTATCAGCTTCGAACGTTACTTGCTTTGTGTCACTGGTAAAACCTAAGAATGGTGTGTCGTAACCTTCATCTTGGTTAGACCCTATAAACATCTTTTCATACTCTCTTCTTTTAACAGCTTGTGAATGATAACCGCCCGATAAAATAACAGAGGTTGAACTACTAATAAATGGAGCTGTAGTATATTCATATTCAGGTGTCTGAACATTTTTTAATGTAGCAATATTAATATCATATGAACCAACTCTATTTGTTTCATTATAATTAATTTTTGTTTTGTATGGTACGCTTACTAAAAAGTTTTGTTTAACACCTTCTATATTATTTCTAATTTTTGTATTTTTATTGTTTATTGTATCTTCTTGTTCATTATAATAATCAACCCAATGTACTTTAGCATTAAACCCAGTGGACATAGAAGCTAAATATAAACCTGTTAAAGCAAACTGAGTTGAGTTTGTAAAAGTATAATCATCATCTGGAACAACTCCTATAGCTCTTATTTGTTCATTTACTGGGCTGTAACTAAAGAATCTTTTAAATACTGAAGGTCCATACGGTTGATCATTATCTACTAATGTTGAAAAGAAGATTTTATTATCTTTCATATAATAATCAAATTTTTGTTGCTTGTCTGGGTCGAAAAGTATTTCGTTTTGTAGTGTAACATTCCATGGGGCTGTTTTACTAACTGTGAAATATTTCGCGCCCCATTGCAATGAAATTGTTTTATCATCATTAATTTTTGTTAAAAAGAATGTATTACCTTCTAATGCTGATGCTGATGCAAACAATGAACTATCTACCTTCTCTACTAGTTTTTCATTCCCTGCTTGTAATCCTGTATATAAGACTAAATCAAAAATACCAATAGTCTGGGATATGTCTGTAACAAAATCAGCAAGATTCATTGCTGATGAAATAAAGAACATCGTATCTCTACCTGATTTTACGTCTTTAATACCATCTAAGATTGGGTTTGTAATTGCAGAATATCCATCAGAGAAATATTTTATAGATGAATGTAAATCTAAATTATCATAATTGTAATTAGCAGACAATGGATAAAAACCTGCTGTTGCTGCTTGTGATATGCTAAACATTAGTTATCTCCTTTAAGGGTGTATGGCATTATCTTTTTACCAGTTTCATTTTCAAACACTATTAACAAATCATCCGATTGATACATTCTACTTTCAATTATGTGTTTTGGTTTATATCCTTCAAGATCATCTTCAGATGTTAATCCAACTACAACAACTTCACTACCAACATATACATCATGTGTATTTGTATTGCATGCATATGCCGAAATTGTTGGGGTATAACTACTAGGTGATGATGCTAACGTTCTTACATATGTATGACTAGTTATTACATTTCTAGGATCTGTTATATCATTTGGATAAGCCGTTATACTTGTATTAAGAGAATCTGCAGAAGGCCAACGTGTTACCGTTTCAATTTGTGAACCATCACCAAAATCATAATCAATTTTACATATTGGAAATGAACCAGGAAGTATACATGAGGTGTTAAAGTAAACTGTTGAATTATTATCTACAGAGATAGATGATGAATACCCAGTAGATGATGATGGGCTAACCGCAAAGCAAGCCGATGGGTTAATTTCTTCAACATAAATTGTTTTTGAAGTTATCTGACATGATTCGGTACTTGTTGTACTTGCTGCTACATTTAGTGTTGCTGTATAAACACCAGGCATAACATATTGATGTTCAAACATGTGGTTTACTACATCATTTGACCAGAATGGATATTCTCCTATTGAAACTGATGCACTTACTGCACTAGTTTTAACAGTTTCATTATACCAATCACCTGTATCCCATTCGTATGATGAGATTGGATAAGATCTTGCTACCGAACTCTCCATAAATGTTAATGTTACGTTTGGCGCATAACCTGATATAAAACTATCTTTAACATATACATCACATACCGGTGTATAAAATGTACTATCATTACTATCACTATAATTAAATGGAACTGTTTTTCCAGATGCAACTAAAAAGTTTGCTTGTGGACATGATTCTAATACTAATATTTCGGCTGTTAATAATTTAGTTAACGTAGTGAACTCAGCTAAAGTAGCTTGATCTGTTATTCCTGAAGTTATTTCAGCTGATTTTGTTCCTGTAGTACTAGCTTCTGTATAAACTGTTGTATAATATGTACCAGGGGTAAAATAAACATGATGAACGAAATCTTCATGAGTTGTTTGTGCATCTCTTGGGTGGAAACTATCATCAGCACAAAGTAATATGTAACTTGTTAAACCATTATATTTATTAGTTGTTAAAGCTTCAACAAAACTTGTTAATGCTACTGGTGGATATGGTTGTTTATCACCAAAATCAAAATACCATGCCGTTACTGGCCACGTTCTTGCAATTGTTTGATCAGTAAATATAGCTGAGAGTGGATCATAACCTGAAATTATTCTGTTATTATCTAATATATCTAACCCATTATCACCAACTGATTCATTTGAATCAATATTCCATTTAGTTGATCCAAACCAATCGGATCTAGCTATTTCTACTGTATCATATGGTGCGCCCCAATCTTCTGTTGTTGGCCAACGTTCCCAAACTGTTACATCAATAGTATCAGTTCCTGATAATGGCGCGCCATAATTAATATTCAAACCAGGTACCGGAGTAAATGGTTCATTATATAAACCAGCGCTCCCACTTATTAGATATACATTAGGATTGCTAACAGATATTGATGATGGTGAATAATAACCATTCGTCTCACCAGGTGTACCATTTCGTCTTTCTCCTGGTTTACCACTTTGAGATGGATCGTGGTAGATATATGTTGGTTTGTCGTTTGGATTTTCATTCCATTCTAAAATATTTGAACCTGCATCTATATATGTACCAGCCATTCCTATATCATTATCTTTATCATCATAATTAAAAAACCAACGATAAACATCAAAACTATGTGAAGAATTAGATATGCTAAAACTAACTTGTAAATCATCGTAGCCAGAAACGCTTCCATTTTCTGTTGTACCTTGAGCATCCCAAAATTGGCCATCTGTTAAAGATGGTGTAGAATTAATTGGTGTTCCTTGTAAAGCAGAATTGGGATAAACATATGCTGGGTAAACATATGCCGCAACTGAAGAACCAGTACCGGTATTGTATATAAATGACATACCCGTCTCATCTGAATTTGGATGCCAAGAATCAGCCCCATATCTAGTAATTGTAGATGTTCCATCTGGGCCTGAAGCCTTTGGATAAATTTTAGTCCCTGCGGCATCATTATTAGATTCATAAGCTTCATAAGCTATTGTTCTTTTCTCAGGATCTGTACTTGCGTTAGTTATGTTTGTTATTGCTGTACTATAAACCCCGGCTGCTCTAGTTAAAACATATTCAACATATTTATCACTACCATGAGTTCCATAAAGATAATCTGTTGAATCCAATTCTGGAGGATATACACTATCCACCCCTGCAGGAAATGTTGATCCACTATCCAATTGATAAAGTTTTATATGATCTGAATCTTCCGAAATTGCTATAACATTATTTTGAGAATCAACTGACATATCCATTGGATTGGTTACAGCGCTTTGAGAAACTGTTCCAGTTGAATTATCTAATTTATGTACCTTGTCTTCTATTTTATCAGCCTGCCAAATAAAGTAGGCATCACTACTAAATAAACCACCTGAATATGGAAGACTAGCAACTAAACCATCTGTAGAATATGTCGGCGGTGACTCTACATATGCTGCTGTATAATCAGTCCAAGTGCCGTCATATTCACATGGCCATATTAATCTACTACCATCACATTCTGTTATAACAGGAGATCTTTCAACTGATTGACTATTATCTGATACATTCCAAATAAACATTTGATCTTTAAAAATATCATAATAATCAACTTCTTCATTATTCACAAGTCTATACGTTGATGTTTGAGAAGAACGACCACTAGCACAAACCTTTGCAGTAAAATCACCTATGCAACCGCCAGGGTTTGTAACACAACAACATCTAGATTGAAATTGGCTGGAACTTCTTAAACTACCCCAATCACCATCAGCATCTGATATCTGATCATGGCACCAATCTTTATAACTAGGACATTGATCAGATGCACATCCTGAATCTTCTTCTACTTGGTTGTTCCAATGAAATTCCCAATACACTTGTTGGTATGCATTAACTTTAACAACATCGTCTGGTCCTGTATTAATACCTTGTGGGTTATAATAATCTGTTAAGTAATCTCTTGTTGCTGTTCCACCATAATATAATGTGCTTAATTTTACTCCCGCTGAGCCTTCTGATAAATTATATCTTACAACATAATGCTTATCCCAAATACTATGCGCAATTAAATCATCACCATCTTTACTTAATGTAATCGCATAATTACCAAAAGAACTAGAACCTAAAGAATATGGACTATCACCGGTGGCGGCTATCTGGCTACCATCTAAATTACATTTAATTAATTTAGTATTTCTTCCGCCAACATATGCCTCATTTGTGTCTGGATCAATTCTTATTGTATATAAAGAATTACTAAAAGCCCAAGTTGTGGCATTTGAATAAATCCCAGCATGAGCATCATTTACATTTACTCTAACAACATAACTATTGCCATTAGTACCTTCATCATTAGCGTTTGCAATAAACCATAATGATTCTGTATCTGGATCATAAGCAAGTGCCCTAATGTAATCATATGCATCTGGAATGTAACTAACTGCAGATAATGTAAAAACTTCAGAATTTTCATCATAAAGGGTATTGGATAAAACCTGTTTAATATTTGAGTATGCTTTAATTATACCATCATTATGACCTACAAATGTATATGGTAAAGAATTAAAACCAATCGATCCTGTATCGTGAGCTATAACCTTATAATATATTTGTCTTTTCGTTTTAAAAATATCATTCTTTATCTCAGTACTTATTCCATTTAAATCATCATCATAAAACTTATCAGTTATATTACTTGCAATTAATTCAAAGTCAGTAGTATTATTGATTGGGTCTCTTTCTATAATAGTAGGGTCAGTTTCGAATGAATCACTGATAAATCTATAGACATCATATGTATCAGTACCTACTTCTGTATAGTTCCAAGATAGTTCAAAAGTTTCTAATACTTTTGATGATACCAAATTTGAAATTGTAATGTTAGTAATATTGCTCATAATATCTAGAATTATTTAATAAGGGATTTGGTTTTTTCAACCTAATTAGTTGGGACAATCGAATTAACTGATTCTATTTCCATTTCCCCACTAAAATTATTGATTTTTATATCAGTAATAATCATTCCTTGATATGTTGTACCATAACCAACAAATGCTACATCAAACTTATTAGTAAGGTTGTTATATGTAAATACTGGATCTTCTATTGATGACAATCCAAGTGCTGACATTGCATTTATTTGTACATCATTAGAACCATCATATTCTTTTGTTAATATGTTTGTATTTAAATCAAGATTGTAAAGTATTGGGTATAGACCACCAGTTGGGTTGTATATGTAAATTTGTCCTGTTGCTGTTGCTGATTTATAAACCCCATCTGATGACATTGCTATATCTGTCCATGCTCTAGAAGATTCTGATGCATGCCATGTAACACCATAATCATCTGAACTATAAAGTTGCCCACTATTAACCGTAGCGGATTGGTATTTCCCATCAGATGACATAGCCATACCTTTCCATGGTCTATTAGAATCTCTTTGTATAAATGAAATACCATAATCATTAGAAGTATAAATTTTAAAACCAAATGTTGTTACTGTTATGTATTTACCATCATCTGATATCGCCGACCTATAACCCTGACCGGGGATGCTATGAATTGTCCATGTAACACCATAGTCATTTGATACATAAAAACTACCAACTCTTAATGCTGTTTGATATTTACCTGTAGATGAAATTGAACCCCCGAAATAATAACCGGCTGGAAGAGTAGGTGATATAGTCCATGTAACACCGTAATCAGAAGATTGAAAGAATCCATCCTCACCACCTGCAAGTTGATATTGACCATCGTCGGACATTGATACCCCATACATATTTTTGTTTATAGAACCTTTAGCTGTCCATGTTGTACCATAATCATCAGATACCCAAAGATTGTTATAAACGACTGCTTCTGTACAAAATGTTATATATTTTCCGTTTTCTGACATTTCAATTTCAAATCCGACGGCGAAAGTTGGATTTGAAATTGAGGCCCATGTTACACCATAATCTAATGATTCATATAATGAATTTGCGTTAATGGCAAGCTGTTTCCCACCAGATGGTGTCATCGCAACTGACTTCCATGAAGTGCTTATACCTTTAGGTGACCAACTTCCAATAATAGATGGATAATTACTTCCGTTAGCTGCGATTGTACAGAATGTTACTTTCTTTTCTTCATCAAAGAACCATGTGCCGGCAAACTTGCCGCCATTATCGGCTGAGAGGTTAAGAACTGCTAAATCATCTGCAATTGAGAAGATACGGTTTGTATCATAATCAAAATTGAGTCTTTCTATTACCACATGTCCTGTTGTTTGTACCATCATTGTATCAAACCAAATATCAAAGTCTCTAATTTGACTATTTGTTATCTCAGCACTTAACTCAGGTGATGAGAATGCAAAGTTATCATAGACAGCACTTATAGCATTAGAAGCTAAATCAATTCTACCATTTTGGTCTTTAACCCACATTATACCGGGTGTTTGATTTTGTTCATAAATACTTGTTGCTGAAGTTTCTTTAACCAATACATAACTGTTACCAAAGATATCAGTCTTCCATTGATGAATTATCTTACCTGGGCTTAATACTGTCTCATACCAACCATGGATATCATTTTCACCTCTGAAATTAGCAGGCCAAGTTGTTTCATGGCCCCATTCATTATCTTCTTCGCCTGTGAATGGATCATATCTTACACTCTGAGTAATTAAACCATTAGAATTAATATTAGATGATTCATATTTTGCTTGATATGGAATAAACTCTTGATACTTTTGAGCATTAACAATACTTCCTGCTTTTTCATTTTCAATAACAGATGCCTTCATCCATCTTGCATCAATATCTGCTGTAGAAATAGGGGCTATTTGAGATGTCTCTGATAAGCCTCTATCTGAACGGAAATACTCAGGGTCTTGAAAGACTGCTGACAACCCTCTATCATTTATATCGTTTGTAATTCTTAAAGCATCTAATGTATTAAGATAATTTATACCAACATATGTACTTGCACCTAACATTCTTGGAACAAAATAACCACCAGAGTCTTCTGAGCTATATACCCCACCAAGATATGGCGCTGTTGCGATAGTTGGATAATGTCTGTTAGATAAATTAGCATATGGAATTTGAGCTTCTACTAATGAACCTGATGTTGGGGGAACCCAATAACCACCTGTTGGAGGCAACCCAAGACTTGAATCTGTTAACTCTTGAGTCCAAGTAAAGGCATTAGTAGCCCAATAATTAACTGCTGTCCCATCTTCACCTTGATAAAGAACTAAGTCTGAATTAATATCTGTTGCTGTCACTACCAAATCTGTATTTATGTTGTTAAGGTAAATATTAAGAGACTCATATGTACCACCTGGGAAACTAGCTGATGGATCAATTAAAAGTGTCTTCCATTCATTAGCTAAACTATCATTAATAAATTCTATAGGCTCTCTCCAAATCATTTGTGTTGACTTCCTTGAGTAGTCTACAAAACAATCCGCGCTTAATTTAGTAGTCGCTAAATCTGGCTGACTTAAGAATGTATAATCATCAATTATATCAGATCTTATTCCACCACCAAAAGCGTCAATACCTTTATTCTTTGTTTGTATTGAATTGTTATCATAAGCTTTAGCCCAAACTGGTTTACCACCAATTGATGTTGCGTCATATGAATTGGTTGTGTAATTCCAACCCGAAAGATCTATATTGATTGTCATTCCAATTCTATCATTATATGTTGTTATAACATCAAGCTCACCAGATGGAATATAAACTAATGTAGCCTTTACAGCCGTTACTGTTGGTATTGTAGTATATGGAATAGCTGCACCGGCACCATGACCTGTCGCTGATAAAGAATATAAAGCTTCCGTATATGGTGTAAATATGAAAGGCTCTTCTGGAGAGATATTAGTTCCAGTATAAATAACTGTCGAATCTTTTTTTAGAATCCAACTTACCGCTGTAAGCTCACCACGAAGAGTTGATGGACCATTTTCTGTAAAATCATTAGGCCATTGAGCGACTATCTCAGTACCTGTTGTAACATATGTATACGAAGTCCAAATACTATTGTCTTCATTAAATGCAGAAGCTGCTATAGTTGGGGTGTATCCAAAATCACCTTCTGCTGACGTACAAAACCAATGAGAGTCAATATGATCATACATTATATAATCACCTGGGTTGATAATCATATCTGAAGCACTTACAGTCTTTGCCCAAGTGCCATCACTTTGTAATGAAGCTTTCATCCATTGTGTTTTAGGTAACCCTGAATTAGTTGATTTGATAATAAGTGGTGGTACTGCTTCTAAGAATAACTCTTCTGGATTGCGTCTTAAATTAGCACGGAGATATTTATATCTTTTACCTTGCTTAAGTGTACCTATAGGTGTTCCTGCACCTGTTTGCCAAAGTCCATTTGACCAACCTACATCAACTTCTATTTGATCGATTAACTTAAACCACATGAAGTCAACACTTTGATCATATGGAAGCCCATCTAAACCTCTCCATGATTTCAAATCAAATTCTTCAGGGTATTGAGTATCAACAAATACAATATCGGCCATCTTATCATATTCATCATATGCATCTCCTGGGTGACCAATTGGTGAATACCATATTGATTTACAATCGCAAGTCCTATAATTGTTTACTCCGTTAGCTTCCCACCCCAATTCAGCAAGTGTTTTATATCTTGCGTTATATATTGATTCTTGCGCTTGGTTTAAATAAAGGCAATCTGATTGATGTTTTTTGCTTAATAAAAAGTTGTTAAGGATTGTATTACTACCTTGCCAAATAAATGTTTCATAATTACCTGGAGTACATTTAAGAGTAAAGTTAGGTTGAATAGTTCCTGTAGCTCCTGGAACAATTGTATTTAAATCTTGACCACTTAAGAAAGCACACTCTATTGAAAAACCATCTGGTGCGTCAAGTTTATAAATTATATCACTATTGTATAAACCAGATCCAGATCTTGCACCTATTATATCAGCATTAGAGTCAATACTTGAAACTGCTACTGGTGCACATTGACTTGATAGAACATCAACTAATAATGTATCACCTGTATTATATTTTAAAAGAGGCCATTGAATGTAGTTATGCCCCACTTCTGCTAAAATATCAGTCTTAAGCATTTTGTAAAGCCAAGCTCTATCATATTCTGCTTGGTAAACAGAATCTGGATTTGTGTCATGAATAAAATCTGGGTTATCTGTTATACTTACAGTAAGCTTATCTGCTTCCATATAGTTTTGGCTAGCGTAAGCCCCATTATCAATTAATTTAGTATTATGAATTGAGATTGGATCAAAAGATGATGTTGGAGAAACTGTATTCCAATAAAGATCTATAATTTCTTCTTGTGATTCTTCTGGAAGGTATGCTATCTTATTATTAAGATTACTTAATTCAGGACCAGACCATGGAATGCCATCACCACTAAGACCATATCCAGGATATGGAAATCTAAAACGTAAGTTGTTGCCGGCGGCAATGTTTGCTGACATAGTATTTGTTATTGTATTAAACTCACTCTGCTTTAACCAAGCGGCTGAAAGATTGTTAATTGTTATTTGATCTTGTTCATCATTTTTAACGTCCCATACAAAGATCTTATCAGCATCTTCATATTTACGTGCCCCGGTTGCCCCATCTATTACTAAATTTGAACTTGTAAGGGATACTTCACCTAATGTTGCAGGATCAATTTCTCTAAAGTACTCACCTGATGGCCAGTAGAAGAAATTGTTACCCTGTTGCAATTCATAAGTGTAACTTTTGATTGGGGCTTCAAAATAACCATCCTTCATAAAGTATTGGTCGCCACCAAGATATTTTTCAGTTAGTTTAATTCTAGTGTAATCATTTAATTCTTGACCGGCGGCATCAATGAAAGCTGATAATGGAAGCTCTGAAATTGTTTCTGCATCATATTGGATTAACAATCCTGATAACGTCCATATAAGGGGGTTATCGGCGCATAACTGTGAAAAGCCTGTACTATACAACCAATCCAAAGAAGACACGTTAAACGACTGATTATCGTAATATGCTGATACATTAGGGTGATCAAAATTAAAATAAGCCGAAGCAGGAATAATAGGGTCCTTATCAAAGTAACTTGTGTTATCATATAACTCTTGAATCTGAATTTGGAAAGAGTCTTTTATTGCTGACAGTTCTGGAAATGTATTCCATGCCGATTGAACTGGAACATTAAGAACATAATCTCTTTGTGTGAATGCTTTAAGTAAGTACTCGTAAAACAAACTTGTGATGGCATTATGAGCACCAGACATATTGTATTTGAGTTTTGCTTTCTTAATTGATGAACGTTTGTTAGCAAGGTAGATCGCGATTTCTTTTAGTTTAGTTGCAAAGAATGGAATTACATCTGCGAGTTCTAAGTCATCTGAGTAATCAATATCAGCAACCCATTTATATTCATCTTCATTTTGAAGAACAACAGCTAATTGTTTTATCAATGCTATGTATTCTTCTTTTAAAGTAGCAGAAGCTTCTGCTGGAGTATATCTACCTTCGTACCATCTCTTTAAGTACTCGTTGTATTGACGATACTCTTCACCTGGTGCAATACCAATGTTACGATTAAACCATTGTTTAAATGTAAATGGTGTTTCTAAATCTTGAGGTGCTGGAGCTGATGCATCTTTAGCTAAAGCTTTTGCATACTCTATTTGAGTTGTATACTCAACTTGTTGGTTTGTTGCTTTTGAATATTTTGATAAAACTCGTGCCATTATGTATCCAATCCTAATCCTTTATGTAACATGTAATTGAACATCTCATCTACTATCCCATTTTCAACATACCAAGCTGATAATGATGAGTTTTGTTCTGATAGTGTTGTGTAACTGTCTTCCCAATTAATTATACCCTCGACTTGGTTATTACAAGGGGTATCTATATAATGGAAGAAATCGTATTCATTATAATATGATGATGTCAACCATGCTATTGAACTTGTTGAACTTAATGGATAAGTATCTGTTGGTTTAGGTACTGTATCAAGTAAGTGATATCTTCCCGGTCCATATCTAAATTTAACAATAAATGGTGTACCTGCTGAAACTGTATAGTTTAATGCTGTAAATGCCTCACCTAAGTTGCGGCTATGACCATGACCACAATTAGAACAAGTCGATCCACCTTCGAAGTTTCTGTTACATTGACATCTCTCACCCCATAACCTTTGATGTTCAATTGAAGCGATATCCATTATGCGTCCTAGGTCAATTGGGAAGTTCCAATTATAATCATCCATCGGTACATCAGTCTCTTCCGCTAATGAATAGAGTTGGTCTACATTACTTGTGTCTACTTCACTATGATTAGCAAGGAAATTCGCAATTTTCTCGTAAGAAGTGCGGCCTATTTGTTGCTGGCCACTTTCTAATCCACCCACTGCATTCCCGAAAAATCCCGTGAATAAACTAGCATTATCGTGGATATGCTCGGGTAAAGCGTAACTTTGCATTTGTACCCCTGCATCCCAACTTTCGTTAAATCTTCTTACCTCATTTGTGTTATTAAAGTCTTTAATGTCAAATTCGTTGCTCATACCAGTTATTAGGTATGATGTGGTTGATACTGAATCATAAAGTGAGAGATACTTTTGCATCCATCTGAAACCTGTCCAGTCACCAAATGCTTGAGCTGATCTATTCCATTCACTACTTAATGAATATTGCATTGCACTTAACGTATCATTATAATAACTTAAATTAGCATCTGGAAGAATTTTAAATGAATCATATTCAAACGTACCATACGATGTTGGGTTCTGCATTATGTAAACCATATTCTCAACACCATTGACTATCCATATTCTATCTCTTGTATCGCATGCAATACCTTCAATGAGTTGATTATCTATTCTTACATCTGTATCGAAGTAAAGACCACTCAAACCACCAACAGATGATATTAAGCTCCCTGAAACTACATAACTTGAAATTATTGATGAAGTTGTTGTTGCATGTCCGACATAATAGTAACCATAGTTAAACCAAGCGTCTCCCGACCTATCAATCGTGATATAACTTGGATATCCTGATAATAGAGGCCATGTACTAACTAATGAGCCTTCACTAGTATATTTACTAATACTACCACTTAAGTAATGGCTATAGGCGTTAGATACCCAAAAGGAATCATCTCTAGCATCAACAACAAGATCAATTGGTGTACTACCCCTAGGGGCCTGTATCTGCCTTAATAGACCACCTGAGGGACTATACTTAACCAACATACTGCATGCTGGAGTTGAATAAGTCACCCATGCGTTGTTTTCTGTGTCTGTTTCGACTGCAGGTGGCTTTGTTAGTGGATCAGTAAATGGAGCGGCTGTGGCTACACCACTTGGAGTCGCAGCGAAGAGGAAGTTACCACTTATATCAAATTTAAATGCTGAGATAGTATCAAAATTACTTACCCAAAGACCTAAGTCACCATCAAGTGCAATACCAGCTGGAGTTAATCCATAATCAGAACTTACTAGGTTTGCATCTAAGGCTGTGATACCCGGGACCTGTTTAAGATAAATTGAAGAAAGTAAAGAACCTTGTGCGTCATATTTATATAATGCATCTAATTCAGCATCTGCAAACCAAACATCATAACATGGTGTTACGGCAGTGCCAAAGATACCACCAAAGCCAGTTAGGGCATAAGGAACATCTGTTGAAGAAAGAAATGGTACGTCAAAAATTCGAGAGTCAGCTGTTATTGGTGGGACAGGAATAGCTGAAAGTAAGTAAGCTGGTAATGTACCAAACAAACTTAATCTGTTAATTGTTTTATTCTCTGGATTTGATACCCATACATAAGTTGTATCTCTAAAAGGAGCTGATTGTATAATTCGAACATTTGCTGAGACTGCAGTGTTAAGAGCTGATACTGCTGATTCTGCGCTGCCTCTTCTAAAACCACCAATGTCAAAATATTTGTCTGCTTCATTTGTATACCTAACAAAGTAATCAGTGTCTGGAGTGAATGTTGAAGCCGATAGTGGTATTCCAATCAACTCTCTATTGATTTCATTTCCTGAAAGCATTCCAATAGCGTTAGAACTAGGGTAATCAAATATTGTTACTGGTTCTGCATCTGGGCATAAACCAACCAATGCGTCACTTTGCACTTGGATGACTGTTCTAAATGGAATGTCCACCCATTTGGTAGGAAAGATATCATCTTCACCATTTCGTGTAATATCCAAAATTGTTGGCGCTAATCCATTAACTGTATATGGTATAACTGTTTTAACATTACTGTTAGCATAACCAGGCACAGTTTGTTTATCAATATCATATTCAACAGGGATTCCTGAAGTCTCTAATGTAGCCCATAAGAAGACTGGTGAACTTGCTGTAGTTGACATATCATCAACGTAATAAAATTGAGCTGTCCCTGTTGCTCCAAGAACTTCAGTCCCAGAATAAATTATTGTTTCTGATACTGGAGCGTTTTGAACTATATTACCAGACAAATCTTGAAACTGCCATTGTGGTAACAAACCACCCCATTTGTTTTGGGGTAATTGATATGGTCTTGATCGTGAGTTTGCAGAATACAAACCTATCACATTACCAGTAACCTGTGAATAAAAAGTTAGCGTAAATGGATATGCGCTTTTTTGCCCCATTTCTGAAGGTGGTGGAACGTCCGTATAAATTACCCCCATATAACCAGCGGTTAATAAAGGAACTAAATTGTTGTTAACTATTGTGCCCATGATTACCTTTAATACTCTACAACTTCATAAGTTTTACTTTGTGTTTGAATTACTACGTTACTACTAAATTTACTTGCATTGTTTAAATAAGGGAATTTAAAATATGGTAGAGCTAAATTCTTAATAGCTGTCGTAATATCCGCCGTTGGATAAATTGGATTCCAAACTAACATTGATAAACCTTCTACTCGAACAGCTGGATTATCTTTTCTTCTTGTGTAAAATGTTTGAACTCCTTGTACTGATAAAACATTAGCTGTTAACTGAGTGATATCAAGTTCTTGTCCTAATTCAACATTCTCTCTTGCAAAATAATCTGTAAATACATTTACTACATCTTCTTGAATTGATGTGTTATCTCTTCTTGAGTTTTCATCTTTGATAATTAATATTTCTCCTTGATTTAAATCTGATGTATTCGCTGATACACCAGCTACTAATGGGAGACCCAAACCAACTGCTACATAAACAGGATCATTAATAATTACTTCCGCTGTTAATGTTTTCTCACTTCTCATTGAAGATATTATTAATTCTTTTTGTGCTGGGTTTAATGTAACCGATGCGTTTGTTATATTTGAAAGTGTTTTTGGAACTGCAAGAATGTAAACATTATTGAAATTACAAGAGTCGCCAAACATAACCTGATTAAACAATACTCTTGAAACATTGTTTGGTTGTGATATTCCTATATCGTGATAATATTTTAATTGTTCTGAAAGGTAAGCCCAATTGTTTACTACCGTTACGTCATGAATAAGATTAGCGAAGTTTGTTTTAACATAATTTTCATAATCAGACTCTGTAACCAATCTATATTGTGATCTAAATGCGCCCGGTGCATTTTGTCTAATTGAATCTACGTCTTCTTCATCGGAAGAATAAGAAGATACTGAATCATTGTCAAATGACAATTTAGTTAAATCTGTTAAGAACGTATATTGTCCAGCGACTACATCAGTTATTATTTCATTGAACTGAATAGTTTCAAGTTTGATAATATTCTTCCCCAAAAGGACGTTAGCGCCAACTTCACCATCCGGACCATTTGATTTGAGGTAATAAATAGCTACTTGTGAATCAGCAGGAAGCTTCTTACCATTAATTCCATTACCAAATCTTACCTCGTAATGTTTATTTTCGTTAAATCTGATTTCATATGACTCTTTATTTGCATCTTCTAAATAAAGTGTTGGTGTTCTTTCCCATTCTCTCCATGAACTACCCGGTTCCTTGATATAAACGTCAATATTGAAATGGTCTATGATTACATTATCACCTGGGGTCATGAAGACTACTTCATTTTCTTGTCCAATTGCTGTTTGTAAAGGATATTCTATATAACTACCTTGATAAAGAAGTTTTTGGTTAGACATATCTGTTAATTCTTCAGTTTGGTCAGCAGTTGTCTTTGCAAATGTTATATCTTCATTAAGACAATATGGGATACCGTTAACATCAATATAAGTATAGCGTGGAATTGTATAAAGACCAACTGGAGCTGTTTCACCCGTACCTGCGGCCGAAGCAGTGAATGATAGTGTTGATGTTTGATTACCAATTGGCTTATAATCTAATACTTTAACGATTCTATTCATATTCTCATAAAGTTGAGCCTCAGAAAACATAGATTCTGTTGAAGTCTTATTTACATAAAACATTAATGTATTAAATGTGTAGGAAACAATATCAATAATAGTTGATATGTAAGATCCTTCATAGTTTTGGTCAGTAAAAACACCAGCTTCGTTAAGTTGGTCTTTTATATGCTGTTTTAGACTTAGCGCGTCAAATGCTAAGTAACTATCTTTTTCAATTGGAAATTCACTCATTTATTTTCTCCTTAAGAATTTTTTAATTCTGTAAAACCAGATCTAGTTAACACACCCTCTAATGAAACTTTACGTTTCAAGGCTGGAATACCTATTATCACTGTTATTACATATTCATCTTCACTTATGGGGTCAACTTTTGTAGCTGCTCCCGTAAATCTACCCGTATCTTTTGAAGTAACCGCTCCAAAAGGTCTACCTTCAACTCTTACGTGTTCTACCGTCACTCTTGGTTCCCATTTCTCGACTGCATTAAGGACTGTTCGACCGATTTGATTGGCTACTGATTCTGTAACAGGCTTGAACAAATACTTTCTAAGATTGGCACCAAATTCAGGAATTAGGAATCTTTCTCCAGGTGTTGTGTTAAAAATGTTGACAATTGAGTTGCGAATTGCTGCTTCATCAAAATCAACCTCAATATCTTTTCCTCTTGGGGATTCATTCCCGGCTTCAGTTAATACCACATTCTCCTTTAAATCCAAGTGAATATCCACATAAGTGAAATTAGGTGATATTTTATCAACTGCTTTTAGGTTGTCAAATGTTATAGATCCCATAGTAATTACTTTCTTCCTTGTAAATATTTAATGATAGGGATATAATTATCTACATAATAATAAATATTTACAAGGAGTAAAGACTATGAGAAAATTTAAAGG
>Ga0210003_1000763_pt1 | contig 29253 bp, 49 predicted proteins | sample LantaG_FD_182804 | JGI IMG/M metagenome (GOLD analysis project Ga0210003, IMG submission 182804) | Deep subsurface microbial communities from Baltic Sea to uncover new lineages of life (NeLLi) - Landsort_02402 metaG (SPAdes) (version 2) | ecosystem: Environmental > Aquatic > Marine > Oceanic >... | reverse complement strand
GATGCTCAGGTGTACGGTAATGCTTGGGTGTTCGGTAATGCTCAGGTGTTCGGTAATGCTCAGGTGTACGGTGATGCTCGGGTGTTCGGTGGACGCTGGAAAGTTTCACCTCTTTACATTCAGGGTACTAAGCACAGCGTGACCACGAGTAGTTTTTGTACGCTAACCATCGGGTGTGAGACACGCACGGTAGAAGAGTGGTTAGCTGAATATCGTGAGATCGGGAAAGCTAACGGGTACTCTGAACAGGAAATTAAGGAATACTTTGAGCATATAACGTATTCTGCTAAACGTTTAAATCAGATTAAAGAAATGGAGACTAAGTAATGACTACCATTAACGAACACCCTACCCATATCGGTTACTCTATTGACAAGGAAGGACTGAAGAGTAGCGTACCTATGTACCTAGAGCACAATGCTGATGGTAATTGGGTGGAGTATCGTAGGACTCCCGGTGAGTGGGATGCGGAAACAGGGGTGACCATTTATGATACCGGATCTTGGGATTATAAACTGGTAGATATTCGCGCAGTCACTAAAGAAGACCTGGTTAACTACTGGACCAATGATAGGGATACTGCGCTCCATTATATACGTGCATCCAAGCGTGAAGTAGAAAAGGCTAAGCAGCGGCTACAGGAAGTCGAGGAGTCTTTGCAGTGTAGTGAAGAGTGGTTAGCATGGTCAGAAGTTAGACTACAAGAGGTTACAAGAAGGTAAGGAGGACATAATGTTTGTTCTAGAAAACGCAGTAAATAGCATAGAATGGGAACACAAAACAGGAATAGAAAACATTAAGTGTACCTGTGGAGGACACCTGTTCGACTTGTGCATAAGTGATCTAGAAGCCGCGTGGCTAAGGTGTGCTTCTTGTGGTACTTCTACCAAGCCCATGGGAAACGCGCTATCCCCAGTTAAAGAGGCACTGCTGATGTGCTTTGAGGTGCTTAAACGCTAAGGTGGCTAGAGGAGGAGAGTAATGCAAATCAATATTACAAAAATTTCGATAGTTGTAAGTAAGCACAGTACCGACAGGGTTTATTTACAAACTGAGCTTCCTTTGGGTATCTGGCCGTATAAGGATACCGCCTATCTAAGTATGGAAGTGGCCAAAGGTAAAGGCGTGGAATATGTTAGCGAAAACTTCCCCGGTGTTCCTTGTGAAGTTATTGAGTCAACTCCTTCTGCGTAGATAGGATAAACTGATGATTAAACTCACAGCAAAACAAGTAAAAAAGATAAAGGCTGCACAACAAGCTATCGAGGAAGTATACCTAGAGGCGCAGGAAAAATACTTCCCTATCGGAACAAATATTCATAAGCGCTTACTACCTAAAAAATGTTTTCGTATCGTGGGGCACGCACCTTCTTCTACAATTGCATACGACAAAACGAGAGGTGTGTGGCCGGTCAGTAAAACGCCTTACTCCGTGGGATCCTTGTACCTACGTAAATTGGATAAAATTGGGCGTATGTACGGAAAACCTTTTTTGGTACAGACTTACAACTTTTGGAGCTACTACGTTCCAATGGAAAAGGAGTAAACAAATGGCAAAGAAACAACAGAGTAAAACTGCAAAGCTGGCAGAAGCTAAAAGGCTATTCAAAAAACTGTACCGAGAAGCTATTACTGAAGCTGATACAACCATGGTAGACTTGCGAAAAGTTTACGTGAAGAAGCGCACGCTATCTGGGATGTGGCAGGTTATCCTTGATGATTATGAAGCACTGGGATTGTGCGAAAGAGACTTACGTCACTTCCCGGCAAGCTGGTTAACGGGCAAAGGACAGCACCAAATTGATGAGGATGATTTTTCGAGCGGTGCTCTAGCTGAAAACGACAACTGTTACATTTTCAACGGCAGTGACCTTGTCAAGATGCTGGATAAGTTGAAAGCAAGTCTAGGTCCAGAGCCAGAAAAATCTTTGGTTATGTCAACCTATACTGGATATGACCTAGTAGCGTTGGAGGATATCTCTGCTACTCAGTTGGATAAGTGCGTTAAACTGCTACGCGATAGTGTTGAGGATGAGGAGAACCGGGCAGAGCAGGATAAGCTTCGAGCGGAGCAGTACGAGAAACAAGTAAGGCTAGGAGAACTGGTACGGAAGATGGGTATGGAAAAAGCCATCGCTCTGCTGGAGGGGGTTAAAAAAGGAAAGAAATAAGTATGGGGCCACTTAGACAAAGTAAAATAGATGAGTTGAAAAAACAACTAGAAGGGCTGTACGGTGCCGTTTTAAGAGCGGAAGACGCTGCGCAAAAACATGAGCTAGAGGCAACTAGGGAACGTGGAACCGTTAGGATGCTGGATCAGCAAATCACGGACCTGATTGAGTTGATAAAAGTTATGGAGGAAGGATAAACAGTATGGACTGTAGACATACACCATCATAAATACGACCTACGGCTAGTTAGTAACACTCTGTCTCGGCGTATACTGGCTACAATGTCAAGGCAGTGGCGGAGTTCTGCATCCATAAAACGTACGGGTGAAATCAAATCTGTTGGATTATCTAGATGGTCCCTTATAATACGTAGTTTTTCTAAAATTCTTTTAGTACTTAGTTCAAGGGTAATGGTATGGCTTAGTATTCTTTTTTCCGCTGCTTGTTTCTCGTCTTCCTCGTCGCCATCCTGATCCGCTTTCACATAAACTTGGCCGTTGACTCTGATTTTATTCGGTGCTTTGGACATAACAATATCCTTGTGAGTAATAGTGTTCGTTATATTATAACTTACGTTGTGTTTTTTTGAACAATCTCTCTATACAAAATAGGGGTGGCTGGACTCAGCGTATATTCTAGTATCTCTCTATACAAAAATTGATTGAAATATTTGAAGTCAAAACCTACCCAGCCGGTGTACTTTTTGCGTTTTTATTTTTTTGCTCGATTTGAAAAGAGAAAACAGGCTACCAAGGCACCTATCGACCGCTATTTCTCTTGCGTATCTCTCTATACAAAATACGGTCAGGGGTATCCTAAGCTATTTAGATGCTCTCTCTATACAAAAATTGATTGAAATATTTGAACTCATTTTTGACCGCCCCACTCCGAATTGAATTGGATTGCCATTGGGATTCCCTTTTGCCCCTGCCAAGGCCCAGGACTAGGGTATAGACATAGGGGAATCCCCATGGGAACCGCGAGACGCGGGCGCGGGGCGCGTAGGTTTACCCCTTCGCTACGCTAGGGTGCTGGGATCCCATAGATCCCTCAGAGGCGAAGCCATTGGGGCCTAGGGGGCGCGTTTACCCTCCGGGTGGTATCCGAGTACCCCTTGAATTAACTAAGCTCAGAATGCGAATCAGGCGCGATACGTTCAAAAAAATAAAAGCATGAAAAAGTATTGACTCGCCTATTTTAATGCGCATATTTTGAGCGGACACAAAACCGCATTAAATCGGGCAAAAAATAATCGAAGAAAAATAGTTGACTTCGGTTCTTTCATGCACATATTTGGTGTGAGGCGAAAAAACCACAAAAAATTGGAGGAAAACAAAATGCCCTGTGACTATGTCAATCAAGCCGAGCTAGATCGTCGAACCCGTGAGCGCTTGGAGCGTGAGCGTGAGGATGAACTAACCGAGATTGAAAGCGCCCTGGGCGTGGGCACCGCTTCAATCGTGAAGGATGCTCTGGGAAATTGGCGGTTGGAAGGCGTACCCCTTCCCAAGGGTATGCACGATAGTTGTGTACTGGCGTCACTCCAGAGCCGTTGCTCCATGGAGTTCATGAACGCTTGTGCTATGGCTGGGGCCGACGCGATGGATTTTATCGGTTCCCATAACGACAGCCATAAATAATCCGAAAAAATCAGCGAAAGTATTGACACTGCATTTTCCGTGATTATATTTGGTGTGAGGCGGCAGAAACCAAAAAATGGAGGTTACTACGATGTTTGAAAAGAAACTCTCGAATATGATCAGGTCGCGGTCTGGTCTTCTTTGGATCCAAACCAAAGAAGAGTATCGCGCAGAGCGGAAAATCATGGCTGTAGCTGCGAAGCTGGGTCACAAGGTGTTCTGCTGGCGTGCGTCCATCGGGATGTTCCCGATTGAGAACCCGGAGAGTGCGGACGTCGCGCTGTCCAACCCTTTGCAGCTGGCGAAAACCCTTTACCAGTACTCCACCGGTCCCGTGACAGTAATTGTGGAGGATATCAAGAGTTACCTGAATAACCCGCAGGTTGCCAGGTATTTCAAGGATATTGGTCGCAAATCGCAATCCACGGGGGCCAATGAGTGGGTGCAGATCATCGCCATTGATGGCGGCGAAGTGGAGGACGGTTTTACCCTCTTGGATCTGGATCTGCCGGATCGCCCTGAGATCGAAAAGCTGGTCGATGGTATGCTCAAGATGGTTACGCCCAAGGTGCGGGAAGATCTCGCCCAGAACGGCAACCGGGACGCCGCGATTGACGCCTTGACCGGCCTTGAGGCGGCCCAGGCCCAGCAGGCAATGGCCCAGAGCTTGGCCGAAGTCAAACGGATCGACCCGGACATCCTGATCCAAAGCAAAAAAGCCCTGATCTCTGGATCCGGCGCAATTGAGTGGAAAGACCCTGATCCCCGTGGCCTTGACGCGGTGGGTGGCTTGACGCGGCTCAAAACCTACTTGCAACGTCGGCGCAAGGCGTTCCAGAAATCCCGCTCTGAGGATCCCAACCGTCGCCTTCCCCGTCCCAAGGGGATCATGGTGGCCGGTATCCCTGGAACCGGTAAATCTCTGAGTGCTAAAGCGGTTGCGGCGGCCTGGCAATTGCCTTTGTTGCGCTTCGACGTGGGCGCGGCGTTTGGTAAGTACGTGGGCGAGTCTGAAAAGGGCCTGAAAAGGGCTCTGAAAGTGGCCGAAGCGGTCGCCCCCTGTATCCTTTGGATCGACGAGGTGGAAAAGGGACTGGCCGGATCTGGTGGTGGTGGCGATTCGGACGGTGGGACCACGGTGCGGGTATTCGGTGAATTCCTCACCTGGATGAATGAAACCGAAGCCCCGGTATATATCGTGGCAACGTGCAATAACCCCACCAATTTGCCGAGCGAGTTTTTCCGCCCTGGTCGATTCGACCGGATCTGGTTTGTGGATTCGCCTAATCGTGCGGATCGGGTGGAGGTGCTCCAGGTTATGGTTGACAAGTATAACCTGAGTGACGTGGGCCTGGATCTCGAAAAGCTGGCGGACGTGACGCAAAAATTCACGGGTGCCGAGCTTGAGCATGCCATCGTGGAAGCCCTTTGGGCCGCAGATGACGAGGAAAGGGATCCGACGACCGAGGACGTGGTCAAGGCGGCTCAGGATGTCAACCCGATTGTGGTTGGTTGGGGCGACCGTGGAACGCTGGCCGAAGTGCGAGAATGGGCAACCTCTGCGGCGGTTGCTGCTAACGACCCTGAAGAGAAGGGATCCGGTGACGAGTTTGCCGGTCGGGTCTTTGACCTGATGGATGAAACGGATACGGATGAAGAGAACGGGGGATCTGCTAACTAAAGCGGACCCTTTTAACAGAGAACAATCAACAAAGGAAAAATGGAGTAAAAAATCATGGGAATCACAGCAAAAGATCTTAAACCTTGTTTCTTGGTAAATTATCGTTGTTCCGTTCACGGCGGCGTGAAGTATCAGCGGGGCGCGGGAGACATTGAAGTCGAGGGGCAACGCGAAAAATCCACCTGGGAAACTGTCAAGGTTCTGGACGATAGGGAGGAGTATAAAACGGCCACCAATATCAGATCCAAGATCAAGCGTGAGGTGGAGAATCTGGGCGTGTCTTCGATTCTTGGGGTTATCCTGGATAAAGAGCGGCTCGACGACTTGGAAGCCCTGGTGAAAGAAAAGCAGGATGAAGTAACCGAGTTCAATACTTCGGCCCAGTTTTCCGCCCTGCGGTTTGCGGTGGTACGGTTTGAGATCAAGGGGGACAACGAGGTCGCCCTGGAGTCCATGCTTTCAGATATGCGCGACACCTTGGGCGAGTTGCGGGAAGCGGTGGCCAGTGCGGACTACAAGGGGATCCGTGAGGTTGTCCAACGGATGAAGGGCTACATCACCGTGTTGCCCGACAATGCAGCGGCAAGCGTTGCCAAGGCGATTGAGGACGCCAGGGTTCAGGCTCGGCAGATTCGACGCGCCCTGGTCAAAAAGGGTGAGCAGCTTGAAGAGGTGCAGAATCAGGTTAGCACCTTGACCATTGATGCGGCTCGGTTCGCAATGATGGACATGGAGGACGCCCCAGAGGTGGAGGATACCATGGACAGTGATAGCGATGACCTGGCCGCCGCGATGGCGGGAGTGCGAGCGGCGGCAGTGTTTTACGACGCCGCCGAGGAGGAGGAGCCCACCGAGGACGAGGACGCCGACCCTTTTGACGGTCTTATGGGGGCAGCGGTTGCCAACTTTTACAACATGAGCGATGACGCCTAGCACCACAAGCCCCCGCAGAGCGCCTAAATGGTGTCTCTGCGGGGCGTTTACCTCTTACAGGTAGCAGCGGACCAGGGAAAATTAACTGTGCTTAGAATGCGAATCAGAGCGTTTTAGAGTACAGTTATTTTCCCAATTTTTGAAGGGTATTACCATGGAGTTTACACTAGCAACATTCTCTAAGCAGGTGGGTGAATATCTAATCCCAGTTCTTGCCATGGAATTCGACGGTAGCAGCAAAGCGGTTGGTATAGTGGAGTCGTTTACTCCAGATCGATTGATGCTGGCCAGGAGCACCAAAGAGGAGCATCCTAACCACTATGGGATCACAGATGGTAATCATCTGTTTTCTACGGTTGAATTTCAAGACAACTGGATCAATGATGCCGGACGTATGGGATTCTTTGTGGCCCTGGTGGCGGTTAATACCCCTGGTGATGGTAAGCTGGGTAGGATCCTGGTGGTGCAATTCCCCTTTGGGCATATACTAACTAACTCGTCTGCTATGGATATCTCACATCTGGATCTCAAGATGGCGCTTTCGACACCGGTTAAAGGCGACAAGCTTAACAGTAAATATACCAACCTGATCCAAAAGACCGCTACCCTGGTTGAGGGTATCAACTTCCTTGGTAACTAGTCTATGGGTAAGCCCTAGTCTTAGGGCTTACCCATTCCCCGCTCCCTTTGGGAATCCCCTGAAAAAATAAAAATCGAAAAAATAAGCTGAATCAGTTGACTCCGATTAAATCGTGCATATATTTGGTGTGAGGCGGCAAAACCAGAAAAAATTGGAGGCAAAAAATGTCAATCGAACCGGCCAGACAATCTGTTATAAACAGATTGAAGCTATCAGAGCCCCAAGATTACGCTATCTTGATGATCGGGGCTAAACAGACCCTACAGGAAAGCCACGGTATGGTGAGTGTATGCCGTGCCGTAATTGAATACGGAAAAGACAACTACTGGACTAGCAGCTGGTCGTTTATATCCCAGCAAGGGCTGATCAAAGATCAGAAGAGTAAAGCTATCCGGGCAAAGACGTTTTTCACCTTGGAAACCAAGGGGCTTATTCAACTTTCCGAAAAAGATCCGAGCAGCGCAAACAAGTATCTTAGAGCGCAGCTTACAGATCTTGGGTGGAGTGTTTTTGGTTTTCTGGCCACTAAGCAGCAGTCCCTGGTTACCAGGTGGAATAACCGCCTAGCGGGGCTTATCGCCCAAGAAGAGGCTAAACCGAAGCAATGGAAAATCTCACTAACGGGGCACCGTAAAGTGATGACCCCGCAGTATGAAGGCATAACACAAAAATACAACGTGGAAGCCAGCAACCAAGAAGAGGCTTTGCGTATTGCTCAAGAAAAATTCTCGAAAGAAACGTCCCTTGGTGGTATGTCATACGACAGCTGGTATAAGACGTGGAGGATCAACAAAGAGGTCTGGAATATCGAAGATTACGACGCCGACGATGCCGAGGAAAAAGAAAAGCAAGTGCTAGAGGTGCGTATGGGCGAGAGTGAGGTAGAGCAGGACGAGGCTTATAAGCGGCGTGCTAGTGCCCTGCTGGATGCGGAGCTTCCGACCCCTTGGCGGATCAATGGTATTGCTGAGTACGTACTCGAAGGGAAACTGTCACCATATCTCTTGGAGAAAAGCCTAGAGGCGACCGGTGGTATTCGCCTGGACAATGTCATGGCCAAAGACGAGCCGGTTTCTGAGGAAACCGCTGAAGATTGTCTCGGTATGGACATGGCGCGATTCTCCATGCTAGACCTTGATTAGATAGCCCGTATTGCGCCTGTATTCGATCCTAAGCACCATAACCCGATAACATGGCGTCCCGGCCCCTTCTGGTAGGAAACGCCGCTTAGGATCGATTACAGGCGCTTTTAGCTTCAATTACTTTCGAGCAAATTAGGAGGTGCTCCATGGGCTATGACATAGAGGGAATTCTCTTTTATGGGGTTATGGTAGATGACGAGCCCATTATTATGCATGCCTGGGATATTGGAGCGGGTGGTATGGACTGGGAGGAATACTACGCCAATAAAAAAGGCCTACCCTATCCCGAAGATCTTAGTCGAAATAGTATGAGGGAATACCTGGATAAAAGGCGTCAACTGCTAATAAAGGCCGGATGCACCATTGACTGGCATGGAGACAATGACAGCTATATGGTCTATGTGGCGCTTACAGATCACAACCACAAAGGCGGGAAACCCTCGAAGGTAATCGGATCCCTTGACGTGCCCCAAGACGCCGACGAGAAGATCAAGGCCTTTTGTGAGGTGATGGGCCTGAAATACGAGTATCCCCAATGGTGGCTTACCGGAAGTAGAGGGTAATCTTATGGGTATTATTATAAGCGAAGCCAGAGGCCCCCCGGAGTAAGCCGCCAGTCTATACCCTGGTCTTTTACTCCTAGGACTAATGGGAATCCCCATAGGAAAATAAATCACAAGAAAAGTAGTTGACTCTAAGTATATCGTGCATATATTTGACGTGAGGCAAATTATATCAAAATCGGAGGAAAGCCTATGTCAATCCCCAAGGGACATAAACCTGCTACTTGCAACTGCCCCATATGCCGAAAGGCACGCAATGATGTTTTAGAGAGTAAGGGGAACCTCAAAAATGCAATAGCCAGGGAAAGCCTTAGAAATCGGATCAATACTGCTAAAGCCCTAACTGTTGACGGTGACGAGCATCCTGTTAACATGGCGATGATTAGGGCGGTGCTGATACGCTTTGCAAAATTGGCGGATAAAAAAGCTGTAGTTGTTAACTCGAAACACAATGCCCTGGAAAATAGGGTTGCGATCCTAGAGGAGAAACTAGAGCAGGCGAGCACAGAGGCCCCGCCAAGCCACGGAAAGCCGGTTGAGGTATCCGAGGTCATTTCTGAAGAGAAGGCGTCACAGAAGCCACACCAGGAGCTTTGGGGGTATCCAGACGATATAAAACTTAGGGTTACACTTCCGGTTAGAGGGTGCCCCTGCCCCACCTGTGAATCTTTACGGTTGTCTACTCCTATTAGGAATCAATACCTAGAAGATCTTGGGAACCAATTTTCTCTGATCAGGTATTGACACTCGAATTTTAATGCTTAGATTTGAGTTGAGGCGGTAGAACCCAAAAATCGGAGGAAAACATGGTTCCCAAAGGGCACAAAGATAACTGTGAATGTTTCGCGTGTAAGGCGCACCGTAAACAGAGTAGTTTCTGGACGGCGTTTAAGTCTAGTCCTATGGGACGAGGTGTGACCGATAAACAACTCTCCATGCTTTTTGAAGCGGCTAAAACCATGGAAAAAGAAAAGGACAAAGAGATGTCCTCCGAGGAGCACTCCGCCGTTAAGATTTCTTTCCTGGAGGAGCGTATAACAAAGCTTGAAGCCATCAATTTTGAGCTTTATTTTTCAGCTAAAAAAGAGGCTGAGAAAAAGGCGGACAAGGGGGAAACCAAACCCTGTAACGGCAACCCCTTTTACTGCGCCTGTGTTGAGCACCAGGACACGCGAGAAAATCTAGGGCTACAGCGTATCACTAAGACTCCAGAGGAAACGATAAAGGACGTGGCCCTTGTCCTAGAAATGCAACATAACCGGTTAGAGCAGGCCCGCAATGACCTGGCAATGGGGACTAAATTCAGCGAAAAGGAAATCGGCCTTTCGCAGTGTAAAACCAAATTAACACAGTTGATCAGGGATTTGATGGCGCTAACAAAGGCTTCAGTAGTCCCGCAGACGAGCACAGAGGCCCCTACAAGCCACGGAAATCCGGTCGAGGTATCCGAGGTCATTTCTGAAGAGAAGACGTCACAGAATGCGAATGGTGCGCTTTGGGGGATGACTGAACCCCAGAGTATCAAATCTAATCGTGCTTATCCACGTAAGGGTTGCGATTGTATTAACTGTGCTGATTACCGTAGGTCTAACCCTGATATGAGGTTTGCCTATAGTGATAGGTATTGGGGATACGTTAGAACCGTTGATACTGATCACACGGATACCAGTAAACTTCCTGTTAAGGGTTGCCAGTGTCCTATTTGTGAGCAGGAACGGAAATCACCGACAAAATCAACTAAAGTATTGCCACTGCATTTTCCGTGATTATATTTGAGTTGAGGCGGTAGAACCCAAAAATCGGAGGATTTCATGATACCCAAGGGCCACAAACCTGAATGTAAATGTCCTGTATGCCATACGCACCGTCGCAGGGTCGCGCTGGATAAAAAGGTGGAAAAGATCCAGAAGGCAGAAAAGGATCCAAAGCTGGCCCTGGAGTATGCAAAGCGGATCGACGCGACCGTAGGGGTTCATGATAACCGTCTGGATGATCTTATGAACAGGATCCAGATCCTGGATATTAGATTTAACGAGTATAGAGTAGCATCAAAAGCTCGCAGTGACGTAACCAACGAACGGCTTACAGAGGTTACTGCCAGGGCTAACGCCAACTTTGTTAGCCTTGATGGTATGGATGTAACTGTAGATATGCTGCTCGAAGAGGGGAAGGCGGCGGACGATAAGATCAAAGCCCTGGAAAAAGAGGTTGCGGATCTAAAGTCTCGCATGCGACTGGTGGGGCGGCGACTGGCACGCCTGGAGGAAAAAGATTCTCCGTTGGATTTCGTTGTAGAGGCTCCCGAAGCCCCTGAGAAACTACAGGAACAAGAGCGTAAAGACTTCTACTCGGCTATTAAATCTACCCCAGCAGGTAAGAGTATCTCGGATACCCTGCTTAATGTTGTGTATCTAGCTGCAAAGAGCATGCAAGAGAAAACGAGCACAGAGGCCCCTACAAGCCACGATAAACCGGTTGAGGTATCCGAGGTCATTTCTGAAGAGAAGACGCCGCAGGAGCCGCGTCAGGAGCTTTCAGCCTATGATCGCGTATGCCAAGCGTATACTACAATCATCGCGGCGAGAGATAGCTTTTATTTCAATTGTTGTACTCCAGTTAAGTACGACGTAACCGTTTCCCCTAAGCATAGGGATATGTTGCGAATGGTTAAGATTCACCTTAACAGCGCCTTCGGTTCTATTCAGGAAGTAAAGAAGGGCCTAGAAAAGGCCCATAGTAAACTCGAAAAGCGTGTTACTACTTTCGCCAACATTCAAAATGGAGGGTATGGCGAGGAACCAGATCTATGGGGAGATCCTAAAGCGGGGATCCCAAAGGAGGGGTGCAGTTGTCAACAATGCGCTAGTCGTCGTAAAAAGTACCCAAAGAAATCTGGGGATCAAGCATGAAACATGAGTGTAAAGCTACCCCTATTTGTCCCTATTGCGGAGCGGTAGAAACCGAGGTCTGGGATCTAGATCTAATGGCCGATGACTCCAACTCTATATGGTGTGGTGGGTGCGGGTACGAGTATGCTGTAGTTGTCCACGTGACCTATGCGTATACCTCAAGTATGCCCACGGCTACGCCTGTGTCCTGGTGGAGTAGGGACAAGCTCTGTGATTTTCTAGAATCCCGTGGTTACGAGGTATACGACCAGGAATCAACTAGGGATTTGCGGGAAGCGGCTCAAGTAGAAATGGAGCTAATTAAATCGCGTTGAAGTATTGACACTAGAATTTTAGTGCTTAGATTTGAGTTGAGGCGGCAGAACCAGAAAATCGGAGGCAAAAAATGTGTCAAGACGGCAACTGTGACCATAACCACACCGAGGAACGCAGCATTGAATCCGAATATATGCTGCATGCACTTATCGCAAAGCAGGCTTTAGATCAAGGTAAGAAGCGCCAGCATATTCGGCACGCTCTGTTATCTCTAGCCATTGGCCAGAGGATCCATATGAGAAACGCCGTGGAAAAGCGGCTCAAAGCTCACGCCGAAGGCGCTGAGATGGAACGCCTGCAAAATGCGGCTCGAATTGCCCACGGCCACGGTGGGTATATCAGGAAAGCTGGATAACCAATGACAATTCCCAAGGGCCATAAACCAGAATGTAAATGTCCCGTGTGTCATATGCACCGGTTTGACCTTAGACTTGCGGCCAATAGAAAAGCCGAGAAAAGTAAACCGGGGCCGTTTGCGGATCTAGTTAATCGGGTGGAAACCCTGGAGGCGATTATTAACGTCCACTCTAACACTGTGGATCAAAGTATTCTACCTGGCACAAATAACCCGGATCTCTGGGGTGGAATAATTGGAGATGGCTCCAGTGTTTCTATGCCGGTTGTAGACTGCCCCTGCGATAGCTGTAACAAGTATCGCAAAGCGCACCCGGAATCGGATCCCAATAAAACGGATCCAAAGGGCTCGGAGATCAACGCGCCTTATAGAGAGGCCCAGAGGCGTGCACTTAGGGACCGATTGCTTTTGGTGCTCAGTAACCTGGAGGTAGAGATCAAAGCGCTTGTCGGTATTAAGGTGAATTTTTCGGATCAAATTGGTTGGGTAGGTAAGGATCGGATCCAACGTCAAATAGAGGCGCTGAATAAGATCCGCCACCAAACGGTGCAGCTACTGCACAGTAAGGGATCCATTGAACATTTGGATAAAAAATTCTGGGGGGATAACGATAGCCATAAGTCTTATCCTATTTACGGGTGCCCTTGTACTAAGTGTGAGCTAAAACGGGCTTCAGGGTAAACACCGTAGTAAATAGCCTCTTCTCTCTATACAAAATAGACCCTGTAATTTTCATGGGTTTTATGGGATAACTCAGATCCTATAAAGCCCATTTCTATTCCCAATAGGGAATCCCCTTAGACCTACTCCTACCCCTGGACATAAGGGAATCCCCATATCAATCGCCTACCCACACCGAGCCGCCCCTAGCGCCTACGCTGTATCTACCCATAGGAGCCCCTAGAATGGCCCTGGTTAAACGAACTGGTATGCCCTGGTATCTCTGGGCCAGATTCAATTACCTACGCTCAGAACGCGAATCAGGCGGTTTCAGGCAAAAGTAATTTAATTCGTTTTTGTTTGTTGACTTCGGTTGTTTCATGCACATATTTGGTGTGAGGCGGAAATACCACAAAAAATCGGAGGAACCATGGAAAAGCTACTGATAGTACGGGGCAGCGCTGATGACTCTTTGGACGCGACCCCTATTTGCGCGTTGGTAATTGACGAGGATATGTGTAAAGAAATCCTCGAAAAGATCTCTAAAGTGGTCGAATTGACCAGTAAGGATTCGTCGGTATATACCATTACCTACTGGGATTACCGGGGCGACTGGTTCGACCTGTATTCCCTGGATGAAAACCATATGCTGGAGGTGGAGGGAAATATCGACCTTAAAGAGTATATGCTTCTAGATCTCGACAACGAGCTTGCAAAGCATATTCTGGAGAAATGCGAAACGTCGCAGTACGATGGAGGCGCTTTTATCAATACCGATTGCTCCACACTGGATGTTACAGATCGTGGGGTACACTTTACGGCGCGTGTTAAACATACGGGTCTGGAAATTTCGGGCTCACGTCTTAGCACTGATTTCTGGGGCAAGCTCCAGAAAATGGAGTAAGAAACCATGGGCAAGAAATCGAAAATACGGGTAATTAAGCGGCGCAATCCCTACGGTCTGATCGCATCATTGCGTACTGGATCGGGGCGTCACCCGGACGAGAAAAAAGAGGCCAATAAGCAGGCGTGCCGGAAGCCTGTTGAGCGGGAGGAATAAAAACGCATTTAATTAGTTGACTCCGATTTTATCGTGCTTATATTTGGTGTGAGGCGGCAGAAACCCAAAACTTTCAAAAAATGGAGGAAATCATGGACACCAAGAAAACCAACGAGACGGACAAGCAGGCCCAGGTGTTCGCCAATATGTATGCTTACCGGAGCATGCCGAGCAACGAGGAGCTTGTGTCCCTGATGAATCGGGTGGCCAAAGCCCGCAAGTGGAAGGGGTTTCAGGCGAAGCGGTTTCGGATGGCCGTGATCGAGGCCATCGTGGCGCTCCACGCTCGCCGCGACAAGCCGACGCGGGTGCTCTAACATGGAAAAGCAGGAATACTTTGAGTATATGTCCGTCGCCTACAACGTAACCGAGGCGAAAGCCCTGGTTGTGGGCAAAGAGGCCCAAGGGGAAATTATCCCCTCGCAATGGAAGGATTGGATCTCCAGAGAGATCCATTGTGGTCCAACGCGGAAAACCATCACGTTGGGGATCCGAGTTAACGCGGATCACGTTCCAGAGGTAGATCTGGAGGAGCCGGTTATTGTGGCCCAGATCAAGCTCCAGAGTAATACGATCCATTTGCCAATCGACGGCTGGCACCGGATCCAAAAGGCGATTAACGAGGGCCGGGAGATCCTTACAGCCCATTGTCTGAGCCTGGAGGATTCCGAAGCCGTTAGGGTCCGATAACCTGAACTCGAAAGGAGCCTCAATTTATGGCCAAAAATAACAGGATCTATTTCACGGCGCAAACCGGCGTATGGAAGCTGAAGCCGCCGAAAGCTCCGAGCAATTATCATGTTTACGAGCTTATGTTTTCTAACCTGGGAAAGATCCAGATGGCAGTAGGTGCTGCAAAAGTCGGATCTAGTGGGCTGGAGTATCCAAAGGAATTTTTGAAGTGGCTGAAGGAAAACGACCTGAGTTAAATCAGGTAAAATAAGGGGGTTGTCTCTATACAAAACAGGGGTAGCGAATTCTACCCCTGTTTTTACTTACCCCCAAACTGGGGAAAACCCATTTCCAATGGGAATCCCTTTAGACCCGCCCCTAGTCCATCGACCAGGACATAAGGGAATCCCCATAAGATATGTCATAAGGGAATCCCCATAGGGACAGCGAGCAGCCCTGGATCGGACCCCTAGCAAGATCGCTCAAGAGTAGCCGGGAAGCGCCCTAGAATCGCCGTCATAAGCTGTTTACGAGTATCCTGGTACGAGGGGGCCAGGAAAATAAACGTGGATTCTAGGGGCCAATGAGCGCGGTTTTGAGTTGGAAAATAAAAAGCCGAAATTTGCTTGCATTGCGGTAAATCGTGCACATATTTGGTTTGAGGCGAATTGCACCAAAAACCGGAGGATTCAGATGTCAAAGCGAATCAAATATAGTTCATGGGGGCGTGGCTGCTCGGCCCTTAGTTTTCCGGCCTACGCTATGCTGGATACCGACAATGATCGGTGGGGTCTTGGGCGCACGGTAGCTGAATCAATCGCCCGTAAAAACCATAAACACGTGGTTAACTGTAGGCCGGATGGCACGGCCCTGGATGGCAAGGGCAAGCCCGAGGCGAGGCATTACCAGGTAACTCTGGGCAGTAAGTGCCGTGGGGGTGGTTATACCGACTTGTTTCAATTCTGGATCGCCATTCCCGTGTCCCGATAAAACGCATTTAATTAGTTGACGCTGATTAAATCGTGCTTATATTTGGGTTGAGGCGGAAAACACCAAAAATCGGAGGTCTTGAAAATGGCGAAATTCGAGCTATCAATTCACGAGGATTACCTGGCGGGTCGTTGGGGAACGTGGGAAGGAATCCGTGAGGTTGTCCAGAACGCTCTGGACGCGCAGGATGACTATCCAGGTTATCCCATGGAGATCAGCCATACCGATGGTTGTCTTCAGATCCGCAACGTGGGCGCTGTGCTCGGTCAAGAGGTTTTGCTCTTGGGTAAGACCACAAAGGATGGCCGCGACGATCAACGTGGCCAATTTGGCGAGGGGCTCAAGCTCGGTCTTCTGGCGTTGGTTCGCCAGAATATCGAGGTCTATATCATGAACGGATCCACAAAATGGACCCCTTCCATCGACACATCCGAGAATTTCGGAAATGAGCGCGTTTTGTGGATCAATGTCCGCAAGATGCAAAAACGGGAAGAAGACTTCACCGTTTACATCAAGATCCCCAAGGCCGAATGGAAAAGCCTACGGGGCCGGTTCCTGGATCTGGTTAAGGGGGATCTCGACGTATTGGATCACGCCGAGGGGTCTGTTATCATGGATCCGTCCGAAAGCGGCAACGTCTACGCCAAGGGGATCTTTGTGAAGAATTACCCGTATCTCCAATATGGGTATAACTTCAACAATATTACTCTGGATCGTGATCGCGGCATGATCGACGACTGGGATCTGCGGTATGCGGCGGCAAAGGCGTTGAAAGCGGCCATGGTTATGGATCGTGAAAAGTGGGTGCCTGCGGCCTACGAAATGATGCGAGCCGATGAGGTCAAAGATCTGGAAAAATTGCCGTCTCAGCTGAAATACGACTATGACGGCGACACGACCGAGATCCGGCAAGAGTTCGCGGATCTCTTTACCGCCGAGTACGGGGCCGACGCCGTTCCGGTGTCCTGCGAAGAAGAAGCCGTCAAGGTGGAGTTTTACGGTAAAAAAGGGGTGGTGGTGCCACCGACGCTTCGCCTGGTCCTAGAGACGCATTTCGGGGACTCTGAGGACATCCTGAAAAAGGCTTCTATCAGCGAAGGTGAATTCGTCGCCGTTTCGGCTTTGGATCCGGTTGAATCCAAGAGCTTGAAAGGTGCCATCCGGTTGCTGTATCTGGCAGACGCCGGATCCCTTGAAGATCTTGACAGCCAGATCAAGGTCTTCGATTTTCAGGATACCTCACGACTGGGGATCTATGAGCCCAGTGAAACGGTGGAGGGTACGTCCCTTTGTCGGATCCGAATCGCCCGGAAATGTTTGGGATCCATTTCTCGCGCTGTCGAAGTGCTGATCCATGAAAAAGCCCATGAAGAGGGTAACGACGGCACTTTGGATCACGGGGCTCGGATGGAGAACCTCTGGCGGCGGGTGACTGAAAACCTCTTGGAGATGGCCGGATCCGGTTGGTTGTTCGAGTAGGGTAAACTGGGGATCCGTTAAATGGATCCCCAGTTTACCGGATCTGGATCCATTTAGTGGATCTAGAATATTGGATCTGGATCTGTTGACAAAATGGATCCAGATCCAACGTAGTCTCTTACCTATGGGGAATCCCCTTGCCCTACCCTAGGGTATAGACATAAGGGAATCCCCGCTAAAACTAATTTAATTAAATCCGTGTCGAGGTGTTGACTTGGGAAATAAAATGCACATATTTGGGGTGAGGCGGAAATACCTAGAAAAATCGGAGGATCGAATGAATATCATCGCAGTGTACCCCTTGGGGAAATACACCTATATCGTGCGGCGTGGTTGCGGTTACTACGTCGAGGTGGACGGTGCAACCGGCCCGCTTGACCAGGACAAAGCTCACAAGCTGGTGCTCGGCACCATTCCTGAGCCTGAGCACCGCCAGGGGTCCACGGCTTCTGGCGTGATCGAGGTGAAGTAATGAGTAACGCGGCCATACTGGCAATGTTCCAATTTTTAGGCTGTGTAACAGCCGGGGCATGCTTTGGGGTTTACGGTAGCAGTGCGGCCCTTGGATTCGGCGTATTCGCTGCTACGTATGCCCTAAGCCCAACTATCCAGGAGTAACCACAATGGACAGAGAACAAATGGTGGCAATGGTGAAGATCCTAAAGGATGCTCAGCAGCGGGCAACCGTCGCAGAGCGTAACGCTGAAGAGGCGCTCATGAACGCGATGAAAGCGCAGCTTGACGCACTCCAAGCAACCGCTTATATCACCATGGCGATTGATATCGTGGTCCTTGTGCTCAACAAAAAAGAGGTGGAATAATGGAAACCAAAGAATTTGATACCGTGAGCTTTGTCATGGATTACGAAAGCGGCGAGTTGACCCGTGAGGAAATTATCGCCGGATTCCAGCAGATGATCAACTCTGGCGTGGTCTGGAAACTACAGGGAAACTATGGCCGCTCGGCTATGGACCTGATCAACGCCGGACACTGCACCCGACCTGGCCAGGACTCCCGCCCGTAGCCTATCATTTATGCTGTCACTTTCCCGGCCCACTTCTGGGCCACTCCCTAATGGGAATCCCTTTAGCCCTAGGTATAGACATAAGGGAATCCCCACCTACCTATTTCTAAAACTTCCCCATTTCGATTCTAAGCGTATTTAATTGTGTCGGGTGCCGAGGGTATGCCGGGAAGGTTTGCGCGGCGTGGTGGGGCTTATGCGGGCTCGGTTGCTACCTCTGGATAGGAATAGCCAACCGCCTTGGGAGGATACGTCGAGGTGTCCATCCATTTCATGGTGCCGCAGGACTTACACCAATGAATCTGAGTACGGTCGGCAAAGTCAACCGACATGATCCGCCAATCGTGACGGCACTTCTTAACCTTCTTTTTCATGGTTCCTCCTTATGCTTTATGCTTTGGTTGCGAGCTTGTCTTTGTTTGCCACAATGAACTCTTTTAACTCTTCAGCGTAGGCCAGTATCCCGGCCCATTGGTTGGCGTAATAGGTCATTGGGTATCGTCCAAACCCAAAGACCGAAATAGCGCCTTTTTCTGAGACTTTGAAATAGACCCCTTTTTTACTCATTCTGTCTTGAGTTACGAGCTTTTGCTTTGCAGCCTCAAGCTCGGCCCTGAGTTGTCGGATCTCTTCAATCGCTGTCATAAAGTACCTCCGGTTATAAATCGCCTCACACCAAATCTAAGCATTAAAAAAATCAATGCAAGTAATTGACTCCAAATAAATCGTGCTTATGTTTGGTGTGAGGCGAATTGAATCAAAAACCGGAGGACACCATGGTTTACGTTTCCAGCGAGATCACCAAGGACGTATTGATCGAGGTCGCCCTGCGAAAAATCGCAGAGCAGAATCCGCAGGATATGCGGACCATAGCGACGGGCCAAATCATGATCCATCCGGGGCTCATGCTGGAGCTTAATCGGATCAGGTCGAAACTCCAGCATATGGACAAAGAGGAGATCAGGGGTCAACTGGCCATGGAAGCCTTCAACTTTTGTAACGGGTGAGGTGCGTTATGGGCATGTTGTTGCGCGAAGCCGAAGTGGTTTATACCGGGCGTCGAATCGAGGCGTCAAGGCAGATCCATAGCTCAAGTGATGCCGCTCAGATCCTTATTCAATTTGGCATTGCTAGAAGGGCTCAAGAGTCTTTTGTGGTGATGTATCTTAACGGTAAGCATCATTGCCTAGCGGTGCAAACGGTAGCACTAGGGACGTTAAATAGCTGTGAGATCCACCCTAGGGAGGTTTTCAGGGGCGCAATTATGGCCGGGGCTCAAGCGGTAATTGTGGCGCATAATCACCCTGGAGGGGATCCGACTCCGAGCAGAGATGACGTCGCGCTTACTGCCAGGTTGCAAGCCGTTGGGGATCTAGTAGGGATCCCAGTACTGGATCACTTGATCCTCACCCTTGATGGTAACTGGCAATCAATGGCCAGCAATTCACAAATGTGAATTAAAATACTTCAAAGTATTGACTCTGATTATTTCATGCTTATATTTTGGTTGAGGCGGAAAACATCTAAAATCGGAGGATATCATGAAACACTTGGTTGTTCTTTTCGCGCTGGTGGGTATGGGTTGCGGAGCCCATGGGCACCAGCACAGTATCAAAGCGCCCACCGTCAAGGAGTGGGCACCTAGCAAGAGTTGCCGGACCCTGGCAAAGGTCCGCACGGCCAACGTCGCGGTCATGGTTGAGCGTAATTGCCTTCGGAAGGGGGTTACCACCGTTGGCATGATTACGCTCAATAACGAGGGCAATGGGAGCGTTGCCGCACGTGACGCCGCAGTCCTGGTTAAAAGGGTACTCGGATTCACGCCTAGGTTAGCGGCGTTGTTTTACGGCAAAACCAGCGGTAAGGTTTTCATCCTCGCCGCAGTAGTTGGATCTTCCGAATCCTCCCTAGTCGCCGCAAGTACCCCTGCCAAGTGACGGTGGGGACCAGATTAAATCTGGTCCCCTTTATCCAGGGGATTCCCTTATGTCTATACCTAGGGTATAAGGAAATCCCCTTGAAAATAAAAATCAAATAAAATACCTCAAAATGTTGACTCTGGTAGTTTCATGCTTATATTTGGGTTGAGGCGAAAAACACCTAAATTGGAGGATCAAGATGGCAATGATTAGCATCGAAACCAGTTATGGGACCGTAGAGGTGACTGTAGTTGATAAATGCGGTGCTATCACCGTACCTCTTTTGTGGGGCGATACTGCGCAAGATCCCGCACTGGGCGCGGTAGTATCTTTGATCCTGGCCCACGCCTGCGAAGGTGTGGACGTTGGAAGTGCCGAGTACGCAAGAGGGATCAACGTAGCGCTCGACGCTATCACAAAGGAGGATTAAAACAAGTACAAGTATTGACTTCTAAAAGTTCATGCTTATATTTGGGTTGAGGCGGAAAACACCTAAATTGGAGGATCGAATCATGCTACAGATCGTAGGTTACTTCGAGGGGCGCGGGCAGGTGCTCGCATATGCTAAAAACCGTGGGCAGGCCGAGTTTGTGGCTAATGTTCTCGCCAGTTTCTTGACTGGTGAGTGGCTGGTGGATATCCAGCCAGAGGGGCAAGCGGTAAATCAAATGGTGCGCTATGCGTAACAAAAAAGATAACCCTCGGCGGGCGGCCAAAAGACAACAAGAGTTGGTGGCCTACATGGTCAACAAAGCTCTTAAACAAGGCAAGTGCCCCGACTGCGGCGCGAAGCTGGATAACCACTATGGGCATATGTCCTGCCCAGCTTGTGACCAGGATGCGCTCAGTGTACCGGGATATATGACCCTTCCGGCGTAGGAGTAGATCATGGATGAAGAGTACACGGCATTGGAAGAGGCCAGAAAAAAGTACGTGCTAGTAAGGGTTCATTGTCCCAACTTGGACAAGAATCTAAATCCAGATTTCAAGCTGATCAACATGACGTGTCCTTTTAAGCAGGATGGCCATTGTGGACAGTGCGAACACCTGGCGGGTGTGTACTCCGAAGAGGGCACCTTTTTTTCATATGGCAGTTACGAGGGGTTTTGCGATTACCATAAGGAGTAGATCCATGCAAAAGTATTTTGTCTATTTACCAGAGGTATCATATCGAAGGGTAGAGGTTGAGGCGGAATCCCCGAAAGATGCGGTGGACAAAGCCACGGGAGGAAAAGAGGATTACGACGAGCCCCTGCGGGTGGTGGCCAAGGGGACCGGTGACGTAACTATGGTCGATACTCAAGAGGAGTAGATCCATGCAAGAGATCCTAAGTGGATTAGGGATCCACATTAGCTCCAGTCTTTTCCTCGGTATCCTCTTAGCGGCTTTCCTCGGATCCACAATCTCCAATATCCTAATCAGCCGACGATAAGATCCCCAAACAAAAAACCCCTCCCAGCATAATTACTGAGAGGGGCCAACACTATCATTCATGAGAATTTCAACGAGTAATGCCCCGAAGGATCAGTGATCCTTCGGGGCATATTCAAATGCAGTCTCTAGGTAGCTTCATGTTATTTGTTTATATCCTAAAAGTTCTGTAACTAATGCCATGGGCAAAGGATCTCTTTGCCCATGGCTTTTCCACTATCTGTTATCTGTATACAATCTCAACCCGTTTAACGTCCGGGTGGACCATAAACCCTGTGCCCCTTCACATATTGGGGACTTAAAACCTAATGTGCTAATTCCGGGGCGGTGCTCGACACATATTGCTCATTAGTTATTACTCCTTTGGTTAGTTGCTGGCCGTTGCCCACTGTTTCCTTGCCGTCACTTCTAACTTAACAACGCTGGATCAAAAAACAAGACCTTTTCTCCAGATTTTCAAAAAATAGTTTCTCTCTATACAAAATCAATAAAAGATATTTCGGAGTAGTATTTACCATTCCCAAATAAAACGCTTCCTGATTTTTACGATTTTTCCACTTTATCACCTTTTTCGACCTGAACCAGGGGATTCCCCTGGGTATAAGGGATTCCCATTAGGCTATGACATAAGGGATTCCCAAGAACTCCAGAGTAGGGCGAGCCGCTGGCCACCTGCTAGGGTTACTCCACAAGATCGACCTGCTATCATGCGAGGCGCTCTCAGATCGATTCTAAGCGGCGTTTATTTGTTTTTGATACCAGTGCCCCAGAAAAATAAACGTGGCTTGTAGGTGCCAATCCTTTCGTTTTTTGCGTTGAAAAATAAAAACGAAAAAAGTAGTTCAACCCCTTTTCTTTTCTTGGATCGTGCACATATTGGGGGTGAGGCGAAATACGTCTCGGAAAAATGGAGGTTCAAAATGAAGATCTATTTGCCGCGCTACAAGAACTGTATGCCCCATGGTGGGGCCGAGTTGGTTGAGGCGTTCGTTGCCCGGATGGTTCCGGGCGCGGAGGTTAAATGGGCTGGTAACCTGATAAAGAGGGCGGGCGTGGGCGTGGCCTACGGCTACGCCCCAAACCGGGTGGAACGGGAAGCCGTATGGGCGGCGGCACGAGCCGCCATGTCTATGCTCCCCAAGCGGGACGATTCTCAGGATCTGATCCCGATGAATTGCAAAAGTCGCGTGATCACGCGGAGCGAGGCAGAGGCTGCATGTGAGGCGCGCTATGGCGTGCAGACGTCGGCCATGGTGCCGACGTACTCGGCCGCCGAGTAGGCTAAGGTATAGGGTTGGGTTAATACCCAACCCTATACCTGTATTTATTCCCCTATGGGGATTCCCTTATGTCTATACCCTAGACTAGGACATAAGGGATTCCCATTAACTACAGTTAGACGCGAGACGCGAGGCGCAGCGAGCCGATGCGCCTGCTGCTACGTGAAACGTGCTCAGATCGATTCTAAGCGGCGTTTAGCACTTTCAGGTAGCAGCGTCCCGATTAAATTGGCGTGGCTTCTAGGGGCCAATGGGCGCGTTTTTGAGTTGAAAAATAAAAATCAAAAAAATAACCTCAACCCCTTTTCTTTTCTTGGATCGTGCATATGTTTGCGGTGAGGCGAAATACGTCTCAGAAAATGGAGGTTCAAGATGGCCACGTTTGCACCGTTCTTCAGGGAGGCGTACTACACTGAAAACACACTTCCGGGCAGTGATTGCCCGGACTGCGGAGAGGATAACCTCTTCCCCGCAGAAGTGGTGGACGAGAACAACAATAGGGCGTATTACGTTTGTCGGCGTTGCCGACAAGTGTACGCAACGGATCACGTGGATATGGGTAGGGGAACGTCCACCCACGGCAAACGTGAGCGGCCCTGTGCTTGTGGATCGGGGATGCCTTGGAGCACCTGCTCAGGGTTCAACGGCAATTGGAGCAACTGCGGATAAGGAGGTCGGAAATGATCAATTGGGAAACGGTCAACGGCGTGCTCCATTGGGACAACGGCGCATACGTCGATGTAAATCAGGCGTATGCCTGTGAAGTAACCGCTCTAGTGGAGCAGTACGGGATGCCAGACCGCGTGGATCTGGTCACGGGCTACTGCCCGTGCGGTCAGGCACGGTACAACGAAAGGGGTAAGATCCTCATTGGAGATCGCACTTTTTACAAGTGCGACCAATGCGGATCCACCGCCGATTAGGTGGATCCAAAGCAAATGGATCCGGATCCGATTAACTCGGATCCGGATCCATTCATTCCCCTATGGGGATTCCCATTAGTCCTAGTCCATACCCTAGGGTATAGACATAAGGGATTCCCCAGAGCATTACATTAAAATACCATCAATGGGGAATCCCCATGGGAACGCCCCAGATCGATCCTGCGGGGAGTTACCTTCCCTGGGTATCCAGGGAAGGGGCAACTGGTTTACGCGGCGCTACGCTAGGCGTATGTCACGTTCAGCGCATATCTGCTCGAATGCCCGGACCACGCCGAGCTTTGACCGAGCCGCGATACCGTATTTCTCGCGTACCTCCGCAGTCGCAGCGCGACCACGGAACACGATTCCTCGGCATTCGAGGACCATTCGCGTATGCAAGGACCGCATACGCATTCTCTCCAGGCTATCCTTCAAGATGCACATGGTAAACCTCCTTTTATTGGGCACAATTCGCCTCACATCAAATCTAATCACGATCTATCAAGAAACAAGTTGAAAAATAAAAATCAAAAAAATAACCGCAACCCCTTTTCTTTTTGCAAATCGTGATCATGTTTGCGGTGGAGGCAATTTCGCCTTTCACAGAATGGAGGTTCAAGATGGACGCAATGGTAATTCTCGCGGCGGCGCTCGCCGCAATGAACGTCAAGGAGATCGTCTCCTTGGCGGCGGCGATGGACAGCGCTTGTGGTGAGGGCACCGCATGCGCATTCGGTGGGGCCATCGTGGGCGCGTCGGCGCTCAAGGTGGCCGAGGTGGCCACCCCTTCCCGCGATAGTTACGAATGGGGTGTGGTGCTAACTTTCCCTGCTACGGTAGGGAAGATCCAACTGATCAAGGCAGTGCGTCAAGTGACACACTGCGGATTGAGGGCCGCCAAAGAGGCGGTGGACGATATGTTTATCGTATGGTTTGGGGACGCGCACGCCGACGTGGCAAGTCGCGCCTATAAAGTGGGCGCGTCAGCGCAGTTTACGGTGAACTGCGACAGTAACCTGCCGTATGACACGATGCGGGACGCGGCTCGCATTGTGCACGAATTCCCTGGTGATATTCAGGCAGAGGTAGTCGCGGTTAACAAAATGGTTCCGTCTGAGAGAACCGTGATCCTGGGCGAATATCTTAACTAATTAAATGGATCCAGATCTAATTATTAGATCTGGATCCATTTAATCCACCTTTCAAAAATGGAGGTCTAAAATGGTACAGGATAAGGAATGGACGGAATACGATGATGAGGGCGAGAAGGTCGCCGTTCACAGTCTACCCACCCGCTGGGAAATCTGTGACTACTGTGAGGGAGAGGGTACGTCTTGCGCGTACCTAGGCGATTGGACAGGATCCGAATGGGCCGAGGAAGACCCTGATTTTCAGGATGATTACATGGCCGGTCGATATGACCGGGCGTGTCCCGACTGCAAGGGTAGCGGGAAAATCCTGATCGTAGATCTGGATACCCTTGAGGCAAGGGATCCGATCCTCGCCGCCAAATACTTCACGTATCTGGAGGAACGCGAGTATCGGATGATCGAGCGGGCGGCAGAAATGCGCTTCGGCGCATAGGCCGCCCCTCCCCATTAAATGGATCCAGATCCGATTAACTCGGATCTGGATCCATTTTTTATTTCCCCTACGGGGATTCCCATAGGTTTTACTCTGGGGATTCCCATATGTCTTACCCTATGGTATGCAGCAGTCGGTTGTGATTAAAAGAATTAACCGCCAACAATTAAATACCCCTCACGCTTCACCATTTCGATCCTACGCGACGTTTATTTATTTTGAATAGCAGTACCCAATAAAAATAAACGTCGCGTGTACCCACCAATCAATTCGTTTTTGAGTACAGTTGTTTGTAACTGAATAAGTTTTCAGTGTGTACCAAAACATTTCGGTACACCTGGGTACTAAAACACCCAGGTGGGTTCTGCACCACCCACCTTTGTCGTCATGTTACAACAAAGGTGGGTACTAAAACACCCAGGTGGGTTCTGCACCACCCACATTTCCAAGTTGAGTTGGGTACTAAAACACCCAGTGTGAAAAAAAGATACAGTATTGTAGATCAAGTTGGGTACTAAAACACCCACATTGGGATCAGACTGCAAAAATTAAATGCAAAATAATTAAAGTAAGCTCAAAAACAATTAAACTTGATCCAAAGTTAATAGATCTAAACTCAAAAACGATTTATTTGATCCAAAGTTAGCAAAAGTAAACACGGATCTAGTACAAAACATGGATCTAGTACTGCGCAGTAACTCAAAAATGGATCTAGAGTTACTTTAATTCGGATCAACTAGGTACACAAGGGTATTTAATTGATCTGGAGTAATAAGGTCAACAATACCCGGTGAATGGATCCGGATCCATTTGTAGATCAATTTAACACTCGGATCCCAAGTAAACGGACCTTTTTGGTCCTATTAGGCTCCCTTGGCCCTTGTTTCACCCTTACCAGATACCCCAATTATCATCAAATTTCACTTTTTTACTTGCATTCTACCGTAATTTATACTTACACTCGCGCATACACATACCCAACTTACAAACTTTTTAACTACACAACCGATTTAACTCCAATTTCAAAAACAACCCACCTAATCCTGTAAATCATCACACAACACACAAAAAATCAGTTGACTTCACAGAGATCATGGCTAGATTAAACACGAGGCAGACGTAATCCGAAAAACAGTTTCAAGTATAACAACGCAAATTCAACAAAAACCAGGAGCTAAAGATGACCGACGTAGACAACAGTACCACTGAACGTAAAGCCACCACCAAAGACCTCCGTAGACACTGGAAAGAGGAACTGGCCTCCCTATCAGACAGAGCAACGGACATCCGTGCTCCCCTGAACCGTCTCCTGGACGCCTGGAGCTTCGATCTCTCCTCCCGTAAGCCCGGAGTGGCCTACGTAGACGACTCGGGTGCTGCAGTGACCACCCTGGACCTTGCATGCTTCCTATCAGCACTGGCAGACGCACGCGCAGTGGTCAACCTCCCCGAGTACCAAGTCCGTCGTGCCAAGACAGTCACCGAAGGCCAAATGGTAGTAAGCAACAAAAACCGACACGGTCGAATCATCAGCCTGTCCTCAAACCAAGACGCCTTCAGTTTTGGCTTCGTCTGCGAAGACGCCAACGTCATCGACGACCAAGGCAACGTCGGTCTCCCACGTACCTACCTCATGCAAGACATCGATGGACAATGGTACGAAGGTTGGAAATCAGTTGACCTACTTCCCACAGGTCTCCCAGGTGAAGTATTTCAAAAACTAGCAGGTGCACTAAGCACTCTGGTATTCCAATATTTCATTCACCCAAATCGTTGGCCCTCCTTCTACGGAGTACCACACCTCCTAGCACTGGCAGCTGACCAACGTATATCCGATCAACTTCGATTCCTAAAAACAGAATCAAAGCGCCTCAAAGAAATACTAAACATCGAACCCAAAGTATGGCCCAAGACATCCAAGATTGGTGACGAAGAGAAAATTAAAATCTGGGCCATGAACGTCGAGCTGGATGGCTTCAATTTAATCGGAGAATATAAACAATACCCCGATACCCAAGATGGTCTCGACTCATGCAATATTCTTTCAGCACGTCTGCGTGCACAACAAAAGAACCTACGCTTCCAAATGCGTGCCACAGCATTTGCATTTTACAACGAAGCGATTAAACCAAATATCCCAGAAGACAAATTCCTCGACTGGCAAAAAGGAGAGATTGCAGAACTCCAAACTCTCCAACCCCGTAAATCAGGTTGGGTGGTAGATAAACAATGGGAGACCGGCTGGAAAGAAAAACCAAAGTCCCGTACCTTCTGGGCACGCATGGAAATTAAAGAGGGCTACCACGTCCGATTTAAACTTCGTGAAAAGACCGAGTCAGTCTCAGGTCCAGATGAATGGGAAAAGCGTGTACGCGGTGTGATGACAGAATAACTGGGAAAAACATATCGAAGCTGTAAAAGTAGTAACCAGATGCCCAGCACACCCACAGCAATCTGTCCCTCCTGCAACTACCGTGAGGCACTTGTAACTGGTAAGAAGAATATCTACGGTATCCGCATCCTAATTGTCTTCTGTACCCGCTGTGGCTACTCAGGTAGACTCATCAATAACTACTCAGTAGTAAAGGAACCCATTAAAGATGTCTGGGAGAAGCGTATACGAGAGATAGTAGGGAAATAGGAGATAGTAGAGTCTATATAGTGTCTGGTATAGAGTAGTCTGGGAGAGGGAAGGGGAGTTTGCGCCTTTTTAGTAGGAAAAATTAAAAGGAGAGGTGTAGGATGAAAGAGATACAAGATATCCAAGAGCTGCTATATAAAGGTAACACCGGTATTTCTTTTCTAGTAGCTCGCCTACGTGAACATTTGGAAGCCAAGCAGCTTATTGGACAAGACGGAGAAGCTAAGAAGCTGCTAAGTTGGTACGAGTTTCTACTAACCGAAATACAGAGCCCATTACATCGAGCAGAAATAATTTCAAATGAACTGGTGAGAAATAACCAAGAGGAAAACCATGCTGCTGATAAATAAACATCCAAATATCAAAAGTGAACAACTGACGGAACTGCTTATGTTCGTACTGCCCAATGCAAGGTTCAAAACCGAACATATTATGCTCACTGTCCTGCAAGGATACGAATTGGAAGACCCTGTCGTATTGGACTACGAGCAACTGTCTCCTAAAGGAGAAGAAGTCTGCTGTACTGAAATATTTCCCTCGCATGAAGAGATAGGAGATAAATACAGCTGTGGTATATCCCTACACGTTGTAGCAAAAATAAACGAAAATGCACCAGTTGACTATGAAGTAGAAGCTGAGCACGTTCGACTACAAACTGAATTCCCAGCACCTATCTCAGTGACTAGCTGGCAGGACGACTTTATCTATGAGATGTCTCGGCTTGTTACCATGTTCAAAGAAGGTGTAATCGGTCAATTCATTCAACGTCGCCATTGGTGGTACCGTACCCAGAAATACGCTCTGGAACGACTGACTTCATGGAAATACGATGAGACAGACGAGGGTGCATACTGGGACAACGATAATGTTGATCTATTTGAAGACGTATTTAAACCTAAAACCAATGGAGACGTGTGGTTGGTAATGAAATGTGATGACCACGGTCGTATATGCCCTAGAGTGTTTGCTAAAGAAGAAGACGCAAAAGCTGCAGGCTGTAAAGGTGCTGTACGCTTCCCAGTAGAAGTATGGGCTGAATTAAATAGAAAGTAGGCATCCAATGTACCGACTACTCTACATCCTATCTATAGTAGGCCTCCTATTCGTATGTGGCTGCTCTTACGATAAAGGAATAGATGCACGTAGCTACGTACGACGCACTTACGCAGACTGTACTGGTAAGGACAAATTGCCTTTATTAGTAAAAACAGGAACGTTAACATACTCTGGTAGAGCAATA
>Ga0210003_1000762_pt1 | contig 29260 bp, 31 predicted proteins | sample LantaG_FD_182804 | JGI IMG/M metagenome (GOLD analysis project Ga0210003, IMG submission 182804) | Deep subsurface microbial communities from Baltic Sea to uncover new lineages of life (NeLLi) - Landsort_02402 metaG (SPAdes) (version 2) | ecosystem: Environmental > Aquatic > Marine > Oceanic >... | reverse complement strand
AAAAAAAAAAAAAAAAAAAAAGAAAAAGAAAAAAAAAAAAAAAAAAAAAAAAAAACTCACGGGCTGTCCACGGTGTAGACGTGGTCCTCCTCCCTGATGGCCCTCCTGACGATCTTGTTGAGGGCGAGCGCGCCCATCAGGCCGCTGCCGTCGAGGAAGACGAGCTCGTGGCCCGCCGGCAGCGCGGCGGAGAGCGCGGCGTCGGCCTCCTCGGCCGTCGCGGGCATTCGACCCTGGAGCTTCGGGGACGCCTTTTTCGAAACGCCGTTGCCGTTCGCGCGGCTCTCTTCTCCGTGCTTCTCCTCCTCCTCCTCCGCGTCCAGGAACGCCACGTTCCAGCCCCAGGTGTCAGCGTAGGAAGGGACGTGAGCAGCCATGGGGACGACGCGGGCGAAAACAGCAGCAAGGGTGTGGTTGATGGGAGCGAAGACCTGCGTCGCAGAGAGCACCCCGCAGGGGCCGCTCTGCGTCACGAAGATGCCGCCGGGAGCCAGCTTCTTCTTCACGACGTTCTCGTAGAACTCGCGGGTGTAGAGCTGGAAGCAGGGCCCACCGGAAACGGGGTCCGCCAGGTCGCCGATGATCACGTCGAATTCCCCGTCCCTGGCGTTGCGGAGCTGAGCCGCCGCGTCGTCGCAGATCAGCTCCAGTCTCGGGTCGGCGAAGGCGCCCTTGTTGGCGGGCAAGTGCTCCTCGCAGAAGTCGCAGACCACGCGGTCGATGTCTACCATCAGGCAGCGCTCGACCGAAGCGTGCCTCAAAACCTCGCGGGCCGTCGCTCCTTCCCCTCCTCCGGCGATGAAGACGCTGCGAGGGTTGCCGTGGGCAATCAAGGCCGGATGGACGAGCATCTCGTGGTAGACGTGCTCGTCGGCCTCTGCCGACTGGGCTTTCCCGTCGAGGAGGAGGACCTGGATGGAGAGTTGGAGTGTTGGAGATGGAGGGAGGAGAAAGAAAAAGGTGAGTTTTTTTTTTCTCTTTTTCGGTGTCGTTTTTTCAAAAAAGCAAAACTTCCTTTTCTCTTTCTCTTTCTCTTTTCTTTCTTACCTTGCCAAACGGCCCCGAGTTGACGAGCTCGACCGACTGGAAGTCGGACTTGCCCGAGTGGAGGATCTCCTTGACCTCGATGGACCACTTCAGGTCGTCCTGGAGCTCCTCCTCGAGCTGTGGAGAGTGTTGGATTTCGGGGTGGGGGAAAAGAACGTGGAGGGTGGAGGTGAGCGAGGTGAGCAAGAGAGAGAGGCGGCTAGAGTGAGGCGTCGGGCAGAGGCGGCGGCGGCTCCATCAATGGAAGCGAGCCCAAACCCCCGAATAGCGCGCCAGGATGGCTGAATTTCGATGCCCACTGTCGCGTTCTGGGATCTAGCATCGTTTTCATATCTCTGACGCGGACGGGAAGCAGCAGAAAAGGGCTCGCGAGAGTCCTGGAGGGAAGGGCGCGGCAATCGGAAAACGCGAGCAGCGCCTTTTCTTTTTCGATCGAAAAAACTAGTTTTGGTCAAAGATCGATGGCCCGAATCCAGGCTCGCACGTACCCAGTTCTTCCCGTCTGCCTTGACGTAAGACATGCTGATTGGTGTGGGGTGCTGAGGGGGCCGCTGGGGGAGGCTGAAGGGGTGCTAGAGGAGAGAGAGAAAGGGCGAACTCGACATGCGGCAACTGAAAAAAAATAAAAAAACGAGAAAAGCAGAGTCTCGAGCGAAGACGAAGGAGAAGAAGAGTGTCGACGGGCGCTCTTGGCGCGCGCGACGAGCGAGCAAAAACAAACCCTAAAACGGCCGAGCAACGCCCCCGCCGAGAAAAACCTTCCCGCGCGACGCTTGCCTCACTAAAACGCGTCGCGTGCGTCCCTCGAGACGTTTTACACGATGGAATTGATAAAAAAACCAGCAGAAGCGGCGAAGGAAGTCGGGAATGGGAAAATAAATTTTGTTTTATTTTTTGTGCGTCCGCAACCCTTGAAACGTCCTGCTTCAACCTGTAAATCAAGTTATCCAGTTTTCTCCTTTCGTTAGTCTTTTCATTCTTTCTCAGAGTTTTTGTTCCCCCTCCTTTCTGAAGACGGCACGGGCGGGAAGTTGAGAGAGCGGGAGCATTGAGAACGCGCGAGCATGCTCCTCTTCCTTGTCATTCAACGAGAAAGAAGGACAGAGAGAGTTTTTTTTAATAAGTTTTTCAAGTTTTTCCGTTTTCACTTTGCCCCTCCCTCTTTTTCTTTCTCTCTTCTCTTCTCTTCCCCTCTCTCCGCTCCCTCTTGTTTTATATCCAATACTCTCTCTCTCTCTCTCTCTTCAACTACCACCAGCCCTCGTCGCCCTCTTGGCAGGCCTCGAGGACTCCTCCTCGTTTTCCTCAGGAGCGGCGCGCTTGCCGCGGCGAGAGCGAGTCGCCGTCGTCGTCGTCTTCACTTCTTCCTCTTCCTCTTCCTCTTCGTCCTCCTCCTCGTCGTCTTCTTTCTCCTCGTCTTCCTCTCCTTCCGCCTTCTCGATGCACTCCCCGCAAATCCAGTTCCCCCCCCGAGGGGCCCGCGAGAGCCCCGCGCACTTCACGTGCGTAGAGACCTTGCACTCGACGCAGGAGAGCAGGGTCCCTTTGCCCTTCACCTCGGTGCCGCCCTCGCAATCGGCGCAGACTTTCCCTCCTGCTGCTGCTTTCTTTCCCTTTCCTTTCGGTGTCGTGGTGGCGGCAGCCATGGCTGCGGCCACGGCGGCGACAGCGGCGATAGGTGGTCTGCGAGCGGCGGCCCCGCCGCTGTTGAGCTTCGAGGGAGGTGCGGGCTCTTCCTCCTCTTCTTCTTTTGCCTTTGCCGACGGAGTCTTGCTTTGCTTCCTCTTCTTCTTCTCCGTCTTTCCTTCTTCCTCCTCTTTCTTCCAAACCACCACCGTCTCCCCGCGCCTCCACGCCCCGGCGCGGGGCCTGCCGACAACAAGAGCAGGAACAGCAGCAGAGGGCCTGATGACGACCACGGAAGGTTTCCCCAGAGAGACAGAGGAAGAGGAAGAAGAAGAAGACTTGTTCTTCTTCGCGAGAAGGAGCAGCTCGGCCTCGGCCGCGGCCGCGCGCTCCCTCGCCGCCGACAGCGCGGCCTGCGACCTCTCGAGCCTCTCCGACAGCAGCCGCGCCTGCGTGAAGTAGGATCTGGCGCGCTGGGCCAGAGAGGCAGCAGCAGCATCGTCGAGGGAGGGCCTGTTCTCCTCGGCGGAGAAGAGGCCCGCGGGGAGCTCGATCGTGAGGTTGTTGTTGTCGTTGTTGTCGTTCGCGACCTTTTCCTCCTCTTCGGCGGCATCGGCAGAAACAGCGAGCGGCGCAGCCCTCATCGAGGGAGAGGGACCCGAAGCGACCTCCTTGTTCCCTCCTTCTTCTTCCATTTCTTCAAACATCCCCTCGGGAATCTCGACGGTCGCGGCGCCGGAGTTGGCCGGGGAGGCCGCGGGGGACGAGTCGAAGAGCGCCGAAGGGAGCTCGACGGTTTCGTCGTTAATTTTGGTTTTCTTGCCCTTGCTCGTCTTCTTCTCCTTGACAAGCGTCTGCGGCAGCTGCTGCTGCTCCTGCTTCTTCTCAGCAGCAAGCTCGGCATCAACGGCGGCATGGGCTCCGGACTCCTCCATGAGGTCGACCGTGGCGTCGAGCTGCTGCTGCTCCTGCTCCTTCTGCGGAGGAGAGTAGTCATCGTCGTCATCGTCGTCTTCTTCTTCGGACTCAGACTCTTCTTCCTCTTCCTCGTCTTCGTTTTCCTCCTCTTCAGACTTAGTAGCAGCAGCAGCATCAGCAGCGGCTTCCTCAGCGGCTGCTTCTCCCTCGGTGGCGGTGAACGAGAGCCTGCCGACGACGGCGGCGAAGGCCGCGGCCACGAGGGCGCGGGAAGCGGCGACGGCGGCCTCTTCGTCGTCGGCGTCGCCGTTGTCTTCGACCTCTTCGACCTCTCCTTCCACCTCCATCGGGGCTGCCGCGCCGGCAGAAGCAGCAGCAGGAGCGAGAGCGAGCTCGGCCGAGGACGCAAACATCCCGGCGGGGAGCTCCACGGTCTGCTGCTCCCCGGCGGCGGCCCTCGCGAGCCGCGACGGCGGGTTTTTCGCTCCTCTCTTCGACGACGACAAAGACGAAGACCGCGGCAGAGGAGGGGCGGCGGCAGCCGCGGAGCCCGAGGGGCTCGCGCCAAGGGCGGCAGCGGCGGCGTTGGCCATCAGGGCACGCGCAGCGGCGGCGGGGACATCGAGCGGAGAAGAAAGGACGGCGGCAGCAACAGTGCCAGCAGCGACAACGACGCTCGCCGGCGTCGGCGCCGGCGCGGCCAGACCGCCGACTGCTCCTCCGTCGGTGCTCGTGCTCGCGCGACGCAGCCTGTGGGCTCCCCTTCCTCCTCTCTTCGAAGCAGCACCGCCAACGCCACCGCCAACGGCGACGGAGCCGGGGGTCGCGAAGATGCCCGGAGGGAGCTGGACGGTGTCGTCTGCGGCCCCGGCCGCCCTCTCGCGCGGGAGGGCGCCGCGCGCCGCCGCGGCAAAGTTTCCGCCGTCGTCGTTTCCGTAATTTCCGCCGTCACCGCTCCTCGTCCTCCTGCGTTTGGCGAAGGCCTCGGCAGGGATGCGCACCTCGACGTCCCTACCTGCCGCCGCGGCAGCCGCAGCCAGGGCAGCAGGAACCACGATGGAGACGCCGCCACCGGACGGAGGAGCAGCAGCAGCAGCAGCAGCAGCAGCAGCAGCAGCTTCCTCTTCCTCGTCCTCCTCTTCGTCGTTCCCTGCCTCAGCAAAGAGCTCCGCGGGCAGCTCGACGGTCGCGTCGGCCGCCGAGAGGCGCAGCGTCGTCCTCTTGACGCCCGCAGACCTCGAGGCGGCCTTCTTCCCGGACCCTGCTCCAGACAAAGAAGCGTTGCGCGGGGTGCCGTGCCTCGAGCCGGAGCAGGAGCGCCTCTTCTCGCCGACCGAAGCGGCGGCGGCGGCGACAACGGGGGTCGAGCCTTCGCCGTCGTCTTTGTCGTTTTCGACCCCGGGAGCAAACGCGACACTGCTGCGGCGGAAGCGCGCGTTTCCCCTCCCGACGGCGGCCGGGGCGGACTTGGCGGCAGCGTCGTCGTCTTCAGCAGTAGCGTCGCCGACGGCGGGCGTGCCTGCGAGGACGGAGGCGGAGATCAGGGTCCCCGCGGGCAGCGTGAAGCGAACCGACTTGCGCTTCAGGAGCTGCTGCTGCGCCTTTTCGGCGTCGGCGTCGTCGTTTTCGTTTTCGTTTTCGTCCGTTTTCATCTCCTCGGGAGCCTCGACGGCAGCAGCAGCGGGAGCAGCAGCAACCTCTTCCGCTTCCTTCTCTATTTCAACCGCCGCCGCCGGGGCCTCCTCGGCTTCCTTGGCAGGGGACGCCGCAGGAGCAGGAGCGGGAGCCGCGGCAGGAGAAGCAACCGCAGCGGGAGCAGCAGGCTCCTCCTCCTCCTCCTCCTTCTCCTCGACCATTTTCTCTCCTTCCACCTCTTTCGCCTTCTCCTTCTCCTGCTCCTCCTGCTCCCCCACGATACCGCCGGGGACCTTGCGCATCGTTTTGCGCAGCCCTGCCCTCAGGGCGACGAGCTCCGCGGCCGTCGGGATGAAGGGGCCCGCGACGGCCGGGGTCGCGGAGCCGCTGCCGCAGGAGACGCCGCCGGCGCCCGAAGTGGAAACGCCGCCGCCAACGCCGCCGACACCGCCGACGCTCCTGCGGCCCAAGAGAGACGGCAACGCCACTTTACAGGGCTTGGCCGGCTCCACGGGGCCAGCGGCAGCTTTCTTGGGAGAAGGGCCCCCGGGGTCCTTGGTGGGGTCCTGCCCCTCCTGGGCCTTGGCGGCAGCCCTGGCGGCGCGCCTGGCGGCGGCGTCGGCCGCCGCGCGCGCGATGTCGCCGGCGTCGATCCTCGGAGGCCCCGCTCCGCCTCCGCCTCCGCCTCCTCCTCCGGCGGAAGCTAAAGGCTTTTTCGCCACGGCGCTCACGGCGGCGATGGGCCTGTTGTTGATTCCCCCGGCCCCGGAGACGACAGAGAGCTCGCCAAGCACTGCGCGCTTCGCCGCCGCTGCTCCCAGGGGCGGCGGCGGCGGCGGCGGAGGGGGAGGCGCCGCGGTTCTTCTAGCAGCGGGAGCAGCAGTAGAAGCCGCGACTGCCTTCCTCATCACGATCGCCACCGTCTCGTCGTCCAAGTCGGCATTCCCGCCTTCGAACCTCATGGCCTTGGTGCGGCCCTCGAGCGCGATCTCGATGAGGTCGCCGCCGCGGAGGCGGACGCCCGAGGGGGAGGTGACGGCTCGGCCGTTGACGGCGACGGGCTCCCTCCCGAGAGACTTGAGGAAGACGCCGCCGCCGCCGTTGGGGGAGACGGAGAGCTCGGCGTGCTTGCGGGAGACCTCGCGGCGAGGGAGCACGAGGTCGCATTTGGAGTCCCTGGGGGGGGTAAAGGTGAGGAGGAAGAAGAAGAAGGTGAGCGAAAGAGAGCGAAAGAGAGGGAGAGAGAAAGAAAGAACGACGACGACGACGACGACGACGGCAAAGACGAAAAGAAAAAAGAAAAAACTCGCTTTCTCACCTCCCGAGGACGACGACCTCCTTCGTCATCACGTATGTCGACGCTTCCCCCCCTTCCCTGGTCAGCAGCACGAGCCTGCCGTGCTCGACGGGCCTGACCGCCGTCGAGTGGACGAGGAGAGAAGAAGAGGGAGCGGCGGCGGGAGCAGCAGCAGCGGTTGCTCTCGCGACGGCGCCGGCGTCGAGCGTGCCCGTCGGAGAGAGCGGCACGGCAAAGGCGGCGGCGGCGTCGGCCATTTTGCGTTTTTTCGTTTTTCTAGTCTCGAAGAAAAAAAGGTTTTTTGTCTTTCTCGTTTCTTGTTCGCGTCGTCGTCAGGCTTTCCTGTAGAGTGTGTCGTAAGAGGTTGGAGAAGGATAGAGCGTGGGTGGGAAAGACAAGGGGAGAAGAGGAGGCCATGCTTTCCCTCGACCGACGAATTGCGCGTCGCTCTCTCTCTGCAAACCGACGTTTCGGCTCTCGAAAGAATCCGTCGTCGCCAATTCGAGTCGTTCTCGAGCAACAGCTTCTCAAATCTCCGCGCAAGCGCATAGTGCACATCAAAAACTGCTGGCTCGTGGCGTCTGAAAGCGAAGAACGAGCTCAAAAAGCACGAGAAAGCGAGTGAAGGAAAGGGGTGGAGTCGACATGTCGCCGCCCGACTTTCTTTCTCCTCGCCAATGCGAAACTGCTCTTGCTTTCTCGCTCAAAGCAGAGAGAGAGAGAGAGAGAGAGAGCTCCACCGCTACTCCTCTTCACCGACGCAATTTTCGAGAAGAGAACGACACCTACCTGTGAACGCACAAGGAACGCGTCGATAAGGCGCGTGAGAGAGCGAGAACTGGAGCGCGCGAATCGAAGCAAAGATTTTTTTGTGTCGAGAGAGAGAGCTTTCTTCAACGACTCTTTTTTTCCGTCTTCCTCTCGCTCTTTCTCTCTCTCCACTTCCAAGGCTTTCACCTCCTTCCCTTCTTCTCTTTTTTTCTTTCACTCCCCTCCCTTTTTTGCAGCCGAATATAAACTCCGGAAAATACGAAAATGTCACTCTCTTACACGCCAGCGCCGATGGCCGAGCGGTTAAGGCGTTCGACTCGAATTTTCCAATCAACAGAAAAATCAGAATAATCGAATTCCGAAAGGAGCGTAGGTTCAAGTCCTACTCGGCGCGACTTTTTTTTTTCTTTTTTTTGGTTGGATATGAGAGCAGCCGCGAAAAGGAGGAGAGAGGTGGAGTTGAGGGAGCGCGGGAGCGGGCTGGAGGGAGAAGGTGGAACGGAAGGTCGAGGTTGGAACGAAGAAGCGAAAAATCACAACCTGAGGTCTTTCGTTTTTTTTTTCCAGATCGACTCGCTTCTTCTTTCTTTCTTCTTCTTTTCTCTTTACCTCTCTCTCCACACCAGCAATGCTCGGCTCCGCCCCTCAGCTGCAGGCCACCGGCGTGGCCTACCTGTGCGGCGACTGCGGTGAGTTGGAACGGAGGGAAGATGAGAAGAGAGAGAAGCCACTGGCGATTCCTTTCTTTTTTTCTTTTGTTGCTGCCGCCGTCGGCCGTTGGTCCATGCATCAACGTTTGGCTTCTCTTCACGCCCCGCTCTTGCTCCGCTTCTTTCGCCGCGCCGATCTCATGTAGAGTCCAAGAACAACGCGCTCTCATCAGCCCGAGTGGAGAAAGCGAAAGGAGAAGCTGGCTTGCTCTTGAAAAAGAACGTGGAAGACGGTGGAAGGTTTTCGTTCGCTGGCCGCCGCCGCTTCAACTTCTCTTCACTTTTCTCACGACCTCCTCCACCCCACCACCAAAAAACTCCACAGGCAAGGAGAACGAGCTGAAGGCCGGAGACGTCATCCGCTGCCGCGAGTGCGGCTACCGGATCCTCTACAAGAAGCGCACCAAGCGCGTTGTTCAGTTCGAGGCGAGGTAGAAAAAGGAAGGAGAAGGGCTGAAAAAGAAAGAGGAAAAGACGAGAGAGCGAGTGTTTTTGCGTCTTGTTCTCTCTCTCTCTCTCTCTCTCTCTCTCTCTCTCTCTCTCTGAAAAAACCACCGCCGCCACCGCCGCCACTACCACTTCGCTGGCCCCCCTCGTCGCCAGGAGTCCACACTTTGCTTTGTAAATGTATTTCAAAAAGAAAAAGAATGATTGAAAAAAGGAGATGGAAATCGGAGTTGGTGGCGGGAGGAGAGGGAGAAGGAAAAACGAAAAGAAGAAGAAGAAAAAGTCCTTGACCTCCTCACTTCTCTTTCTCGTTTTCGCCCCTCTCTCTCTCTGAGCTTTTGCGCTCTTCGGCTCTCCACATTCCGCGCCTCTCCGGCCCCCCAATTCCCATCCCACGCCAATGGCCGACGACCCTCGACACCAGCCGAGCGGTGGCAGCGATCAGCCAAACTCCCAGGGCGACGGAAAGAGCGCGACGATGATCCCTCCATCGACGACGACGACGACGACGTCGTCGCCGCCGCCGCAACACCACCATCAATCGATCCCTCTCCCGACCGCTCTCTCGAACTTGGACGACCTCCGCCCGGGAGGCTGGCCCGAGGGACACCCCATGTCCCGCGCCCGGTCCGACGGGGACCTCAAGGAGATCACGTGGCTTACGGCCAAGGTGAGAAAGGAGGAGTTTTTTTTTTTCCCCCCCCGTTGATCGTTCGATCGGAGAAGAAAACGACTAGACCTCTCTTGCTCAACCTCACCCTCCTTTCCTTTCCATAAAAAAAAATAGGTCGACCTCCTCGAGCGCCAGGTCGCGGCCCTCATCGCCGCCTCCCCTTCCTCGGCTCGCACGGCCGTCGCCGACGCCATGTCCCGGATCCCCTCTTCCGTGGCGCTCAACTCGAACTACAGCTTCGACGAGCAAGAGGAGACGGCGACGACGACGACGACGGCGACGGCGGCGACGGCGACGGCGGCGACGGCGAACAACAGCAACAAAAGTCATGCGCCTGCTCCTTCTTCCTCGCGTCCCCCGCGCCCGCCGTCGCAGGCCTCCCTCCTCCTGCCGCATTCGGCCTCGACGACCACGCTGGCAGAGAGCGCCAGGCCTCCTCTGGGGGAGCCAGTGGCCAGCGAGGACTGGAGCGGAGGAGGAACGGGGGCAGCAGCAGCAGCAGCTTCCTCTCCGACGAAGCAGCAGCAGCAGCAAGAGCAGCAAGAGCAGCAGCAACGAGCTGTAACCTCTTGTGCTTCTCCTCCCCCTCCAGCCGCTATCCCCCCGCCGATGCCCTTCGAGCCCGTGCCCATGAGCGCCACGCGCGTGGTGCTCCACCAGCTCGTGACCCCGACGGACGTCGACGACATGGGGATCTGCAGCGGTGAGTGGAGAGCGAGAGAGAGGCGGAAAAGAGGTTGGTGGCTGAAACAAAAACGAAAAAGAACAAAGAACAAGAAGGAAAAAACCCCTGACTTTTCCACTCACTTTTTTTTTTCTACTTCAAAAAAACGAAACAAAAACAAAAACAAAAACTAGGCGGCGCCGTCCTCTCCTGGATCGACGTCGCGGCCGGCCTCGCGGCCAAGACCCTGGCCCGCGGGCCCGTGGTCACGGCCTCCGTCGACGCTGTCGCCTTCCTGAGGCCCGCGCGCAAGGGGAGCGTCGCCATCGTCGCCGCGATGGTGAACCGAGTCTTCCGCTCCTCGGCAGAGGTGGGCGTCCGTGTCGAAGAGGAGGTGCTGGCGACGGGGGAGAGGCGGCACTGCTGCTCTGCCTACCTGACCTTTGTCTCTGTGGGTAGAGCGGGAGTGGCGCCCGTCGCAGTGATGCCGCCCGTCGCTCCGGCCGACAGCGCGCAGGCAGAGGTCTTCGCCGCTGCCGAGAGGAGGAGGGCCGAAAGGCTTGCAGCGAGGCAAAGGGCCAGGGAGAACCCCGAGGAATTGCCTCCGAGGCTGCAGCCTGTGACCCACAGGGGGGGGATGCCGACGCTGGCGCCTCCGCTGCTGGTGGTGGGGCAGAGGAATGCTGCCGCGGCTGCCGCTGCAATGGCTGCGTCGTCGTCGCTCTACTCTTCGAGTTCTTCTTCGCTCCCTCCTCCGCCGCCGCAGCCCCAGCGCATCCCCCCCGCGGCGACGCTCTCGCACATGACGCAGCTCATCCTCCCGCAGCACGCCAACTCGCTCGGGATCACCTTCGGCGGCGTCGTCCTCAACTGGGTCGAGCAGTGCGCTCACATCGCGGGGGCGAGGGCCGGGAGGTGCCTCGGCAGCAGCGGCACGAAAAACACGAAAAAGAGCTCGAGCAGCTGGGGCAGTAGCGGTGGCGGCGATAATGAGAACAGCAGCTCCGAGCTCTCCTTCACGACCTCGAGAGTCCTGACTGCAGGGATGGACTCGGTGGCTTTCGGGGCCCCCACGCGCGTGGGGGACGTGCTCTACGTTTCGGCGCAGGTCACGGCGGTGTGGGGTAAGGAGGGGGAGGAGTCGCGCGTTTTTGCTTTGAAAAAAGCTTTTTTCGTCGACCTTTTCGAAAAGCGCGACGAGCAAAAAAAGAGAAAAAAAACTTCACCCTCCTCTCTCACTCTTTCCCTCTTTCTTCTTCTCCTTTTCTCCCCCCCCCAAACCCCAAATCCCCCACCTCTCAGGCGCCTCCATGGAGGTCATGGTCTCGGTCTGCGCCGAGACGCCCAGCCTCGGGGGCCGTGTCTTCGAGTGCGGCGACGCCTTTGTCACGGTCGTCGCCGTCGACGGCTCTGGCGGCAAACCCGTGGTCTCTTCTTCCTCTTCCAACCTGACCTCTCTGGAGAAGGAAGCGGAACGAATTGCCTCCACCCCGGCTGCGGTGCTCGACATCCCTGTGGACCCTTCCTCGCCCGACGCCAGGAGGGCAGCGGGCGCGGAGGCGAGGAGGCAGGCGCGGCTGCGGATGCGGACCGCGCTGCTGGCGCACGAGAGGAGGAGGCCGAGCCTCGACGGCAGGCCGATGACGAGCTCGGTTGCGCTGGCCGCGGCGCTGAACAGGGTCGCGATTTAGATTCTAGGAGTAAAGTAGTCATTGTGTATTAGAAGAATAAGAAGAAAGAAAAACGTTTCGAGGACTTGTGTTTTTGGTTTTCTTTCTCTCTCTCTCTCTTCTACAAAAAAAAAGCATCAACTTTTTTCAACGGGAAAAAAAAATCGGAACTTTTTTCCTCTCTCTCGCTCTCTCTTTTCCTTCCTCTCTCCTGTTTTTCTCTTCAGAGCAGCTGGTCGACCCCAGGGGGCAGCTCCCCGACGTTTCCCCCCCCGGCGTGCGACCGCAGCCAGGCCGCCAGCGGGCTCGCAGGCTTCATAAAGTCCTCGGCCTGGAGAGAGAGAGGGGGTGGGGGGAAACATTGAGAGAGGGAGAGTTTTTTTTTTGATTCGAGAGAGAGAGAAAGGGTGAGCAAAGGAAAGAAAGAAAGGGAAAACTCCGAAAAAAAAAAAACTTCTTCTCCTCCTCCTCCCTCCTCCTACCTCGACCGCGGCCAGGAAGTCGTCCAGCGACACCCCGGCCCCGTGGATGTCCAAGGCGGTGAAGATCTTGGCCACCTCGCTGCCCGTCAGGGGGTCGCCCGCCGCCGCCGCGGCCTCGCGGAACTCGGCCGCGTCGAGCCTGCCGTTGCCGTCTCGGTCGTATCTCCTGAAGAGCGCGATGAGCCCCCGGCGGCGCCTCTCGGTCTCGGCGTCGATCTCGGTGGGAGAGGGGGAAGAAGAAGAGGGAGAAGAGGAGGTCGAAGGAGGAGAAGAAGTTCCTCCTCCCTCTCCTTTCTCCCTCCTCCGCTCCTCCTCGCGCTTGCGCCTTCCCAGGGCCTTGACGAAGGCCGTCACCGAGCCGGCGTAGAGCAGCTCGCGCACAAACGACTCGAACCTTTCCTTCTCGTCGGCGCAGGAGGGGTCTGCGAAGCGAGACGAGGCCGAAGAGGTCCACGGGGAGGTCGAGGTCGTCGTCGGAGCCCCTTCCCCGCCGGTCGCCGCGGCCTCGGCTGCCAGGGAGCAGGCCTCTCCGTCGCCGCTGGCCATTCTTTCATAATACACCAGCGCCTCCTCGCACTCGGCCTTGTCTTCTGATCCTTCGGGCAGCACGGAGCACAGCGCGGCGACTTCTTCCCGCCCTCGCTGCACCGGGGTCAGCGGCGGCGCTGCGCGCTCTTCCGGAGTCAAAGAGAGCTTGTGCGGCGGGAGGTAGGCTACGGGGCGGTTGACGGCGCCTCCCGTGGGGGGCTTGGGTTTTGGTTTGGGGCGGCTGTGGTGGTGGTGGCGTCGTTTCTGGTGGGGAGAGAGAGGGAGGGAGAAGAAGAAGGGGAGGAGGTTGGGGTTGAGAAGAGAGAAAGAAGCGCCGACGCCGACGATGCATTGCTCCGCCGACTGGAACAGCAGAACGAATGGAAAAAACTCATCATCGCACCTTGGGCTTGTCCTCGTCGTTCGCTGCCGCGTCCGACGACGCCACGACTGCGCGCGGAGGAGGCCCGAGGGGCGCGACGCCTCTCCGCGTCGACAGCAGCGAAGAGCGGAGCATGACGCGGGGAAGCGAACAAGAGGAAGAAAAAGAGGAGCAGAGCATTCGTTTCTTTCGTCAATCGAAAATAAAGAGTAAAGGCAAGAATTTCCTCTCCATCTCTCTCTCTCACTCCTTTTTTTTGCTAGTCAATCAATGCTGCGAACGCTCCCGTGCGGCTGCTCTCCCCACCTCGCCAGAATCCTCCCGCTCCTCACAATGAACAAGAAGAAGCGCTTCGCCGTCGCGGAAGCCGCCGTGTCGCCGTTGCCTCGGACGCCGGCGACAGCAGCCAAGGGAAAGAAGCGAGTCGCCGTCGCATCGACCACTTCGACCTCGACTTCGATGACGCCTCTCTCTCCCTCTCGACCTCCCCACCAGTGGACCCGCGCCTCGCTCTCCTCGGCGGCCGCGTCCCTGAGCTCCCTGGATTCTCGCCTGGCAGCTCTCGTCGAGGAGCACGGGATCCCTTTCGAGAAGCTGCTGCCGAAGACGACAGCGACAGCGACAGCGGTGGGAGTGAAAGAAGGAGAGGAAGAAGAAGAAAGAGAAGGAGGACGAGGACGAGGAGGAGAAGAGAAAGCAACTCTTTCTCCGCCTCTGCCGCCTCCTCACCACTTCGCGACGCTCGCGAGGGCCGTCGTCGGCCAGCAGGTCTCCGGCGCCGCGGCGGCCACCATCTATGCCCGCGTGCTCTCGGTCTGCTGCGGTGGGGTCGACGCGCTCGAGGAGAAGAAAAGGGAAATCGAGCAGCAGCAGCAGACGAGCGAGCGCGGCAAGAGCGGAAGCGGCAAGGGAGGCTGCGTCGTCGCCGCTTCTCCCTCTCCGTGGCAGCAGCAGCAGCTTTTGCTGACGCCAGAGGCCCTGCTCGCCGCCCCTCTCGAGCTCCTCCGCTCCGCGGGCCTCTCGGAGAGGAAGGCGAGCTACCTGATCGGACTGGCGGAGAAGTTTGCCGAAGAAGTCAAGGAGGAGGAAGGAGGAGGGGGAGGAGGAGAGAAAGTTCTTCTTCGCCTCGACCAGCGCCTCGACGCGCTGGCCGCCGCGGGCGACTCGGAGCGGATCGCCGAAGAGCTGGTGTCGATCCGCGGCGTCGGGGCCTGGACCGCGCACATGCACCTGATCTTCCACTGCGGGAGCCCCGACGTGCTGCCCGTGGGGGACCTGGGGATCAAAAAGGGGTTCGCGAAGCTGTTTGGGAGCAGCGGGAGCGGAGCTGGAGGTGGAGGTGGAAGCAGAGGTGGAGGTGGAAGCGGAAGCGGAAGCGGAAGCGGAAGCGTCGCCGGCGGCGGCGGCGGCGAAGAAGGAAACAGCAAGAAGAAGAAAAAGGTCTCTGCCGGGAGCAGCAGCAGCAGCCTCCCTTCCGAGACCCGCATGCTTGAGCTGGCCGAGCGCTTCAGGCCCCACAGGTCGCTGCTGTCCTACTACCTCTGGAGGGCAGCGGGGTGAAAAAAAAAGGAAGAGAAAGATTTTGGAGTGGATTTTTGATTTCGTCGCACTTTTGCTCCTTTTGTTTTCTGCTCTTTTCTCTTCTGTTCTTTCCTCTCCCTTCTCTCTCCGCTCTTGTGTAATTTTGTAATGACTCAACACGACCCTTGCTGTATGTATATATATTTATCTTTACACTGAAGTTTTCTTTTTGCGCTCTGGAGGAAAAAACAAAAATGCGAAGAAGAAGAGAAAACTTTTAAACTTTTTCTAAAAAAAAAACCTCTCGACCTTTTTAAACGCCGCCGCCGCCTCCGCCGCTAGTCACCAGCACCGCAAACAGCGCCGCGGCGCTCGTCGCGAACGACACGGCCAGGCTCCCCCCCCTCCTCGCTGCCCTCTCCCTCTCCCTCTGGCTTTTCTTTTTGTTTTTCTCTCCGAAGATTCGTTCGTTGTCTTGAGGCTCCCAGCGGGGTCTCGCCGTCTCCCCGTCAAAGTGCCTCCCTCGACGAAAGGGGGCCGAGAGAAGGCGGAGCACGGCGCGTAGCGGGGTCAGGTAGCGAACAGGAGAGGAAAGGTCCCCGACGGCGACGAGAGAGCGCGCGCGCGGCACTAAAAAAGCGGCGGCGGTCTCCGGGTGCTCGCACAGCGAGTCGAAGGCCCAAGCCCTCATCTTGGATTCGAGGGAAGGACGATCCGTTTGCTCTTCGGGAACGACGAAGACGCCGTCGAGGAGCAGGGAGGTGAGGACGAGACCCGGGCTGAGGGCGTGGAAGCCGAGGCGAGGAGAAAGAGAGGAAGAAGAAGAGGACGAAGAAGAAGCTTTCGACGACGGCGACGACGGCAACGGCGACGGCGAAGGAGGAGAAGAAGAAGGCTTCTTGTTCTTCTTCGAGCTCGATGCCGTCGCTGCTTCCTCGGCGGCGAGCGATCTCACCAGCTGAGCCGTCGCGGCCTTGGTGGCGCCGTACGCGGCATACCCTGGCGTGGCGAGGCCGTCGGAGCCGGCGCCCTGGGAAGAGAGAGGAGGTGAGAAAGAGAAGAGAGGTGAGCGAAGAAAGTTTTTTCAAAAAAGAACGAAAAACGGAAAAAATCGAAGACCTCACCTCGACGAAGAAAATGTGCCCAGAGGAACCTCCTCCTCCTCCTCCTCCTCCTCCCCCCGCCTCCTCCCCCTCCTCCTTCATCGCGTCCATGACCGCGCGCGTGCAGAGCACCGCCCCGAGCATATTCGTCGACACGACGCGCGACAGGGTCCGAGGGTCCGAATCGGCGAAGTTGCGAAAAGTGCCGCTCTCGCCGGCGTTGTTGTAGAAGCAGTCGATTTTTATTTTCTTCCCCTTTCCTTCGAAGGCGCGCAGGGAGGCGGCGACGAGGCTGGTGACGGAGGCCGGGTTGGAGACGTCGCAGGCGATCGGGGTTATCGTCGGAGGGCGGCTGCGGTGGCTAGGAAGAGGGGGAGGAGAAAACGAAGAGGAAGAAGAAGAGGAAGAGGCTTCTTTCTCTTCTACTTTCTCCTCTTCGTCTTCGTCGCCACCACCACCACCGCCAACAAGCCTCAAATCCGCCCCCGTCTCCTCGCTCAGCTCCCTAGCACTTTTCACCAGCCCCTGCCAGTCCCTGGAGGCGACGACGACGGAATCCCCCGCGAGCAAATGCTCCCTCGCCATCGCTTTCCCCAGCCCCCTGCTTCCTCCCGTGACGACGACTGAGAGGGGTTCCTCGGGTGATGCCCAGGCCGTTCGGGACGCGAGAGGGAGCAGGACGCAGGCGTAGAGGAGGCCCAGGGCGGCCCCCGTGAGAGCCGCGGTGCCCGGGAGCGGAAGAAGGGCGGAGGAAGCAGCAGAGGAAGAAGAAGAGGCGGAAAGAGCAGTAGCAGCAGCAGAGGCAGCAGCAGCAGCAGAAGGTGAAGAAGAAGAAATCGTCGTTCCGGTGGATTGGTAGAGGTCGACGGACGCCTGCAGCAGCAGCGAGGAGCCCAGGACGAGGCCCAAGGGCTTGTGGGCTCCCTGGAGGCGCGTCGCGAGTGGCGCAGGGAAAAGGAGGATTTTGGGGGCTGAGGTCGAAGAAGAAGAGGCTGAGGTCGAGGTCGAGGTCGAAGGAGGAGGCTTCGGCTTTGCTGCCGGCGTCTCCTTCTCCTTCTTCTTCTGTTTGGTGGCGTTCAGCAGCGCTCTCTTCTTTGCAGCGGCGGCCTGCTGGAGCTGGCGCTGCTGCTGCTGTGGCTTCGGCGGGAGGGGCGGCATCCTGGCGAAGAAGAAAAGAAAAAGAAGCGAGGTCGAGAGAAGCGAAAGAGAGAGAGAGAGCCTACTCAGAAAAAGAGAAAAATGACGCGGACTCACTCGAGGTCGGGGGAAAAAAAAGACTTCAAAACCTCCTCTCCCACAAATTCTAAGATTCCGCATTCCACGCTTTCTCTCGCGCGCTTCCTTAGATCGCGCATCTCCTTTCCCTGGAGCGTGTCCCTCCGTGCACGCTAAACGCCCAGAAACCGGAAACAAGGGATCGGGAAAACGAGGAGCAAGGCGGAGCGCGAAGAACTCAGAGAGCGAGAGAACAAGGATCGAGCGAGATGGCGACGAGGCCGCCGCCGCCGGCCGATCTCGACCTCCGCGACCTCGACCTCGACAAAGAGCCGAAACCGAGACCGAAACCGAAGCACGACGGCCTGCATATGGCCCTGGCCGGCGCCCTCTCGGGGGCCGCGTCGCGCACGCTGGTGGCCCCCTTTGACCGCGTCAAGCTCCTGGCGCAGGTCGCGGCCGTCCCGGGGAGCCTCTCGACTTCGACTTCGGGTTCTAGTTCGTCATCGTTTTCGTCAGCAACCTCTTCTTCTTCCTCTTCCGCCGTCGCAAACGCCACCGCCCGCCGCTCCACCGCCGCCACGCTCCGGGCGATCTACGAGGCCGACGGCGTCCGCGGCCTCTTCCGCGGCAACGTCGCGGCCTTACTGAGGACGATACCGTACTCGGCGGTGCAGCTGTCGACGCACGACCTGCTGAAGAGGCGGATCGCCGCTTCTTCCTCCGAGTCGGCCAAAAGGGGAGAGGGGGGTTCTTCGACGACGTTGACGTCGACCTCTTCGACGACTGCTCTCCCAACGGGCGCGCGCCTCGCCGCGGCTGCCGGAGCCGGGGTCGCCGCGGCAGCCGTCTCGCACCCTCTGGACACCCTGAGGCTCAGGCTTGCCCTTCCCACGGCGACGGCGACGGCGACAGCGGCGACAGGAGGAGGCAACGCTGCCGCTAACGCTGCCGCCGCTCGCGCCGCGGCCTCCTCTTCTCTCATAACGACGGCCGCGACCGTCGTCCGCAACGAGGGCTTTTTTTCTCTCTACCGCGGCCTCTCCGCCGCCGTTTTGGGCGCGGCCCCCTTCTCGGCGATCTCGCTGATGACCTTCGACAGGCTGCAGTCGCTGGCGGCGTCGAAGAGGAGGAGAGAGTGGAGCGAGAGGCAGCTACTGAGAGAAGAGGGAGGAGAGGAAGAAGGAGAAGGAGAGGAGGGGGGGGAACTGGCGACGACGATGGCGATGAATTTCCTCCCCGCGACAGCAACAACAACAGCAACCTCTTCCTCTCTTTCTAACCTCGCTCCCCCGCAGGCCCCCGCCTGGGAGGCGGCCCTGGCCGGCGCCTTCGCCGGGGCAGTCGCCTCGACGGCGACCTACCCGATAGACACGCTGAGGCGCAGGCTGCAGCTGCCGACGAGCACGAGCGTGGCCGGCTGCGTCGGCGTCGTGCCCGAAGGCTCATCAAACCCCGGTTTCCCCGGCTCCGGCGCCGCCGCCGCTTCGGAAGCGGCTGCCGCCGCTAGGGCCGACTCGCTGCGGTCCAGCCACACGAGGTCGCTCTTCAGCGCTGCGGCGACGGCGATCAGGCACGACGGGTTCTTCTCGCTGTACCGCGGCTGGGTCGTCGGTGAGTTGTTGAAACATTTTTTTTCTTCGAAAATCCCAAACGAATAAAAAAAAACCCGAAAACGAAAAAAAAAGAAAAAACTCACTCACCCTCTCTCTTCCTTGACAAAACCAAACCAAAACAAACAAACCAGGTTGTGGCAAGCTTGCCCCGCAGCTGGGAGTGAGGTTTGGCCTCTACGGGCTCATCAAGCGCGCCATGAGCGTCGAGCAGGCGGACACGGACAGTTAGAAAGAAAGAAAGAAAGAGACATTTTCCCCCGTCGATTTTCGATTTTCGCGCGAGAGAAAAAGAACGAGCAAGAAGAAGAAAAAACTTTTCGCTCCACTTTTTTTTTGAATCAGAATCAGGCTTCCTTTTTCCCCCATTTTTTTTGTACAGTAGCGCCGCCGCCGCTCTGCAGCAGCAGCGAGCCCGAAGCCCTCTTCTTTTTGTGCGTATGTAACAATTCCTTTCCCCCCCTTTTTGAAAACAACAAAGAAGAAGAAGAAAAATCAAGCGGCAAACAGCAACTCCCTCCCCGTCGCAGCGGCCTCGGCCCCCCGCTCCGTCTCCGCCGCGGCCTCCCGCGCCTCCTCCAGCTCGGCGCCAGTGGCAGCGAACGCGAGCACGGGCGCGGCCAGCTTGGCGCCGTAGTGCCCGCTCCAGAAGCGAGAGTCTTTACTCCTGAAGACCACAAGGGCCCTCCTCGTTCCCCTCGGCAATTCTAAAAGCGGAAGCGTCAGCCTCTCCCACTTCCCTGCCTTGCTCCTCCCATTTTCATCTTCCCACGGCGCCGCTCGTTCGAGGAGGTCAGAGGAGGCCAGGGCCTGCGTGCGCGCCTTCCAGTCGTAATTGGCCCGGCCGTGGTAAGGAGGTAAGGGGCCCGTTTCTTTCAAATCAGCCAGAGCCAAGAGAGAAGCCGACAAGCAGGACTCGCAGTCCTTGCGGGAGGCGGCAAAAAAAGAAAGGACGAGGGTCGGGGAGGAGTCGAGGTAGGCTTCTGCGTCCTCGCGGGTCCAGCAGAGGTTTCGGGAGGAGGAAGAAGAAGACTTCTTCTTTCTGGGAGCTTTGCCTTTGCCGCTCTCGTCGTCGTCGCCGTCGCCGTCATCTTCGCCGTTCTTCTTCTTCTCCGCTTCCTCCTTCCCTCCTCCTCCTGCTCCCCCAGAGGAGACCCAAGAGGTCGCTCTGAGCAGCTCGAACACCAGGTCAACCTCCTGCACGATCTCGCACCACGAGAACGAGGCGGCGATGGAGCGCGGGAGCTGCTGGAGCGGAGGCTGAGGAGCGGGAAGCAACGAGCGAGGGAGCCGCGAAGAGAGAAGAGCGGCGGCGGCGGGGGTCGAAGAAGAAGAAGAGGAAGAAGAGGAGGAAGAGGAAGAAGAGGAAGAAGAGGAGGAAGAGGAAGAAGAGGAGGAAGAGGAAGAAGAGGAAGAAGAGGAAGAAGAGGAAGAAGAGGAAGAAGAGGAAGAAGAGGAAGAAGAGGAAGAAGAGGAAGAAGAGGAAGAAGAGGAAGAAGAGGAAGAAGAGGAAGAAGCCCCGCGAGAGGCCTGCAGCAGCGCGCTCCTCGGCATCAGCGCCGCGGGCCACCCATCCTCCTTCTTCTCCCTTTTCTCCTCAGAAGCGACAGTCGGGACCTCGTCACTGCCGGCGGGCCCTTGAGCCTCGACCTCCCACCCGTGCCCCCCGTGGCAGGTGACCCTCCACGCCGGCGAAGAAGCCGACGCCTCCGAGGCCGCCGCCGTCGCCGCCCGCATGCCCATAGCCACGCCCTCCCACTCGAGCGGGGAGCGGAGCAGGTTGGAGAGGGCGAGGGCGGCGTAGGTCGAGGGCCAGCCGAAGGACGGAAGCGGAGCAACGGGAGAGGCGGCCGTTTTCTGTTCTTCTTCTTCTTCTTCTTCTTCTTCTTCTTCGCCTCCGACTCCTCCTCCTCGAAACGGCAACTCCTCCGCCGCCGCGCCATCAAGCCTCTCAACGACGTCCCTCGGCAGGCGGGGCCGGAACCGCAGCCTCCACGCGTCTCCCGCCGCCGCGACGCTGCTGAAGCGCCGCGAGGCCAGAGAGAGGGCGGCGAGGTCGCGCGGGGGCAGGTTGTCGAGCGCGAGGGTGAGCGCCGAGTCGTCGAGGGAGGAGAGAGGAGGAGGTTGGTGAGAGGAGGTCGTCGAACAAGGCGACGAAGCAGCAGCGTCGTCGTCGTCTGTCGACGATGCTGATGATTTTGATGATGATTCTTCGACTTCGGGCGCTTTCTTCTGCCCGTCTCCCGCTCTGTTTTCCTGCACGGGGGCAGAAACCAGGCCCGTGAGAGCAGAGAAGCGGGAGATGAGGCTCTTCGGGAGGAGGGCTGCCATTTGGGAGCGTGAGTGAGCGAGGGAAAGGAGATCGAATTTGAAGACAAGGGACAGCGGGCTCGTCGTCGGCGTTGAGAGAGAAGAAAAATGAATTTTGGAGTTGTTCATTTTTCGACGAAAGAGAGAAGGAAAAAAAGCGTTCTCTTTCCCGCTCGCTCTCTCGGCTCTGTTTCGTTTCGTTGAGTGGCGAATTTCGGATCTGAGAAGCGCTTTGATATTTTCATCATGTACGTTGCAAAAGAAGGCGCAATCTCGCACGAGGGACGAAGATAAAACGCGAACGATGATGATGATGCTGGAAGCGAATCGATGCGATCGATGCCCCCTTTCGTTTCGTTTTCGACCTTCGACCTCGACCTCCTCTTCCTCCTCCTTGCTCACCCTTCCTCCTTTCCTTCCCCCCCTCCCAACCTCCCCCTCTCTCTCTTCTCTCACATAGGAGCAAGGTCACCTTCAAGATCGTCCTGACCTCGGACCCCAAGCTGCCGTACAAAGTGTGAGTTTTCGAGATCGGGGGGGGGTAAGAGAGAGGAAGGAGGAAGAAAAATGGCAAAGCTGGCTCGGAAGAGAAAAAAAAAGCTTGAGACTCACCCCCTCTCTTCCACTTCTCTCTTGGCTCCAATCCAAAAACAAAAACAACAGCTTCAGCGTCCCCGAGGCCGCGCCGTTCACAGCCGTGCTCAAGTACGCCGCCGAGGAGGTAAGAGGAGGGCATCGAATCGAGTTGAATTCTGTTTTTTTTCTTTTTCGTTTTCCTTTCTTTCTCAACCTCGACCTCATTAAAAAAAAAAAAACCCGACTTCGAAAAAAAAAAAACCCTCACAAACAGTTCAAGGTCCCTCCCGCGACGTCCGCGATCATTACCAACGACGGCGTCGGCATCAACCCGGCGCAGTCGGCCGGGAACGTGTTCCTGAAGCACGGGTCCGAGCTCAGGCTGATCCCGCGGGACAGGGTAGGAGGGAGCCGGAGCCGAGGAGGAGGAGAAGGAGAGGAGTGAAGAAAGAGAAGAAGCGCCGTCATTGTCGTCGTAGTCATCTTCGCAAAAAGAAGAGCGTTTCCTCTCCTCTTTTCCCTTCTTGTGTAACGGAACGAAAAAAAGTCAAATTCATTTTTTTTACAGCTGGTGTCATTTCATCTTATCCTTCCTCCATCAAAGAAGAAGAAGGCGACGAAGAAGAATTCGAAGAAGAATTCGAAGAAGAAGAAGGACCGAGAGAGCACGCCAGCGCCGCGGCTCCTCGGGGCATCTCGGAGCCGAAACCCCTCCCCGCTCCGCAGCCCACGTCCGCCCTCCAGACGCGCACCCTCAGAGGGGGAGGAGGAGGAGGAGAAGGCGCCGAAGAAGAAGAAGAAGAGGAAGAACTTGAGGAAGAGGAAGAGGAAGAGGCGACGCAGAGAGAGGCGAGGTGTCTTGAGGTCGGGGCGAGCAGCACGAAGCTCCACCCAGTCGAAGAAGAAGAAGAAGAAGAAGAAGAAGAAGAAGGATCCTCGCCTTGTCCCTCCTTGAACCGGATCTCCCTGGGGCCCAGCGCAATCAGCGGGTTGGCCGCAGCAGCAGCAGCAGAAGAGGCACTCGAACCTCCTCCTCTCGGGATCGGGAGCCCGGGGACGGCAGCCTCGAGCGCGGAACGAGGAGAAGAATTCGAAGAAGAAGAACAACTCACGAGCTCAAACTCCGCGCCCTTGAGCCCCGAGCCAGAAACGCCGCCGATCCCCTTCCCCGTGGCCTTGAGAGCCGCTTCCTTCAGCGTCCACAGCGCGTTGAACTCCGCGTCCCTTCGTGACCCTTCGGGAAGAGCAGCGAGCGCCTCTGCCTCCGCGGGGGCGAACTTCTTCCGGGCAAAGGGGAGGGAGCCGAGGCGTGGGGAACGGGCCCAGAGCTCGGCATCGAGCCCGACGGCGTGGCCCGGGGCCGAGACGGCGACGCCCAGCAGCCCTTCGGTGTGGGTGACGTTGAACTCGAGGAGGGAGCAGGCGGGGGAAGTCGAAGAAGAAATTTCTTCTCCTCCTTCGTCGTCTGTCGTCGAGGTCGAGCTCACCAGCAGCGGCTTCCCGTTGCCTCCCCTGCTCAGCGGCAGGCCCGAAGGGTGAACTCCGGCGTACCTGCCCAGGGCCCACCTCACCAGCACGCGAGAGGCCAGCGCTCGGGCCCTCGAGGCGGCGTCGGCATTCGAGGTCGAATGCGAGGAAGAAGCCTCTTCGGGGAGCAGGCGCCGCGCCGCGGCTTCGAGCTGCGGCGACGCGCCGAGCACCTCTCCGTCGTCGCCTCTCGTGAACAAGCCGCAGTCGTTCTCTTCGTCGAACTCTTCGCCGCCTTTACCTTTCCCCTCGAGCAGCCACCAGACGTGGACCTCGCCCGGGGGCAGGCGCATCGGCGGCTGGAGAAAGTCGGAGGAGGAAGAAGTTGTTGAGGTCGAGGTCGATGAGGTCGACGACGAGAGCGAAGCCGCTGACGCTGATGCCGCTGCTGTCGAATTGTATTCGCGCCGTCGCCTTTGCGTCGGAGGAGCGATCGACGGGGATGCAAACGTGGCGTGGAGAGAATGTGATGTCGTTGCCTGCCAGCCGGAGAGCGCGCGACGGGAAAGCAGGGAGGCGCGGAGCGGGCGTGGAATCGACGCCAATGATGAAGGTGGAACAACGGCAGCGAAAACGCCGACACCGCCGCATGCCGTTGTCTTCATCCTAGCCACCGCTGCCGCTGCTCCTTTCGCTGCCCTCGCCGCCGACGAGCTCTCGACGATGACGATACAGGCAGCACGGCAGAGCATGCGCCAGTCGCCGATTGGCGCCAAAGAGAGGAGATAGCAGAGAGACAGAGAGCCAAAAAAAAGGAAACAGAGTTTTTTTTTTTTTTTTTTTTTTTTTTTTTTTTTTTTTTTTTTTTTTTTTTTTTTTTTTTTTTTTTTTTTTTTTTATGTTTTTGAATTCTCTCTTTTCGTTCTTAATTTTTTTTCTAACCTCAACCTCTCTCTCTGTTCACGCGACTTCTTTCTTCCCCTTCTTCTGCAGCCTCCCCACCAGGAACGCCACCTCCCTGCTCTTGGCCAGCTCGTGCTTCTCCCCCTGGTAGACCTGGAAGTGTGACGCGTCGATCTCCTCCACCGTGAGGTCGAGCGAAGGGTTGGATTTTTTGGAACTCGCGACGACCGCCTTGACCGCCTCCGGAGGGCACTGCGAGTCCTGTCTCGCCACGACCAGCAGCAAGGGAGCCTTCAGCTTTGCGATATAGCTCCCGGGCTCGTACCGGGCGATCTCGAGGGCGAAGCGGGCAAGGATCCTGTTCTGCCACCCGCCCTGGTAAGGCCGCGAGTCGCCCGACAGAGCCGAGGAATCGGAAGAAGAGCCGGAAGGAGGAGGGTGTTTTGCGAAGTACTCCCTGAGCTCGTCATCGGCGAGCTGCATGAACGCCAGCTGGCCCGGCTTGCCCGCCAGCGTCACGTAGACCGGGGGAAGGCCGCCGATGCCGCGCAAGGTGTCGAGCACGGCTGCTGCTCCCAGGCGCAAGACGGGCAGAAGCCCTCTTTTTTTGAGGTTCGCCTTCGAGGCAGCCCTGCCCGACAGGTGAGGGACCTGGGAGACGACGGCGGCGACCCTGTCGCCCAAGGCCGCGCCGGCGACGATGGCATGGCCCCCGGCCAGCGAGGAGCCCCATAGGGCGACCCGGTCCGGGTCGACTCGGGTGGAGAGGGAGGACTGTTTTTGAAAAGAGTTTTTTTTTGAGAAATTTTGAGTTCTTTTCTTTCCGGATTTTCGACGTTTCGCGACGAAAGAAAAAAGGTTAAAAAGGCTTTCTTTCCCTTCTTTTTCCCCCTCTCACCTTGACAAACTCCACCGAGGCGACGATGTCCGCGACGTGCCTCTTGGGGCTCGCGTGGTTCCGCGGCTCCCCTCCGGAACCGCCGAAGCACCGGTAGTCGATCACAAAGGCCGCAAGCCCCTTTTCGGCGAAAGTCGCCGCGAACTCGTGGAGTCCCATCTCCTTCTGCGCGCCGATGCCGTGGGCCATGACGACGACGGGGGGCAGGGTGGAGGGCCCGTCGAGCGGGTGCTTGGGGGTGTAGAGCCAGGCCTCTCCTTGTTCTATTTGTTTTGGTTGGTTGGTTGGTTGATAGGTGTGAGCAGAGGTTGAGGTTGTTGAGAGGTTGAGAGGTTGAGAGAACGAGACGAATGCTCGATTGATCCTCTCTTTCTTTCCCAATTCACCCGCTCTCTCCCTTCTTTCCCCCCTTCTTTCCCTCGCCACGCGAGCTCCTCGATCTGCTCTTAACGCCGTCCCACAGCAACAATTCAAACTCACCTCCGAGCAGCGGGAAGTGCACCGTCTCGCGGGTGTACCCCTCGGCGTCGATCGGCGCCGACGCCGGCATCTTGCTCAAATCCCGCACGAGGGGCGCGACGATGACGTCTTTGTCCAAGGGGAAGACGACGAGCGCGGCGAGGATGAGGAAGAGAAGGGCCAGGGCCGAGCCCAGGGCCGCGGGGAGCGCCGGGCCGCGGGACATCTTGGGGTTCGGAAGAGGAAGAGGTCTTTCTTTTCGTTCTTCGGAGAGAGCTTGTGATTTCTTCATCTCTCTTCTCTTCTCTCTCTCTTTTTTCATTCAAAAAAACCAAACAAAAAAACGAAAAAACCCGAAACAGCTCTGTGCACTTCTCTCTCTCTCTCTCTCTCTCTCCCCCATTTCAAACTCTACTCCTCTACTCGTCGTCATCATCGCTGTCGCTGCCCTCTGCCTCCTCCAGCCAAGAGATGAAGGGCGCAGCCCCCTTCCTCACCTCCTCGGCGGCCTCTTGCGGGATCTCCAAGACAGCGCCGGCGTCGTTCTTCGCGCTCCACCCGACCAGGATCTCTTCGTCGACCGCGTCCCCCTCGTAGAGCTCTTTCAAGACTAGCGCTGCCTCCTTGGCCCTCGAGGGCACGGCGGTCACTCCCAGAGCGCGCTCCACGCCCACCAGCAGAGCGATCTGGGCCGCTGCCGTCGAGGCGGCGGCGCCGTTGGCCTTGCCGTCGACAAAGGCCTTGAAGGCCGGCAGGGCCGCCGCCGAGGCGGCGGAGAGGCGCGCAGGGGCCGTTTCTCCAATCAACAAAGCCTGCGCCAGAGCGGCGGCGGCGCCGGCGGCGCCCCCCGGTGGGGCAGGGTCCGCGGAGCAGGCGGCGGCGGCGACGGCGGCCGGGCTCTCCCCCGCCGCGACGGCGGCGGCGACGGCCCCGGCGGCGCCGGCAAAGAGGGCTTCTTTGGCAGCGGCCTCCTCCTCGGCCTTCTTCTTCTCCTTGGCGGCCTCCTCCTCGGCGACGGGGATGACCATCGCGGCCATCGCCGAGGAGAGCTGCTCGGCGGCGCGGGCCGCGGCGGCGGCGGCGGAGGTGTCGGTGCTCCAGACGACATCGTCGTCGTCATCGTCGTCGTCGTTGTCTCCGCTGCCGCTGCCGCTGCCACCGTTGCCGTCGTCGTCGTCGTCGTCGTCGTCGTCGTCGCCTCCCTTGGTGCTGCTCTGCCCGGCCTCGGACCCGTCGGCGGACTTCTTGGAAGACGAAGAGCTCTTCTTCTTCTTCTTCTCCTCCTTGCCGTCCTTGCTCTTCTTCTTCTTCTCCTTCTTCTTCGAAGTCTCTCCCGAAGCAGCCTCGCCGCCGCCGTCGCCGTCGTCGTCTTCCCCTCCTCCGGAAGCCCCAGCGAGCCTCTCCTTCTCGATCTTCTTCAGCTTCTTCTCCGCTTTAGAGCTCGAGTCCTCCGGTGGGTTCTTCAGGATGAAGGTGTTGAGCTTGTGCCTCATGTCGACCTCGGACACGTGGCCGCACGCTTTGCACTTCAGGAAGATCGAGTCCCGCTTGATCTTGACCACGGTCTCCGGGTTGCCGCACGAGTAGCACTGCACGTACTTCTTGATGAAGCCCTCCAGCAGCTCCACGAGCTTGGTGGTGTCGTGCGCGCCGTTGACAATGGACGTGCCCTGCCCGCGGTCGAATTTCGTTTGTGCGCCGAGCTCGCAGCCGAAGAACTTCACGAGGTACTCCGGGGGTCGCTCGAGGGCTTTCGCGATGTCCACGGCGTTGACGACGTTGGTCTTGATGCCGTTGCCGCGGCCCTCGATCCTGGCCTGGAGGCGGGGCATCTTGTACCTGTTGGAAAAGAAGAAGAAGAAGAGGAAGAAGAGAGTGGTGAGAGATTGAAAAAAGAAGAATTCGATGGCCGCCGACTCCAAACGAACGACAGCGAAGCAAATGCCATTGACTGCTCTCTCTCTTTTCTCTCTTCTCTCCGCTCCCTCTTCTTTCTCTCTCTCTCTCCTCCTACTCAGGACAAGACTCACCTGTAGAACACGTCCGAGGCGTTCTCGGAACCGATGTTGATGGTCGCCATCTTTGTTGTTTCGTTGCTTGTTTCTTCCCTTTTTTTCTCGATAGATAAAAAAAGCGTCGAGACTTCTCGAATCTTCTCTGGTTCGTTTCCTTCTTGTTTTCTTCACGCCAAATCTCCTTCTTCAGCTCTTCCCGCGGTTGAAAGCAGCGGACAAGGACCTCGCATAAGACAGGGAGCGCGGTCCGTGGTGGGGGCTGCCGTTTGCAGGCGCGGAGGGAGAGGCGAGAGGTCGGTGATGGTGGTGATGGTGACTGCAGCCGTCGTCGGCAAAGACGAAAAAGAAGTCTCGTTCGTCAGCGTCGTCGTCGTCCACAGCGTGGCAGCAGCGGCGACAGGAGGTGGAAGAAGGGGCCGAGCCCGGAGAGGCGTCTCGCATGCAACGGAGAAGGAAAGAGGGAGGGAGAGAGGTGAGAGGTGGTTGAGAGGGTGGGAAAAGAGTCCGTGAGAGCTCGAAAGGATTTGTGATTTTTTTTCCTTTGGAGGCATCGCTCGTCCATCGACCCTCGAGGCTCACTTCGTCGATTCCGACTCGAGAGAGATCATCGTCGAAAACGATGCTCCCCACTTCCTCTCCGCCACGCCGCCAGCAGGCCCCCTCTTCCTCCTCCTCCTGGCAGCAGCGAGCCTCGCAATGGCGCAACCTCTCCATGGAACAGCTGGACTTTGAGTGCGTCTGGGAGGGAGAGCGAGCGAGCAAGGTTTCGTCTTTTTTTTTCAATTTCGATCACCATCCTTTTCAATCTCAACCTCGACCCGAAAAAAACAACAACCTTTCCAGGTACGCCCTCTGGTTCCTGCTCCAGCTCGTCACCTCCCCGAAGACGGCCCACAGGCACGTCAGCTACCACCGCCAGTCCAAAGGGAGGTGGTCCCGCGACGACCCCTCTTTCACCCTGCTGGTGGCGGCTCTGTGTTTGGGAGGGGCGCTGTCGCACGCGGCCGCGCTCGCGCACGGATTGGGCTCCGCGGTCCGGGGCACCTTACTGGCCGTCGTCGTCGGGTTCCTCGGGTCAGGGGTCGTCATGGCCGCTGTGGGGTGGTCGCTGGCGAATGCAGGGCCTGGCGTCCGAGGCGGAGGCGGTGGAAGCGAAGGAACAACAACAACAACAACAGCAGGAGTTTCTTCTTCCTCTTCTCCGGACGCCTCTTCCTTTTCTTCCTCGGAGCCGGTGGAGCTCGCCTATTGCTTCGACGTCCACGCCAACGCCTTCTCCGCCGTCGCCCTCTTGCTCTACTGCGGGCAGGTCGTGCTCCTTCCTTTCCTGCTGCTCACGAGCAAAGGAGGTGCCGCGCCTCCTTTCGTTTTCCTCTCGAGTCTGCTGAGCAATGCTCTCTTTGCCGCGAGCGCTGCCAGCTATTGGTATCTGACTTTTTTGGGCTTTGCAGCTCTGCCTGCCGTGGGGCCGCAGAGGGCGCAGGTGGCGCTCTGGCCCGGGATCGTGGGCGTGGGGCTGGCGCCGGTGTTTGCGCTGGCCGGGGTGAACCCTTCGAGGCTTGTGCTCGGCTTTCTCTTTGGGTGAGATTTTTTTCTCCTTCTCTCTCCCGCGACGGAAGAGAGAGAAATTTTAGAAAAAAAGGAATGCAATGCGATCGAAACAAAATGAATGTAAGAAAAAAAGAACTTGTCCATCTCCGTTGTCGTTTTGTTGGAGCGGGTCGGAGAGAAAGAGAGAAAGAGAGAGAGAGAAAGAGAGAGAAAGAGGAGGTCGAAAAGAAGAAGAAAAGAAAAGAAAGAAGCAACGGCCGAGTAAGCACATCTCTGAGTCGCTTTCTCTCTTCATCTCAATCTCCAAAACCCGCCTCTCTCGTTTCTCGGCCTCTCCTCTCGGGCTCTCTCGCTAGCCTCACGCAGACACCCTAGAACAAAAGCGCCCATGCGCTCCACGCTGTCTCTCGCGCAGCAGCAGCAGCGCCTCAGCGGCGGCGTCGCGCGAGCTCAGTGCCCTTCGTCGTTGTCGTCGATCGGAGCTTCCTCTCGACGCTTTGCTGCTTCCTCTTCTTCGACCTCGACCTCGACCTCCGCTTCCGCTTCTTCTTCCTCCTCTCCTCCTGACGCCTTCTCCTACTCCAACCCTTCCGACGCCGCCGCCCACGTCGCAACCGCCTCCTCCCTGCCCAAGGACCAGCGCGTGCGCAGGCCGGAGAACGCTCCAGGAGCCTTCTTCGTCGACTCGAGCTGCATCGACTGCGACGTGTGCAGGAAGCTGGGTGAGTGGTGGAAGTAGTTTTTCTCCTTTTTTTTTTTTTTTTCTTTTTTTCGTTTTT
>Ga0210003_1000761_pt1 | contig 29276 bp, 26 predicted proteins | sample LantaG_FD_182804 | JGI IMG/M metagenome (GOLD analysis project Ga0210003, IMG submission 182804) | Deep subsurface microbial communities from Baltic Sea to uncover new lineages of life (NeLLi) - Landsort_02402 metaG (SPAdes) (version 2) | ecosystem: Environmental > Aquatic > Marine > Oceanic >... | reverse complement strand
GAAAGGCCAAAAAATAAGAAAATTTTTAGAGCTTATTTTGCAGGGGGTTAGGGACACGGGCGGGGTTCAAAGAGGGGGGGAAATTGGACCAAACGCGCAACATTGTCCAGGGGTGGAAGGCCGGTGTTCGGGGCTTGGGGCACGGCACTTGGCGGACGAAGTCACGGGCAAGATGCCCGTGATACGATAAGGGGAAAAAGGTATGGGATTCGATTTAGATATATTCTCAGATGAGCAGCTTGGGGCGGATTACGTTGAGTGGCTTGTTGATGAGCGGTCGGCGGAGGTGGCGAGGCGTTTTTCGAGGTTGTGGGAGTATTACGCCAACCGGATGGAGGACGTCATCGACACGGCTGCGAGTGGTCGGAAGGTGAGCGAGACGGGCAGGTGCTATGTTCAGGCGCAGGAGTACGGGCTTCCCAGCCGAATAACGGGGCTTATCCAGTCGGCGGGGGCGGGAGTGTTCGGTGGCAGGGCGGTCAAAGATATGCGACGCAAGGAGGTTGTGATTGAGAATGATATTGGCTGGCGGATAAATGCGGCGGTTGATTTTTTGTTTGGCAAGCCGATAAGTTTTGTATCGAGGTCGCCGGAGAAACTGAAACGTGCAGAAGTTGAGGCGATATTAAAGGCAGTGTTTTCGGCTAACGGCGGCATCGGTGCCTCGCCAGCACGCTTTTGACTGGCTAACTTGGTCGCAACTTAGTGCGAGAGAGTTGGGGTTAAGGGATCTTTGGGGGTTAGAAAGCTTCTTAAGTAGATTACAATTGTCGCTGATTTTGGGTGAATAACAGGGTTCATGGGTGGCAGAACCTAAGAAAAATGCGGGACGCCCTTTAATTCCTTTGTATCGACGGTAAACTGGCCGAAGAGCTTCCAATGCTTTTTAATCTTCGAGGGAAACTGTTTGCGAAGATTGACTACTTTTTTTCTATACAAGGGGGATACGATGTTCCTTGGCCATCCCAATTTTTCAGATGCTCCTCCTTGAAATCGTCGGACTGTTCCGGTAAAATAGGTTATTTCGCTAACAGCGTGTTTTTGGTCTTTTTGGGAAATATGGTGGTGCAGTCGCTTGATGTGAACGAAGGGGGCGATATTGCAAGTAATGTTGCCCGTGCATCGCAAGTGTTTTCGGAATATGGCGACTTCATCCATGCTGTGATTCGCTACAAGATAGGCGATCCGGACCAGGCAGACGACATTTTTCAGGATTTCTTCCTTTCTCTTGTTTCCAAGCCTCTGCCGCCAAATGTGCGCAATGTGAAAAGTTATATATACAGAGCTATCATCAACGATACTTTCGACGCTGTTCGCAGGGTCGAACGGTACAGAAGGCAGTTAAAATATCTGACTAAGTTCAGCAACAGAGCCATCAACAAAAACGGCCCCGAAAACGCCTTGATTGAAAGCGAGGAGAGGGCTAAATTGTTCAGGTTGATTGAGAGTCTTCTTCCGGGCAGCGAGGCAGAGGCTGTTGTCCTGCGGCTGCGAAGTGAGAAAGACATCGGAGAAATAGCCGGGCGAATGAACATCAGCAAAAGGTCGGTGAGCAGGTATCTTTGCGTGGGATTAAAGAAGATAAGAAAATTTCTTTTAGAAAAACGAGGCGTGTGAGATGATTGCATTCAGATTCAGCTCGCTGTGCAAGGAAGCAGAGGCCTACTATTACGACTTTCTGCGAGTCGGCGATGCGAATGCAGTTCCGGGTCATGTAATAGATCATGTGCGGGCTTGCCGCCACTGCCGTGAGAGTATTAATCGGCTCGACAAGATGCTGTCAGAGCTTGACGGAGGTCCAGCCGCCCCGAAGCCGCCGGACCCGCAAATCGTTACAATGCTGCGACTTTGCTTTGCTTATATCGGCAAGGAAGTGACGTGTCAAACAGTCAAGCCTTTTTTGCCGACGCTTCTGGAACCCTCGCTGCAGGTCCGGATACCTACACCAATAACAGTCCATATAGACTACTGCAAGACTTGCTTCGAAGATCTGCAGACTATTCGCAGGTTACATCTTGGCAGAAATCAACTATGCCGACTGAGCCAGTTCTACGCGGATAAAGTGAGGGACAGATATTCCGCATGCGACCGGGCACAGCAGGCAATAATCGAAGTTGCAAATATGAATCTGCACCAGACCAATGCAGAAACCCTCAGGCACCTGTGCTTGTGCCCAGACTGCCGCAAGCTCCTTTTTGAAACCAGACAGTTTGTGATTGAAGAATTGCCCGAAAGTGAGCGAAAGGATTCCCTCTGTGGCCAGATAGCGCAGCGGGATATGTTCGATTACGCGGTACCTTATGGCATTGACCCGGCGCGTGACCAGTACGCCAAGTTTCGGCAATCACTTACCTCCCACATGCGTCAATGCCGCGTGTGCCTAGGCAGGATTCAGCAGATACACCAGTCGGTATTTGGTATTGCCGAGCGAGAAGATTCAGGAGTGGTTACGGTTTACCATACGATAGAACCGGCCGAAGCGGAAACGGCGGTAACCGCACCTTCTGAAGACCTCTATGCGGGCTTCCCGGTCCGCGTGGAAGTGACGGGCTCAGATAAGCCGGCAACAGCACGCAGTCCATTATCGACTGCCGTCTTGCCCGCGCAACGGCGAAGATTCTTGCCTCAGCGTCTCGGTCGATGGGGCGCATTTGCAGGCGCCGCCGCGGCAGTAATCATACTCGTCATATTCTTTTCTCTCGGCACGCCATCCGCAAAGGCCACTACGCTCGAACAGCTCTACCAGGCAATTCTTGCAGCGAGAAACGTTTACATCGCCAGTTTTGTCCCGGGCAGCTCTGAACCCACACAGGAGCAATGGGTATCCCGGTCACTACGGCTGTATCTTATGAGAACCGGGAGCAAGTCCGTTCTCTGGGACATGAGCGCCGGGGTCCGCATATCTGTCACAGGCACAGCGGGCGTACTTGAACATACCGACTTGAGCGTTGAAGCGGTCGAGCAAATGACGGCTATGCTTGACGGAGTTTTGGGTCTAGTGCCGTTTGAGGATGTGGCGGCACTGCCGAAAAACGCGATGTGGACCGCTGTTGCCGACCAGAGCTTGACAGAGAAGGCGCCTGGTACTAAGGTTTACGACCTGACCTGGCAAGAGAATCAACGTACAGACCGTACAGTACTCGGCAAACTCCGGGTATTCTTCGATCCTCAGGCGAGGCGTCTAAGGCGAACGGAGTTTTATCAGCGGCTGCAGGACGAGCAGGATTATACGCTCAAGGCCTTTAAGCTGATTGATTATCCAATGGACGGGGACATTGAGGCAACCGTGCAACAACTTTTCCCGCCTGCCGGACTACTCAGGACACCATAGCGGAACAAGATTGCGGTATCCGGGGGTGTCCTCACTTACAAGCAAATCCTCCGCTTCGGTTCGGGCGACGTGGCCATCGACAAAGCCGACATTGACGGTCTTGTTCGGATGCCGCCCGAACAGGGCATCATAGCGTTGACCGGGCCAGAGCAGCCGATCTTCGTTGATGCTCAGGCCGGGAACGTAGGCAGTGTCTTCGATCATTGAATCACCCAGGGACATGGGGGGATTGTCTGCTGCGTGCCACTAGCTTATGATTGCGTAACCAGCGTCAACCAGCAGCAAAGTGCTGCTCGGACGTGTGATTTCCACGATTGCACGGGGCTCGCCGGTGAACTCCGCCTGGCTGCTTTTCCCGGTGGACATCCGACAGATAGACAAATTCACGCCGTAGTTGCCGCAGAGGATGTCCTCTTTGAGATCGGAGTGATGGATCTGCTTGGCCGGGCAATCGAGGATACTTCGTTTCATTGTCTTTTCATAGAAACCCTCCAGGTAGTTGAACCACCACCATCCCATCCTGTCATATTGGTGACCACCCGCATAACCATCTGCCGGCGCAGTGCCCGAGATATTGTCAAAGCCGTAGGGAAAGCGCTGGTTATCAGCGGCATAGGCGTATAGGGCCAAGTTGAGCTGCCTGACGTTGGAAGTGCAAACCGCGGCCTTTGCCTGAAGCCGGGATTTACGCAGAGCGGGCGCCAGAATAGCGACAAGCACGGCAATTATAGATATCACGACAATGACTTCGACCAGCGTAAAACCCAAGCGTCGCATGATTATGACTTTACAGCGGCTGCATGAGTCTGTCAATTCTATCTCTGTCCGGCGACACCCGCAGTCTTACAAACACGCCCGCATGTAATAGGAGGTCCATTCCCCCGTACCTGTGCAGAAGTTTGGGTAGTATGGGTGTACTATACATGGGGTCTCCTTGTATCGCACCAAAAACGTGCTGCGGCAGCTTCCGCTTGACGCCGCCTCGCATCCCCAACGTAGATAGTGTTCCTCATACCAACCATCGCAGAAAAACGGCGCGATATACGTGCAAAACACCACGTAATAGTCCTGCAACAGCTTCGTACAAGAGTAACCGGCACCACCAGTAATGCCGGCAAGCTGCTCGGCTGGAATTTCGGCTAAGCCGCCATCCACGCGGATTGGTTCGTCTGAGATCAACAGGGCGGTGCCCTGCGTCCAATCCATATCAAAGAACGCCCTGTCGGTGCTATAATAGAACCTGTCACTGGCCAAATCTATCGTCCAGACATACCTGTCATCAACCGCCTCAAGTACCACAAAGTGTTGCCTGCCGGGTATATGCAGAATTGCCTGGCATCCGCTCATACCGGCAAGCGTATCAATGTCGGTTCTGACGGCACGGCAGTAAAGACCCCTGCTTGCTGCAAAGGCCTTCATGTCGGTCATGCTTGTCGAATTGCCTGACTCCGACACCAACGGGGCAAGCTCATCCTGCGAGATGTCTCTACCCAATTGTGCCAGAGTGTACTTCAGCGCAGCGGTCGCACAATTCTGTGTGCGGGTGCCTTGAGATGCGGCATATTCTAATCTTTCAGCCAAAAGCGTTTCAGTATCAACCGCACCTGAGTACCGGTATGTGGCGGGTCTGGCGGTGACATCCGAGAAAAACTCGACAAGGGCATCCGGCTCATACTCGACATCAAAGCTCTCAATGTTCGGAATGTTTGCATCAATGCTGGTAATGTTCCACAAGTCGTGGGCCAGCAGGCGGTTTGACTGAGAATCATATCTTTCCAGCAGAATGGTTGCCGGAACCCAATTGCCCCCGGCCAGTTGATAATCCGAATACTGCTTCGTAATAAAGAAATCTCCGTGGTTGGTTATGGTGCAGGATAAAACAGCATATTTTTTTGCCGTATCCAATACGAAAGACATAGTAGCTCCGTCGGGCATATCCAGATTCAGATGCACCTGCGCTATGCCGCTTTCGTATCTCTCCACAGCGGATGAATTCACTGCGGCGAGATTGTCATACGCATAAACTTCATAACCCCAGGGGATAATCCCGGCTGTTAATGAGCCATTTACGACGTGCGGCGTACTACCGGTTGAGTTCACTGTCGCATGGTTGCCGGGAAGGAAGTAAGTAGTGTACTTTTGACCATCCCAGGCAAAAATGCGTCTCTGATTCCACTCCATATCGAAATGACGGCTCATGAAGTTGCCCGCAAGATCACCAGGGGGTTTTATCGAGTCTGTGCGAGAATCGGTGTTTATCTCCCAATAGAACCGGTCTCCATCGAATCTGATTACAACGTTCGAGCTCATGGTGTATTCGTTGGATAGTCTGTACCGAACGTTGAAAGGGATGGCATCAAGACGCATTTTTTGAAGAGATTCCGTACGTTCCGGCTTGTTGGGGTCATTCTGGTACTGCCGTACTTTTTCACGTATCCGAGCCTCTATCTCGTTGGGGCCGGTCACTTTCGGCGCCCTGTACTCCTCATGCGTGGCATTGATTGTTCCAGCAGGTATCCAAGTTCTCCGAGGCTGGCTTGTGAGCTGCTCGAATATCTGCAGAACCTCTGCCCTGCTGAGCTCTCTATCCGCAAGGGCCAGACCTTCACACAGACAAAACAAACAAGCCGCCAGCACAACTGCTCTCGCCTTCATAGCTAAGTCCTCCTCTTATGACAATAGTAAGGTTAATACCACACCATCTGGCCCAGTGCCCGTTGCGCACATCACCTTCCCCATAACAGGAAATGCTTGATGCCCGCATTTGTAATCAAGGCAGCTTTGGAGTGGCGGATGTTGATTATTTTTTGACGGATTCTGAGAGCAGGCGGTGGAATTACAACACCAGCCCATCGAGTGTAGCCTGCAAAGAAGTCTTGCGAACCTGATACTGATTTGCCCACAGTCGTGGTTCACACAATTCGGATCTTATTCCGTTCTCTCAAGCCAATACCCGGCGAAGAGTACCACATCCCTTTCGTCAACGATTCCATCCCCATCAATATCAGTGATTGAGCAGTCATTTGGCTCGTTACAGTCCGTTTCGTGCCAATTCAGGCCCAGTACCGAGAAGTCAACAAAGTTGACCGTTCCATCGCCACTGAAGTCCCTGGTGGGAACGTGATGAAACAACATATCGTAAATTGGGAAATCCATGCTCTCGTTATAATCGTAGAATCCGACGTTGCAGTCCCCCACGGCGACGGCATTATAATCAATGATAAACCAGTCGCCGGCCACAGCATCGCGGTGCCCATACAGGTCAAAGCCGCTTATGAAGTCGTCCTGCCAGTCATAAACTCTTGCTCCGTCGCTTGCGGCCGGCAGGCGGGAGCCTTCCCAGTCCGACGTTGTTTCGTTATAGTCACGCCCCGATAGAACACCATAGTCTCTATCGGCTCCTGCAATAAACAGCCCGCTATCCCGCTGCCCGTTGGCATCGGAACTGACAATAATCGTGAGATGAGTCGCAACCATGACATCCCGGTAAACCCATGGAACGTTCGCATCTGCCAGTTCAAGCGGAGTGTTGCCGTCTGCCAAACATACTCGTGTCGTGACGTCGGCTCTTGCTGCTGAGACGAGAATTATCGTGAACAGCAACGACATAAAACTTTTCATAACTCTTCCTCCTCTGAAAACTCTCTGCTCGTCGAATTTTGCAGTGCCACACAATACTTCCCCCCATCTCACTCACCTTTCCCCCACTGTACTGTTTATACTAAATTTGACTTGCTAAATCAAGGCAAAAAACCGCCCAGCCGCCCAATATTGGTGCCTTTTAGCTCTCTAATTGCAAAAGTCCGTGCTTGCAGCTTATTATGTGTGCCCTGCAAGCCATGCTTACTTGCCTTATATCACGGCACGGAAAATAGCAGCGAAAGGCACAATTTTGGGAAAAATCATCAACATCGATCCATCTGAACTCGCTTTGTTAAAGTTAGACTGCCAACACGCAAAAGTAAATAGCAGGCCAATGCTGGTCAAGGTTTGGTTATGAAATCGAGCAGAATAGCCCGAATTTTCAGACTTCTCACAGCACTCCAATCGGGCCGAAAGTATACGGCCGCCGACTTAGCTAAGATGTTCGGGACAAGTCGGCGGACTGTTTACCGGGACCTTAAATGTCTGAGTGAGGCCGGTATTCGCTACCGGTTTGACACAAGTCAACGAGCTTACAGCACAGACTCTCAGTTCTTTATGCCGCCGATTGCTCTCACAAAAGAAGAGGCATTTGCCTTGCTCTTACTCGCTTTTGAGGCTAGAAGCTATATCAACATGCCGTGTGCGGATCTGGCTTTGAGAGCCGCGCTGAAGGTGGAAAGCAGGCTGGAACCGGGAATTCGACAATACTGCAACCAACTGCTACGGCATATATCGATGCAGCCGGAACCGCAAGCCGTAGGGTATACACTCGACAGGATGTTTGCACAGTTGCAGCAAGCCATAATTAACAGGCGCATTGTCAACATTCACTACAAAATACCCGGTCCACTTAGAAGCATTGTAACCGAGTTGCATCCGTATCACCTACTCTACAGTCGCCACGCATGGCACGTGATCGGTAGGGCCAGCGTCTATTGTGCCGTGCATTCATTTGAATTGAACCACATCAACAAGCTCCAAATGTCCGGGAATCGCTTTATCCAGGATCGGAAATTCGACGTTCACGAACATATAGGACGGGCATGGTCGACACAGCCCGAAGGCCGCCTCTACAACATCAAGCTTTGGTTTTCTCCTGAAGTCGCGGACAGCGTAACAGCAGTCCAGTGGCATCAGACACAATCAGTCGAGTGGCAGCAGGACGGCTCGGCTGTTGTAGAGTTTCGTGTCGATGGTCTTAGTGAGGTAACGTGGTGGATTCTGAGCTATGGCGACCAAGTGGAGGTTCTGGCGCCGCGGGTTCTGCGTCAAAAAATCGCCAAAATAGCGCAGAGGATGGTAAGAGGCACCGATTCGGAATCGGCTGTGACCCACTCTGGCATGCTCGCGTAGAACCTGGGAAAGTGGGGACTGTTCGGCGAAAAAGTTGAACTTTGTGCGAGCGGTCGGTTGAGATAGCGGGGCACTTTTCGAAGCTTTGGGAGTATTATGCCAACCGGATGGAGGACGTCATCGACACGGGGGCGAGCCCCTTGGGGGCGAGCAGGCGGAGACGGATGGCGTTAAGTTTGTTCCGGTGGCGGAATCAATTCGGTATCGCAGGCGGAGACGGAGGGCGTGAAGCTTGTTCCGGTGGCTGAATCTATCCGCTATCGCAAGAGGGCACAGATAATTTTTTTTAATCGTTTTTCAAAACTACTTCGTCGTATTCAAGCTCAAAGCGGAGTTTGTGTTTTGCTTCCTGCTGGGCTAAAGAGACAAAAAGCTGTTTAGCTGTCGCATCCTCGACGAGATTAGCAAGGGTGGTGTAAAGCTGAAAGGCCTTTTTCTCCTTTTTCATCGCAAAAACAAGTACAGTCTGGTAGTCCATATCGCCCGTAGGTTCAACATCAACGGTGCGTTCTGTGATCTTCAAGTCAGCGACCTTTTTATCGCTCACGTGGAAGATACCGCCTTTCTTGATATCTTCAAGCTGTTTTCTATGGTCTTTTTCTTCAACGGCGAACTCTTCAAAAACCTTGGCTATCTCGGGATTGTTCGTCTTTGCCGCAAGGTCGGTGTAGAGTTTGTAGGCCTTTATTTCATTTTCAATTGCGAAGTCAAGAATGTCATCACTGATTTTAAATTTTTCCATAATTTTACCCTTTCAGTAAATTGTGTTTCTGGAATTATAAGAGATTTTGGTTGCAAGGCAATAAAAAAGGCCGGGGCGTTTTCACCCCAGCCCTTTATTAGCCACAAAGGCCACAGAGAATTCATCGATAATTATGTCATTCCCGCGAAAGCTGTGCGAGAGAGTTAGACGTTAAGCCGTTTGTCGAGTCGTGGAGAGCCCTCTTGCTCAGAATTCACCGGCCCTTCATTCCATTCCTTACCAGGGCCATGCTGAACACTGAAAAACAGATTCATTTATATTCTTTTGACCACATTTTCGAATGTTGCATTATAATCAGTTGCGCTTAGCACGGTATCGTAAAGACCAATGTCTTCGTCTTCATGCTTGTCTATACCAATATAGACCAAACTGGCATCCTCATACCGTTTGAATTTATAAACCGCATCGTTCATCAACGCACTATTGAAGACCCCAAGGCTGACGAGTAGCTCGAAATCCTTTACGGTCAAGCCAGTAACTTTCTTGAACAACCCCGGCTCAAGCTGCGTGATGACGTCCCGCAGACATCGCTCCCGGTAATCGGTCAAATACATGAATACCGGTACGCGGGTGGCAAACTTGATGAGCTTTTCCTGAATCTGCTTCCGCAGGCTCTTGTATTTCTTTTCCTCTTCTGTCAGTTCCTTCTTTTCTTTGGGGGTTAGTTCTTCGTCGTTTTTCTTCTTCCGCGTTTCTTTCACCGCCTTCGACTTGTTGATGATGGTTTCAATGTCCTGATTCAGATTGCGAAAACCTTCAATGCTCATAAGCGCCTTCATAGCGGCCTCATTGCTCATCAGCCGCTGTAGGGTGTTGTTATCCACATTCACCAGCAAAGCGCTTTGCCATCGCCGTGCCAGCAGTGTTGCGGAAGTCCCGCTCATAGCTATATCCAGAATGCCCGCCGCATCGATCTGTTTCATGGAACTGCCGTCATAGGCCAACACAGGCAGAAAACTTATGAACTCCTCGACTTTCTTCTCGGGATTGGACTCATCGACATTCAACCGGCAACTGTAATCGGCGATCTGTCGCAGTGCCCTGTCGGGCGCGAAGTCAAAGATGTAACATTCCTTTTTGATGATCTCCTCAAGGTTCGGCGCGTCTCCGTCCGGATTCATCACTGTCCAGGGGGACTGAACGCGGAAGGCGGCCTGAAAATAGGTTTCCGGGCTGGAAGAATTGCGAAGCATGAATATCCCCGTCCACGGCCTTACCGTAACCCCAGTGGTAAGTTTTCCGCACGACAGCGTGATCGTCTTGGTCTTCAAGGGATCCTCCATCGCGTCCCGCACGGGCGGCAGCGCCGCCGCGCCAATCCCCGCGCCGCTTCCAGCGGCCACCAGCACCCGGTAATCATGATAAAACCGGTTCTGCTTCTGCGCCATCAGGTTGCGCATGGCATGACACGAGGCAACACTGGGCAGGAACCAGAAGGTATGCGACAGCACATTCAGCAGTCGAGTATCCGAAAACGGCATCGGCGGCTTCTTTGCCCCCAGTTTCAAATTGTCCACCGTGGTCGCCTGAAATGCGCCCCGTATCAAATCCAGCCACTTCTGTACTTCATCCTCATATTTGAACTTCGCATTTTCCCCTTTCCCGTCCGCGGAAAAGAACACGTTCAGGTCAAACTCGTCGAATTCCCCCTGCATGGCAATCTCGCGGATCGCATCCGGCATTTGATAGGTCATCAAGACCATCCGGGGCAGCGGGGCATATGGATTATCTTCGCCTTGCCATTGTTGCTTGGCCCGCTGCTCATCCGAATAAGTCCAGTTGAAAATCTGCTCCTCGATAAACTCACCCGATGCAATCGCCCGAAACGGCGTCCCGGATAGATATAGATAAGCATCCGTTGTGATCGGCATAATTTCTTCATCGAAATAATCGAGTCCTTCGCCTTCACCAAACTCTCTTTCCTTCTTGTCCTCCGCTTCAAACAGTTCCTTGGCGTTTTCCCGCCAGGCGCCGTAATGGTATTCATCAAAAATCACGCAATCCCAATTGGTCGCGTGAACCCATTCGTTCTTGTACTTAATCCCGCCGGTGCTTGAATTTTTGCCCAGATAATCCTGAAATGACCCGAAACAGACAATAGGCTTTTTCTTGTCCGCATCTTCATACGACAGACCGTTTCGCGAAATGAACTGCCAGCCCTCAAAATCGATGTGGCACTTCAAATCCTCCTCCCACGCACTCTGCACCGCAGGTTTGAAGGTCAACACCAGCACTTTGCGCCATTTCTTCTTTTTTACCAATTGATAGGCGGCAAAGGTCTTGCCGAAACGCATCTTAGCGTTCCACAGAAAATGCGGCGTCTTGCCGGGGTCATCCTTGTACGCACTCTTGAAATAGGCCGCCGTCTTTTCCACGGCCGCTTTCTGTTCAGGTCTCATCGTAAAATCCAGCGATCGGATTTCCGCGCTTACCTCGCCGGTTCTGAGGGCAATCACCGCCGCCTTGACATCATCCACCGAACACTTGAACCATTCCCCTTCGGGATTCTTTACGCCAACGATTCGTAAATTGCGGTGAACATCGTGATCGGTGAAGACCGTCCCGTCGTTGCGCATGGCGGATTCTTCAAGGACAATCCGATACGGCGGCTTGCCGGGCCTCTTCGTCGGATACTGCTGAGCCACACGGCCTTGAACATCCACCGTTGTATAGCCGACCTTGAGCAAGCCCGCATATTGCGGATTTGTGTCGTGGTAGGCATAGATGGTCGGCTTGGATTCCGGCCGTGGTGGGAAAAAATCCTTACTCATTGTTTGCCCCCATTGGGCGGTTTGTTGAAATCATGCTGTTCTCTCATGATATTTTCGAGTCAATAAACTCCCATTCATCCTTGCCAATACCCCACCTCTTCCGTAACATCTCGTCAGTATACTCGCCCTCGTATTTCCCAAGGTCCGGCACTAAACAGAATTTCTGCTTAGTAACATGCTGCGAGACTACGGTTTGAAGCAAAAGAAATCGGACCGTCTTTGTAAAAAGGTATGACTTGAATGAAAGGACCTCGGCCTTGGTTGAGAAAGCGCACGCAACTAGCCATGACTCTGTGCAACAGTCCCCAGGCTTAGCTATTCTCGTATTTCCCTCATAGTAAAAGCCCACCGGTTTAGAGAAATCAGTTTGACCTGCAATAGGCGCAGGCGGAATCAACAACTTCCATTTATTAAGCAACTTCATCTCGTCGCTTACATCGGAGTTATTCGCGAATTTCAACCCAATCCTTTGTATGAACCAGCAGGGAACTCCTCTATTCTTAGGTGTATAATTTGTTGGCAAGCCGAACGGTTTTCTTGACGACACCACATCACTTAGGCGCCTGCCGCCATTTTCTTTCTTGGCGAGTACCTTGCGGATGACAGGCACAGCTCGGCTATGCCGGATAAATGTGTCGAATTCGTTAAGCGGGCGGACCGAAACAATACGCTCGCCATTATGGAAGTTTGTCACCTCGCATAAACCCGTGGAGTCGCGTTCCCAAAGGAAGTAGCAGATGCCGCCGGCGATATCTACGCCGGGAAAGACTTCGGAAGCATTTTCGAAATCGACAATCTTTCGGATTCTATTGTCGTTTAGCATTTCTGATCTGAAATCGTCTAAACCTTTCCCACCGGCAAACCAGCGTGCAGGAATGATCATTGTTAGGTAGCGAGGCGCGAGTTTCTTGGCCTGCTGGACGAACATGTGGTAAATAGGCGATGCACTACGTCCAAATCCGCTATCGCTCAACTGATACGGTGGATTCCCGACAATGACATCGAATTTCATATTGAATACCTCCTCGATGTTCTCTGTGTGGATGAATTGATAGGCGTGAGTTTCCAGTTCTTCGCCACGCTCGTAGTTTGCCTGGCTGGCTCCGCAAAAAACACATTTTCCATGTTTCCAAATATGCTCGATCCGCTCAAAGCGGATATTGCCCTGCGGGTCGTCGAATGCCTCACAGACGGAGTATTTACCGCTGGCGGTCTTAGAACAATACACCGACCGCCGGGAAAGCAGCGAAGTCAGTTCGGTGATGGCGATGCCGAAAATCTGATTCCTGAAAATGTGGTTGATTCGCTGCTGCTTGTCCGGGATTTCCTTTTCCAGTCCTGCATCCAGCCGCCTTGCGATCTCTCGCAGGAACACGCCCGATTTGCACACCGGATCGAGAAAGGTTGCTTTCTTGTCGCTCCATATCTGCGGCGGGAGTAAATCAAGAACTTCATTTACCAGTTTGGGGGGCGTAAAAACTTCATCACTGCTAAGGTTCGCCAGACAGGTCAGTACATCCGGATTGTAATTACTGCTGTTCAACATCGGCGACCCTCAGAAAGTGGATTAAAGGGTACTCTTTTTCCGGCGTGGGGATGAATACATCCTCTCCGAGATCGGAAAAGAGCGGCAGTGCCTTAATGTGCTCGTGCTCAAGGAGGCAATGGAAGGTAAAATCCCGGCGCTTGAGCATGCTGCCGTTGACGGGCGACCACTCGGAAAAAACAATCGCCCGCGGGTTCTCGCCCACCGTCTTCAGCGTGAGCGCATCGCCCCAGATGATGTTATGTCCAAGGATGTATTTGACAGCATTGTGGCATTCCTCTTTCGCCGCACCTTTGAACAAGTGGGCATATGCCTCGTCAAAGATACCAAAAAGCCGCCTGCGGCATTCCGCGACATTATCTTGCAGAATGTCGATTCCGTAGATGCTGGAGACGGCGAGTAGGGCATTGCGCTCATATTCCAACTGGCTCTTTTCGTATCGGGACTCAACGACGCGCAGTTTGCGCTCCAATACTTCCGCCAGAAAATTGCCCGTGCCGCAGGCAGGCTCCAGAAAGCGGGATTCGATTCTCTCTGTTTCCTGCTTGACCAGATCAAGCATGGCGTTGACTTCCCGCTTGCGGGTATAGACCTCGCCATGATCGGCGACACGTTTTTTCGAGACAACCTGGTTTTCCATCACTACTGAACGGTGGATCGAGGTAGATAAGGTCAACTGTCTCATCCTTAAATGTAATCATGTAAAATCTGAAGGTTATCGCCGAAGCATAAGAAGTCTTGTGTCATACGTTGTCTGCCTCAAGATTTTACAGCACAACAGCCACGGTGTTAGACGGTGGACTTTCGCCGCCGGTGTTTATGGCCTTGACACGGTACTCAAGCTGCACACCGCGCGGCTGGTTCATTAGCGTGGTTTCGCTTTCCAACGCAATACCGGCCTGCTGCCAGTTGCCGAACTCGCCGTCTTGCGGTTGGTCGCGCCGTTCTATAACATAAGTACGCACCTGACCGCCGGAACCACGAGCAGGCGCTTTGAAGTCCAGTAAGACCGTATTAGCACCCTGCATAACCGCATCGAGATTGCGCGGCTGACCGGGTGGGTCGGCGGGCGAAGGTATGGCTTTCGGCCCCCAGCCGATATATTCGAGCTTCTCGGAATCTGCGCCCACATCCACTTCGGACTTCTTTAGCTCGTCCTTCATTAACTCTACAAGGGCAGCTAACTTCGCTTCTTTCTGCTCGGTAGCTACCTGCGCCACAGCCAGCGCTTCGGTCTGGGCTTTTTTGGTGGCTATGTACACAGATCGCCTTATCGGCAGCCACGGCCCAGTATGGCTGGGAAAGTCGGCTCCATGAACTGTGTAACCGGCAATCATTGCATCAGCCAGGGCCAGAATATCCGCTTCTCGTTTCGGAAATTTGGGCACAGGTTGCCTTTCTTACAAGACCACTGCCGCTGTGTTGGACGGTACACTTTCGCCACCGGCATTGACGGCCTTTACGCGGTATTCTAACTGCGGGCCGCGCGGCTGGCCCGTCAGTGTGGTTTCAGTTTCCAGCGCTATGCCGACCTGTGCCCATGAGCCGAACTCACCGCCGCCGGCGGGCTGCTCGCGCCTCTCGATAACGTAAGTCCGCACCGTCCCGCCTGAGCCGCGTACCGGCGGCTTCCAGTCCAGATACAGCGTCCCCGCCCCCTGAACAACCGGGTCGAGATTACGGGGCTGGCCGGGTGGGTCGGCGGGTGATGGTGGCGCTTTCGGCCCCCAGCCGATGTATTCGAGTTTCTCACTGTCGCTGCCTACATCGACCTCGGACTTTTTCAGCTCATCCCTCATAAAGTCTTCGAGGGTATCGAGCTTCAGTTCCTTGGCCTCAGTCGCGACCTGCGCTGCCGCCATTGCATCGACCTGAGCGGTCTTGGTGGTACTGTAGTCGGTCAGCGCTGTTGTAAGGCCGAGCGCATCAGCGCTGGGGAAATCGAGCGCGTGTGCCGCGTAACCGGCGGCCATAGCGTTGGCAAGGGCCACTACATCTGCTTCTGCATTTGGAAATTGTGCCATTTGTTGTAACCTCCTTAAAATAAAGAACTTAACTCCGTTTTTCCCGCCTTTGCGGGCGTGTAAGCATCGTTTTTAAGCCAAAAAACGAATTTGATTAGCCATAAATCAAATTGAGTTAGCCGCAAATCAAGTTTAGTTAGCCGCAAATCAAGTTCAGTTAGCCGCAAACCAAATTGGTTTAGCCACAAATCAAATTGGTTTTGCCTCTGCGCAGCGTGCGCAGCCACAAAGTAAACCGACTTTGCCGCAAAGTCAAGTGATTTTAAGGGAAATTTTATGGGTTTTGAGGGTGCCTCGCCAGCCCGCTTTGAATATAACCTCTCCAAAGTGAGTTTGCCCTGAGCAATGCCGAAGGGAGAGAGTTGCCGTTAACTCAGGTGATTTGAGGGGGAGCAACCGGAATGCCTGAAATCAGGAGAAGGATTTATCCTGGTTAGCCGCAGGCTTTGCCACTGGCTCGCAAATCCAATCCATTAGCCACTGAGCCATTTCTGTAGCAGCAAAATAGCCCATAAATGTTCCACCTCCGAACCCACCAACACCTATATCACGCAATAGCCCTCTGGCCATCAGTTCTGAGCAGATCATTTCAGTGGCGGCACTCGATAGAGATGGTAAATACTCACTCAGGTTTGTTGGTACTTTACCGGCATCCTTGCGCTGAGCTAATTTCTTATGGTTGTACAATGTTAATACACGTTCACCTTTGTAAGGATCGTCACAAGGTTCAACCTTCAAAGCTATGTCCAGCACTTGTATGTGAATTTCCGTTAAATCGGCGAGTAAGCGACAGGCGGTTTCAGCCTCCTCCCAATTGCTCTCTCTTACGACTTGATTGGCTACAAGATTGGCAAATCGCTCACGTTTTTCTTCAGAGCGGCTCTTTATGACTTCATCAAATACCTGCATCATTAAGTCAAATAATTCCTCGCTTGGTTCCGTATTGGATATATTATTAATCTGCTCAAGTTTTTTAAATTTGTCTTGTAAATCAGATATAAAGCCTTCAAGCCTTTGATATTGATACTTTGCTCCGAGTCCTGCTAACATCGTATCCAAGGAACTACCTAATGCTGGAATGGCTTGAATTGCTGCCCGTAATGAAAATTTATCACAATATTGAGCAGAGGCTTTGGTTATAAAACCGGTTTTATCTGCATTCTCGCTCATAAGTTCTGTTCACCAATTACTATTCACTGACAACTAACGACTAATTTTCCGCGGAGTTGGGTGGGTTCGGTGGTCATTATTTTAATAATTGTAAAATATCATTTAATTTAGGACAATCTTTGCAGCCACTAACCCCATCGGGAGGTTTTTTCATATCAGCCAATTTTCTCACTTCTTTCAGAAGTGGCAAAATTATTCCTTTCGAGTTTAATTCAAGTGGCAATAAGTAAGCACTAAATGGCATTTTGAAACCATCATCGAGTAAAGCAACGTCAATATTGGCCTCAGTTACATCAGTTTGTGGTTCGTAATAGACAAGGCCTATTCCAATTACAGGTGATAAATTACAGCTTTCAGCAATTAAAGCATAGCTGTTTAGCTGAACTTCATACATCGGCAACAGTTCATCCTGTTTGCCTGTGAATCGGGCTGTTTTGTAATCTATAACAAAATATGAGCCATCTTTTTTCTGGACTATGTCATCCACAACACCTGTAAGTTTCACATTAGATGATTCATCAATGAAGAAAAACTTGCTGCGTCCGGGGGCTTTAACCGGCATTACAAAATCACCGAAGGGTTTGAGCCAGTCGGGGAGTTTTCCAAACTTCTCATAATATCTCCACGTGATCTTTTTGCTGTAAGAATCGATAGATGAAAATATGCCGGGAAATTTCTGATATGGCAGCTTACAGTTGAGTTTTACCCAAAAGCACCGGGGGCAATAGTCCGGCATCGCTAATTCGCCTAAAGTTTTTGCGGAGATTTGGATTGGTTCTATTTTTTTGGCCATTTGTTCTCCTCACGGTAGTCTAATTGGCAAAAAGGCACCTTTATTTGGAATTTCTTCTATATCTTCGATTCCTGATTTAAACGGTTTGGCTATTATAATTTTCCTGTCAATTAATTCCTGCAATTGCTTGCGTGCTGATGCAGCACTACTAGACCTTTGATTCTTGCTCTCTATAATTATCAACTTTGTATGCCAAGCATTTGCCACAATAACTGCACTGTCAATTTCTGCAGCCTCATACTCCTGCCCTGTTTCTTGAAGTTTTGCCTTTCTCAGGATTTTTATGTTGCTAAAACAAACGGCAACAGTTCCACCAGATGTTGCACTAACTACTGGCAATATACATTCTAATTCTGCATATCGAGCTTTTGGTAAACGAGTTAAACTCTCAGACTTAAGAATCTCCTTTATTCTCTGGTTAGCCTTTGGCCTGCTCTTACAACATACCCCTGAAATCCAATTGCGAACTCCTGTCCTTTCAAGAACTATCTCATATTGATCGTTTGTAAGCAAATATAGGACACTTCTAAACAAACTATCTAAGCTATCCTTGGAAGATTTACGCAAGATATATACTGGCAAATGATCCTTTTTATTAAGATGAGCATTGTTCTCAGCCATATCCGCAATTTCTTCTAATAAAACCTTATAATGATGCGCAATTCCACCTTCTTGTTTTAGAGTCCCGGAGTGAAAGTAAACGTAAGCATGGTTGATTTGCCCTGTAGGTAGAGAAACAAGGCCTATAGCTGGGTTTGGTAGTTGGTTTATTCTAAATTTCGTCTCTAATTCTACAGCTTTAGTTATAGGTTTTTCAGATTGGTAAGGTTGAGAAAGCCGAAAAGGTTTATACAAACTTAGCTTTGCATAAACAGGTCGCTTTCTTAGATTGTAATCTGGAGAATCAAATTTCAAACTTTCCAAATAATTGAAATATATTTCTTTGTTCTTAGGGCGTTTCAAGCGGTCAAGAATCCTTCTATATGCTCTTCGCCGGAACTCTGCAAAAGCCCAAATCGCATCGGGAGATGTATAGATTGTGTCTGTTACATAATTACTAATACTAGAACTGAGATATTTAAATCCCGAAGTTGAACTCCTAAAGATTTTAGGACCATACTCTTTTACCGCTACAAGTATTGAACCTAAGTTAAATTCTATGCCTACAGGAGCATAATGCATATCCAACGCAAGATATGCTAATGTTCTAATTTCACGATGCCTATCTTTTAATATCTGAATCCTGTTATTTCCTTTAACTAAGAATTTATGCAATAAATCAAGACTTTGCTCCTTTAATTCTACTTCGTCCTGGAATTCCGAACTATGCTTTATGAAAATCACCGCCAAAAGTTGGTAAAATTGAAATATTCTCTCATTTTCTATAATTTCTCTAGCCCATTTTTTAAATTCTGTGGGCACAAGAGTTAAGAGCATTTTTCGAGCGCGAGTATTATTAACACATGCTTCTAAAACAAGCCGTTCCGTTTCAAAACAACCGTCGAGGTGTCCGAAGTTCCTAAGAAGACTATAAGCTTGGATCGCTTCAACGCCGCTTAATCCGAGAGAGGGAACTTCGGAAGCTAATCCTGTTCCGGGACAAGTTTTGAATATGGCGGATTCAACTCCCAAGTGCAACTGAGTCAAATCCTGTTTTGTTATCCTGTTAATTTTTTCCGTTCATAAAATACTTCATTGGGTGTCAAAAAGCCAAGCGATTTTCTTGGTCGATTATTCAGCCGATCCCTGATGTGCTCTATCTGCTCATCTGTGAGGGTTCGTATATCACTTCCTTTGGGTACATACTGACGAATCAAGCCATTGGTATTCTCGTTCAATCCCCGCTGCCAGGCACTGTACGGATCAGCGAAGTACACCTTGATCTGAAGTGTCTCGGCAACCGATTCATGGCTTGCAAACTCTTTGCCGTTATCAACTGTCAGCGTATAGTTCCGCCTGGGAAGCACATCCATCAGAGTGATAATCGTTTGCTCGACTGCTTCGGCGGTATAGCGAGCCACCTTGCCAATCAGTGTCAGCTTGCTTTTGCGATCAACCAGTGTCACTAGTGCTCCCTGATGATTTTTCCCAATAACGGTGTCGCCTTCCCAGTCGCCGATGCGAATTTTTCTCTCGACGATTTTTGGTCTCTTTTCGATTCCTACACGATTGGGGATATTTCCACGCATATCCCTGCTGTTTCTGCGTTTGCGTCGCTGCTTGGTTCCGCCAATCCGCAGATGCTTGTACAGCATACCGCCCTGGGCTTTGTCCTGCCAAGTATGCTGGTAAATGCGTTCATGGCTGACCGCTGGGCCATGCCATCCGGTGTCGAGTTTCATGCGTTCGGCAATCTGTTCGGGCGAATGTTGCTCACGCAGCTTACTTACAATGTAGTCAATCGTCTCAGGCGTCATCTTAACCGCTTTACGGGCAGTAACCCTTCGATGTAAGGTCTTTTGCTGAGCCTGCTTAGGACGATAGCCCCGCAGGCCGGTATTGCGGGACAGTTCCCTGCTGACAGTGCTGGGATGTACGCCCAGTTTGACGGCAATCTGATTTTGTTCTTTTCCTGCTTGCTTCATCGCATAAATCTCGATACGATCTTCTTCGGTGAGCTGATGGTATTTTCTCATAAGTGTTCCTTAACTGAGGCAACCAAATTGCAGTGAGAAAGTATAGCAGCTCACCACAATTTTCGCGACTCAGTTGCACTTATGAGTTGAATCCGCTTATTTTTAATAAGTATAATTTTAGGATTATATAATCCCAGCGAGTATGATGTGCCCCTGAATGAATGTTAGACAATTTACCAAGCTGTAGAAGATTTCGTAACCTTTTCACTTCTCTATTTTCAAAAACTCGATAGATATTTACAGCAGGTCCAAATAATTCAACTTGTATCTTCCCAAGCGTGGGGATTACTTGTGTTAAAGTAACTGTCGATTTTTTTTCGGGGGAACTCTTTGTCATCGACTTACCTACAATTTATCTTCTCAACCCGCCTTCGGCGGAATACCAATAATCAATAGTAAATAATCAATAATCAATGACTTCGCCGCTCTGGTTGCTGATCTCCGCTGCCGGTTCCCCGCACCAAATGACGCAAGCTTGCTATTTCGTGCGGGGCAAGTGTAATTATACCCATTCCGGCAAAAGGTACAAATCCATTTTCGCCAAATTGAACCTGTCGGGTGATCTGACCCCGAATTATGTACCACACTCGATTAGAGAATTATCCATGTTCCTTGTCCTGCAATCCGACAGGCGCAGCGCAGCGGAGCCTGCCGGATTGCAGCTCGCCGCGAAGGCCGCCGGGGTCATATAACCCAAACTACTGTGCGGACGATGATTATTATATTCCAATCGCCAACTCTCCACAATAACCTTTGCCTCCTTCACTGAATAAAATACCTCTCGCTTCAAAATCTCATCACGTAACTTGCCGTTGAACGACTCAATGTAGCCGTTCTCCCACGGACTGCCAGGTTCGATATAAAGCGTTCCAACATGCTCTTTCTTCAACCATTGCTTAATAGCATCAGCAATAAACTCAGGTCCGTTATCGCTGCGGATAAACCCGGGCACACAACGAACAGCAAACAAATACTCAAGCACCTGGAGCACATCTTTGGATTTTATCGACCTGCCGACTTCTATCGTCAAAGACTCACGAGTAAATTCATCCAGCACCGTCAAAAGCTTCAACCTTCGGCCGTCTTCTGTCTGGTCGCTCATGAAATCATATGTCCATACGTGGTTGATATGTTCTGCTTTTTTCACGCAACAACTGTTCTCTGAACTGCCCCTTGCCTTTTCGAATTTGCGTCTGTAAGGCACTTGTAAGCCCTCCTTTTGCCATATCCGCTGAACACACTTGTGATTGACATTCCAGCCTTCCTGATGCAGTTTGGCTGTAATCATACGATAGCCGTATCGCTTATACTTTTTCGCAAGCTTCTTTATCTCTGCTGTCAAAGCCTTGTCCTTATCCGGCTGCTTTGTTCTATAACGCTGTGTCATTCTCGGCTGACTGGTAACTTGACATGCCCGACGCTCAGAAACCTCCATGTTGGTCCGCAGATGTTCCACCGTCTTGCGTCTCCTGGCCGGGCTCAGTAATTTCCCGATAACGTTTCTTTAAGAATAGCATTGTCCAGAGATAAATCCGCCACCAGCTTTTTGAGCTGCGTATTTTCCTTTTGAACCGCCTTGAGTTGTTTGACCTGGCTGAGTTTCATTTGGCCGTATTGCTTTCGCCAGTTGTAGTAGGTGGCATCGCTGATTCCCAATTGTCTGCAGACCTCATCGACTGTCTGGCCCTGGGCCAATTTAGCTTCGGCCTCACGGAGCAATTTGACTATTTGTTCCGGCCTGTGGTACTTCCTTTTCATAAGAGTATCCTTTCATTAAAAACCAACAAATGTACCTGTGGCATAAATACCTGTGGCACAAGTTATCGGATACTCTCTAATTGGCAATGGTACAGTTTTCGGGGGTCAGGCCACGGGTCGTTCATATCTCTAATATTATATCGCCTACCTATGCAGCAGGCAAATTAACTCTCTCGCCCTAAGCTACGACCAAGTTAGTTTGCCGAAAGCGGGCTGGCGAGGCACTCTCTCGCGATTAGTCGCTAGTCTTTAGTCGCTGGTCGTTAGTACTATATGCTAAATACTATCCACTAAATACTACGCCTGCCGGCGAGGCGCATTTCGATAACGGCCCTCAAGATCCTCGTAGTAACCCAACAAAACGCCGAAGGCACAGGGCGCCCTCCCCGCGGCAGCCGGTAACAGCTTCGCACCCGGCTACGATGGATACCGTGGAAAAAGAGCTAATTTGCGCCTCCAGCGCATCCACGGGCTCAGGCCATCTCTGCCAGATGGCAGAGACAGACACAATCGACAGCCCTAAAACCGCTCCCTAAGCTCGATTCGCCTCCTCCCTGGCCTTGAAATAACCGCAAACAGCATCGCCCCACCGGAAAACACCTCCATTCTTCTCAGCATCCGGCTCAACATCGCCGTCCTCGGATCTAACGCAGATACCCCAGATGCGTTGCTCAATACCGAGATTCTTGGCATTGAAATGCTCACAGTTACCACAAACTTCGTCCATTCCGCTGCTCCGCCAGTCAGTTTCGTTTCCTAAAAATGCAGAGGCGCACCGGAGAAACTCTCTTCCCCCCAATACGCCCCGGCATCCGCGCAGGAATTACCTACAGTCAACTGTTCCTATGATGTAAGCGTTCGCCGGAGGCCGAATATTGGCTAACAAAATCGCGAAATGACGAAAAAAAGTGAAAATCCCGGCCCTGTGCTGAGTGAGGCGGAGCTTGGGCGGCCGCCGATTCGGCTTCGCAGCAGCTTCGGCAACTGACCGGGCTGAGCGAATTGCAAAGCCGTGCGTTTGTGGCGGAGGCCGGGCTGCCGAAGGAGCTGCCGAACGCCCGGACGGCCGAGGATGTGTTGAGCGAATCGAATGTAGCTCTTGCCGACAGGGCGCTCAGCGAGGCCGGCGACAGGCCCGACGCCTGGCAGACGGCGAATGCCGCGATTGATTTGGGGATAGGTGTCTTTGCGCTTCTGGGCGGGGCGTACGGGACGCGTGCGGTGCGGTTTTTGCGCGAGGCCAGGGCGAAATCGAATGCCCTGAAGGAGATTGTCCTGGGCAATGAGCTTTTCAAAAAGACAAACGCCGATGCGGCACAGCCGTTCAAGGATGCGCACAGAAATCAGTCGCCGGTTACCCGCCGGCTTGTCGCGGAGATGAAGGGATAGCGGGCATCAGGATTGTCGATTTGAACGAGGGGGTTTACCACCAAGACACGAAGGCACGAAGAAGATTTGAGATTTTAGATTGTCGATTGCCGATTGCCGATTGCTGCCCGCGGTACGCGATACGCAATACGCACGACGCAATACGCAATACGAATATGGCAGCTAAAGGCAAAACAAGGGCAAAGGCAAAACCGGCTGAGCGGTATCTGGCGATACCGTATCATATCCTGAACCTTAGCCGAATCGCCCTGTCGCAGAAGGTTCTGCTTTCGCATATCTACAGCTTCGGTGCGAGGGGCTGCTGGCAGAGCAACGAGACGCTTGCGCAGGTGTTTGGTGTTTCGGCTGACACGATTTCGAGGTGGCTTGGCGGGCTTGCCAGCTACCTGTACGTAAAGAATCCCAAGGGCTACTACCGGACGATGTGGGCAAGGTCTCACCCGGACGTCAGGCAGGCGGCTGCGCTCAAACAGGACAAGCGTTGTCCGGTCCACTTAGGCAAATCTGCCGAACATGTTAGGCAAAATTGCGGAAGTGACTTAGGCAAATCTGCGTTTCGACTTAGGCAAAAATGCCGAACTACTAATAACAAGACTAATAGAGAAACTAACAGAGCGACTAAGGCACCGCCTTCGCCTTTGCCTGCCGGGGGGCAGGCGTCGGCGGTGCTTGCCGAGCGGGAAGAGCAGCAGCGTGCCGAGATTGAGCGGTTCAAGAAGACGTTCGGTCTTGGGCCGAAACGCAAGTGGGCGCCGCTGAGCGAAGAGCAGTTCGAGCGGCGTCGGCGGAAGCTAAAGCGGCAGTTGGAAATGGCCGCCGCGGCTGAATCGCAGGACAAGAAGCCATCGCAGGACCAGCGAACAGCGGGTAGCGGATAGCGGAAAGCGTGAGGCGTACCGCGTTCGCGGCCGTACAGCGGGCTGTCGAGCGGTAACCGTTTATCGCTTTTCGGCGCAGAGCCAGCCATAGACGGCGGCGGCGGGAGCGACGTTCTGGTGGACGGTGAACTCGTTGCCCATCACGCAGTAGCGGTTATCGACATAGCCGGCGTGCATAGGCCATTTGTCGTATCGCGGGTACACGCCCTTATCCCAGACCATTCGCTGGTCCCACGGGCCTACCCATTTGTCGATTGGCTGTTTCGGCGCCAGCACGGAGTAAAGTGATATTCCAGGTATGAATTGCTCTTTGTCATCGTACCAGGAGTCGATGTGCAGGAACTGTTTCGGGTATCGGTATCCGAGGCCGGTGACCTGGCACATATTCAGGCCGTTGCCGCCAAGCATATAGTCGCAGGTGGTCTCGACGACGTCGAGGTACTTTTGTTTGCCGGTTAGCTCGTATGCGATGACGGATTCGATGACGTGGGGCGTTGTGTTGAAGCCGATGACGGTGGGGACATACCAGCTCCAGCCGGCGCGGAAGCCGCGTTTTGAGGCGGGGATGACATTCAGCTCGTCGGCCCAGGATATTGCCTCGGCGGTGAGGGCGGCTTTGAAATCCTTATCGATATTTTGCCTGTTGGTGGTGACGTAGGCCCAGATGGCCCACTGCTTCTCTGTCGGGCTTGCGGAGTTCGGCTTGATTTTGCCGACGGCTTTGTAGTCGGCTTTGAACTGCCGCTGATATTTGTCGTCGGATGTGTACTTGTAAAGCCAGGCGGCGGCGACCATTCTCGCACCGATGATTTTCGGCTCGTCGCCGTCGCGCAGGTTCTTACCTGCCCAGTTGTAGGCGTGCTCGGCCTCGGCAAACCAGCCGGGGCTGTCCTTATGTTTGCCGACGGCGGATATGTCGAGGCAGTATGCCAGTTGAGCGGCGAGTGACGCGTAGCGATATGATGTTCTCGGGTCCTCGCCGTAGGCGTACCACTGACGTGTATCCTCGCAACTGCCAAAGCCGTTCGCCTCTTTGCCGTCCGGCCTCGGTCCGACTGCGTGTACCCGCGCGCCACAGACGCCGCCGGTGGGGCCTTTGGCCCTGCGGAAGTAATTTATCAGCCAGCTTGCCTCGTCGATGATGTCGGGGATTGCGTTGCCGCTTTCCGGGATATTGAGCTCGCCGTCGGTGAAGCTGCCCGGTTTCGGCTCATAGACGGTAAGCAGGTACCTCGGGATAATTATGTGGGTTGGGTAGCCGTCCCAGTCGCCGGCGTCGTGGTACCAGCCCCAGATATTATCGAGAAGCCGGACACGGTTTTTCTTGACCTGGTCCATACAGCTTTCCTGGTTGCAGTCGAGGTACCGCATCGACGAATACCAGATTTTGACTCCGTCGGCGGGATGGTGGTCTCGTTTGCGCGTCCATTCGGTGTAGGGTTTTTCCAGGGCTATTCCCGCCCGCTCGTGATATAGGCCTCGGCAGGATGTATAGAACGCCTTGCGATAGACATCGGCGTCGATTCTAAAGGCAAATGAACAGCCGATTCTCTCGACCGCGACGACGTATTTGCCGGGCGTTTTGAACTGTGAGAAATCGCACTGCCACAGGTCGGCGCCGATAAAGTTTGAAAAGGGGCCTTCCTTTTGCCAGGTATCGGGCCCGCCGGTTTCGAGGTCTTTTCGCAGCTTCATTTTTCCCGAGAAGGCGACCGAGCCGTCGGCGGTTCTTACGATGTGGAACGGCGTATCGGCGTAGTCGTCGAGGATGAGCGGGCCTGCGTCGCCCATCCACTGCGAGACGTAGGCGAACTTTTGTCCGGCCGAGGGGATGTAGCCGAGCTGGTTGACGTGGACGGCCTCGGAGCGGGTCCTGAACTCGTCGAAGGTGATGGTGACATCATTTTTGTTCTCGGCGAGGCCGTTGAGCCGGACGGTGTAGGTTTTGCCCCTTTTCATCGGTGCGGGCAGCTCGAGGTAAATCCAGTGCTCGAAGACGATGTCGTTGTCGCACTGTTTGCCGTTCCATTTGCATTTGCGTGAGTAGTCCATCCCCTTACTCTTTCGGCCCACGCTCACGGCTTCAAGGCCTTTTTGGTATTCGGCATCGTCTTTCGATATGATTGTGTAAGAGTTGCTGCGAGTTGCCGCATTAACATCCAGCGGATTAGACACCGTGCGGTCGTCATCGTTGCTTTGGTGATAGCCGTGATAGTCGATATAACCGTCGTCAAAGTGCAGCAGTATGACTTTGTCGGTTACGACATCGGCATTGAGCAACTTCGAGCCGAAGCATACCTGTGCAAACGAAACGATTACAGCCAGCAGCAGAAAGGTTCTTTTCATATCAGCCCCTGCATTAAGCCGTTCATTACTCGATTAGCGGCTCGACGGTTGGCTCGTAGCCGAGTCGTGACCAGGTGCCAATTTGTATGCGATAGAGGTCTCTGAAGCCGTCGTCTGTTTGGGGCTCATAGCCCTTCGGAAAAGCGCGGTCGGCCAACTTGCCGTATTCTATCGTTTCCTTGCCCTGCCATACCCAGTGTTCAGCGTGCCCGTCCGCAAACGACAGCGTAGTTCCGTTGCTGTGCCTGACCATCGGGTCGTCCCACCAAAGCTCTTCGAGATAATGGACGGCGTAGCTGTCGGGCGTGACCCAGCCCTCGTCGATGAAGACGATTCGTTTGTTGTTTTTTTTTATTTTGAGTCTGTTTTTTATCCACAACCCCGCCTGTTGTGTGCCGTCTCTCGGCAGGCCGTTCATCGAATCGACGATGACGTACGTCATCAACTCTCCGCGATGACCGGTCGGGCAGCGGAATATCTTGTAGTTCTTGCAGTACCTGTACAGAGCGCCGGTAGTCAGGGCCTCCATCTGCACTTTTTGCGAAACGCCCGCAGGATTCCACGCCACACCGATCCATGGCACCTCATTTTCATGAAACGGGAAATCCCACGACGAGGAGAGCGGCGCTCTGGCCTTGCCCGGTACACCGAGTGGGGCGCCGTTGACTATGTAGTTGCCGTTGTCATTTGCGTACATTATCCAGGCGATTGTCAACTGCCTCAGATTGCTCAGGCACACCGCCCGTTTGCCGTGCTCACGCGCCCTGTTCAAAGCCGGCATCAAAATGCCCATCAAAAGGGCAATGACGGCAATTACGACGAGCAATTCTATCAGCGTAAATGCCTTTGGGCCTTTCATATCCGTTTTTATTTGCTAAATAAAAAGGTGTGCTTTGCCGCCGAACTCTGCGGCTTTGCTATAATAACAGATTGCACCCAAAATTGCAAGGTTTTGCCTGTATTTCGATACAGCGAGTAAGGCTGCGGCTGGCCGCAATTTGCTATACCCGTTTGCCCTCGAAGCGTACCGTCCTCGTATCTTGTTCTCTGCCGGTGGGAATAGTCAACGGCTCGTACAATTCGGGCCGGCGTGTCTTAATCCACCTGGCGCCTGTGCAGTTGTCCCGCAGCGAGGCGTCCAAATCGGCGACAACCATATAATCCTCGGCCCTGCACGTCTCGGCCAGCACCCGCCCGTACGGGTCCAGTATCATAGCGTTGCCGGTTCTAATCTCGTCGTCATCAACCCCTACACCGTTGCTGAAGACCAAAAACAGCCCGTTGTCGTGGGCACGTGCGGGCAGCCAGGTCAGGAACCACTGGCGTCCCTTGGGCCCTTTGAACTCGGCCTGTATCGCGGCGGGATTTTCTTTGCGATTATCCCAGAGCGATTTATCGACTAGGCCCATACAGAACGGGCTTGGCGAGTCGCATCCGCCGGTCTGGTGCGGCGCCAGCAGAATCTCGGCGCCCTTCAATGCGGTGATGCGAACGTTCTCGCCAAGGTTGTTGTCGTAGCAGGTCAGCACGCCGAGCCGGCAGCCGCAGGGTGCATCGAAAACTGTAAACTCCGAGCCGGACGATAAGTGCTCATTGATGAAACAGTGAATCTTGCGGTGGCGGGCAAACCGGCCGTCCGGCATTGCGACCACATAAGTATTGAACATTTGCCCTTCGCCGGTCTTTTCGAGAAGCCCGGCCCCGATGGTTATGTTGTGTTTTTTCGCCATCGCCATAAGCTGCTGCGAAGAAGGCCCGTCGAAGACCGGTTCAGCCAGCGCCGTCAGCTCATCGCGTGACAGCTTCCGCAGAAACCAGTAACCCGTAATGCAGCACTCGGGGAATGCGATTATCTCGACTTTTTGCTTTGTCGCCTGCTCGACGAAACGGCTGAGCTTAGCCAGGTTCGCCCGTTTATCCGCCGCTTTATGCTCGAATTGAACGGCGGCAACGCGAACATCTCTCATTGGTCTTATCTCCTGCGATATTTGAGTTACCTGCAAAACTCAGCATAGCATCGCTGGTTATAATTCGCAAGCTCTTTAGTTCGGCCGGCGGTGCGCTCGATAGGCGTTCGCAATGGTTGCAATCGGAGCCGAAAGGTACTATATTCGAGCCGGCTATGATAGTCGGTGTGATGACAGCCAGGTTGAATCTGCAGGGCGTCGGCTCGCTGAAGGAAAAACGCAGCATCGTCAAGGGCCTGACGGCCCGGCTGAGGAATCGGTTCAACGCCTCTGTCGCCGAGGTTGACCACAACGACAGCAGGCAAATCGCGGTGATTGGCATCACGATTGTCGCCAACGACGGTGCGTTTATTGACAGCCGGCTCGATGCGGTCATCGCGTTTATGCGCCGCGACGGGCGATTTTACCTTGGCCAAATCGAACGCGAAACCTTCAACACCTGATGTGGCGGTCGCACTGTATCCCGGCCCCCGTTCGGAGCAACGGCAGGAATCCACATCCTGCGTTTGATTATTTGATGACCACTTTTCCGGTGCCGGTTGTTATTCTGCCGAGCCGATAGACCGTCTCGCCTAAACGGGTGAGTTTTTTGCGTATCGAGTTGGCGAAGTCCTCGGCGACGATGAGCACAAAGCCGATACCCATATTGAATACGCCGAACATCTCGTCCTCTTCGACCGGGCCTTTTTGCCGGATGAAGGAAAATATCTTCGGCACGGGCCAGCTCGATTTTTTTATGGCTGCGTCGCAGCTTTTCGGCAGCACCCGTGGGATATTGCCGACAAGCCCGCCGCCGGTGATATGGGCCATTGCGTGTACGATGCGCTTGACCTTGTACCCGCCTAACAGCCGGACAACCGGGCGAACGTAAATCCGCGTCGGCTCTAAAAGGACGTCACCGAGTAC
>Ga0210003_1000760_pt1 | contig 29308 bp, 20 predicted proteins | sample LantaG_FD_182804 | JGI IMG/M metagenome (GOLD analysis project Ga0210003, IMG submission 182804) | Deep subsurface microbial communities from Baltic Sea to uncover new lineages of life (NeLLi) - Landsort_02402 metaG (SPAdes) (version 2) | ecosystem: Environmental > Aquatic > Marine > Oceanic >... | reverse complement strand
CAACGAGGACCGCCTGCGGGAGCTGGCCGACTCCTTCAAGCAGAACGGCATCATGCAGCCGCTGGTGGTCAAAAAAACGGACGACGGTTACGCGGTGGTCGCCGGCGAGCGCCGGTTGCGGGCCGCTAAAATAGCCGGCCTGGAAAGCGTCCCGGCGGTAGTGCTCGATGAAATCGACAACATCCGCATGCTGGAGATGGCCCTGGTGGAAAATATCCAGCGCGAAAGTCTCAATCCTCTGGAACTGGCCGAGGCTTACCGCCGCCTGATCGAGGAGTGCCGTCTGACCCAGAACCAGTTGGCCGAGCGGGTCGGCAAGAGCCGCGCCGCGGTCGCCAACCAGTTGCGGCTTTTGACTTTGCCCGAGTCGGTGCAGAAACTCCTGCGCGAGGGCCGGTTGACCGAAGGTCACGCCCGCGCCGTCCTGGCGGTCGGCTCCGAAAAGGAAATGCTGGCTTTGGCCAACCGCATTATTGACAACGCCCTCTCGGTGCGCGAGGTGGAAAAAACCGTGCGGAGGCAAAAGAAAAGACGTTTGGTGCCGAAAAAGAAAATACCGGAGTTAATCGAGATTGAAAACTTCCTCAAGCAGCTTTTGGGAACTTCGGTGAAAATTAACCACGGCCTCAAGCGCGGTAAAATCGAGATTGAATACTACGGCAACGAGGACCTGGACCGGCTGCTGGAAATATTTCGAGGTATGAACCGATAGCCATGGAACGTAAAAGCAGCTATGTGACGATAATGCTCATTCCCGACGGCACCGAGAGCCGCCGGGGCTGGCGCGTCCGGCAATGGCTGTTGAAGTTTATAGTCGGGCTGCTGGTAGTGATGATTGTCAGCATAGGAATGTTTTTTATTTTTTACGGGAAGATGGTATCCCGGGCGACCATGACGGAGAAACTCATGGAAGAAAACGAGGATTTGAAAAGGTACCAGTACAAAGTAAAGCTGCTCGAGCAGAACCTCCTGCAGGCGCGGGAGGTGGTCAGCCGGATGGCCACCCTGGCCGGTATCGACTACGAATTCCCGGACCTTCCCGACGACTCCACCATTTTCGCCAAGCTGGACAAGACGGGGATGGCGGTGATCGACCGCGCCGCCGGCACCGATTTTTCATTACCGGTCGGGCTGCCGCTGCAGGGTTTTATCAGCCAGGAGTTCAACGTCAGCGATAGAGACCATTATCACCCGGGGGTGGATATTGCCTGCGCCGTGGGCACCCCGGTCCTGGCCACCGGTTCCGGCGAAGTGATATATAACGAGTACGACTCCACTTACGGCAATATGGTCGTTTTGAAACACAACGACAGCGTCACGACCATATATGGGCATAATGACAAGAACCTGGTGCAGGTAGAACAGCGCGTCATGGTGGGCAGCCGCATTGCCCTGTCCGGCAATACCGGCCACTCCACCGCGCCGCACCTGCATTATGAATTGAGAATAAACAATAAACCTGTTAATCCTATGGATAATCCGTATGATGAAAAAAACTAACAATAGCGAGGTAAATGGTTTAATGAATACCATCATCGGTAAGGATACCATTATCACCGGCACCCTCGATATCAAGGGAGCGCTGCGGGTCGATGGTACCATCAAGGGCAAGATAATCTGCTCCGACTGTATAACAGTGGGGGTTACCGGCCTGGTGGAAGCGGACATCGAGGCCAACACCGCCGTTATTGCCGGTCACATGATCGGCAACGTGGTCACCAAGGAAAAGATTGAATTGCAGGCCAAATGCGAAATGGAAGGGGATATCAAGACCAAGTCCCTGGTTATCGAGCAGGGAGCCTCTTTCTGCGGCTCCTGCAATATGAAAGGCGGCCAGCCGGACCTGGGATTTTTACCTCCGGAGAACAAGGATTTCAAGGAAAAGGACAAGGTCTTTTCCGAGGAAAAGAAGAAGTAATTCACAAGAGTTGGGCTTTTGTGGAAAAGTACCGATATTTGTGGACAAGACGACAATCTATTGTGCCGCAATATGATAACCTTGTATGTACAGGAATGGAATCTGTCGTTTATCCACAAAATAACAGAAGAATTAACTTTTTAGCGCATTGAAAGTTAAGGTTCTTATATCAAGTAATAGATTACCCTGAAGGGACGTTAGCCCTTACCTGGCAACTACTTAATATTTGATGGGGATTGACTGAATTTTTCACGGTTCAATCCCTTTCTTTATGAGCTTTGTTTTATGGTTGACGATTTTTTTTCGTCTGTTATTCAATTGATTTTCAATAAGATAAATATTATTCTTCCTGTCTGATATTTTTAATGGCTTGGTTTGTATAAGTAATAATTATTTTTTCAACATCTTTTGCCCATACTGGAGGATTAAATGCCCTCGGAACAGAATAAATCCGATTTAAAGGCGGTCGAGAATCTTCACACCGCTTATGAAAAGATAAAAAACGAAATCGGCAAGGTTATAATCGGTCAGCACGAGGTAATCGAGCAGCTTTTGATTTCCCTATTGTCGTCGGGTCACTGCCTGCTGGTGGGAGTGCCGGGGCTGGCCAAGACACTTCTTATTTCCACCCTGTCCGAGGCCCTGGATTTGAAATTCAACCGCATCCAGTTCACCCCCGATTTGATGCCCTCGGATATCACCGGGACGGAGATAATCGAAACCAACCACAGCGAGGGTTCGCGGAAGTTCCGTTTTGTCAAGGGGCCGGTGTTCTCCAATATCATTCTGGCCGACGAAATCAACCGCACCCCGCCCAAAACCCAGGCGGCGCTGCTTCAGGCTATGCAGGAGCACGAAGTTACCGTGGCTGGCCAGACCTACAAGCTCGAGGAGCCGTTTTTTGTCCTGGCGACGCAGAACCCGATCGAGCAGGAAGGAACCTATCCGCTTCCCGAAGCGCAGCTTGACCGCTTCATGTTCAACGTCTATGTCGATTACCCTTCCTCGAGCGAGGAACAGAATATTGTCAAGGCCACTACGGCCGTGCCGGATTATAAACTCGAAAAGATTCTTTCCCCCGAAATTATTGTCGGTTTTCAGCAATTGGTGCGGCGGGTGCCGGTCTCGGACCACCTGGTCGAGTATGCGGTCAATCTGGTGCGGGCGACCCGTCCGGGTGAGGACGGCGCGCTTGATTTTGTCAAAAACTGGGTCAACTGGGGCGCCGGGCCGAGGGCTTCGCAGTATTTGATACTGGCCGCCAAGACCAAGGCGATTCTCGACGGCCGCCCGACCCCGGGGCCGGAGGATGTCCGGTTCGCGGCCTACCCGGTGCTAAGGCACCGTATCGTGACTTCGTTTAACGCCGAAGCCGATGGGGTGGACACGCTGGAAATTATCAAACGGATTTTGAAAAATGTCCGCGACGGCAGCGGCTCTTAATCATATTTGGTTATTCATGGAGGGAATATGCTGGATAAGTTTCGTTTGAACAATCTGCCCGGCTACGGCAAACTGTTTGTCGGGCTGTTTACGACGCTCATGCTGGTCATGGCCGGCTGGGCGGCGTTTTTGGTTTATTTCGAAAAAGTCATCGCGATGGACGAAAACTACAACGAGGTTTACAACGGAGAAGCGTGGAACGGTGATGAGGCTGTGGCCGATGACAGCGAAATTCAAGACGCGGCCCGCCAGGAGGACGCCGAGCTTCTGGCCGAGGATTCCGAGGCTGTGCTGGCGCCGATCTGGGACAGCACTTACGCCGGGCGCGAGGTGCACGCCGACAGCGTCTCCAACGTCGAGCATTTCCGAGACCGGGATAAAGAAATGGCTGTCGAAGGCGAGACGCCCATGGACGACAACGACGAGGTGGAACTGTACGAAGAAGGAGATTTCGAGGAGAACGTCAAGCTGGCCCACACCCATGTCAACGGCCAGACGCTTTTGTTTTTCGCTATCGGGCTGGTCTTTTTGTTCACCACCGTCTCGGCCGGGCTTAAAAAGACGATCTACTGGATATTCGGTCCGGCGGTGCTTCTGCACCTGGTCGGCCTGGCCGGCCATGGTTACTGTTACTTTTATGATATCGCCCTCTATCTCAGCGGGACGGCGATATTAATCTGTATCGCGGTCATGGCGGTTTTAATTTATCTTGATCTGGGAAGGAAACCCGACGCGTAAAATGGCGGCTGATTATCGACAGTATTTACAGCCCGACACCGTCTCGAAACTTAAGGGGATGGAACTTCGGGCGCGCATGGTGGTCGAGGGGTTTATCGCGGGCATGCATAAATCCCCCTATCACGGTTTCTCGGTGGAGTTCGCCGAGCATCGCCAGTATATGCCCGGCGACAATATCCGCGATATCGACTGGAAAGTTTACGCCAAGACCGACCGCCATTATATCAAGAAATACGAGGAAGAGACCAACTTAAAGGGGTATCTTCTGCTGGACTGCTCGCGTTCGATGGCTTACAAATCCGGCAAGCGCATCAGCAAGCTCGACTACGCCGGGCTTCTGTCGGGGGCCCTGTCTTACATGATGCTGCACCAGCGCGACGCGGTGGGGCTGGTAACGTTCGACGATAAAATCCGCCGCTATATTCCGCCGCGGTCGAAATCGGGACACCTGCACGTTTTGTTGAAGGAAATCGCCGGCCAGACGCCCTCGGAGCGAACCGATATCGCCGGGGCGCTGCACGAGATGGCCGAGCGCATCAAGCGCCGCGGGCTGGTGATAATAATGTCGGATTTGCTCGATGAACCCTCGAAAATAATTTCCGGCCTGCGGCATTTCCGCTACAACGGCCATGAGGTTATTCTGTTTCACATCCTCGACCCGCGCGAGCGCGATTTCGCGTTCGGCGCCGAGGCGGTTTTCAAGGATATGGAGACGGGGGAGGAGATGACGACGTTACCTTTTCAGATTAAGAAAGATTATGCGAAGATGGCAAAAGAATTCGCCGGTGAAATCACCTCCGCCTGCCGGCAGTCGAATATCGACTACCACCCGATTGACACTTCTATGCCCTTCGACAAAGCCCTCTACGGCTTTTTAGCCAAAAGAGAGCGGCTGTATTGATTGAAGGAATATAAGTATAAGATTGTAGAAGTAATATTATAATTACAATATATGCAAAAGTAATTTTATTAATCTAACCAGTCATGGAGAATTTTTCTTTTACTTTATTACGCAATTTCATAACTGCCCGAGTATGAATTTGTGAGACTCTCGAATCGGAAATCGACATCACCTCGCCGATTTCTTTCAATGTCAGCTCCTCGAAATAATAAAGGGCGATAACCAGCTTTTCCTGGGCGGTCAGACGGTCGATTGCCACCACCAGGAACGAGCGCAGTTCCCCTTTTTCAATATCGTCAAGGAAACTTCGAGTAACTATATGTGAGGCTGTCCCATCTTGGACTATCTTTTGATTACTATCATCAGGAAAAAGATTTTCATTAAGAGAATGTATATTCAACAAGTTCATATCATAAGACAAAATACCAAGTTTATTATTAGTTAAATTCAAATGTCTAGCTTGTTCTTTTTTTTCTGATTGTCGGTTAGGCTTATTTTCCAGATGAACCCAGTTACGGTCAATCATCCTTAACTTAACTCTGTTTGAGCGCGGAACCCAGTCGAGTATGCGCAGATCATCAAGTATTGCTCCGCGAATACGGGGTACCGCATAAGTTTCAAATTTGACACCACAACTGGGATCATAATTTCCGAAAGCTTCGATAAGGCCGATGACGCCTGTGTTAATTAAATCTGATAATTCCACTGAGCTTGGAAAATCCATGGCCATTTTTGTCGCGACGTTCCTTACTAAGGGAAGGTACTTCTTCATATACTCTTTAGTTTTTTCCATACTTGGATTTCTTTTAAATTCATCCCATTCATCTCGTGTATTTTCGTTGTTTCTTTTTAGGGTTAAAGGTTGACATCTTGACTCAAATAAATTGATACTTATATCATTACTATGACAAATGTTATATATTTCGCTGATATAATATGCACTTGGAACTGATTTACCACTTTCCCACCTGTGTATTGTCATAGATGATACACCAAGTTTTTCTGCAAAAGCTTGTTGCGTCAAACCAAGCATGGTACGAACAATTTTAATTTTTTTGTTATCGAAACTAGACATTTGTTTTTTTACCCGACTTTGGAATTGAAATTATCGTGAATTATTATAATAGTGCCTTGCTTTTGATTTTGTCTATCATAAATCTTAAACATTTTCATATTAATTTCCGTTGTATACTTTTGTACTTTATTTGAATCATTAAAATATTCATCAACAAAATTAGTTAAAAATGTATTATCCAGTTCACTATTATTTTCTTCAATGAGATAGGATTTATTTTTTTTTAATTCTTTATCATCGTCCTTTTTGTTTGTTATGGAATAAATTTCTTTGAAAATATCTGCTCGTAATTTCTGATGTAAATACCGAATTAATAATATAACTATAATAACAACAATTAAACCACCAAGACCAAGTTGAGAGATAATGGAATTAGAAATTTCCTTTAATATTTCTTCCATAATAAACCTTAAGGAATATTACATATCTGTTATATAATTATATAATATTGTAGAATTTTTTGACATATATGTCAAGTTTTATTTTAAATATTTTAATAATACTTGTGGTTAATAATTGAGTACCCATAATCTATTAAACCATAGGAAGTTAACAAATTTTTGGAAGTGTGTTTTTAGTCGTAGTAGGGCGGGAGCCTCCCTGCGCTCCTGCCTATTTTTTTCCGCTACAGCCGAGATGGCCGCGTCGCCCGCCTGAGTTGGACTCCTCGCCATGACGTTATCGAAGTATGGCAGACAAATTTAAAAAGGCAGCATCGCAGGGATGCTTCCCTACAGAATTAAAAAAAGGCGGCAGGTGTGATGTACCTGCCGCCAACCGTGCTTGATATCAGAAATATCGGGCAATATGTATAGATGGAAATGGGTTATTCTATACTAAATTTCTATCTATAAATTTCTATCTTCACCTAACCTTTTATATCTCAGCATGCCCCCGACTATTATCAGGCCCAGGCTGAAAAGAATAAACGGCTCCGGCTCAGGGATACTATCAACCGAGGCCGTCCCCGAATAAATAACATCCTCATTATAAGATTCGGTCACACCGAACACAGCGTCGCCGTAAAAGGTCGCGGCGTAGTTTACATCGACCGGGCCGACCAGAGGGGTCGCTAAATTGAAGTCGTAACCGAACACGAGGGAATTAAATTCGTTAGGCGCGCCGTCCACAAAACCGCCGCCCCAGTCCCCCGGGGTATTATAGGCGCCGGTTACGCGGCCGGAGTTGAACGTCTGATGGTATTGCGCGTTGCCGAGCAGGGTCAGAGTAAACTGATTAAAATAACCCGTATAGCCGCCCCCGGCCGGATTGAAGAAATTCTCGCCGCCGTATTGTACCTCGACCCTCAGCCGGTAGCTGTCCGCGTCCAGTTGTTGAATTGAGGTGTTCGAAAAACCGAACCAGCCGATACAACTGGCCGTTACGGGTAATATTAAAATCGCTAAGAATATTATGAGCCGCTTCACGAGTGAGCCTCCCAGAAAATATAAATTTATAACGCCCTGTTTATTGTTTTTGGTTGAAAACCAATGTAGTTACCCCAGGTTACAAATATACAGCAAATTAACTGCCATTTTTCACACACAATATATTCGCATACCGGATAAGGAGTTGCAAATTTGAAAAAGAACGGGGACTAATTAGTTATGCTTAAAATGCGAAAAAGGATTCATACTGTGTGAAAGACCGCATGCTATAAGCGTGTGATTTGGGAAAATATTTTCCTGTGTGAACAGTTCTATTGTCTCGTTCCAACAATCCGCGTTTTTGGAATGCCGCTGAGACGCTCCGCGTCGCCGTGTCGGGCGCGGAGCGCCCTGGCTGGCATTCCCGCGGGAACCGTGGAAACCGTAGGAACGAGAAAAATAATGCTTGACAGACAATAACGTATTATTGTATATTTTATATAGGATTTACCGGGAGTGATGCCTTGAAATATAATTAAAAAATTAAAAAGTATTTTTAATCAATGTGTAAGAATCATTGATTAAAAACAGTGCTCCATCAATAACGGGGAAGGTATAGTTATGATAAAAAAACTACTTTTCATATTATTTATTTCATTGTGTTATTTTTTGTTTCTAAGTTGTGAAGAAAAATCATTAGTAGATCCTGTGATAGTTATATCCGGTTTAGTGACTGATTCCGTTACCGGATTGCCTGTTGACTCTGCTAAATTATGTTATGAAGATTCGGTTCAATGTTTAATAAATGTTTATTCTGATTCATCGGGTTATTATCATTTTTCACCTGGGTGGGGTTATACTGAATTTATTATTTACTGCATAAAAGAAGGTTATTATCCGGAATCAAAAACCCTTCGTAGCACAAAATTTAAAATCGCATTTGAAAACATAGATTTTAAACTGAAACCAAAATAATAAAAAACGTAAACTTGGGGGTGACATTCATGTTTTAAAAAAAACTATTTATAATTATTATTAATATATCTAAATAAATGTAATAAAAGAAAGGATATACTCTAATGGTAAAAAAAATACTTCTCACACTTTTTTTCTTATTTCTGTTTTCTTTCAGCCTGGAGATGATAGGGTGTAGGGGTGCTCCGATGCCAATATATGAAGTTTTCGGTACGGTGACGGATTCTATTACCGCAGAGGCAATCGACTCCGCTCAAATTGTTCTTGGGGACACTTTAAATTCAGTAGAAATCTTTTATACCAATTCCGCCGGAAATTATACAGCTCATCCACATAATGATGGAATAATAGAAATCTTTTGTAGAAAAACAGGCTATTCAACAAAAGTAATATCACTCGAATTAAAGCTGAGACAATATAAATATAAGGATATCAATTTTGAATTAACTCAATTACAATAAAAAATTAAAATCACAGGTGGGGACAATGCGAAAATTAACTTGTGTACTGTTTATTTGTGTTTTTATAACAACAAATTTATTAGCTGAATCCAACTGCTATTTCAGATTTAATTCCAAAAACAAGTCATATTTATTTAAATATCGCCAGCAAATTGAATCTTTTGGGGCAAGGATTATACATGAATTTCCTCCTAACGAATTTATATGTGAAATGCATCATAAACTATATATAAAATTTACGGAGGAAAACAAAGACCTGGTATCACAATGCTATAGTGATGGTAATATAACAGATATTTCCAAATATGACGGAGAAACTGACATAGGTCAATTTTGTTGGGAGTATATAAAGGATATTAACAAAATAGATCTGAAAACATATGAAGATACTGTAAAGCGAGTACCGTTTAAATGCGGAACAAACTCTGATATTACTATCCAAAAGGATACGGATTATAAAATGCTCGAGCCTAATACCGTTTCCCAGTCAGACATGTTTAACGCTAATTATCTTGTCGGTAAGACAGCTGTGTGTATTGTCTTGCCGGAAAGCGTGGGTGATACGGAAAATTGGACAACTCTTCAGCAGGACACCGCAATAGCACAAATCGTACTTGCTTATGATAAATTAACCACATTGGCAAATGAAAGATATATAGATGTAACTTGGGTTTATGAAATTCATCGGTCAATACCAGTTGACGAAGAACCTATTGAACATGAACGCCCCAGTCTTTATACACCAGTGCCATATATATTAAACTGGGGATGAATGGATGACGTCTTAGATTATCTTGGAGCTGGCGGTCAGTATCAAGGTCTTTTTTCAAATGCTAACCGAATGCGCAGAGAATACAGAACGGATTGGGGTATAACATTTTTTATGGTTAAAAATGCAACTCAAACAAGTTTCCCAAACAATGCATTAGGTTATACACGACCCTATTGGATGGAGTTGACAACAGAAACTTTCAGGGCACCGTTCGCTGTATCAGTATATTATTGGGATAACATGACTTATTATACATACAGGATAGTTATGCACGAGACACTTCATATTTTTGGAGCGGCTGATGAATACTATGGAGCGGCTACCTGTGGTGGTAACTGGTAGGGAATCCCTTACCCACCAGCTGATTGCGATCATGGACATGGTTTTTTGTCCCATTATAATTTAAACTGTGAAGAATGTACATCTACACCGGTTTCATGTATTATGAAAAGTACAATTCACGAAAATATCTGTGAGCATACCCTAAAACATATCGGCTGGTCCGATTCTGATGGCGATGGTCATCCGGACGCTATCGATATTAATAATAACTATTGGGAATTATTTCTCGGTGTGCAGCCCGGTGATATCGTAAGAGCTTTTACTATTATTGGTAGTTTAATACGAAATATTGCCGTTACGGACAGAAAAATGGCAAAATACCCCGATGGTACGTGTATATTCTATGATTGTTTAAATTATCAAAGCCAGGAAATTGCGTATGGACAACCTTATTATTATACGATTAATGATGGCGAGCCGAAAATATTTGCTGCACAAATGGGTTCTAATGTTGATACACCAATTGTGAATTTAGTGAACTTTTCTAATGATACTTTAAGCTGGAGAATAGACAGCAGCCTTTGTTACCTGGACCTCGAGTTATGGTGGGTAAACCCCTGTACTGGCGAAGAAGAAATGATTGCTAAGCCACAATGGAATCAATTCCAATTGTCATCATATAATGTTCCGGTCAAAAAGCAGGATTTGTCTAACATAGATTGCGATCCGTGTATTGCGCGCTTTAAGCCGTGGCGACCGGACGGCATGAACGGGCCGGTTGTGGAATATGAATTTTCAACGACCGGTTTTCTGTCCTGGGATATGGATAAAGACAGTATCGGCAATGATTGCGATAACTGCCCTTATGCGTACAATCCTTTTCAATACGATAGCGATTTCGATGGTATCGGCGATAGTTGTGAAATTGAATGTTCAAATAATTCAGAATGGCAGAGAACCTATGATTGGTTTGGCGGTGATGTACTGTCTCGTATAAGAAAAACACCTGATTCCGCTTATATTATAGTGAGCACAAACGAATCTGATGATATATCTCTATGTAAAATAACACCTTGCGGTAATCCCCTGTGGTTCAATATATACGGTGGAAGTAACGATGAAGAAGGCATGGATGTAGAAGTTACTTCTGATGGCGGCTATGTTATCTGTGGTTATACTTCATCCTTTGGCGCTGGCGGATCGGATGTATATCTTGTGAGAACCGATTCCTTAGGTGATACTCTCTGGACAAAAACGTATGGCGGTGCACAAAATGAAGTTGCATATGCGATTGAGGAAACCTCTGATCTTGGTTTTATTGTTATCGCCTATACTCAATCATATGGCTCAGGTTATTATGATTTCTGGATTTTAAAAACGGATCAATATGGCAATACTCTATGGGCAAAGACCTTTGGAGGCACAGGTTATGATTTTCCACGGGATGTTATAGAAACGGACCAGGGTGATTTTGTAATAGCCGATTACACTGATTCTTATGGTGTAGGGTTTGATGCTTATTTGTTAAAAATAAATTCCTCCGGTGATTCTTTGTGGGCGCATAAGTACGGTGGTGTTGGGTATGAAATGATATATGATTTAGAAGAAAGGCATGATGGGAACGGCTATGTAATAGCAGGATATATGGGCGCAATGGGAACTTATAAATTCTATGTAGTATGTACGGATTCTGATGGTAATCTTGTATGGGAAAATAATTATGGCGGTCCTGATGGTTATGATATGGCTTATGCGATTTGTAAAACATTAGGAAATCAATTTCTTGTTGCCGGTTATACGGAATCATCCGGTGCCGGCGAAAAAGATTATTGGGTTGTATGTCTGGATGCATTGACCGGAGATTCTCTTTGGTCAAAAACATATGGCGGGGTTGGAATTGATATTGCGTATGATATAATAGAATCTCCCGATATCGGATTTATTGTCGCCGGTACCTCTATTTCCTTCGATAGCGTAAGTGCTAGAAGTTATTATATTAAAGAGCCCGGTTGTTGTATTGGAATAACAGGTAATGCGGATTGCTCCGAATTGGAAGATCCGGATATATCAGATATTACGAGAATCACGGATTATTTATATTTGTCTCACAGTCCCTTGTGTTGTCCTTCGGAAGCCGATGTTAATGCGGATGGTACTATAGATATATCCGATCAAACAGCCCTGATTGATTTTCTATATCTTTCCCATACACCGCTTGCACCCTGCCCGTAGTAAATTGATAGGTTGAAAGATTCAATTGCTTCCGGTTTGTCTCAGCCTTCATTAATAAAGTTGACGATTTCGCCGGAGAAGCGGTCAACCTCGGCCATGTCCTTATCCGAAGGTACCAGCTTGGCCCGGAAAGGCTCGGGCAGGACTTTGATTTTCATCCCGGTCAGGCGGTCGGATACAAGTTTCGTCCCCTCGCCGCTCCAGCCGTAGGAGCCGAAAGTCGCGGCCTTCTTACCTCTCGTGTCCACCGTCGAGAAGAGATTGACGAACTCCCAGACGGGCTTGACGGCATCGCCGTTAAAAGTCGGTGTGCCGATAATAATCGCCTTGCTTTCCTCGATAAGCTCGCGGGCTTTCATCTTGTCGCAGGCGGTGACGTCGTGGACCGGCGTCAAGAAACCGGCCTTGTTCAGGTTATCGGCCACCCGCTCGGCGATTTTCTGCGTGTTGCCGTAGCTGGTGGCGTAAAAGATGGCCACCTGGTTCTTGCCCTCGGCTTTGTCAACCGACCATTCTTTATACTTATTAATGTAGGCCGTGGCGTTTTTACGGAACAGCGGGCCGTGCGAGGGCGCCACCATTTTTATATCCAGCTCGTCGAGCTTGGGCAGGTTTTTTCTTATATGGCCGGTGAAGGGGCGCATGATGGTGTCGAAATAGTAGAGCGCCTCACGGTCGAGATCGATGTCATTTGGCAGTTCGTCGCTGAAAAGGGAATCACCGGAGTAATGGGCCGCGAAACCGTCGCCCGAGAACAAAATCCCGTCCTCCACGAGATATTCCATCATGGTGTCGGGCCAGTGCATGTAGGGTGTCAGTTTGATAGTCAGTTTCTTGCCCCCCAGCTCGAAAAAAGCGTTGTCTTTCAAGCCGGTCAGGTTATTGCCGGAGTTGAGAATGTTCTGTACGAATATTTTTGCGGTTGAGGCACAGACGACCTGGATATTAGGCGAGCGCTTGAGCAGTTCGACCATCGAGCCGCTGTGGTCAGGTTCGGTATGGTTGACAATGAGATAATCAATCGTGTCCAGCGGCGTTATTTCTTCTATGTTGGCGAAATATTCGTCGGTGAAGCCTTTTTTGACGGTGTCGATGAGGGCTATTTTCTCCCCTTTGACCAGGTAGGCATTATAGGTCGTGCCGTATTTGGTCGGCATGATGATATCGAAAATACGCAGGTTCGGGTCTTTAACCCCCACCCAGTAAACATCGTCGGCTATCTTTATAGAACTCATATATTCTCTCCCTTTCGCAGATGAAGTTCGTTATTAACTTATCTACGCGGTTATCGAAGCGGGCTAATAAGAATTAATCAAAATAGTTATACAATTATCGGGGTTGTATGATGAAAGAAATAATCTCGTCATACAGGATGTTTTCATCGTCCGGTAACAGTTTCAAATTGAGCAGCTCGGGGTCGGAGACTTCTTTTATTTTGACAAATTCGAGGTCGTTAATTTCATCGGCGTCGCTAAAAAGCAGGGTCCGGCAGGCGACCGGCTTGATATCGTCGATTTTCCGGTACGGCGCGGCGTAGCCGGAGCGCATATTGTACCACCACCACATGACGGTCCGGAAAAACGGGAACCAGAGCGTGCCGTGCTCCTCTTTGAGCATATTCTGGTAACGCATGGTGGTCAGGTAGGGATTGATGGCGGCCGCCATATCGATCCTTTCCTCGTCAAGGGGGGCCAGGAGGGCGGCGTCGGCTCCCAGTGAAAACCCGACCACCGCGACGGGGGGATAGATTCGTTCCCTGAGCACCAGGTAGGGGATTATTTCCCCGAGGTCGTTGGCTTCGTAGAATCCTTCGCCGTGGTATTTGCCCGAGGACAGCCCCGAGGCCCGCTGGTCGTATGCGACCACGGCGTAGCCGGAGTCGGCGAGCCTTTGCGCCAGGGGGAGCAGCGAATTGCGGTCTTTTCGCTGGTTGTTTAAGAGAAAAACCGTCCCGAGGGGGGTATCCAGCGCACTGTCGGTCGGCTCTATATACAGACAGGCCAGGGTGGTATTAATGTTGATTTCCAGGCTGAAAGTATCCGCCGCAAGCCCCGCTCCGAAAAAGGGAGACGGGTCGTTGGCCGGCAGGGAGTCGAAGTTGTATTCGTCGATATCGGCACGCCCCATGGTGTTTTTGGTTCGGTTAAGAGGATAGATGACATAGGCGGTGATGACGACACCGACAATTACGAAAAACAAGACTATATTTATAATTTCTCTTACCTGACGGGAAATTCTTGCCATAGCTTTATACCCTTAAGAAAAAGTTCGCAAATTAAGTTGTTATAAAAGAAAATAAGGGCTCCAAGTCAATATTTAAAAAACTCCCGGTTAAACTGAAAGTGATTTAACCGGTGGTCAAAAACGGCTTTATTGTTATGGATTAGCTTCAGATAAAGCTGAGCAAATCCGGCAATTTCAGCAGGTGCTCCCCGGAGCATATATTATAAGTAATTGTGGTTTGGTATGATATGGCGGGGAAAAGCCTGGCAGGTGGTGTGCTCCCCATGCTCCAACCGGTTTCTTGGCCTCTTAAGCGGCCGGGTCAAATTTAGTCGGAGGAATTGAAATAGCTGTAGAACCGCTCTTTCGGATCCAATTTCAGCAAGGAAATTGCTCAATAGGATATAAGGTTATGAGTAAAAGGGTTAGAGAATAAAAAGGGATTATATTTATCTTAAATTGTTTTTAAAAAAGGAACAGAAACGCCGTAATATATTTAAGTCGTTTGACGATAATAGTATAACGGACTGATATTTGATTGGCAACGGAATTGTAGGCGAAAAAAAATATCCTTTGATACACTTGGTATTTTCACGGCGGGACTATATTTGGATTATAAAATGGATGGAACGAACAACAAAAGCTTTCGTTAATTATGAATTTTTTTGCTCAGAAAATAATTTTTGGATGTCGTTTTTGATAAAGGAATAACTCAAAGCAAGGAGTTGTTGTAGAAAAAAGCTTTAACAGAAAAGAAAAAAGATATTTTTTTGCTTTTATGCCTTGACAATTCGCAACGTTGGGTATATATTTATGTTAGGATGATAGGTAGTACTTCTTAACGGAATTACTTTAACCTAAATCTATTAGGTGTTTATTAGAGCCGTAACCTTTCCGAGTTTTAAAAAGTCAAGGTAAATACTTCTTTTTGAGTAGACTGTTAAAGTCACTTAATTTTTACAACAGGTTACTTGCATAGCACAATTGTTAAAGAATAACTTCAAAATGAGTAGGCGTCGTCTCTCGTAAGATAACCTTGCGAGAGGGGCGCTTCACGCACCGTATTTGATTTAAGGACGACTTGTGCTAAAAACCTTGGACAAGGAGGCTGTTATGCCGATCGGCTCTTATAAGCTGAAAAACATTACCTTTCTTCTCTTATTGCTTATCCTGGCTGCAGTAAGTTTTACCCCTAAAGCTGCTCAAGCAACAGATATGATAGTAACCGTAGGTGACACTACCGGGAGTTCCGGTGAACGGAATTCAGTGGTGTCGGTGTTTTTAACCAACTGGGAAGACGACATCGTGGCCTTTACCCTCTGGCTGCAGCTTAACCAGCCGGGCATTCTGGCTTTCCAAACCGACACTATGACGGTGGTGGACACCACCCATTGGGTTTGTGAGGGCTGGGATGGTGAGATTTGCACCGACTCGATTGCCGGCAACCCCGATACCCTTTTCTGGCAGTGTATTGAGTACGTCCAGGGCTCGCAGGGTGATTCCTGCGTGGACTGGATTCTGGTCAGCCCCGACTCACCTTATACGCTGATACAGTATCCCGACTCTCCATTAATAGTACATATTGACACCCTTGTGGCGGAGGTCGGCAATATAGACACGGTCGGATCGCTTATTGGTGGCTGGGATTATGTCAGTACCCGTTCTTACAGCCTTGACCAGGTCGATGTAAAAGTAACGGCCATCGCAAATACTATCGGCGGCAGCACCAACAAAAAGATTCCCTCCGGCCAGTACGGCGGGCTGTTATTCCGGCTGCTGGGCGATATTGAGGAGATCGAAGACGACGACACTAACCGGGTGGTGGAAATAAGGGTGGAAAGCCATGCTTTGCAGCACTTTATCTTCTCCAGGCCGGACGGTTCGGCGATCGGCATACATAACCGGGAGGTACCCGATTCCAACCTCTGGCGATGCGTTTCCTGGGGCGGCATACCTTATGAAAGTCCCTGTATGGGCTATGATCGGGTGACTACGCCGCCTTATGATTCCGTGGAATATATAATGGACACGGTGGCGTATCTCGATACTACAGAGGTATATATCGACGAGGGTTCGCTGACGGTGCTGGCCGGGGTATGCGGCAACTGTAACAATGACCCGAATGATGTTATTGACATTTCCGATATTACCTATATTATAGCAAGTCTTTACCTGTACGGTCCGCCCTTTGAAAATCCCGTCCTTTGCGATATTAACTGCGATAATGAGGTAGATATATCCGATATTGTCGGCCTGATCGATTATCTGTACCTGTCACACCTGGAATTGTGCTCCCCACAGCGCGGGTGTTAGGTAAAGTAATATGGTGGAAATAAATTGAAAAGTAATATGCATTTAATATTGATTGAACGATTTGAAAGTTATTTTAAACGAAAAAAAACCTGTTACAATAACGTAACGGTTGATATAGAAAAAATAGATGGAAAGGAGGGCGATTAGAAGAGGTAAATTTGCACGCGCTTGATAATGGTAACGTTAACAAAAACTTTTTCCGGTTTAATTGATCCGAGGAATTCTGGCTCTCCTTCCGAAGGGAAATTAAACAAGGTACTTGTGGGGGGAAAAGAGTTTTGTTAAACGTTTTTTGGAAACTTTTTAAACGAAGTGAATAGGAGAGTAAAATGAGACGAATTGCATTCTTCGTTGTTTTTACTTGCTTAATTTTCTCATTTGGCCTCGCGTCCGGTCAGGAAACCTCGATTACCGCCAATATTTCCCCGTCTGGTGGTTTTTGGAATACTGACACAATAGGCGGTGATGCTCATATCGTTATTGAACTGACCTATACCAATGGGTATAATTGTCATCAATTTCCGACCAACGCTTATTCCCTGACTTCATCCGACATCGTGCCCGCGACCTGGTCAAACTTTGACGTTATAATCGTCGATCCGCCTCCGGTTGGGTATGGTGTTGACCCTGGTGGATTTACCATGTTTATGCACGCGTCTCCGATAGGCGATGACCCTGACGGCATCAGCCCCGACATAGTCGGTGTTGGTGGCCTAGGCACGGGCCAAATCCCCTTCTTGGGCTGGGTTTCCGGTCCCACATGGGGTTACCTCGGCCCGATGCCGTGGTCATATGTTGTATATACAGTCGAATTCGACCTGGATGACGCTCAGTATGGTAAGCACGTAACCCTCGACCAGTCCACTTTCACCGGTTACACCTGGACTTGGTCTCAGCTTGCAGCTGACCCCGGCCCGACCATAAACGTTCACCCCGACTGGGGTGGTCCGTACACCTGGGTTATTTATGAAATCCCGGATCGCCCTCCGGATTTTGAAGTAGAGCCGGCTCAGTTGGAAGGCAGTCACTGCGTAGCGATTCCTTTCGACTTTAACGCTACCGACCCTGATCCGCATGCGGAACCGCCAACCAATACGATTACCTTCTCGGCTACTACCGACGGTGATGGTGTTGTGGCGATCAACGGTGGCAACGGTGAGTTCACGTACACCGGTACTATCGATGATGTTTATGAAACCATCCATGCGTTCGTAAGAGCGACTGAAGATGACGCCACTTACAAGGAAATCTCTGTTAAGCTCGTGGCCACCAACGTGGCTCCTGTTATAGGTGCCGGTTTCTGCGGTTCGACAAGGGTTATTGGTACTGAAAAAGAAAACAAGATTACTTTTTCAGCTACCGATAACTGCGCTGGCGACCCGATGAATTGGTATATCGTTGATGACGGCGGTATTGACAGTATCTACTTCCTCGGTAATGACCTTTGGGTCTATCCGCTGGAAGCAGATGAAGGTGCTGTGCCGATAATCATTGGCGTAACCGATACAAAAGACGCTCAGGAATGTGAATTGACGTTATCTGTAACTTCTGGCTTTACTGTTAAGATCGAAAAAGATGAAGGTACCAGCGGTTTAGGCGCTTATCAGGGTCAGTTCACTGATGTGGATGTCTATATTAGCGGTTACCCTGAAGATATGGGCGGTTTTGATTTCCTGATTGCCTATGATGCGTCAGCCCTGACCTTCATGGGTGCCAACACGAACACCTCGGAACTCTATACCGCCTGTGATTGGGAATATTTTGAGTATCGTTTTGGTCCTTTCGGTAACTGTGGAAACGGTTGCCCGAGCGGCCAGGTTCGCGTTGTCGGTATGGCTGAAACCAATAATGGTGCCGACCATCCGACTTGCAACAACTTCACCGCAGATTCCGTCGCTTTCACGATGTCCTTCTTGGTCAGCAATGATCGTACTTTAAACTGTTCCTATGTACCGATTCGCTTCTTCTGGTACGATTGTGGTGACAATACCGTATCTAATCGGGATGGTACTAAGCTTAGTATTGTTAAGATAATCTCTGATTATACTGGCGGTTCCCCACTTTATGAGCCGATTGTTGTGGATCCGATTATATTACCGACCTTTGCTGGTGTTCCGGATGCCTGTGCAACTGAAGGCATTGAAGATAAGCCTGATGTTACAAGAGACATTCTCTTCTACAATGGTGGTGTTGATATTATCTGTAACGAAGAGATCGATGACCGTGGAGACATTAACCTCGACGGTCTGGCATACACCATTGCTGATGCGGTTATGTTTACCAACTACTTTATCAAAGGCCTGAGTGCGTTCGATTATATCAATGGCTCGATTGCCGCATCTGATGTCAACGCTGACGGTATGACGCTAACGGTCGCTGATCTGGTTTACCTGATCCGTGTCATCATTGGCGATGTCAGCGCGTATCCGAAAGTCATCAGCACCGTCTCCGCCGAGTACTGGGTTGAGAATGGTATCCTCTCCGTCGATCGTGAGATGGGCGCCATCTATCTCGAACTCGACCGCGATGCGGATGTTCAGCTGCTGGCCAACGGTATGGAAATGAAAGCCGAAAACGGTAAAGTCATCGTTTACAGCCTTGAAGGTAACGCGGTCAGCGGCCAGGTTCTCAGAACCGACGCCAAGATCGTCAATATCGAAATGGCTGCTAAAGACGGTTCCCCGGTTAACGGCGCCGAAGTTCCGCGCAGCTTCTCGCTGAGCCAGAACTACCCGAACCCGTTCAACCCCGAAACCGTGATTGGCTTCAACCTGTCTGAGGCTTCCGACTACTCCCTGACCATTTACAACGTAACCGGTCAGGTTGTCGATGTCTTCTCAGGTTCCGCCGATGCCGGTTCCCATGAGTTGAAGTGGAATGCCGCGAACGTTGCTTCCGGTATTTATTTCTACAAACTGGATGCTAGCAACTTTAGCGAAACCAAGAAGATGATTCTTCTGAAGTAAATCACTGGATTTGCTATAATTTCTCCGGAAAGGGTTTATCCCTTTCCGGGGATTTAAAAAAAAGAAAGGAGGTAAACAAAAAGACTGATAAAGATTAAAAAAAATAGTTTAATAATTTGGATAAATTAAATGTCCAAGTCTCGCAACAACTTAAAAGAATTAACTGGTTCGAGCCTCCTCATTCAGTCGCTCCTGGTTCAACCGGCATCCTCACCGCCAATGATGTCTGGATTGAAAACGGGCTTTTTTTATGCCGGAAAGCGGGTTGTTCCGTACCGGTTATCCGCGAACCGCGGTTCAATTCTGCGAGATTTTGACTACGGTAAGAAGTTTTTTTTACGAGGTGTTTCGAGCCGGAAAATAGGACTTGACCGAAGCCGGGGAAAAAAGTTTTTTTTGTTGATTTTAATAGAGTTATTAAGGCGGAATGGTCTTTGATTTTCAGGGAAATATATTATATTTATTTGATATATAATGTTCGAGGAGGACGTAAAGATAGCGGAAAGCGTAATCATTTGGAGTATGTGGTTAATCCAGATTGTCGCCTTCATACTCATGTTCGTAATACTTTATAAGGACGACGGCGCGGACCGGGTTCGCGAATGAAAAAGGAAACGTTTCGGTTGCGGTAAAAGGAAACGGAAATCGGCATAACAGGCGCTTTATGGTGACATTGGTAACGCATAATTTTCCGAAAGACAAGACCGACAGTTCGGGAATTTTTATAAAGAATTTGTGGGACATAATCGACGAGGAGTACGAAGTCGTAGGCCATGAAGATTTCAAGAGTAAAAATTTATTCAGCTACCTCTGGGGTGGCTGGCGGCAATTGCGCCGCGGTAAAAACCTCATTGTGGCCTACTGGATTTTCCCGGCCGGGGTGCTGGCTTATCTGTCGCGCCGGCCTTACATTTTGAACTGCGTGGGTTTGGATATTTTTATGATACGGGACTCGAAAATACTTTCATGGATTGCAAGACCCATATTGAGCCGGGCGCTTGAGCTGGTGTTTATCGGCCGGCACCCCAGGGCGGTTTTCGAGAAAATTTACGGCGACCGCTACCGGTCGAAATCGCAGTTGATTCATCTGCCGGTGGACAGCGGAAAGTTTAATTGAGATATGGATGAAGTGAAGGTTCTTACGATAGCCAACCTGGTACCGCGCAAGCGGATCGATTTATGCGCCCGGACCTGCGACGAATTGGAAAAGAAACGCAAACTGACCTGGACGGTTATCGGCAACGGCCCCGAGGAGGAAAATATCAAGAGTTTGGCGCCGGAATCGATGATAGTCAGGAAAAGGGTTGAGAGTTTGACCGAATTTTATAAAGATGCCGACATCTTTGTCCTACCCTCCTGTGATGAGGGATTCGGGATGGTTTTTATCGAGGCGATTATGTGCGGCTGTCCGGTCGTCTGCCGTAAAAATGACGGCGGCGAGGAAATTATCGATGAATCCGGCGGCGGCCTGGCGATAGATATACCTGCGGCCGACGATGAGGCCGTGGCGGAAATAACCCGGGCAATAGAGAAAATCTTGGATAACAAGGGGATTTATACGTCTGAGGAAGTAATTGCCAAAGCCCGGCAACTGGTTGATCCGGCTTCCATTAAGGATAAATGGGAGAAGCTGTTAGGGAAATACGCCCCCTTTCTTAATTGAACGGGCCGGGCTTCTTGAATAGAATACTCCGGTAGGAGTGGGAGTGGTTTTTTGATAGAATGAACGTGAATGGAGATTGTAACGGGAATTATTAAAAAATTGAAAGGTTTTGAGCAAGTGTGCATTAATTTTCATTTTTGCACATTAATAAAGTGAACTATTTGTGTAACTTTAAAAACTTCAGCTTACCTCACTTTTTGAAAGTTACAAGGAGACTTCAATCGCCTGAGTGTTAATAATTTGTGAACGGCTTTTGAATGCTTGTAATTCATTGAATTACACGTCCTTATAGGGATTTAAGGAAGAACAGTTAAAATTGATTGTTGGGGCTTTTGATTCGCTATAATTGACGGATCGAGCTTCAAGTAAAAATTGATTCCGGTCTGAATATTGCTCGGATAGAGTTGACATGAACTTTGTAAAATACCATACCTTTAAGACTTACACGTACTATACGGTACTTATTTGTATATTTGTGTCGTTATTGGTATCTTCGAGTGTTATGGCTCAGTCTGATCAGTTTGGTGAGATTGACCTGATATATATTGACTCGGTCGAAGCGGCTCCGGGAAAGGATATCTCTGTTCGGGTCAATGTGAGAAACGATGAGAAACTGAATTCCATATCCATTCCATTAACTTACGACGAAAATTTTCTTACGCTGAAGGCTATCGACTATACCGGCTCCAGGGTTGAGTATGTTGACACAAAGATTTTGAATCCGTCCAGTGTAGAACAAATTAACGGTCATTTTGTTGTAGCGGTTGCGGTTATATTTGAAGAGCCGCTGGCGGTCGGCGACGGCGTTATATTTACGGTGGTTTTCGAGGTGGCTGAGACGGCCATTCCCGGAACCTCATCGATAATCGACAGTTTATATTATCCCCCTGGCGGACAGCTGGTTTTCGCCGAAGATTCTACTTCCAGCGCTATTTACCCGGCTTTTGAAGCCGGTCAGGTGTTGGTGGTCAACGCCAACCGGGCGCCGGTATTCGCGCCTTTGTCCGACCAGTATGTCATCGAGGGAGATAGTATGATTCTGGATATCGTCATCACCGACCCGGATTATGACCATATCAGTCTGGCGGTGACGGACAAGCCGACCGGCGCGACTTTTATCGATAACGGCAACGGCACCGGGCGTTTTGCCTGGGTTCCGGCCTATGTCGGGCCGTATTCGTCGGACGGCTCGCCGTTCATGGTAGGTTTCTGGGCCGGCGACGGCGAACTTTCGGTGGAAAAGACCATAAATATCCAGGTGGTCAATAAAAACCGTCAGCCGGTAATTACCGCCGAGCAGCAGTTCAACATCCTGGCCGGGGACAACCTCAGTTTTGTTATTTCCGCGACGGACCCCGATTTTGAAGATATTATCTGGTCCTCCACCGGGCTGCCTTCGGGAGCCGTATTCGACGGCAATAACCCGGGGACTTTCAACTGGCAGACGGCGGTGACCGACAGCGGCGCCACCGTGGTGGGCTTTATAGCCGCCGACCCCCAGGGTTATGCCGACACCGCCCTGGTCACGGTCAATATCGACGCCAATACGCTTTATATGCTCACCATGGACAGCCGGATGGTTTATCCGGGTGAGAAGACCGATTTCCTGGTCAGCCTGGACAATAAGCTGCCAGTGGGTTCGTTTAACCTGCTTATAAATCACGACCCGGTGGCGCTGGTGCCGACGAGTGTCACCAATATCGGTACCCGGTCGGAAAATTTTGAATATTTCAATTATGTTCTCAACGAGAACGGTTACGCCGGCAATATTCGCCTGGTGGGGATTGCCGACCTGGCGCTGGGCAATATCCCGCCGCTGGAAGCCGGCGACGGCGCCGTTGTCAAAATCGAATTCCAGGTTACCGGCGACCTTGATTACGCCGGGTTGAATTTCCCGATTCGCTTCCAGTTCCTGGATGGCCTGACCGGCAACGACAATACCCTGACCGATTCGGTCGGCGATAAAATTACCCAGGAAGAGATAGCCTATAACGACGGTTCGATACTGATTCGTAATCTCGGCGAGATCAAAATCGGCGATATCAATCTCAACGGCCTGGCGTATGAAATCAGCGATGTCATCTATTTCACCAATTATTTCATAAATCCTTTTGCTTACAAATTTACGGCCCTGCAGTATGCCAATTCCGATGTCAATCGGGATGGTTTCGCGGCCACCGTGGCCGACCTGGTAACCCTTATAAACGCCGTGATTTCCGGCAGTCCGACCGCTAAAGCCGCGGTTGACGACAACCTTACCGCTGCTGTTTCGACCGAGGTCGGCGAAAGGCGGACGGCGTTCAATTACCGGGCCGATTTCAAGGTCGGCGGAGTTTTGATGGTACTGGAAACCGAGCAGTCGATAAGCTTTGCTGATATTAAAAATGTTTACGAGGGCATGACTGTCGATTACCGCCAGGAGGGCGGCGAACTTCGTCTGTTAATCTACGACATGAACGGCACTTCGCTGCCGTCCGGCGACAACGAACTGTTTACGGTCGAGGGTCTGACCGAGTTCGAGATCAGGGAAATCGACCTCTCCAGCGCCGGCGGGCAGTATGTGGCCGTGTCGTTCGGTTTTGCCGAACCCAATTTACCCGAAAGTTTTACTTTATATCAGAATTTTCCCAATCCTTTCAACCCGGAAACCAATATATCATTCGCTCTGCCGGGCGCGTTCCGGGTGCAGCTGGCGGTTTACAATATCCTGGGTGAAAGGGTTAAAATACTGGCGGACGGCGTCTTTGCCGCCGGGCAGCATGAACTGACCTGGGACGGTCGCAACGACGATGGCCAGGCGGTTTCTTCCGGCATTTATTTCTACCGCCTGGTAACGTCCGAAGCGTCGCTATCGAAAAAGATGATGCTTCTTAAGTGATATTTTGAGAAGAAACGGTGAGAAAAAAAACGTTCTACATAAACTTTGAGGTAACCATGAGACCAATAAAAAAACTTGTCATTTACGCCTTTTTTATACTTTTGATTGCGGGCTCTTCCTGGGCACAGGATATTACCTGCGATGATATCACTTATTCATCGGTGGACAGCATCAAGATAGATTTCTTCGAGGGACGTCCCGACAGCACGGTTTTGATGCCGTTCCGAGTGGTAAATGACTCCATTGTTACCGTCTTCCAGTTTTTGTTCAAGTTCGATACCACCTGGCTGACGCCGATTGTCCAATTAGACTCGACATGTGAAGATTATGATGTTGTTAGAGATTCATGTCTTTCCTACAGTTATGACACTTACATTGAGTATGAAATTCCCAAGTGGAGCCGGATTTACAAGTACGCGGTTGTTGAAGTTGGCGGTATACCCGACACGGTGGTGGTGACCAAGTTCAAGGCCAAATTTGCCCAGGATATCGGTGACCCGCTAGGTGGCAAGCTAAAGGATGTCATCGCCTGTAACTTCCTGCCGGTCGGTGATAGATACGACAGTCTGCCCGGCGGTAACGATGTCATTTTTTATATCAAGTTCAAGGTCAAGGAAACCATGCCCGACGGTCAGTTGTCCTATTTCAGCTTTTACGAGCATGACCTGTTTGTAATTGACTCGTCGGATTTTCCTCCGGATACGTCTTTTGTAGGCTGTTACAGCTCGCAGATGTCCGCCAACTGGTACAACACCTCCACTGGGGAAACGGATAACTACCAGATTTTCCCGACGCCCAAATTGACGCCGATGGTTTTCCGGTGTAACTTCAATTATGAACCGGAAGATGACCCGGTGGTGAACACCTTCGCGGCGTTTCCCTCGACGGTTACCGCGACCAACCAGCAGGTGCAGTTGAGCTGGGCAGCGGAAAACGCCGACTCGGTGGTTATTACTCAAGCGAGTAACAGGGTTACCGCTTCGACCAACCTCAACTCAACTTACAACGTTACCTTGCCCGGTTACAGTGACGGTTCAACCTACACTTATACGGCCACAGCTTACGGGGCGGGTAAGACCGCCTCGCGACTGACAAATGTGACGGTGGATATCGGCGGGGTCTCCAACAACTCGCCGTCGATTTCGTTCAACCCGACCCAGACGACTTACGAGATAAACCAGGGTGAGACGGTTTCGTTTACCGTTTCGGCCAACGATATCGACAACGACCAGGTGACCCTGACGGCGACCAACCTGCCCAACAACGCCTCTTTCGGGCCCTCGAACCCGGTCATCGGGGCCGGCAACGTGACGGGTAATTTCAGTTTCACGCCGGATTTCAATCAGAATGACGCGGTGGTGATATCCTTCACGGCCAGCGACGGTATCGCGACGGCCAACGCCGTGGTGACGATTATTATCAAGAAGATCGAGGAAGACCGGTTGTTTTCTACCTCGGCCCCGGGGCAGTCGCCGGTCGGCGGCCTGCGTGGTGCGGAGGGGGTTTATTTCCCGATTAACCTGGTGACCAACCTGGATTCGAAAGATGTTTACGGTGTTCAGTTTGACATGTTCTACCCCTACCAGTTGATTACGGTCGATTCATTCGTGCCCAGCAGCCGTATTCCCGACTGGGTGGTTTACGACAATATTAATGATTACCCGGGTGAAATCAGGGTGGTGACTTTTGGTCTGGCCAATGAGCCGGTGCTTTCGGACACCACTTCGGCGATTCTTTACGCGGTCATGACGATTGACTCGGCCGCCGTACCCTGGTCCACCCACTGGATATATCTTGAAAACGGCCGTGAGTCGGTCAGCCCCGACCCCGGGGTCGGCTCCCTGCCGCTGGTGACCGATTCGGGTATTGTTGACGTAGATAACCCCGGCGATATCAACTTAGATAAAATTATCGACGTCGGCGACGCCGTAAACTCGGTGGCCTATATTATCGGCAATTACGGCCTGTCGCCCCGACAGTTCGCCGTGGCCGATGTCACCATGAACGACTCGGTCAACGTCTTCGACCTGGTCGGCGTGATAAACTACATTTACGGCATTCCTATCGCTCCCATGCAGGACCAGCCGGTGCCCGGCCCGGCGGCTACGGTTTCGCTGGCCTACAACGATATCCCGCCCGGCGGCTTCGATATCATGACGGTGGTCTCCGAGGAGATTCCCGAACAGGTGGCCGGCGTTCAACTGGAGCTAAATTACGACCCGGCCTCGGTCGCGATGGGGATTCCCAAATTAACCAAGGATAACCAGAAGTTTGCTTTGAGTTATAAAGATAACGGCAAGGGGAATATGAAAGTGCTTCTCTATCATATGGCCCCCATGAATACCGACGAGCTGATTCAGCCGGGTATTGCCGACCTGGTCGATATTCCCATAATCGCCAAAAAGCAGATTACCTCGGGTAATGTCAACCAAATCCGTCTTAATAAGGCTTACCTGTCAACCTCGTCAGCCGCCCGCGTGGAAGTCCAGGGCGTGGAACCGGTTCTGCCCACCAGCTTTACCCTTTACCAGAATTATCCCAACCCGTTTAACCCCACCACGACGATTGAATTCACTATCGGCATGCCGGCTGGGGGTGTCGGCACCCAGGATATCAGCCTGGATATTTACAATATTCTCGGGCAAAATGTCAAAAATCTGGTAAATGAAGTCCTGCCTCCCGGCGATTATAAGATAGAATGGAACGGTACTAACAGGGATGAGCAGAAAGTAGCCAGCGGTATCTACCTCTACCGGCTCAGGGTCGGTTCTGAGGCGGACACCAAAAAAATGCTTCTGCTGAAGTAAGGCACTGTGAGGAGTTGTGAGAATGAGTAGGTTGAAAATATATACTTTAGGTTTTGTATTAGTTCTGGCCTTGGCGATTTCGGCCGGCGCCCAGACCGCTCCGGTCTTGGATCCGATCGGCAGTAAGTTGGTTGACGAAGGCCAGAGTCTTATTTTTACCGTTACTGCCAGTGATGCTGACGCCACTATCCCGGCCCTGACGGCCGACGGCGTTCCGCTCAACGGTAACTTTGTGGATAACACCGATGGAACGGGTACGTTTACTTTCACGCCGGACTTCACCCAGGCGACTATATATAATGTGAGTTTCATAGCTTCGGACGGTTTACTGGCCGATACCGAGGCAGTAGCGATTACGGTTACCAACGTCAACCTGGCCCCGGCAGTCACGCCGATAGCCGATACAACCATCAACGAAGGTCAGAGTTTGACTATCACGGTTAATTCGTCCGACCCGGACGGCCCGGTTCCGACTTTGACGGCTGACGGTGTTCCGCTCAACGGTAATTTTGTGGATAACACCGATGGTACCGGGACATTCACCTTCACGCCGGACTTCACCCAGGCGACTATATATAATGTGAGTTTCATAGCTTCGGACGGTTTATTAGCCGATACCGAGGCGGTAGCGATTACCGTAAATAATGTCAACCTGGCTCCGGCAGTCACGCCGATAGCCGATACGACCATAAACGAGGGTCAGAGTTTGACCATAACGGTCAACGCTTCCGATCCCGATGGCAATATCCCGACTTTGACGGCCGACGGTGTTCCGCTCAACGGTAACTTTGTGGATAACACCGATGGTACCGGAACGTTTACTTTCACGCCGGACTTCACCCAGGCGACTGTATATAACGTGAGTTTCATAGCTTCGGACGGTTTATTAGCCGATACCGAGGCGGTAGCGATCACGGTTAACAACGTCAACCTGGCCCCGGCAGTCACGCCGATAAACGACACGACTATAAACGAAGGTCAGGCTTTGACTATCACGGTCAACGCCTCCGACCCGGACGGGCCGGTTCCGACTCTGACGGCCGACGGTGTTCCGCTCAACGGTAACTTTGTGGATAACACCGATGGTACCGGAACGTTTACTTTCACGCCGGACTTCACCCAGGCGACTGTATATAATGTGAGTTTCATAGCTTCGGACGGGTTACTGGCCGATACCGAAGCGGTAGCGATTACGGTTACCAATGTCAACCTGGCCCCGACTGTCACGCCGATAGCCGATACAACCATTAATGAGAACCAGAGTTTGACTATCACGGTCAACGCCTCCGACCCGGACGGGCCGGTTCCGACTTTGACGGCTCTGGATGTTCCGACTAACGGAAACTTTGTTGACAATACCGACGGAACGGGAACGTTCACTTTCACGCCGGACTTCACCCAGGCGACTATATATAATGTGAGTTTTATAGCTTCGGACGGTTTATTAGCCGATACCGAGGCGGTAGCTATTACGGTTACCAATGTCAACCTGGCTCCGACGGTCACGCCGATAGCCGATACGACCATCAACGAGGGTCAGGCTTTAACTATCACGGTCAACGCTTCCGATCCCGATGGCAATATTCCGACTCTGACGGCCGACGGTGTTCCGCTCAACGGTAATTTTGTGGATAATACCGACGGAACGGGAACGTTTACTTTCACGCCGGATTATACCCAGGCGACTATATATAACGTGAGCTTCATAGCTTCGGATGGGTTACTGGCCGATACCGAGGCGGTAGCGATTACGGTTAACAACGTCAACCTGGCCCCGACAGTTACGCCGATAGCCGATACGACTATTAATGAGAACCAGAGTCTAACTATCACGGTCAACGCTTCCGATCCCGATGGCAATATTCCGGCCCTGACGGCCGAGGGTGTCCCGACTAACGGAAACTTTGTTGACAATACCGACGGAACTGGTACCTTCACTTTCACGCCGGACTTCACCCAGGCGACTATATATAATGTGAGTTTCATAGCTTCGGACGGTTTATTAGCCGATACCGAGGCGGTAGCGATTACGGTTAACAATATCAACCTGGCTCCGGCAGTCACGCCGATAGCCGATACGACTATTAATGAGAACCAGAGTCTAACTATCACGGTCAACGCTTCCGATCCCGATGGCAATATCCCGACTCTGACGGCCGACGGTGTTCCGACTAACGGAAACTTTGTGGATAATACCGACGGAACGGGAACGTTTACTTTCACGCCGGATTATACCCAGGCGACTATATATAACGTGAGCTTCATAGCTTCGGATGGGTTACTGGCCGATACCG